>ERZ650312.2242-NODE-2242-length-10693-cov-4.391145_pt1 | contig 10693 bp, 6 predicted proteins | sample MGYA00376248_ERZ650312 | MGnify/ENA primary metagenome ERZ650312 (study PRJEB26733, sample SAMN07839316) | wastewater metagenome | biome: urban; feature: wastewater treatment plant; material: waste water | place: USA: North Carolina | collected 2016-07-28 ... | reverse complement strand
CCGATCTCAGGTACGAGATGGCCTGCAGCACTATGAACGACAGCCCGATTGGCAACACCACGCGTTCCCAGGGCAGCGGATCGGCGCCCACCCTGCCCAATACACCGTTGACGGTTTCTGCCAGGATGTTCGCGTATTTGAACCAGCACAGGGTGCCTGCCAGCACGGTGATCATGAAGGCCAGCAGGATGCGCTTGCGGCGCAGGGGCGCGGCGGGGGCGTCCAGCGCCAGCCCGCCCACCCAGGTCAGCCAGGTCAGGCCGATGAGCATCAGCAGGAAAATCGGGCTCCACCAGCCATAGAACACCCAGCTGGCGCCCAGCAGTACCGTATTGCGTGCTTTGCTTGGACTGACCGCATACGCGATCAGAAACAGCGGAAAGAACAGCAGCAGGAATTCGAGAGACGCGAAAACCATGGGCTACCTGAACTATCGGGCCACGGTGTCGGCCGCAAAGACCACGCGCGGCGCACCGCCCGCGGCGGGCATCAGCAGCACGCTGTAGCGTTGCCCCGCCTCCAGCTGCCCCAGATCGACCACGCCGCCCACCGGCTTGCCGCCGCAGGTGGCCTGCACCGTGAGCTTGACCGGGTTGATCTGGCGGCGCTGGAGCTGCTCCAGGGCCACGCCGGAAAACAGCGCCACCCCTTTGCCTGCAGTCTGCAGACCGGCAGGCGCGCACGCTTTATCCAGGCTCGCAAAACCCAGCGAAGCGCGTAGCGCACTGAAATCGTCTGGCACCTCTGTGAGCACGGTCACTGTGAATGGCTTGCCCGCGCCCGCGGGCTTGGCCACCACGGTTGAAAAGGCGCCCGGGGCGGTTTTTACAGCTACGCCCGCTCGCTGGCCCCGCGCCTCGAAAGCGCCCTTGATGACCGTGTCGGGCCGCACTGGCAGGAAGTCCCCGAGGGGCTTGCCCGTGGGCAAGGACAAGCGGGCGCGGCCGCCTTCGGGCACGACCTCCGCCGCCTGATCCAGCCCGTTGACGAAGCGCACGAACGCGGAGTCCTGCGCGGGGCCGGTTTCATAGAGCATGGGGCCTGCCGCCTGCGCGGAAACGGCCGTGCACGTCATCAGTGTGGGCACAATGTATTGAGACAATGGTTTCATTGGCGTGGCTCGCATCACGGAATTCACGCCGCGTCACTTTTTCACTGCAGGAGAGGTCGCGATGGCCTTGGCGATGGCCTTACCCCACTCTTTGTAGCCCGTCGGCGTGAAATGCTGCCCGTCAATCGTGCGCCACTGGCCGGGCTTGGAGAAATCCAGCGAATTCACATAGGTGCAGGGCGCCACGTTGTTGGCCAGGAATTCCGACGTTTCGCGCACGCGATCGAAGGTTTTGCCGAACTTGCCTCCCTCGCTGCCCCATGCCGGCCCAACCCAGGCGCACTTGACGCCGGTGGCGCCAATCTCCTTGGTCAACGCCGTGACCTGCTGCCAGGCCCATGCACGGGGAAAGGTGGGTTGCTTGTAGCCCCCAATCGTGTCGCCCATGATGACCACCACGAGATTGGGCTTTTCCGACTGGATCAACTGCTTGACCGGTTTGGTCTTGGCGCTGGCCTCGGTGTAGGTGATGGTGCCTTTGTCAATGCGCTCGGCCCCGCCGCAATCGCCTGCCTTGGTCGTCACCCAGTCAGCGGGCGTGGAACCGCACACCCCGATGGTGTGAACCTTGGCTCCCCGGCCCAGAAGCTCGTCGTGAAGGGTTCCCAGGAGGTAGTTTTGATCACGCAAGTGACTGTCGCCAATGACGAGAATGCTGAGACCGGCAAGCGTTGCAAGCATTTGAAAAGTCCTTTCCGTTGGATAAAAGAGGGGTGAACGAGGGATGCGCTAGCGTGCGGGAACACTGCCGCGCTTCGCCCACGTGGCGAAGGGGTTGTCGGCGGGAATGCCGGTCACGGCAGTGCTGCCGGGCGCGGAGTGCAGCGGCGCGGGTACCTTCGGTCCGCCCGTCAGTTGCTGCTGCAGCCTGGCCTCGGCCTGGCGCAGCAAGGGCAGGGCTTTGCTGTCTCGACCTTGCCGTCGGTAGATGTTCCCCAGTGCGGCAAGAGTTTGTGGGTCGTCTGGAGCGATCTGGAGTGCGCGCTGGAACAGGCGCTCCGCCGTGCCGAGGTCGCCAGCGGCGGATGCGGCGCCCCCGGCGGCGCGCAGGGTGTCGAGGTCATTGGGCGAGCGGGACAGGATGCGCTCATACAGCCGCACAGCTTCGCCCTGGTTGCCTGCATCCACGTACATGCGCGCCAGCGCGCCAAGCACCAGCGGATCGTTGGGCATGGCGGCTAGCAACGGGCGCAAGGCTTCATAGGCCAGTGCCAGCTCGCCTCGCTGCCGCAGTGCCTCCGCCTGGCGCAGCCCATGCCCGCGCTGCAAGTCCTCGTGCTGTCGGCGCTGCGCGGCATCCAGGGGCATGGCGCGCAGGCTTTGCATGGCGTTGGCAAAGTCGGCGTCGGAGCCGCCAAGCCGCAGCAGCAGGCCCGCATACTGCAGCAGCAGCCCCGCCGAAGGCTGGCGCTCGCGGGCCAGCGCCTCGCGCAGCAGGGCCCTGGCGCGGACGGAATCGCCGACGTCGGCATAGACGGCCGCAATGGCGCTGACCGATCCTGCATCCCCTCCCGCCAGCTCCACCAAGGGTGCCAGCATGGCCCGCGCCTGGGCCTGTTCGCCGCGCTTTGCCAGCGCCTGTGCCCGGGCAAGACCGGCCTGCAGGGAAGCGCGCGCATGCAGTGCCTTCATCTCGTCCGTGCGGCTCGCCTGTGCAATGCGATCCACCAATTCCAGCGCGCCTGGCCAGTCCTGCTGCCCCCCACGTACCAGCGCAGCGACATAAAGCGCCTCTGGCTTCGGCTCCCCGGCGAGCAAGGCATCCGTCACCTCGACGGCTTCGGCGTGCCGATCCATCCGCTGGAGCAGCCGGGCAAGTTCAAGCCGCAGCCACGGATCATTGGGGCTTTGGCTCACAGCATCCTCGAAATAGCTCCGGGCTTCGTCCAGATCGCCGCGGCTGTCCGCCTCGCGGCCCTGGGCAATGCTGCGCTCGGCGCGCAGGCGGCCCACGTCGATGCGTTCGCGCAGCTCGGGGCTCAGGCTGTCGATGAGATCCAGGGCTTCACCACCGCGGTTCGTGGATGCCAGAACCCCCACCAAGCCTTGCAGGGCCGGAAGGTTGCCGGGCTCGCGCGCCAGAACGTTTCTGTAGGCGCGCTCCGCATCCTGGGGGCTTTGCAGATCCACATAGGCGCGCCCCAGTTCGAGGGCCGCTGTCGGTTCGCGTGCATCGATCTGTAGGGCCTGCTCCAGCAGCTTGGCCGCGTCGTCCAGGCGATCTTCCTGCCGGGCGGTGCGCGCCTTGTCCACGAGATCCCAGTAGCTTGCGCTGTCGAGAGCCTGCTTCCATTGGGAGGCGTCGCCCAGCGCCGATGCCTGGCCCAGCAAATCGCGGGCCTGGGCATATTCCTCCTGCCGAAGCTTCACCAGCCCCAGTCCGCCCAATACGCTGGCATTGCGAGGACGCAGGCGCAGCGCCGCAGAAAATGCGCGCTCTGCGGCGGGCAAGTCGGCCTTTTGCAGGGCATCAAATCCTGTCTTGACATGTCCATCGAACGGATCGACGCGCACGGGCGCGGGCCTGGCATTCGATGCCGTGCCCGTCGATGCCGTGCGTTTGGCCCGGTATTGCTGGCGAATCTCATCATCGTCGGGATTCGCCTTGAGGTACTCCTCGAAATACTGCGAGGTTGACGGCGGCGGCGGCGCACCGAGCCAGGTCAGGACTTGTCGCCACTGTTCCGTTGCCACGCCTCCAATGTCTGGCCGACGAGAAAGCGTGACGAGCGCGCGCAAGCCTTGCATGCGGGTTCCATCGCGCAGTACCCGGAGGTTTGCAAGGGCCAGTTGAATCTGCGGATCGTTCGGCGATCTGGCGCGCAAGCGCTCAAGTCCTGCCACCGCTTCTGTCCAGCCATTTGTTGAATACCCCAGGGCAGTGTAGTACTCCACGCCAAGGTTTCCCTGCGGCGCGCGGCCATTGAACAGTTGTTTGTAAAGTTTGACCGCTTCATCGGGGTTGTCCTGGCGCAGCAAAATGCGCGCTTGGTTCAGAAGGGCGGACGGCCCATCGCCCATCAGTGCAATGTCCTGCTCAAGCAATGCAATATCAGGGTGGTCTGGGTGCAATTGCTTGATCTGCGCAAGATACGACTGCGCTTTCGCCACCTGCTGGGCCTGGACTGCCAGTTGACCCAGCCCCAAAAGCGCATCGGCACTTCCCGGCCTGGCTAGGAGCAGCTTGTTCCATGCTTGCGTAGCGCGCGCGGAGTCGCGCTGCTGCCAATACTGGCCTTGCTCAATCAGTTGGCGTTCGGCGGCGGACTCGGCGACGGCGCTGGTGCTGGCGGCGGCCAGCAGGGCCGCAATGGCCGCGCCAATCAGGAGGTGCTTGCTTTGCATTCGCTGGCCCATCGGGGCGCAAGTTCGCCCGTGCGAGTAAAACGGTAACGCCGGTCAGCCCAACCCATCCCGAACAGGCTCAGGACGATGTCGTAGTACGGCGGTTGCTGGGTGGCGGTGGCCCGCTCGGCCAGCACGCGCGCCAGCTCCTGCTCCACGCGCTGGCGCTGCGCCTGCACGCGCGGCCCGGGGGCTGCCGCGGTTTCAAGATAAGGCAGCATGGCGGCGTAAAAGCCGAATGGCGCGGCGCCCTTGGCTTCGCCGCTGGCGGTGTTCACCGATTCGGGCAGTGCGCCGGTGCGCGCAAGAATGGCTTCCAGCCCCCGCAAGGATTTCATCATGGGCGCCGCCAGCGGGTCGTTGCGCGGCGTCATGCCCGCCCAGAGGTAGGTGCGGATGGCGTCGTAGCTGCCGGTGCTGCCCTTTTCCGGGTGCGCGGTGAAAGCCCAGGCGCCCTGGGTATCCATGGCGTAGGCAATCCAGTCGGGCGCCAGTCCGTGGGCGCCGGCCGAGCGTTGCACCAGGGTGGCCGTATTGGCCGCAATCCGGCTCCATGGCCCCCGGGGCGACAGTGCAGCCAGCCGCCGCAGCACGGGCATGGGCAGGTAGCTTGGGTTGAACTGCCAGTGCAGCCCCCCGTCCCGCATGAATCCGGCGGCACCCGGCAGCAGCATGGTGCCGAACTCCGGCACCTCCGAGACCTCCTGGCTTTCGATGGCCGCCAGCAACATGCGTGCATCGCGGGCATAGCCGGGCTGGTTCCACAGGCGCGCGGCCTCGGCCAGCGCATAGACGAACCACAGGTCGGCATCGGATGCGGAATTTCCGTCCAGTACGCGCCAGCTGCCATCAGGCGCCCGCCCCCACCACCACGCTGGCAAGCGCCCTCTCAAGGTGCCGCCAAACAGGTTGTCAATGCTCCAGCGCCATAGCGACTCGAAGCGAGCGCGGTCGTTGGCCAGCAGCGCGAAAAACATCCCGTAGGACTGCCCTTCGGAAGAGCTGTGCTTCTGTGGCGTGCTGGCGTCGAGCACGCGCCCATCGGGCTGGATAAACCGGGTGGTGAATGCACGCCACAGCGGCCAGGCATCTGGCGCGCAGTCAGATTTCGCCCCAGCGCTCTTCACCCCCAGCATAGCGACCGCCATTCCCCCCAGGCACAGCCGACGGCGGTTGCCAGAGACCAGCGGGCCAGTTGCAATGGCGCTGTCATTCATAATCATAAGGCGAGCGTAGGGGTGTCAAAGGCAGGCCCAATGGCTTGTTGAAAGGCTCGAAGGCATACCGCAGATAGACGCCGCCATTGTATTGCCGGAAGTTGCGCGCATTGTCGAATCCGAGATGCCCACCCAGCCACAGTTGGGGCTGCAGCTGGTATTCCACCGCACCGCTAAACCCATAACCCACGCCGGTTTTGCGCTGCCCACTGTACACGGCAAGCTCCTTGCTGCTCGTCATCCCAGTGGCCTCAGCGTCGGTCGCAGCCTGCACGGCCGCCGCCTGGCGCGATGCGCTTGCTGGGAAGAACGGCGCATCATCCTCGCGGATGTATTGCATCCCGATGTTCCCTTTGAGGTGGTAGCGCAGCCGTCCCGCGCGTGCCTGCCATTCCACCGGAAGCGCCACGGCAACAAACTCCTGGGGGCTGAAGTAGCCGCCATGCCCGAACGTGAAGTAGCGCAGGTTCTTGTCGTACTTGATTGCAGTCAGTGATACGCCCCCCGTCAGGCTGCGATCAGCGTCGCGCACAAAGTGCTGGTACACCCCGCCACCCAACTCGGCTTTGGTGTTGGAAACGACATAAGAGCCCGTCAAGCGGTGCATCGCACCGTAGCCGTAGACACCGATATTTCCGTCGTCCCACGTCAAACCAACACGCCCGCCGGAAGCCGACACACCGCCCCAGGCAACGCCCGAGCGCTTATCGCGCGCCCCGGCGAAGGAAAGCAGGCTGTCGCGGACCGGGCGGCGCGAGAGTCCAAGGTTGAGAGAAAACTCCTCACCCAGGGGCTGCCGCAAGCTGACGCCTGCATTGAAGTCTGTCTTGCCGAAACCCAAGGGGGTTGAGCCAATGTCCGCCTGCCAGTTGCGCGCTTGATAAGCCACACCGACGCCCAAACCGGCATCGTTCTGCGATCCTGCGGAGGTGGTGGTGTCTGCCAGCGCGCCAACCGGACCCCCTCCGAAGCGGCTCAGTACGTCATAGGTCGTCGCAGGAGTTCCGGCATTGAGCAGCACGGGTGTCAAGCGTAGCGACAGCTTACCGTCGCCAAAGCCAAACTTCATTTCCATGGGCACCTCGGTGGCCGTCAATCGGCTCATGCCGCTTTCGCCCTGGCGCGAACGCACCACCGTGCCGACCGAAAATTCGGGGGTACGGCTTTGCTCGATATCACGGATATCTGCTCGCAACTCCGCAACCTGGGCCTGCAGGGAGCCTGGCGTTGGGGCTGCCTGTACCACTCTCGCCCCCGCTGCTGCTGCCGTTGCACCGGGCGGGGACGTGGGTGTAGGCGTCACCGACCATGGCGAGACAATGGGCGCCACGGCAGGCGCCGCTGCAGACGCAGCGTACGGCTCCAAAGCCACTGCGGCAGCAGCAGGCCCGGAAGGTTGCAGCGCGGGCACTGCGCCGCCCTGCGGCAATGGTTGCCCAAGGGGCTGCGGCGCCATCGAAAGCACGGGCGCCGATGCAGGCATTGACGACCTGCCCGAGCGGTTGCCTGGCAGTAGCGCCTCCTTTTCCAATGCTGCCAGTTGCGTACGTATCTCCCGGTCATCAGGCCGCAGCCGCAGGTAGGCCTGAAAAAGGGGCGCGGAAGTGGCATCCGCTTCCACCCAAGCCAATGCCTGGCGCCAGCTTTCCAGTGCAGCAGCGCCTACGTTGCGGTCTTTCGCGATTTGCAGGAGTTGCAGAATGCCCTCTCGCCGGGTGGCATCGCAGTAGATGAGGTATTGCGCCAACGTCAGCCGCGCTTGGGAACTCGCAGGAGACTCCAGCACACGCTGCTCCAGGCTTTGGCGCACTTCCTGCCAGGAGGGCCCGCCCGATGGTGTGGCGGTCTGGCAGCCTGTCTGCGTCCAGGCAGACGAGGCAACGGTACAAAGAGCACCGAAGAAAATGGATTGGTGGCGTAAGGTCATGACAAGAGCGGGTTCGTTCTCAGGCTTGCGTCTTGAGCCGTGCGTGGGCGCGGGCACGCAAAACGATGTAAAGCAAGAGGCCGATGAGGGCCGCTGCCACCACACCCAGCACGACCAGCGCCAAGGGATGGCGCGACAGCCACCACTGCACGCGCGTTACAGGGCCAAGACTGCCGACATAGTAAGTCTGCTCAGCCACCAGGCTGTTGACTTGCTTCTCACGCACGACCGCCGTGCTGCCCTGGATGTGCCTGAGCAAGTCGGGCGTGAGCAAGGCGTTAACGGCCTGCTCCAGCCCTGAGGGTTGGCTGCTGGCGAGCAACACTACGCTGCGGCCACTCTTGAGCGGTGACTCGAAGCCCGCGATCACTGCGTCGGTGCTGGCGCTGGTGAACGTGATTTCGCTGCGGCTGGGTTTGACGCGATCGCGCTGGTCGGGGTCCCACCAGTTCAGCAGGCGCGATGCGTAGTCCGACAGGCGAAAGCCCTTGGCGTTGGGCGTGAGGCTGAATGGCAGGTACTTGGCCCACTGTTCGAGCAGCGGTGACTTGGCACCGTTGCTGGCGATGACGAGCAAATCCTTGTCGCTGAGTGCATTGAGCTGGCTGCCACCCAAATCCACGGTGACGGCATGCGCAGGGTAGCCGGTCACATTGCCCATCAGCCCCATCAGGGAAAGGTAGGCTGCATAGTCGGCGACTTCGGGCTGGGCGGGCAGAACGACGGCGGTCTCAGACAAATCGGCCAGCCGGCTGAACGGAAAGCCGCTGTTGCCAAAAGCAGCAAGGTCGGGCATTGCCAGGAAATGCGAGAAGCCCGTGATGTCGATGGTCGAGTCGGGCTCCACGGTACCGCGCACGTTGTCTAGGAGCACATCCTTGCAGGTGCCCTCCTTCTTGATTTCGTAGTGGTAGTGCAACTGCAACTGGCTGCGTGATGGCAGCTTGAACAGTGGCATGTGAAAGAGCTCCTCGGCAGGTAGCAGGTCGCTGGCGGGCGTCACCTTATTGAGCATGCCTTCCAACCGCGTTGGTGGGCTGTGGTCCATGGCGCGCAGCGGCAGCGAACGCAGGAACTGATCGTTGACGTTGACGTTCAGCGTGGATTTATCGGTTTCAGGCCGGGCCGTATACCGGTATTTCATGTGCACGGGAATGCCTTGCTTGCGCCAGCCAAACAGATCCGGCGGCACCTGGAAATTCACCCGGATCAGATCGGGATAGTAGCCCGATACCCTGAGCTTCTCCGCATCCTCCAATTCGCCGAACTTGACGGCACGGCTCGTGGAGAGCCAGTTGGGAGCGTCGTAGGGCTTGCGTGGCGAAATTTGTTTGAAGTCGGTGATCGTCGCCGAAGGGCCGGACAACGCGGATGCGCCTACCGCAACCGCCGCCGCCGCCCGCTTGAGTTCCTGGGCATCACGGCCACTAATGACCAGCAACTTGGCGGTTGGGTCGGACGGATGGGCCATCATGGTGACCGTAGGGCCGCTGCCCTGGGGCAGGCTCACGCCAGGCACCGCCCCGCTGCCCTGCACCAGCACTACGGCATTGCCGGTGGGTGGAAGCTGCCCTACTGACGCCGGGAAAAACGCGCCACGAAAGCCCGCCAACGCACCAAACCATGATGAAAGCGTGCCGGCCGCCTCCAATTGCGCGGCGTCAGGCTGCGTGGCAAACACGATGGGCAGCTTCAGCGCCCGGGAGTCGCGCCGGTCGAAGAAAGGCTCGGGAAGGAAGGCCAGGTTGTTGTCCAACGGCAGCGGATTAACCATCAGTTCCAGCATGCTGTCGTTGCCCACATTGGCCCACAGGCTGCAATGTGCTGAATCCTCGCACTCCATGGTGTAGTGACCAATCAACTGGATGTTCAGGCGGTTGAAATCACCGATTAGGCGCGCAGGAATATCGATCACACGCTGCAAGTTCTGGCCCCCCTCCGCCTTGGGTACGGGAATGGCAGCCACCACTTGCTCGTTGACCAGTACACGCAGATGCGAAATGTCGGGCAGCAGCCCGGGCGAATACGAGTAGTTCAAGTGCAGCTTGGCGCTGGCGACCACCTCGTCGCTGCGCACGCCGAATACCACGCCGCTGATGCCATCCACGCCCCGCAATTGCAGCGGAAACACCGCGCCAAGGTCCTTGAGACTCGTGCTGTGCACGCGCACACCCGCTGGCGTCTGTGAAGTCTGGGGTGCCGGCTGCGCCGCAGCCGCCATCTCCGTGGCGGCCACGGTGCGTGCCGGGGCGGCTGCCAGCTGCGAAACGGGCGCTGCAGCCCCCGCCAGCGCCAGGGCGAGCATGGCGGGCAGCATGCGCTGGCGTGGCAGCCGCGCTGTCGGACGTCGTGTGGAAATCATGGTGAGGGAGAAGTCTTGGAAAACAGGGAAAGGCTGAGAGCGTGTTGTGCACGCTCTAGCGGGGCTTGAGGGACTTGAAGGCGGTGGCTGTCAGCTGCCCCATGCCGCGCAGCCCGATCACGATCACGCTCTTGAGCGAGCGCAGCGGCTTGTCGCGCTGGCCCGTGCCCCAGGTGGCAATCCAGGCATCGGCGCGGGCAAAGGTGAGAGAAGCCAGTTCGGCTTGCTGGCGCAGGCTGAGGCCCTCGAACTTCACACCCACGCGCCCCTTGCCGCTGAAGGTAACAATGGCCGGGAACACGCCTTCTTCGTCCGAGCGGAACAGCGACACCGCCAGGCGACTGCCCACGGGGATATCGACATCCGGCGGCACCGCCAGCCCCAGGCCATGCTGCGAAAAGTCTTCGGTCTTGCACACCAGGGTGCGGCCGTTGTCGAAACGGATCACCGCTGGCAGGCTGGCCGCGACGCGCGGCGTGCCCCGGACCTGGCGCGTCTCGCTGGCCACGGCCACGCTGGCGCCCAGCAAGATGATGTTGTAGACGGTCCACACCATGTTGATGACCAGCGTGGTGGTTTCGTCGCCGTCCGACGAGAGCAACTTCCAGAACCCGACTGCCATGCCGATCAGGTTGATCACCAGCAGCACCACATAGGGGCGGGCGATGGTCCAGTCGAAGTAGGCCTTTTCGATCACTCCGCCCTTGGCCGTGACGTTGAACTTGCCCAGC
>ERZ650312.2241-NODE-2241-length-10696-cov-4.184945_pt1 | contig 10696 bp, 7 predicted proteins | sample MGYA00376248_ERZ650312 | MGnify/ENA primary metagenome ERZ650312 (study PRJEB26733, sample SAMN07839316) | wastewater metagenome | biome: urban; feature: wastewater treatment plant; material: waste water | place: USA: North Carolina | collected 2016-07-28 ... | reverse complement strand
AGGCAGTGCTCGCTCTTGGCAAGAAAATCTACAGCGCCTACTTCCCGACCCGCGCCCACAACGAGTGGATCACCCTGCACATGGACGAGACCCCGCAGGTCTACCTGCTGACCGCCCGTATCCTGGCCGAGTCCAACGCGGTGGATGTGCCGCTGATGGACGGTTTCTTCGAGGAACAGCTCAAGCCTAACCGTGACGCCGACCCTCATAAGTACTGGGAAGTCGTGGACCGCACCACGGGCGAGGTCGTGGACCCGTCCGGCTGGACGCTCGACCCGGGCGAGGACACCGTGCACGTGACCGCTGCCGTGCCGATGCACGAATACACGGTGAGTTTCCTGGCCTACATCATCTGGGACCCGGTCGAGATGTACAACCATCTGACCAACGACTGGGGCGACAAGGAACACGAGATCCCGTTCGACATCTACCATCCGGCCACCCGCAAGTTCGTGTTCGACACGTTCGAGCAGTGGCTTAAGGACAGCCCGCAGACCGATGTGGTGCGATTCACCACGTTCTTCTACCAGTTCACGCTCCTGTTCGATGCCAAGCGTCGCGAAAAGGTGGTCGACTGGTTCGGTTGCGCCTGCACCGTGAGCCCGCGCGCATTGGACGATTTCGAGAAGGAGTACGGTTACCGTCTGCGTCCGGAGGATTTCGTGGATGGCGGTGCCTACAACTCCGCGTGGCGCGTGCCCCGCAAGGCGCAACGCGACTGGATTGACTTCCTCTCCGGATTCGTGCGCGAGAACGTCAAGCGGCTTGCCGACATGTCGCACGCGGCAGGCAAGGAAGCCATGATGTTCCTTGGCGACCAGTGGATCGGCACCGAACCGTATAAGGACGGGTTCGAAAAGCTGGGTTTGGATGCGGTCGTCGGCTCCATCGGAGACGGCACCACCACCCGCATGATCGCGGACATTCCGGGCGTCAAATACACGGAAGGACGCTTCCTGCCGTACTTCTTCCCCGACACGTTCTACGAGGGCAACGACCCGAGCATCGAAGGCCTCGACAACTGGCGTAAGGCCCGCCGCGCGATCCTGCGTTCGCCGATCGGCCGTATGGGCTACGGTGGCTACCTCTCCTTGGCCGCCAAGTTCCCGAAGTTCGTGGACACGGTGACCCATATCGCCGACGAATTCCGCGACATCCACGACCGCACCGGTGGGGTGGCCGCCGAAGGTGAGCTCAACGTGGCGATTCTGAATTCCTGGGGCAAGATGCGCTCCTGGATGGCGTTCACCGTGGCACACGCCCTGCCCAACAAGCAGACCTACTCCTACTACGGCATTCTGGAATCCCTGTCCGGCATGCGCGTGAACGTGCGGTTCATCAGCTTCGACGACGTACTCGCGCATGGCATCGATAGTGATATCGACGTAATCATCAACGGCGGCCCGGTCGACACCGCATTCACCGGCGGCGACGTGTGGACCAACCCGAAGCTCGTGGAAACCGTGCGCGCCTGGGTGCGTGGCGGCGGCGCGTTCGTGGGCGTGGGCGAGCCGAGCTCGGCACCGCGCTTCCAAACGGGCCGGTTCTTCCAGCTGGCCGACGTGATTGGCGTGGACGAGGAGCGCTATCAGACCCTCTCCGTGGACAAGTACTTCCCACCGGTGGTGCCGGACCACTTCATCACCGCCGATGTGCCGGTCGACCCGGCGGCCCGCGAGGCTTGGGAGCAGGCCGGCTACCGCATCCCGCTGAGCGGCTGCGGCGGCGGCCAGTCCATCAAGCCGTTGGGCGGCATCGATTTCGGCGAACCCGTGCTCAACACGTATCCGGTCAATGAAAACGTGACCCTGCTGCGCGCGGACGGCGGCCAGGTACAGCTCGCGACCAACGATTATGGCAAGGGCCGCGGCGTGTACATCTCCGGCCTGCCCTATTCGGCGGCCAACGCCCGACTGCTGGAACGCGTGCTGTTCTACGCTTCCCACAACGAAGACAAGTATGCGGCCTGGAGCTCGTCCAATCCGGAATGCGAAGTGGCACACTTCCCCGAGCAAGGGCTGTATTGCGTAATCAACAACACCGATCAGCCGCAGAAGACCACGGTGACTTTGGCCGACGGCACCACCGAGGACTTCGACCTGCCTGACAGCGGTATCGCCTGGCGTGAAGCCTGATCCCACGTTTTGGAGAACGGACCCATCATGACTGAAAGCAATGAAGTTTTATTCGGCATCGCCTCGCATTTTGCGCTGGAAGGTGCCGTGACCGGTATCGAACCTTACGGAGACGGCCACATCAACACCACCTATCTGGTGACCACGGACGGCCCCCGCTACATCCTCCAGCAGATGAACACCAGCATCTTCCCCGATACGGTGAATCTGATGCGCAATGTCGAACTGGTCACCTCCACTCTCAAGGCTCAGGGCAAAGAGACGCTGGACATTGTGCCCACCACCTCAGGCGCCACCTGGGCCGAGATCGATGGCGGCGCATGGCGCGTCTACAAGTTCATCGAACACACCGTGTCGTACAACCTCGTGCCGAACCCGGACGTGTTCCGCGAAGCCGGCAGCGCATTCGGCGACTTCCAGAACTTCCTGTCCGAATTCGACGCCAGCCAGCTGACCGAAACCATCGCCCACTTCCACGACACCCCGCATCGTTTCGAGGACTTCAAGGCCGCCCTCGCCGCGGACAAGCTCGGCCGCGCCGCCGCATGCCAGCCGGAAATCGACTTCTATCTGAGTCACGCCGACCAGTATGCCGTCGTGATGGATGGGCTCAGGGACGGTTCGATTCCGCTGCGCGTGACCCACAATGACACCAAGCTCAACAACATCCTCATGGACGCCACCACCGGCAAGGCGCGTGCGATCATCGATCTCGACACCATCATGCCCGGCTCCATGCTGTTCGACTTCGGCGATTCCATACGCTTTGGTGCGTCCACTGCTCTGGAAGACGAAAAGGACCTCAGCAAGGTGCATTTCAGCACCGAGCTGTTCCGTGCCTACACGGAAGGATTCGTGGGCGAACTACGTGGCAGCATCACCGCGCGCGAGGCCGAACTGCTGCCGTTCAGCGGCAACCTGCTCACCATGGAATGCGGCATGCGCTTTCTCGCCGACTACTTGGAAGGCGATATCTACTTTGCCACCAAGTACCCCGAGCATAATCTGGTGCGCACCCGCACCCAGATCAAACTCGTGCAGGAGATGGAGCAGAAGGCCAGTGAAACCCACGCCATCGTAGCCGACATCATGGAGGCTGCCAAGTGAGCCGTCAGTCGAACCATACCCGAACCAGCATGATGGGGGCCGAGCAATGAGCGATCAGCTGACCGAGGTATACGCCAGCATCGACGCCCTGATCGATTATGCCTTGGCCCATCTTGACCTTGACCCACGCAACGCAGACTGGACCCGCAACCAAATCTTCGCCCTCTTCCGCCTAGATTCCTACCCCGGACCCAAAACCACAACGTCGGCGGCGTCAGTGTCAGACGTAGTCCAAGACATTGTTGGCAGCCGAAGCCAGGCCCCCTATGGCGAAAAGACCCCCGACCCCCTGCTCGCCGCCTTCCGCGCCGCCGCCACAACCGCCGGCCTTTTCAAGCCGGAGGAAGGCCCGGCCTACGCCGACACCATCATGGGCATCCTCTCCGCCAACCCCGCTGATCTCGACGACCGATTCCTGCTCGTCGAGCACCGGGATGGCGGCATGGCCGCCATGCAATGGTTCTACGACTACTGTGTGGCCAACAATTATGTCAAGCGTGCCCAGCTCGACCGGAACCCGCGCTTCGACTCGCACGGGCTGACGGTGACCATCAACCTCGCCAAACCCGAATTCAAGAACATGAAGAAGGCGGCGGCCGGCAACGCCGTGGCCGGCGGCTACCCGAAGTGCACGATCTGCCATGAGAACGAGGGCTTCGCCGGACGTGACAAGCGCACGCTGCGCACCTTGCCGGTCACGCTCGGCGGCGAGTCATGGTTCTGGCAGTTCTCGCCCTACGGCTACTTCGACCAGCACGGCATCTGCGTGAACACCGACCACACGCCGATGCATGTGGACCGCGACACCTTCGGCCATCTGCTCGACTTCGTGGACCGCTTCCCCGGATACTTCCTCGGATGCAACGCCGCGCTGCCTCGCATCGGCGGCTCGGTGCTCGCCCACGACCACTACCAGGGCGGCGGCGAACTGCTGCCGATGCACAAGGCCGCCACTTGGGCCGCCTTCACGCTCGCCGACTATCCGGACGCCGTGGTCGAAATCCTCGACTGGCCCGGTACCGCCGTGCGTGTGGTGTCGAAAAACCGCCAGAGCATCATCGACGTATCCGACATCATCCGCGAGGCATGGGTCGGTTATGACGACGCGGCGAACGGCATCGCCAGCCATGACGCGGACGGCAACCGCCAATCCGCCCTCTCGCCCAGCGCGATCATCACCGAACGCGGCTATGAGATGAGTCTCATCTTCCGCAACAATGCGATCAGCGACGAGTACCCGGAAGGTATTTTCCATGCACACCCCGAATACTGGCCGGTCAAGCAGGAGCCGATCGGACTGATCGAGGCCCAAGGCTTGTTCATTCTGCCCGGACGGCTCGTCGACCAGCTCGGCATTGTCGAAGAGGCGCTCGCCGAAGGCCGCGATTTGCCCGATGAAGTCAGCGAATTCAGTCTCGAATGGGGCGAACTCGCTGAAACGTTGGCCGGAAACCACGACCGCGAGGCCATCCGCCAAGCCGTACACGACGAGCTCGGCAGCGTCTGCTACCGCATCCTCGGCAACACGGCCGTCTTCAAGCAGAAAGCCACCACGCAAACATTCCTCGAAAGCCTTGGTTTTGCCGCTAGGTGAAACAGGTCAAGTGAAGTAAGCTCAATACTGAAGGAAAAACCGAAGGCAAGTCCTTCCAAAGGAGGAGATATGACTACTGTTCTGGTTACGGGCGGTGCTGGATTCATCGCCACCCACACCGACATCGAACTGCTCAACAAGGGCTACGACGTTATTTCCGTAGATAACTACGGCAACTCGTCGCCCGTGGCGCTTGAGCGCGTCGAGCAAATCACCGGCAAGCCGGTCAAGCGTTATGACGGCGACGTGCGCGATGAGGCGCTCATGGAACGCGTCTTCGCTGAAAACAACATCGACTGGGTCATCCACTTCGCCGGTCTCAAGGCCGTGGGCGAGTCCGTGGCCAAGCCGATCGAATACTACGACAACAACCTGTACTCCACGCTTGTGCTGCTCAAGGTGATGAAGAAGCACAACGTCAAGAAGATCATCTTCTCATCCTCCGCCACCGTGTACGGCACGCCGAAGGAACTGCCGATTACCGAGGAGACGCCGACCGGCGGCACCACCAACCCGTACGGCACCTCCAAGCTGTTCCAGGAGCAGATTCTGCGCGACGTGCATGTGGCCGATCCGTCCTGGACCATCGTGCTGCTGCGCTACTTCAACCCGGTCGGCGCGCACGAGTCCGGCCTGCTGGGCGAAGACCCGAAGGGTATTCCGGCGAACCTCACCCCGTACGTGGCCAAGGTCGCGGTCGGCGAGCTCAAGGAAGTCCAGGTCTACGGCGACGACTACGACACGCCCGACGGCACTGGTGTGCGTGACTACATCCACGTGGTCGACCTGGCCAAGGGTCACGTGGCCGTCATTGACCACATCGACAAGGAAGGCGTGTTCGTCTACAACCTGGGTACTGGCCACGGCTACTCCGTGCTTGAGGTCATCAAGGCTTACGAGAAGGCCGCCGGTCATCCGATTCCGTACGCGATCAAGCCGCGTCGCCCCGGTGACATCGCCGCCTGCTACGCCGACGCTTCCAAGGCGGAGAAGGAGCTTGGCTGGAAGGCCGAGCTGACCATCGACGACATGGCCGCCTCCTCCCTCAACTGGCAGACCAAGAACCCCAACGGTTTCCGCGACGCCGAGTGATATGAGCAGATGAGCTCCCTCTGATGGGGGAGCTCATCTGTCGTTTATCACACAATGCGCCTATCGGCGGCCCAGCGGGTGAGCTCGGTGCGATTCGAAAGCTGAAGCTTTCGCAACACCGAGCTCACGTGCGTTTCGACCGTCTTGATCGAAATGAACAGTTCGGCCGCCACCTCTTTATACGTGTAACCACGCGCGATCAGCCGCATGACCTCCTGCTCGCGGGCGGACAGCCGGTCCAGCTCCTCATCATGAGCCCGTGCCGCACCATCAGCGCCGCCATCAGACCCCGCCGCCGGCACACCCTGGAAGGTCGAAAGTACAAAACCGGCCAGTTTTGGCGAGAACACGGCATAGCCCTCATGCACCTGCTTGATGGATGAAATCAAATCAGCGCCGGTAATCGTCTTGGTCACATAGCCCTGGGCTCCGGCGCGAATCACCGCCCCCACATCCTGCGGCGCATCCGAAACCGACAATGCCAGAAACACGGTAGTGGGGGAGTAGGGCCGCGATTTGGCGAGAATCTCGGCACCGCCGCCACCCTCGCCGCCGGGCACATGCACATCCAGCAACACCACCTGCGGCTTGGTCTGTGCGATCATCGCCACCGAACCGGGCACGTCCGCCGCTTGGCCGACGATATCGAAGGAATCGCGCAACGTGGCGATTACGCCCGCACGGAACATCTCATGGTCATCGACCATGGCCACACGAATCTTGGCTGTCTCGTTCTCGCTCATCGATGTTCTCCCTGCGCCGCTTTCAGCGCGATCGGCATATGCATTCTGACCTCGGTGCCCCAGCCGGCCCTGGACACTATCTCCACTGTACCGCCGCGCCGTTTGATGCGGCCGATAATCGATTCGCGGATGCCCAGCCGGTCGGGCGGAATGGCGTCCATATCGAAGCCTTCGCCATGGTCGCGCACGAACACTTCAACCATCGTGTCGCTGGCCTCGCAATACAAAGACACCGGCTCGCCGCCATGCGTGACCGCATTGACCAACGCCTGACGGGTGGCGTCCAGCAGCGCATCGGTCTGGGCGCTCGGCCGCGCGTCGCCCACGGTGACCACCTCAATCGGCTTGCCGTGCTCGTCCTCCACCTCGGCGGCGATCTGCTTCAATCCGGCTCCCACCGAACGATCCGATGTGGAACGTTCCTGATACAGCCATTCGCGCAGCTCGCGCTCTTGGCTACGCGCCAGGGCGAATACGGTGGTCGGTTCCTCGGAGTTCAGCTGAATCAGCGCCAACGTTTGCAGCACGCCATCATGCAGATGGGCGGTCATGTCCGCGCGCTCCTCTTCGCGCTCCTTCAATGCCTGCTCGTGGGTGAGTCGTTGCAGCATCGCGTTCGCCCACGGCATCACCGCCACCACGATACCGACGATCATCACGAATCCGCTGGCAACAATGCGTCGAGGAGAGGTGCCCCACCCAGGAATGCTGACATTATGCACATACAATGCCCATCCCATGAAAATCAGTGCGATGCCGCCCAACATAGACAACAGCTGCGTGCCTCGCGGACTAAGATTCATCCATGCCAGTGCGATGCCGCCCAACCCTACCAGCAGCGGAAACACAATCTGGACATCCGCACCGGTGCTGGTGAGCAACAGTCCAGTGGCCATCAACGCGAAACCGGCCAATGCCACGACGGCCGGTTTCGGAGCACGTTGGATGGCCTCGGACAATGATTCCGGTGCGGCAGCCGATTCGTCGTCATGAGCGGCAAGTGGCTGATTGCCTCGCGCAAGCGGCGCCTGATCAACGGGCACTGTGCGAGCCGCAGCCGCCACCGGGTCTCCGGCGGGCATGAACACCCACAGGAATACATAAGCGATGATGCCTGCGCCGTAGAGGACGGTCAGTGCGATGAACGCAATCCGAACCCATGCCACGCCGATGCCCAAGTGCAGGGCGATGCCCTTGCACACGCCGGTGAGCCAACGGCCCTGCCGGGGGCGCATCAACGGCATGCGCGCGGGCAGCAATGGTTCGGGAGATGACGTCATACTCCTATTGTGCCGCGCTCAGGGCGTTGCGGCCGGGGTTTTACCCGGTGTTCAGGGAACAATCAGGGTGTTCCCCGAGCGTTGTGGCAGTGGTCGGGCGGTGTAATGGAATCATGAGCAATCCAAACGCGAATCCATATCAGCCACAGCCGCAGCCTGGTCCGCAAAAAAACAAGACATCGCGACGCTTCTTCACTTGGGTGCGATCCAGTGGACTGGTTCGCGGCGACGACCGGTGGATCGGCGGCGTATGCAGCGGCATCGCTTTACGGCTTGGCTGGAGCCCCACATTAGTACGTGCGTTGGTGATTGTATGTACATTGTTCTTCGGTTTTGGCGCAGCTCTGTACGCACTCGGCTGGTTTCTGATGCCGGATGTACGCGATGGGCACATCTTGGCCGAGGACCTCATTGCCGGCCAATGGGACTGGAATTGTCTGGGATGCTTCCTGTTCCTCGCCGTGGCAATCGTGATTCCAGGTGCGGGGTGGGGTTGTATTGCGCTCGCCGCCTTAGCGCTATGGCTGTTGGCCAAAAGCGGCATTCGCCAGCAGGAAGGGTACGGATTCGGGGCATCTGCGCCGCGACCGGTTTCACAGCCTGTGTCATATCCAGCTCCACAGCCTGTCTCATATCCAGCCGCGCAACCAGTACCTCAATCTCCTTTGTATTCAGCTCCGCAACCTTTTCCACAACCTGTTTCACAACCTGTTTCACAAACCGCGCCTAGTGTTTCACAGCCTGTTTCACAGCCTGTCTATCAGTCGATGCCCAGCGTGATGCCGGGTACTGTGCCCGGCGCGATGCCCGGCACAGTACCCAACGGGCCGTTTGCCCCCGACCGTATGAATGCGACGGCCTATGCCCCCACCGAGTCCAAGCGCCGCAAGCCGGCGGGCCCAATCGTGGTCTTGAGCATACTGGGCCTTACCTTCCTCTCCTTTGCCGGTCTGATGGGACTGATTTGGGTAAACGACATGGGCATTATCGGCATTATGCGTCTGGGCACCATCTGGATTGCCGCAGTATGCATAGTGATGGGGCTGGTGGTCATCATTCTCGGATTCAGAGGACGGCGTACCGGTGGTCTGATTCCTCTCGGACTGGTTGCCGGTGGATGCGCGCTCTGCATGACCATCGTTTCAGGCACGTATGGCGTGTACTACCGTGATCTTGGTGCCAGCGGCATCAATACTGTTGTTTCACTGAGCCAATCTGTCAGTGCGAGAAACAGCGACGGCATGAACGATGTGCAAAAGGATGGCATCTTCGTTGCCGATGCCAGCGATGCCACGTTTGAAACATTGCAGCAAGGTGTGGCGTTCAGCGGTGAAAACTACAACACCGATCAGGCAATCATTGATTGGTCCGATTGGGACAAGACACATGGACCGCACACGGTGAAGATGCTGGATGGCAAAACTTCCATCAGTAATTGCCCGGTCGGTACCATCACCATAGCCGCAACACAGGCGCAAGTGCATATCGTTCTGCCGGATTCCTGCACTTACGCCTTCGGCACCGCCGACTCCTACTACTCCACTTCGAGTGACGTTGGCGGCAAATACGAGATGGTATACAACAACTACATGGGTCCAAGCTTTGTTTTCTTCGAAGCTGAAAGTGCCACCAATGGGCCTGATCACGAATGGTTGTATAAGGAATCCGCCATGCCGGACAACGGCCCAGAATTAAAAATCAATATTCCCTATGTGGTGGAAGCACGTGTCAACGTGGTGTACGCCTCCGATTGGGAAGGCTCTACGTTCCAGCCGCTTGCCGATATATACGACGGCAACAGTACAAGCAAGAACACAACCGAACAATCGGAATGATCAAGCCGTTGCAACTAGGAGATGGAATCATGACTGATGAAACCAAGGAATTCGCCTCCATCGAGGATGCGACACCGACCACGGCCATACCTTCCGAAACCGACGCGACCACCGCGACCACAACCATGGTGACCGTCGATGACCGAACCGATACCACGGTGCTGCCATCCGCAGCGGATGATGACGAAACGGCTGTGCTGCCCGTCCCCGACAATCATGCGGATGCGTCGGTCTCGGATGTGGATACGCAGGCAACAGCTGCCTCTCCATCGCCCATCGAACCAACCACAGATCGGATTGCCCTGGAAACAGTTGCCGATGCCGTGGAGGGAGATGGTGGGCCGATTCCATCTGCCGATGATGTGCCGATGTACGCAGCATCTTCAGCACGACCTCCCTATGGGCAGTCTCAGACCGCCGGCAAACCATGCCAGCCTGGGGGGAGCGCCAAGAACGTCCAGAGCGCCAAGAACGTCCAGAATGCTAAGGATGTCAAGAGTGCCAAGAACATCCAGAAACAGAGCACCAGCGCGCCTACTGTGGTATTCGGACTATTAGGCGTGATTATCGGCGTGATCGCGCTGGTTTTCGGGTACATATCTCCGGATCGGATGATTTCGTTGTTCTCGCCGAATCCGCAATTGCTGACGGCTATTATTTGCGCCGTAGTGGGACTGATTCTGGTAATAGTGGCCGTTGTATGGGCCATAGTCGGTGCCGTCAAGAAGAGAAAATAGCGTTACAAACCATTGCATTACGGTCCCAGTAGAAGCACATTATGACGGGAGCCGACCGATAAGAGGGCAGATTCTAGTGGTGGTTGCAACACCTGAGGTTTGAGCGGCCTTCCATGGTCACGTTGTCGGTTGTTGAGGTTATCACGCGGCGTCGAGCAGTTCGATGATCTTCT
>ERZ650312.2237-NODE-2237-length-10708-cov-6.537595_pt1 | contig 10708 bp, 9 predicted proteins | sample MGYA00376248_ERZ650312 | MGnify/ENA primary metagenome ERZ650312 (study PRJEB26733, sample SAMN07839316) | wastewater metagenome | biome: urban; feature: wastewater treatment plant; material: waste water | place: USA: North Carolina | collected 2016-07-28 ... | reverse complement strand
TGTCTTTAAGACAGGGCGAGTGTTCCCTGACTGGTCGAGTTACAGAGCCCACGTAGTCTAGATCAATTGCAGTCGCGAGTACTCTTGGGCTGCATGAGTTTAAGGGCAAGACCCCTTGCCTGTCCGAGTTGCAGAGATTTGGCGCTTGACGCGCGGGTGCGGGGCGTCGGCTGGGCTTTGGTTGATACAGGGCAGAGGAGACTTTGACTGGAGGAAATGCAGGTCGGACTGGGTCTGGATGAGTTACAGGCTTGGGTCTTGGGCTAGATGAGGGACAGGTGGGGTGACGGGGTGATGCTGGTGACGGAGATGGGGACGGTGTGGTGCTGGTTGGTTGGGTGGTCTGTGACTGGAACAGGATTGGATTGGTGCCCTGCGGGAGGCTGGAGAAGAGTTGCGGGTGAGTTGTACGACCTGGGGCTGGATTTGATGTGGAAGGATCCCGGCCTGCGGCCAGTGGCACAAACGCGAACGAAAACTGGGCTGACTTGAGCGAGGTTGAGTCCCGCCCGTGAGCGAGGTTGGAGCGCCGCTGGTGCGTCAGGGGGTGGGTTCGTGGAGTCTTCGTCAGGTTTGACGGAGATGAGTCGGTGCGTCCGGGGTGCGGAGATGCCGAACCTCTCCTGAGAGTCAGTTTGTGAAGTCCGTCACAAACTGAGAGTCGTCCGCACTTGATCCGCTGTCAGAATTTTCAGACGACTTGTCGAGGCGAGGCTCCATCCCAGCATCACCAACTTGTACTAGCACAGCAACACAGCTCGAGAGTTTAGGACTCCGTCTGCAACTCTTGCAGGCGAGCCGAACCCAGCTGCCGAGGCGTGGGGCCTGAAATTCGAACAGGTGCTGGGTTGGTGCCGGGCGGAGAGTGGAGGGGCTGGATGAGATCAAGTAGAGGGAGCACCCGCTTGCAACTCGGCGACTACATTTGTAGTCGAGATGAACGTCCTCTGTCCGGTTGTACGTACAAGTTTAAGCCGGCCAGTGGGTTAAGCACACCCTGCATTTGATCCAGCCGCTGGTGGCTCCCGGGAGTTAAGCGGGGAGCCCTGTATCAATCGCAGCCCAGGATATACTTGGCCTGTAACAAAGACAGAGCCAGACGGCTCGCAAGGAGGAAGCACATGAAACACTCAGAACTTATTGCAGCGGCCAAGGAGGTCGCATACGTTAAAAGCTTGGACCGCATCTGCGTGGTCACAGCTTGGCTTGGGCATCACGCCATCGTTGATCTCGGCTTCGCTGAGCAGCGCTTAACCGCGACTGTTCCTGTTGAAGGCATGGTGGTCTTCAAACGCCAGGGTCCGGATCAGACACTGATCGACTTCATGGCGAGACCGGAGCCAACTCCGGCAGAGCGTCCGTACCGCAGCAGCATCGGTTCTCAGATCAGCAACTGCGCTGATCAAGCTGGGCGCTAAACAAAGGGACCCCGAGGGGTCCCTTTTCTGCATCTAGTCCAGGCCGGCGAAGCCCTTCATGCGGGCGTAGCGCAGCTTGGTCTCGGAAATGACATGGCCGAGGTCGATCATGACCTGCTTGTAGTCTGGACTGGTGGGATCTAAGTCGCGGGCCTGCTCCGCTAAGCTCTGACCTTGCTTGGCCAGGGCGACGATCTCCATCACCGTCTCCTGTGGTGTGCTCATTGTGTTACCTCCGTTCTGGGCTGAGCCCGGTCTGTCTTTATTTTAGCCGAGGGGTTGGCTGGTTTTGGCGCTCTATACGGTCGGGGTAACGCAAGCCGCATAGAAGGAGGACAGCAGCTGTAAACACCCAGGGCTGGATGAGATCCAGGCGAGGGGTGAGCTGTATTAAGGGCAGGTCGGGGGTGCTATAGTTGGCAGGATAAATATGGCCCGGATTGGACGGGCGACTAACAGAAGGAGGGTCAACATGACCGCAGAGACAATTAACAACCAAGCAGCAGAAGCTGCCAGCACACCAACCCCCCCTACAGTAGTGAGCGAGCAACGCCGCCACTACAGCCAAATGAGCGCAGAAGAGCTTACTCACGTAGAAGCTCGCGTTCAAGAATCTCTCGGGGCCTATTACGACCTCGGGGGAACGATAAAAATGTCTACCCACGCCAAACAACGCGTGGCGGAGCGTATCTCATTCCACTTGGGCTGGTCTAAGCTCAAGGGAATCATGAGATATGGCCAGTTGCTAGAGCTGCAGCGCATTGTGCTCAGCAACGGCCACGAAGACCTACGGGTCATCGTCCGCAGTCGCTACAAGAACTGCGGCGGCCAGAATATCTTCCTGGCCTACTCACTCACTACGCACACGCTCTTAACAACGTGGGTCCAACCACCTACCTTTGAGTGGCGCATGCGGAAGTTCTGGCTATACACGATGCCAGCGCTCATCAAGGAGGCCTAAGCGGTCTCCTTTTCTATTGCTGTTACAGGCGCGAGGACAAAGCAAACCAGCCCCGGGAGTTCCCAGGGCTGTATTTGTTACAGGCAGGCGAGTGCACGCTCAGCTACATCTAGGTAGTTCTGCTGGCGAGCCACTCCCTTGTCGTTTCCTCGCTCACGGTTCCAGCCGATCAGATACTGGGCCTCCAACTTCTCGCAGAGCACTAGGCGTCGCAAAAGTCGATCCTTGGACTCCGCGCGCAGAACGGTCTGTAGCGAGTGCGTCAGGCGCGGCAACTGAGTATCAAGGCCTAAACGCTCCAGGATGGTCTGCATCTTGACCTCAGTGGTCTGTCGCTTGTTGATCTCGTCGCGAGCGTTGCCGATCACCTCATCTAGGCCCTCAGCGAATGCCTCGCCAATCAAGCGGCCAAGCAGCTCGTACTTGACGAGTAGCAAGGGATAGCAGATGGCGATGAGCTCGATGCTCTGCTCCATCTGGCTGCGGAGATCTACGTCGTCGATCACAAGCTGTGACCGTCCGTGGCTGATCAAGGTCTGTATCTTGTCCAGGTCGTGTTGGCCTGACTCAATGAGTGAGCACACCTCGTAGGAGAGGTTCTTCAGGTATTGGGTTGGTGTCATAGTCTTCCTCCTTCTGTGTTTGGGGCTCGTCGCCCCAGGTGTTACGCAGCAATTAGAGTTCCCGGCGGCAAACGAAAAGACCCGCATGGGGTCTTAGATGCCGAGCAGCTCTTGGCGAAGGATTGCCTGGCGCTTCTTGAGCAGGCCCAGGAAGTCCGCCTGAAACTCGTCCAGTCCACGGCAGGTTGCTTCCAGGCGTCGCGGCAGTGTCGTTAGGCCGATGGTGATGATGTCTCGATCAGCCTTTGTCCAACCTTCGAAGGAACGACGCACCGTGAACCTGCCGAGGAAGAGGTAACCCTCCCTCTTGCGCGTGGTGATCTTCCCCTCGTCTGCATCAAAATACAGGCTGGGTGTGATCTGACGAAAGCGGTCATCACGCTCTCCTGGGCTGGCTACCGCTCGAACAATGCGAGGCCATATCGACCCAGCAACCTCTAGGTAGGACAGGTCCTGCATCAGATCCAGTCCTAGGAAGGCGATCTCAGGTGAGATGCCCTTGGTCGTCTTCTGCTCTACAGCCATCCCAGCTCCTCCCGTGCTATCTTGTGTGCATCAGTGACCAAGTAGCGGAGAGCGCCGCCCAGTACCCCGAAGTTGGTCTTGTATGGCGTGTCGACAACGCTATTCCACCCCGGCTGTGACAGATACAGGTAAAGGTGTGCTCGTCCCGGCTCTGGCTGATTGCAAAGCACCTCTAGCAGGCCAACGTAGTGGCTGCCGGATCGCTTGCGCATATCGAGGCCGTGAGCGGGGTGGTAATAGAGCTTGCGGTGCAGCTTAGCCTGCTTGTGCGGCAGCAACTGCCTCCGAATGGCGAAGTCTAGTCTCCTAGCTGCTTGGAAGTAGCTCAGTGGGTCATCCACTGCGAAGCCCATGAAGAGCAGCTGTGACGTGACCTCTTGGTCTGTAGCTCTTACAGTCATGTAGTGGTTCCTCCCTTCTGTATTTGGGGCGTCTTCGCCCCAGTGTGTTACGCCCGAATTAGAGTCGGTGGAGTTGGTCGGGCGTAGGCGGGTGAGGGTTAGGTGGACCTGGGCTGTAGGAAGTGCAGGCGAGGGGGTGGGTGGTGAGGAGTGTGAGTTGGTTGTGGAGGTGTTCGGGAGGGTGATGGGGCGATGGCGATGAGCAGGCAGGTGGGCTGAATTGGCGCTACTGGAGGGTGGTGTGGCGATAGCGATGGGTGGGAGGATGTGGTTTGGTAGCACTGCGGGTGCGGACTGCAATAAGAAAAGCCCCGGGTGGGGCTTTCTCAGATTAGTCCTGCGGCTACTTGCCACGGGTAATCGGTTCGCGTTTGGAGAGCTTAGGGCTAGTAGGAGTTTCCTCCACACCAGCAGCTTCTCTTGCCGCTTTAGCTGCAGCTGCTGCGGCCTTACGCTCCTCATGAGCCTTGAGGAAGGCTTGAGGATCTTTAGCCATCTGTCCTTGCTCACGAAGTAGTGACTTGAGTTCGGCGCCGTCGCCGGTCTTGAGTGCTGCGGCTGTCTGACCGCCGTAGTAGTTGGCCATTGTAGATCGAGCCTCAGCTCCGGTGTCGTTGAAGACCGTTGCATCTCCGTCCGCATTGAGCTTGTAGATGGCTCCAGACTGCTCGCGGTATGAGTGATCCTCTGAGCGACGGAGATTGTCACCCAAGAAGGCTTCAAATCCACCGGGTTGAGCATCAGCCACCTCGACGGTTTCGGTTGCTTGCATGGTCTTGTCGAAGGCTGCGTTCTCTCCGTCGAAGCGCATCTTGTCGTAGCCGTTCTCCGTCATGTACTGCGCCAACTGGGCGTACTGTGGGTTAACCTGACCGAATGCGTTGTCGTCGATTGAGTCGATGACCTGGTTGAGTGACATGGTTGTCATGCCGTCATGGTTGTGTGTACCACGAGCATGAAGTCCAGCCGCAGCCGCGTGAGCAGCCTTATCAGCCTTGCTCTTAACATTGCCGTCGAAGGACGTTCGTGTTTGGAGCTGCCCGTCTTGACGTAGTCCAGTAGTGGTCCTGTACTTCGCCATCTCCTTGCTCGCCTCCGTAGATGCCTCACCACCCATAGCAGAGCGGTAGCCCTCGCCATCTGCGGTGATCTCGTCAAAGGTGAATGCGCCTTCTTTGGCTCCGAGGGCTCGACCGATGAATGATCTGGAGAAGTTGGACAGGACGGATGACTTAGCCTCACCGGTAAAGGTGTTCTGTGCCATGTTGGTTGCGATGGCCGCAGCGGCATAGTTGTCAAGGTTGCCCGGCGTGATAGTGGACGTTGCTGCGAAGAGCCCCATACCAACTGTCTTGGCGAATGAGCTACTCAAGAAGCTGCCGTTCTCACCGTCGTTCATGCTGAAGGTTGATGCCGCGGCACCAAGTCCACGCATTAAGTTTCGTCGGCGATCTCGAGCTGCAACCTGCTTAGTGCGAGGTCGAACTCGTCCACGAGAGTCTAACTCATAGTCCTCGTGGTTGACCTTGTAGGCGTTAGGGACGCGCATACCACCACCCTCAACGGTGTTCTTGTCTCCGTGTAGGCCACGTGTCTCGTAACCCTGCTTCACTAAGTTGGCTAGTGAGCCCCACTTGGACTGGGTTGTCGCCGTCTCTTCCATCTTCTTGCGTCGAGCGTCGGCCTTGTCGTACTCTGCGTTACCCGTAGATGACGTGGTTTCTCCAGCCTTGTCTCCGAGGCCGTTGTCTACTACAGGAGCTTCGTAGCCGGTGTCTGCCACAGCAACTGCACCTGATACAGGAACAGCCTCCTCCCCCATGTCGTAGTCGCCAGAACCACCGCCTGCAAGTGTTACAGTACCAGTGCCACCGTCGGCGCCAGCCTCAGCTCCGTCTGCGATGGCAAGTGGAGCCCCACTTCCACCACCAGCTCCAGTTTCTGGAACACCAGTAGATCCGCTCGGAGCTTTCTGGACTGCGTCTAGTCCAGCTTTGCCCTTCTTCTTGGCGGTCGATGGCACCTCTGAGTTGAAGTCCGCTGGCAGATCGCCAGCCTGTGGTTTCTTGGTCTTGTCTCCAAGCTTCTGCTTGATGACCTCTTCGTGATCCTTGTTCCTTCCGGACAAGTATCCAGTCAGAGCTTTGGACCCCACTGCTGTACCAAATGCAGCCCCACCGGCGGCAATCATCCCCATCCCCTTGTTGAATAGGCCTCGTCCCGCATCTGCGATTCCCTTAACGCTAGTGTCAGACACGCCTAGCATACTTGCCACGGTGTTAGTGATCGCCTCAGCGCTTAGGAGAGAGAGGATCTTGATCAGCATGCCACTACCAAAGAGGATGCGTCCAAGGTGTAGGGAGAAGACAATGCCGAGTGCGTCTACAGAACGCATAAGCACCGTTCCCGTAAGATTCTTCCAGATCATGCCCGCTGTTGGTCCGAACTCAAAGAGTCGACCGTTACCCTTGAGGGCGTCTAAGGCGAAAAGAACTGGAGCCATACAGAAGTAGAGGGCGAAGGAGATGGCACGTGCGATGTAGCGCCATGTGTACTTGATGTCTACACCGGCCAAGATGATGGCTAGGATGGCGTTGACGCCAAGTCCAGAAATCCCATTTATGGCGCCCCCAACCCAATCAAGCGACTCCATGGCTGTCGAGAATGACGTGCCGTAGTTGAAGCCTGCGAAGACGGAGTTGATGCCGATGGCGAACTTGACGATCTCTTGGTCCAGGTAGATGAGGAGCATGACCCCAAGCGGTGTTAGAGCAATGGCTATCAGAGCATTGGTCACCCGACCAACTGATGACATGATCGAGCGCTGCTCACCTGTTGATAGGTAGGCCATGTTGCTCTTGCGGTACGCGTCTAGGATGACGAGCCCCAAGATCAAGATCGATGCGATGATGAACGGTGTCTGGACCACCATGAGGATGTTGAAGACACCGCCCTTGAGCAAGTTGCCCGCCTCGCCGAAGACGAGGTCATCTACCTTCTTGACTTGGAGTAGGCTGAGCAACCCTGACACCATTGTGTACATGAAGCTACCAACCTGGTCCCCAACTACTGTTGAGCTAGCCTCTGACTGGTCTTCAACTGTGTTGTAGGCCACCTGGGCTGACAGTGACATAGCCACGTCGTACCAGCTTAGTGCGTAAGCATCCGAGGCGTAGGTTGGGCTGCCAGACTCACCTACACCACCTTGATAGCCTTTGACCACGGCATAGGTGTAGGTGTAATCTTCACCAGACTGATCTGATGTTCGGGCTCCGGGTTGACCACCAGGTGGCTTGATCTTAGCGACCGCCTCACCAGCCTCGGTGAGCTTCCAGGCGTTGCTCGGAATCTCCATCTTACCCTTGGCCAGGTTAGTCGTGTCCACCTTGGATGTCTTGGCATCGTATGTGACCGTAGAGCCCGGCTTAGGGAAATAGCCATTAGCAAGGAGCCAGACGACGTTGATCATGCCCTCGCGAGAGAGCTGAACCTTCTTGCCGTCTGAGGTTCTCATGCGGGCCGTGAAGTCTTGGATGGCTGCGTTCAAGTCGCCAATCAGCTTGTTGTTCACAGCGGAAGCCGCGTTGGATGCTGCGGTGCCGTCAATGTCGGCGAAGGTTGAGTCGTCCTCACTGTTGCGGTCTCCACCGGCTGTAGCGTGGACAGCTGTATTCCCGGCAGATACGTCAGGGATGCGGTCTCCCGAACCCCAACCTGGGAACGACATGGTCAGCGAGACAGCTTCTCCACCGTCCTTACCGTCCTCGTGCAGGTCCTTGTACCGCTCCTTGAAGGTCTCACCCTTCTTGGCAGTAGTGAATAGTCCGCCCGACTTACCAGAGCCGTCGGGAACGTCTGGGGCGTCTTTTCCGTTCGAGCCTAGCACGCTGGTGATGTGAGTCCAGTTCTTGTTGCCCCAGGTTATCTGCTCCTTCTTGTATTCGGTGGACTCTGCGACGTCTGATCCACCCCAGGAGTTGAACTGCCCCTCAGTGTTGACAACACCGTTGAGGGTGTTTCCCCCAGTGTTGACTTGTACTTCCAGGTAGGTCATCCCCGTGTGGGACGCGTCTTTTGCATAAGCAGCCGGGGCCGACATAAACGGCACCGCGGCTGTCATAAGTGAAGACGAGGTCAGTAGTGTCGCAGCGAGTCCAATGGATAGGCGTTTAAGCCTCTTTCTGAGTCCGATGGTGCTCACCCCTTTCACTTGTTGCTAGGCCATAGCTCGCCGCTCATTCTCGAAGCGGTTGACCTGGACTAGATGGTACTGCTGGGCCTGCTTAATGAGTATGCGGCCCACCTCAGCATTGATTACGTGTTCGACCACGCCGTCGTCCAGGTCGAAGATCTTCTGGAGAACGGGTCTGTCCTGCTGTTCATGAGACAGGAGAATGGTCGTGTAGGCGTTAGAGATGATAGCCGAGCCCTTAACCGTGGACGAGAAGTCCTCGATCTTCTGGCTGGCTACGCAGAGTGCCCCGTTACGCTTACGGATCCGGCGGCTCATGTTCTCCAGGAAGGAGGACGAGTGCTCGTATCCAGCGAAGCTAGGGGACATCATCATCCAGGCCTCATCGACTATGATGCGCTTCCGGAGCTGCGGGTTCTTCTTGCCGAACTTCTCCCAGATCCACGACAAGAGCACGTACATGGCCAGGGTCCGCACTTCCGAGCTCTCCAGAGCGGAGATGTCGAAGTTGATGACCGGCACGTCGCGTAGGTTGCGTAGTTCGTCAGGAGTGTAGGTGTCGAAGAGGCCGCGCGTTTTGCTCGCATAGTAAGGCGTCATGGTCTTGTAGATGTCGCTGAGCTGAGGGAAGGTGCCATCGAGGACCAGCTGGTTCATGAGATCCAGGAAGTCCGAGAGCTTAGGCATCTTGCGCTTGTACGACGAGTTGACGATGCGGCCATCGCGTACGATGACATCGTCGTTCAAGTATAAGGACGCCGCATCCCCATCTACGAACCCGAAGCGGAGGTAGAGCTCTTCCACGACGTCAAGAACGTCGGACTGCTGGGACTCAGTCATGGACGGCACAGCCATCTTGACGAAGCCTAGGATGTCCTCGTACTTGGACTTGAGGTCAAGTGTGCGGACCTTCTGACCGTTCTGGTCGAAGTCCTCCTCCTCCTCGATGTCGAAGATGTTCATCATGACGGAGCCCTTGGCGTTGTTGGTCAACCGGATGTTGGCGCCGTGCATGCGCTTAGTCAGAACGCCGTACTCACCCTCTGGGTCAATGATGGCGCTACGCACCCCGTGAAGTGACGAGCGCATCGTAAGCGTCTTAACGAAGGTCGACTTACCGGATCCACTGGCACCGAAGATATTGACGTTGGAGTTTCGGATGCCTGGGCGATAGAGGTCGAGTAGGGCAGGCGAATAACTGAAGACGTTGGTCCCTAGGTAGACTCCATCGTCGTCATGTAGCTCAGGGATGTAGAAGGGAATTGACGACACGACGGCACCGGTATTGAAGTTGCGCTGCTTGTCGCGGACATAGTCGATCCCGTAAGGGATAACTGTCTTCCATGCCTTGTCTTGGCGCAGAGCGAAGACGTGTGCCGTCAAGTCCGAGTTCTTCATCTCTTGCATCAGCGTGGACGATGTACGCTCGAGCTCCTCTTTGGAGTCAGCGTAGAGAGTAAAGAAGAGCTGCACCTCGTAGGGGAACTCCTCCTTGGAAGCGATCTCTGCAAGCTGCATCTCCATCTTGGCGATCTGCGCCTCGTAGGTGTCGCGGTTTACGTGTGCCCCGCGCTCTATCTCATCCAGGAGCTGGGCCTTAACCATGGTCAGTTTTTTCTGCAGCTCCTTGCGAGCCTCAGCAGGCGCCTTCGGCTCGATGTGCATGCTGATGTCCACGTCGTAGTCACCGTCGTAGAGATCTGACAGATAGCCGATCTCAACGTAGTCCGGGAACCCTTCCACGTAGAAGGTACGGCAGTACTTGCCGTTGACGATGAGGTAGTCCACCTCGCCTCTCTTGAATGCAGCCGGGGCGATTCCCTCCTTGAGGGTCTCAACGTGAGGGTTCTCATCGTTCTCCCGGAAGTCGAACTGCGTCGTGTTCAGGTTGACGCTCTTGGCCTTAATGTCCTTTGCCACCAGCCTTCACCTCCTGTGTCTTGTTAGTAGCCGGGGTCGTACCTTCGTAGTCCCGGTAGTTGTGGAGCACTTTGCTCTTGCGGTCCATCTCGCGTGCATACTGCATCGCGGTCAGGAGCGGGATGGTCTTATCGAACACCTTCTTGGATCCCAGCCAGAGGCCGAAGATCAAGATCACGCCGGCTGAGATCGCCGTTAAGAGACGACTCTCGGTAATGCCGTACATGAGGGCGCCGACAACCAATGCGGGCGGGACCCCGAGCAGGCGAAAGGCCAGCTCCTTCATGGTCCACTTGCCGTTGAAGAACTTGTAGCCGATGTCTAGCGACTCGGGCATCTGGAATTGTCTTGCCACGCGGGCACCTCCTATCTTGGTACTGCCCTTATTTTAGCCCAGGCGCAATCTCGCAGGGGTGGCGCTAGGAACCGTATTCGCACCCCGGACGGCATGGGTGGGTCTGTCTGTAACAAGAACAGCCCCAGGAGACTTCCTGAGGCTGATTGGAACAACACTGACGGAGTGGGTGAGGACTACTTGCTCGCCTCGATGAGGAGGTTGAGCAGAGTCGACTTGTCTACGCTGCTGTCAGTCAGAGCCCTTGAGAGTGCCTTAAGGGCCTTCTCATTTGCTTTGCCTGGCTCCGTTAGGAGCTGTTGTGCTGCGATGA
>ERZ650312.2235-NODE-2235-length-10713-cov-5.428692_pt1 | contig 10713 bp, 6 predicted proteins | sample MGYA00376248_ERZ650312 | MGnify/ENA primary metagenome ERZ650312 (study PRJEB26733, sample SAMN07839316) | wastewater metagenome | biome: urban; feature: wastewater treatment plant; material: waste water | place: USA: North Carolina | collected 2016-07-28 ... | reverse complement strand
CGGAAAAACTGCCATCAGTCTTGCCCCCTTGAACTGCCAGCCATAGGGAACATTATATTGCACTCCGCCCGCGTGCCTTCTTCCCTGACGATTCCGATAATGTCGGTCGAACTTGGACGGTCTCCGGCCACAGCTCTGAGCGAACCACGTTTTACGCAAATCATGGGTTAGGACTTACGCAAATCGTGGGTTAGGTTTTATGCAAATCGCGGGTTAGCCCCAGCAAAACCCTTGCAGGAGGCCGAAATTGGCATTTTTGCCAAGAGCATCTCTAACCGAGTCTATCCATGGTCAAACTGATAGGTCTATCTGGCTTATAGATGGCGGATTTGGGGCTTTGCGGAAAGGTATTTCGCTTATAGATGGCGGGTGCTAGACGAGAATAGGCGGTTCGGGGGTATGATTTATACCCCCGAACTGGCAAATGGGGCGAACCACCCGCCATCTATAAGCTAGATAGCATTTGGCGGGCGGGTGGTGCGCGCGCGGCGGACGAGAACCGGGGGTTGGCCGCCTCGCAAACGCGACCGACCCCCTTAATGTCGTGAAACGTGCTATATGTGGCAGATTCGCCCTTCACAAGAAAACGATTTGCGTTATGTGTGGCAGGTTCCTTGAGCAAATCCAGACCTAGGGGGTAGGAATCATGCCCCCTAGGTCGGTTTCACCGAAGAAACCTGCCACAGATAGCGGAAATCACATTCTTCAACCTCCGGTCACAATGGCTCACTAGGCTCGACGGTATGACGCAAGAGCTCGTTTCATTAACCATCATCATGGCGGTGGCGGCCGTCAGCCCAATCGTGGCGCAGCTGATCCCGGGCAAGTTCATTCCGCAAACCGTGCTGCTGCTCGCCGCCGGAACCGCGCTCGGCCCGTACGGACTAGGCGTGATCGAAGTAAACGACGCCGTGAAACTCTTGAACGAGCTCGGCATGGCGTTCCTGTTCCTGCTCGCCGGCTACGAAATCGACCCCAAACGACTCGCCGGACATCAAGGCAAAGTCGGACTGCTTACATGGGGAATCACGCTAGGCCTCGCCTGGCTGGTTGTGACATTCCTTCCGTTCTTCACCAAGCAAGGCATCAACGGCGTGGCCACGGTAATCGCACTCACCACCACCGCGCTCGGCACGCTCATGCCGATTCTCAAGGAACGCAACCTCGAAGGCACCCCCATCGGCGACGCCATCATCTCGTACGGAACGTGGGGCGAACTCGGCCCAATCCTTGCCATGGCCATCCTGCTATCCACCCGAACCGGCTGGCAGACCATGCTCGTGCTCGGCGCGTTCCTTGCCATCTGCCTACTGTGCGCGATGCTACCTACGAAAGCACTGAAAACCGGCCATCGCCTGTACCGTTTCCTTACGGAAAATGCGAACACGTCATCGCAAACGCTCATGCGACTGACCACATTCCTGCTCATCTTCCTTGTCACCATTTCCGCGCTGTTCGAACTTGACGCGGTGCTCGGCGCGTTCGCCGCGGGCTTCATCCTGCGTTACATCATCCCCGACGGCAGCAAGTCGCTGGAAATGAAGTTGGAGGGTGTCGGCTACGGCTTCCTCATTCCTGTATTTTTTGTGGTGTCAGGCGCCGCGATCAACGTGCGCGCCGTGGCAGGCCGGCCCGCGCTGCTCGTCGCGTTCATCGTAATGCTCATGCTGATTCGCGCGGTGCCCGTATATGTTGCGCTATCGCTCGACAAACGCGAGAATCCGCTGTCATCGCATCATCGCGTCACCGTAGCGCTGTATTGCACGACCGCGCTGCCGATCATCGTCGCCGTCACGTCACTGGCGGTGAAGGTCGGCACCATGCAAGGCGACACCGCGTCAACACTGGTCGCAGCCGGCGCGATTACGGTGTTCCTAATGCCGCTGCTTGGCTCGATCACATATCAGGTGGCCGACGTACATCCGGTCACCGCGGTTCGGGAGATTGCGCACACGCCATCCGATTGGCGGACGATCGTACGCGAACATGCGCAGGTGCGTGCGCTGCTGCACCATCAGGACCGGCTCAAGCGTATGGCGGAGACGTTGGAATCGCTGGAAAAGCAGGAGGGGCTGAACGGTTTGGACAGCCGTCGCGCCGAACTTGTGGAACGTGCGCGCCTCGAAATCGACCGCCAACTCAAGGAACTCGGCCTCGACCCGCAGCTCACCACCCAACTCCCCCACAACTACCGCTACCCGAAGAACTGAGAGGGCTTCGGAGGGGCGCTACTCCACGGACTTGAGGGAGCTGATGGGGTCGATGCGGTCGAGGACGGGGTTGACGAACAGCTGCACGAGCAGCGCGAAGGCCATGGTCGCCACGGCCGCGATCACGTAGCTCAGCGGCTTGACCTCCACCTCGAAATACAACGAGGGCATGTTGAGCGCCATCGTCAGCATGCCGCCGACGAGCCGGCCGAGCGGCAGGCCCAGTATCACACCCATGACGGTGAGGATCATCATCTCGCGGTTCACGTAATGGTGCACTTCGCGGTCGAAGAAGCCAAGCACCTTGAGCGTGGCCATCTCGCGCACGCGTTCCGACACGTTCGTATTGGCGAGCGTGAACAGCACCACAAGCGCCAAACCTCCGGCAAGCGCCACGATCAGCGCCACCACCGCGCCCATGAGGTCGAATTTGAAGCTGTCGGCCATGTGCGCGCAGCTTACGGCCTTCATCACCGAACTGTCCTCTTCGAGCGATTCCGCATAGTCGGTTTGCGAAGTGTCGGAGCCGGAAAGCTTGGCGAGCATGGCGTTCCACGTCAGAGCCTCGGAATCCTCGGAACTCTTGGAATTCTTGGTGTTCTTCGCGTCTTTCGAGTCGAAAAGCTTGGCGTAGTAGGTTTCGCTTACATACACATCCGAGCCGATGAGGTTGCGATTCACCGCGCTCACCTTCGCCGTCGCCTGCACGCCGTCGCCGTTGGTCAGTCGCACCTTGGAACCGGCCTTGACGCCCAGCGCGCTTGCCGCCGACTGCGCGACGATCACGCCATCGTCATCGAGTTTCAGCGAACCGGTTTTGCCGACGCCGGACGTGCCCAGTATGCCGGACGAGACCGGCTGCAACGTGACCATTTCGCCCAAATCGGACAGATGCTTTTCCGGCACCGCGACCAGCTGGATGCTTTCGCTGCCGCTGCTGCCGGCCTTGCCGCTGTCACCGTCGCCACTGCCCGCAACCGTCAAATCGCCCGACTCTATGCGCACGTCAAGCGATGACGTGACGCGCCCGTCTGACGCGACTTTCGTGCGCATCGCCGACGCGTCCGAATCGTCGGAAACCACCATCAGGTCGTACTGGTAGATGTCGCGGTATTGCTTGATGCCGAGGTCGGCGACGGTGTCGTTGATGGCCAGGCCGCAGACGATCAGCGCGGTGCAGCCGGCCACACCGCCGACCGTCATGATGAGGCGCGACTTGAAGCGGAAGATGTTGCGCGCGGTCACTTTGCCGAGGAAGCCGATGCGATTCCAGACCGGCCGAATCCGTTCCAGCAGAATGCGCGAGCCGGCGCGCGGCGCTTTCGGACGCAGCAGCGAGGCGGGCGTCTGCCGCATTTCCTGCACACACGCGTAGATGGTGGCGGCGAGCACGCCGACCACGAACAGCGCGATGCCGAGCGAACCGTACAGCCAGTCGTATTCCAGTCGCAGGCCGGGCATCACATACATGCCTTGCAATACGACCAGCAGGAACGCAGGAATGCCAAGGAAGCCGGCGATCAGGCCGAGGCCGCCGCCGATGAGGCAGGCGAGCAGCGCGAACAGCAGGTAGCGCGACGCGACCGCCAGCCGCCCGTAGCCGAGCCCCACGTACGTGCCGATGAGCGAGCGGTCCTCTTCGACCATGCGCGCCATGGCGGTCAGGCTCATCATCACGGCCACCAGCAGGAACACAATCGGGAACGCGTTGCCGAGCGACTGGATGGAGTCGAGGTCGGATTTGAGCGCGCTGAACCCGCCGAGCGACTGCCGGTCCTGCACATACCAGCGCACTTGCGGAATGCTGGTTTTCAGCTCGTTTTCCTTGGTTTTCAGCGTTTGTTCGGTACTTGCCTTCTGCTCGTTCAATTGCGATTGCGCCTGGTCGAGCTGCTGCTTGGCTTGCGTCAGTTCGGGACTAGCGGCGATGATGGTTTCACGCATTGTTTCACGCGTGGTTTCGTCAAGTTGGGGGGTAGTTGCACCTGCGGCCGCCGCCGCACCTGCGTTCGCGCCGTTTGTCGCAGCTCCCGCAGCCGCCGCGCCCGCCTGCATGCTGACAATCTGGTCGACCTGCTGGTTGAATTGCTGCCGATTCGCGTCGATTTGCGACTGCGCGTCCGCGAACTTCTTGTCGGCTTCCGCACGCGCGTCGGCGATCTTCTTGTTGCCCGCGTCGAGCAGTTCCTGCCGACGGGCCTTCTGGCGGTCGGTTTTCACGGTGCCGTCGATGCGGTCGGTCACCTGCTTGACGGTGTTTTCGTACGATTCGTCGAACGTGCTTTCGGCGGCCGCGCCCTTGACGAGCAGCGTGGCGGACGTGTAGAGGGTGCCGGTCACGCCATCGGACGGCGCGAAGAACGTGTAGTCGGTGGTGGCGGTGGAACGGAACGAGGTCATGGCGGAGTAGCCGTCCGGGTTGCTCAGGTTCTGCGGATCGAGCACCACGCCCACGATGGTGAGCTTGGTCGGGAAGCTCGGCGCCTCGTCCGTGCCGTTCGTTTCATTCGTGCCGTCCGCACCGTTCGTATCGTTCGTATCGGAAGTATCGGAGGAAGCCGATTCGGGGGTTACGGTGAGGCGGCTGCCGATACGCTTGCCCGAATCGCGAATAAATTTCCTGGTTACCGCGATTTCGCCGGCTTTCTTCGGCATGCGCCCTTCCTGCAAGTATGGCTGGTCAATGCCGTTCGTGCCGATTTCCTGCATGGTCGCCGACTTGCGGCCGTCCAAATCGAACGTCACTTCCTGCGACCGTTCCGCCTGCACTTTCGCAACACCGTTCACCTTGCGCAACGCGGCGATATCGCCGTTCGACAGGCCCGCGGTGGACAGCACCTGGACGTCGTGCAGGCCCTGCGCGTCGAAAAAGCGGTCGGTGCTGCGGAACGCGTCACGGCAGCCCGCGTAAATGCCGGTGAGCACGGCCACACCGAGCAACGTGATCATGGCGATGGAAATGAATCTTTTCCACGAATGCGCCCACATTCGCAGCATGTCCTTGACGAATGCCATGTCGACCTCCGTTCGTAGCCCCTCATTCCATTGAACACCATGAAGCTTGGAAAGACGCGCCAAACCGCACATCCGCAACACGTGTCCAAATCGCGCGTTCGAATCGCACAGCAATCGCGCGAATCGAACTTCTAAACCAAACAACCCGTTAAGCAAACCAGACATTCCGGAACGAACAAACCAACACTTTGCCCGCCGCTTCCCGCTACAATCGGAAACGTTCCCTCACAAAGGGCGAATCGCAAAAAAGCAAGCAAAACAAGCACATGCAAGCGTGCAACAGCACGCAACGCAAGCAGCGAGCGCAACGCACAACGCGCAATCGCAAGGAAACAGAGAAGAGGAAATCTCCATGAGCGACGTCACCGCCGCAAAGAAGCCGCGTGGAACCGACGACGTGCCGGTTCCGCCGACGCTCCGTAAATCGTTGAAAAACCGCCATATCCAGCTCATCGCGCTGGGTGGCGCCATCGGCACCGGCCTGTTCTACGGCTCCAGCGAATCCATTCAGCTGGCCGGCCCGTCCATTCTGCTCGCCTACCTCGTCGGCGGTCTCGCGATCTTCATGATCGTGCGCGCTCTGAGCGAGATGGCGGTCGAGGATCCGAAGGCTGGCGCGTTCAGCTACTACGCGACGCGCTACTGGTCACGGCGAGCGGGCTTCATTTCCGGCTGGAACTACTGGTTCAACTACGTGCTGGTGGCCATGGTGGAGCTTGCCGTGGTCGGCTCGTTCGTGAACTACTGGTTCCCGAACATTCCGAAGTGGGTGTCGGCGGCGGTGTTCCTCGTGGCCATCGCGGCGCTGAATCTCATGGGCGTGAACAAGTTCGGCGAATTCGAATTCTGGTTCGCCATCATCAAGATCGTGGCCGTGCTTGCCATGATTTTCGGCGGTTTGTATGTGATCATCGCGAATGTGCCGACCGCTTCGGGCATTCGCGCGTCGTTCGCCAACTGGTTCACCGTTGACGGCGGATTCCTGCCGCATGGCCTGATGTCTCGCAATGCGGACGGCACGTGGACCGGCCTGCTGATGGCGCTGGTCGTGGTGATGTTCAGCTTCGGTGGCACTGAGCTCATCGGCATCACCGCGGGCGAAACCGAAAATCCGCGCACCACCATCCCGAAGGCCACGAACGGCATTATCTGGCGTATTCTCGTGTTCTACATCTGCGCGCTCGGCGTGATCATGGCCGTGGTCCCGTGGAGCACGATCGACGGCAATTCCAGCCCGTTCGTGCAGATTTTCGACTCGGTGGGCGTGCATGCGGCCGCCGGCATTCTGAATTTCGTGTGCTTGACCGCCGTAATGAGCGTGTACAACTCTGGCCTGTACGCGAACTCGCGCATGCTGTATTCGTTGGCGAAGCAGGGCAATGCGCCCGCGTATCTGGGCCGTCTGAACAAGCGCGGCGTTCCGGTCGGGGGTGTGATCACGTCGGCCATCATCATTGCGATCGCCGTGGTGGTGGTGTTCGTGTGGCCTGATTTCGCATTCAATTATTTGATGTCGATCGCCACGATCGCCGCTGCGATCAATTGGATCATGATCATGATTACGGAAATTAAGTTCCGTCGCGTTGTCGCCGCCGGCGACGGTCCGAATGATTTGAAGGGATTGAAGGGCCAGGAAGCGCTTGACAAGCTTGCGTTCAAGCTGCCGTTCGCCAAGGTGACGCCGTATGTGGTGATCGCGTTCATGCTGCTGGTCGTGGTGCTGATGTGCTTCTCCGCAAGCTATCGCATCGCAGTGGTCGCCGGCGTGATTTGGCTGGTCGTGCTGTTCGCCGCCTATCAGATCACACAGAAGCGCGCCTGAAGTCGTAAGGCAACAATGCGCCCATGCCTCAAGCGAGGGGCACGGGCGCTTTTTGATTTCAGATTACGATTTCAGATTTCAGATTTTGATTTCCAATCCGCGATTCCCGGGCTGTTCTGGGGACTCGCGCCGTTCGACCTGTGGTACCTGTCGAAGCAGTCCGGCAACACCGTCGCAATCCTGTATGGCGTAACCCTTGCGGCGATCGCCGCGATCGGCTCGCTGCTCGCTTTCATCCTGCCCTTGTCGGGGCGCAGCAAATGCGCAATCGCAATTTTTTAATTCATCATCGCATTAACTCATCATCGCATCTTATTCCGCTGCCGGAGCGGGACCGGTCGAAGCGCGGGCACGCAATTCGTACGGCCCTTCCATCAGATGCCCCACACGCTCGCCGCCGATCAGCTTGAGCAGCAATCCGGCGGCCTGCTTACCGGTATCGACCACGTCACGGCCCATGGCGGTCAGGTTCGGATACGCCGCGGTGCACATGAGGGAATCATCCCACGACATGATGGAGATTTCCTCCGGTACTTTGATGCCTTGCGAAGCTGCCACGCCAAGGCCAGCCAACGCCATCACATCATTGTCGTAGATGATCGCCGTCGGATGCTCAGAGAACGCCAGCAGGCGCTTCGTGGCCTCGCGACCGGTTTCCGGCGTGTAGTCGGTGTGCAGGCAACGATAACGCATGCCCAGCTCGGAAGCGACGTCCGCAAAGGCGGAATCGCGAATATACGAGTGCGCAAGCGATTCGGGACCGCCGACGCGGGCGATCTGACGATGCCCGAGATCATACAGGTATCGCACCGCTTGGCGCACGGCATCGGCATCGGCGCTTGACAGGCTCGGCAGATTGCCGGCCACGGAAGCGTCGGCGATGGCAAGCACCGGCATTTCCTCATGCTCCTCAAGCAGGGCGACGCAAGGATCGCCAAGTTCCACATTGACGAGCAGCATGGCATCGACGTTGCCGGTGGCGATCCAATCGTCGATGATCGCAAGCTTCGCATTCTCGTCAACGGCCATGCGTACCAGCAAGGAATAATCGTATTTTTCCAACTCGGCGCCAAGACCGGAAATAAGCTCCATCATGTAGGGTTCGACGGAAAGCAGCTTCGGGTCGTAACCCAACACCAGACCCACGCGCTGCGTCTTCGACTTGGCCAGCGCCTGTGCCGCGCCATTCGGCTTCCATCCCAGTTCGTGTGCGACCTTCAACACTTTGTCTCGAGTCACATCGGAAACACCAGACTTGCCGTTGAGCGCATACGAAACGGCGCTACTAGAGACTCCCGAAGCCTTGGCAACGTCAAAAATCGTCACCTTGCTTTTTTGAATAGGCATGTCCGTGTCCTTCTTCTTAACTTAAATCGCAACTTAAACGGTTCATCTACATCGTACAGTAAAAGCGCCGACCAACCTCTTGAAAAGTCAGTGCTCGCAACACTTTCGTCTCTTAAGGTCGGTGGCGCTTCAACTTATGTTTTTACTCAACCGAACACGTCAACTGAAATTTCAGTAGTCCTCTATCCACTCTTCTACCGCTTCAGTAGACGGCGTATTCGCGGAATCTCACCATTCGCGCTTCAGATCGTTGGCGGAACGCAGCACGTTGGCAGCTGCGAATACGTTCGGATCGGCAAGCGCCCCAGCATCGGTGGTGGTGATGTGCAGCACGACGCTTTCGCCCGGAAGCAGCGAGACCATGCCCTCGGCCACCGAAGCCTTCGCGTCGACCTTGTCTGCCATGCAGAACAGGTCACGCACGTAGCTCTTGGCTGTGGCGGTAAGTTCCACGCCATCTTCCACGGCAACGGCCGCGGCACTGAGGGCGAGTTTCACGTGAAACATTTCTTGTATTCACGTAACGGTTGCGGCACGGATGGCCATCCACGCATTCCGGAAGACGAGCAGATGGCCGCCGAACTAACCGCATACCTGGCTTCATTCGGCCCCGACCTCTGGCAGTAGCTTATGCGCTCGCAACGCAACGCATTTTTTATTTGATTCGTTTCTGCGATTTTGGTGGCACAAATCGCAGAAACGTTGATTTTTCAACGATTTTTTATTTGACTGGTATTTGATTCGTATTTGACTGACGTGCGATCAGCAGGATTTCAATCGCAATACAAAGCGTGCGATTGCAGCACATTATAAGCACAGCAATCGCACGCTATTCATTGTCAGCTATCGACAATCATTCAACGTGATCAGAGTCGGTGTGATCGGTCAGGTCTAGCTTGAATGGGTGAGCAGGCAGATTATTGTCATTAAACAACGGTGCCGGACCCCAGCTACGCCATGCGTAGCGCATCATCACCGGCGCTGGCACTTCCGGCGTGGCCAACGTAATCGTGCCGATACTGCGGCTGTTGATCGGAATACCGAATTCCGTAGCGTTGTAATCGACCACATTGACCTTCGCGTTGACCAGATCGTCAATATCGCAATCCACGAAAATCGCGGCGTAGGCCGGATGGAACACGCCATCGGCACCGGCAAGCTCGAAACCGGAACGTTCCGGCAAACGCACCAACGAAGGCAGGCTCTTGGCGAGCTCATCGCCGAAACTGTCGGGCGTAGTACCGCTGAAATGCAGGCCGTGCGCGTACCGGAAGAACAGACGCACGCGACCGCCTTCGTCGCAGCGGAAGCCCAGCACAGTCGGACCATACACCGGAATACGGCTCATACCATACACTTGGTGAAGTGCACAATTGCCTAGACGCTCGCCGGGCGTGCGCTTATCAACCGGGTGAATATTGTTGTATTCACCGCAATCCATGGTGCAGATGGCGAACACGTTGTCGATGGACTGCGCGGCATCCCACTGGGCCTCGCGCAACACCGGCCACAGCATCGGATCGCCGTCACCCTCGTCGACCTTCTTGTCAATCCACTGCGGCAATTGCACGATCAGGAACGGCAGGCTTTCGCTCCACAGCGCACGCCATTCACCAATCATCATGCCCAGCAACTCACGGTAGGATCCGCAATACGGCTCGTCTTCCTCGCCCTGATACCACAGGAATCCAGCCAAGGAGTAAGGCACAATGCGTTCCAGCATGGCATGGAACGGACCAGTCGGACGCCACTGCGAGGTCGGCGTCATCGGTGGCGGCCACGGGCATTCGCCATACTGTTGGGTCAGCGTATCCCACGTCACATCAGGATCGGCTTCACGAGCTGCAGCAATCGACGCATTCCACGTATCAGAACGCGACTGCCATTCGCTATACTCCAAATCGAATTGTTCCTGCGTCTTGCCTGCAATCGCCTGCTCGTAACGAGCAAGATAGCCGCGCCCGGATTCGCTGGAATTCAGTGCATCTTCGCTCGTCCAGCAACTGATCGACGTACCCCCGATATAACAGTCGATAATGCCGATCGGAAGGTCGGAATCAAGTTCATCACGCAGTTTTCGCGCAAAATAGTACGCTACCGCACTCATTACGCCACTATTTTCAGGCGATGATTCCTGCCAGCTTGCCGCATGTTCGGCGTTGCGATTGATCACACCGGTTTTTGGCACATTGTAGAAACGAAGGAGCGGATCGGCGCAGTTTTCGAGGGCTTCCTCAGCGTTTTCGCTGTTGCGCAATTCGAGTTCCATATTGCTTTGGCCGCCGGCCATCCATACTTCGCCGATAAGAACGTCGTAAT
>ERZ650312.2234-NODE-2234-length-10715-cov-4.554784_pt1 | contig 10715 bp, 8 predicted proteins | sample MGYA00376248_ERZ650312 | MGnify/ENA primary metagenome ERZ650312 (study PRJEB26733, sample SAMN07839316) | wastewater metagenome | biome: urban; feature: wastewater treatment plant; material: waste water | place: USA: North Carolina | collected 2016-07-28 ... | reverse complement strand
TCACCAGCGTCGACCGCGACGACCTGCGCGACGGCGGCGCCCAGCACTTCGTCGAGTGCATCCAGGCCACCCGCGCCGCCAGCCCCAAGACCACCATCGAGGTGCTGGTGCCCGACTTCCGCGGCCGCATGGAGATCGCCCTCGACATCTTCGACCAGGCCCCGCCGGACGTCCTGAACCACAACCTCGAGACCGTGCCGCGCCTCTACAAGCAGGCCCGCCCCGGCTCCGACTACGCCTACTCCCTCGAGCTGCTCAAGCAGTTCAAGGCCCGCCACCCCGAGGTGCCCACCAAGTCCGGCCTGATGGTCGGCCTCGGCGAGACCGACGACGAGATCCTCGAAGTGATGCGCGACATGCGCGCCCACAACGTCGAGATGCTCACCATCGGCCAATACCTCCAGCCCTCCGGCGGCCACCTGCCGGTGCTGCGCTACGTGCATCCCGACACCTTCAAGATGTTCGAGACCGAAGCCCTCAAGATGGGCTTCAAGAACGCCGCCTGCGGCCCGATGGTCCGCTCCAGCTACTGGGCCGACCAGCAGGCGCAGGGGGCGGGGGTGGTTTGAGGCCTCTGCCTGTCGGTTGTCTGCCCAGAGGGCGTCCTGCGGGGCGCCCTTTTTCGTTGACGCTGCAAGCCGCCCAGCTAAATACAAAAATTTCTTTGCACAAATAATTCTTTGCACTATATTTTCTTTGCACAAACACCCAGACCACACCATGGACAACATCGCCGGCTCCCCGGTCGAAGGGGCTAACTTTTTGGCTCTGTCCTCGTTACCTGTGGAACCACCCCCTTGCGATGCTGTCTGTATGTACAGTCAAGCCGAGCGAGGGAGTTTGCGATGAAATCACTTGATTTTCAGCGCATCGCGAAGTCGGTCGGGGCGCTGTCGCACTGGCAGCGCGACAGGCTGCTGAGCCTGTTGCGCGAGCCTGCGGCGGGCCGAGAGGCGATTGGGTGCATTCAGGCCTCGTTTGAGGCCGTGCCGAAGTGTCCGCACTGCGGCCACGAACAGCTGCACCGACATGGCCAGTCCGATGGTCTTCAGCGCTACCGCTGCCGCGCCTGTGGCAAGACCTTCAATGCCTTGACGGGTACGCCGCTGGCGAGGCTTCGGCACAAGGCGAAGTGGCTGGGTTTTCTGCAGACGACGCTCGATTCCATGACGGTTCGTCAGGCCGCCCGGGAAGTGGATATTCATCGGCACACCAGTTTTCGCTGGCGCCACCGCTTTCTGGAGTGGGTCAAGAACGACCGGCCCGAGCATCTGCATGGGATCACCGAGGCCGATGAGACCTACTTTCTCGAGTCCCACAAAGGCGCCCGCCAGCTTGAGCGCCCCGCCCGCAAACGCGGCGGCTCCGCGACCAAGCGCGGGGTTTCCAAGGAGCAGGTCTGCGTGCTGATCGCCCGCGACCGCACGGGCCAGACCCTGGACTTCGTCACCGGCAACGGCTCCGTCAGGAAAGCCCAGCTGCGCCAATGCCTCCAGCCGGCGCTCGACAAGGACGTCCTGCTCGTGAGCGACGCCAATGCCAGTTACCGCTACTTTGCCAAAGAGGCGGGCATCAGCCACGAGGCGGTCAATCTATCCGCTGGCACGCGCGTCAAAGGCGCCATCCATGTGCAGAACGTCAATGCCTACCACAGCCGGCTGCGACAGTGGATTCAACGCTTCCATGGGGTCGCTACGCGCTACCTGCCCAACTATCTGGGCTGGCGCCGCGCACTCGATACGCGCCACCTTGACACGCCAGGGAAAATGCTAATGGCTGCGTGTGGCATATTTCCACAGGTAACGAGGACATAGCCAAAAGTTAAGTACCCCTGGATACACCTTTACCCCCGGCAGGATAACTTGCCCTCCCCGGCCTCAACTCCGCAGGCCGGGGTAGTGCTCCGCGGCATGCAGCGCCCAGCCGGTATCGCCGGTGAGCTCGAGCACCTGGGTGTGGTAGCGGACCACCGCTGCCCGGTGGGCGATGCTGATCAGCGTGATGCCGGCCGCCAGCAATTGCCCGTAGAGGGCCGCCTCGTTGGCGCTATCGAGGGCGCTGGTGGCCTCGTCGAGGATCGCATAGCGGGGCTGGTAGAGCAGCACCCGGGCAAAGGCCAGGCGCTGCTGCTCGCCGACGGAGAGCACCTTCTCCCAGTCCAGCTCCACGTCCAGGCTGCCGACCCGCCCGGCCAGGTCGCCGAGGTTGACCTGCTCCAGCACCTTCAGCAGGTGGGCGTCGGACATCGCGCCCGTCCGGTGCGGGTAGAGCAGCTGGCTGCGCAGGGTGCCGACCTGCATGTAGGGCTGCTGGGGCAGGAAGAGCATCTCCTCGGGCGGCGGGCGCAGGATGCTGCCGCTGCCGGCATACCACAGCCCGGCGATGGCCCGCAGCAGCGAGCTCTTGCCGCAGCCGCTGTCACCGACGATCAGCAGGCTCTCGCCCGGCTTCACCACCACCGATAGGTTCTGCACCAGGATGCGTTCGTAGTTGGGAGTGTGCAGCGTGACGTTCTGCAGGGCCAGGTGGGGCGCTTCGGCGGCGCCGATGACGCTCCCCTTGCGCGAGCCGGGCTCGATGGCGGGGTCCAGCAGCACCCGGGCCAGGGTGTCGAGGCGGTCCACGCCGGCGGTGAAGCGCGACAGGCTCTCGAAGTTCTCGACGATCAGCGAGATCGCGCTCAGCACCGCCGCGAAGGCGCCGGCCGCCTGCACCGCGCGCCCCACCTCCAGCTCCCCCGACAGCACCTGGGAGGCGACGATGGCGCTGGGCAGCACGATGTTGAGCAGGCTGTAGGCATACTGGAAGAAGTTGAGGCCGAGCTGCTGGCGGATCAGCTGCCTGTAGTTCTTGAAGGCCGCGTTGAAGCGCCGCCGCACCTGGTGCAGCTCCTGGGCCTCGCCGCGGTAGAAGGCGATCGACTCGGCGTTCTCGCGCACCCGCACCAGGCTGTAGCGAAAGTCCGCCTCACGCCGGATCTGCTGGAAGTTGAGGCTCATCAGCCGCGAGCCGAAGAACACGATGATGATCAGCGTGCCTGACACCGCATACACCACCAGCACATACACCAGCTCGTGGGAGATCGACCACAGCACCCGGCTGAAGGCGATCAGCTGCAGGAAGGAGCCGATGAAGATCAGCAGGAAATACAGGGAGCGCGAGCAGAAGGTGCTGATGTCCTCGGCGATCCGCTGGTCCGGGTTGTCGACGATGGCGCTGGCGTTGAGCTCGTAGAACTGGCGGTGACTGAAGTAGCTCTCGAGGAAGCGGTTGGTCAGCCAGCGCCGCCAGTGGATGCCCAGGGTGTCGCGCACGTAGAAGTAGAACGCGAAGATCGGCACCGCCATCAGCAGCAGCACCACGCAGAACTGGATCGAATCCCAGAAACGCGCCTCGTCCCGCGCCGCCAGGGCCGAGGTGAATTCGCCGGTCTGCTCGTTGAGCATCACCGCGAAGCGCGTCTGGGCGAGCAGCAGGACCACCAGCAGGGCCAGCAGCCCCCAGGCCTTGACGCGCTCCTGGCTGCGCCAGTAGGGCGACGCGATGGCCCAGAAACGCTGCCACAGATGGTAGGCGAAGGGATTGATCTTCATGATCCGGCACCCCAGGGCGCTCGCTCCGGCGGGCTTGGGCGGGCGATCCGGCTGGATGCCCCTGGCTTTTTTACTCCCCGGCTCCGGGCCAGGTCAAGCGCGGCCGGCGGATGGCGGCAGGCCCGGGGCGACGCTCATCACGCTGGCGAGGCCCTGGGGAACATCCGGCGCGCAGAGCGGCAGGTCGATCGTGAAACACGTGCCCCGCCCGGGCTGGCTGCTCACCTCGATGCTGCCGCCGAGCAGGCTGGTGACGATGTTATAGACGATATACAGCCCCAGCCCGCTGCCGCCCTGCCCCATCCGGGTGGTGAAGAACGGGTCGAAAACCCGCCCCCGCACTTCCGGCGGAATGCCGCAGCCGTTGTCGCGGATGCGCAAGCGGATGAAGCCCGCCGCAGCGGGCTCCGCGGCGATCGAGACCTCCCCGGCCTCGTCCGGGCCGAAGGCGTGCAGGGAGGCGTTGGTGACGATGTTGCCGATCACCTGCTCCAGCGGCCCCGGGAAGCTGTCCAGGAGCAGCCCCTCCGGGATATCCACGGCGAGCACCAGCCGGCGCCTGCGCAGGCCGGGCATCAGGGTCGCGACCACCTCGTCGATGGTCTTGCGCAGATCGAAGCTGCGCCGCTGGGCGCTGGTCTGGTCGACGGCCACCTGCTTGAAGTTGGCCAGCAGCCCGGCGGCCCGGTTGAGGTTGCGCTCGATGAGTTCGAGCCCATCCCGGGACAGCTCGATGAAGGCGGCGAGCTCGGAGCGCCGCATGGTGCCGACGGCAAACACGTCCTGCAGCTCGCGCAGACGGTTGCGGAGGTGCGAGGCGGTGAGCAGGGTGTTGCCCAACGGCGTGTTCAGCTCATGGGCCACGCCGGCGACGAGGTTGCCCAGGGAGGCGAGCTTCTCGGCGTGCACCAAATGCTCGAGGGCGTGGGCCAGCCGCTCGTTGGTCTGGCGCAGCTCGGCCGTGCGCTCGGCCACCCGCAGCTCGAGGGACTGGTTGAGCTGGCGGATCTCCGCCTCGATCGCCTTCTGCTTCGAGATGTCCTTGCCGGTCCCGCGAAAGCCGCAGAACACGCCGTCGTGCCCGAACGTCGGATCGCCGCTGACCTGCAGGTCGATGCCTCCCTGGTCGGGGAGCTCGACCTGGAAATGGATGTCCCGGAACGGCTGGTGGGTCTCGAGGGCGGCACGCAGGCGGGCCCACTCCAGCGGATCGCCCTTCACGCGAGGGCTGTCCCACGGCGTCCGGCCCAGGGCCAGCACCCCCTGGGCGCGCAGCGCGCTGGCCTGGCGGCCGGACAGCGCCGAGAAGCGGAAATCGGCATCGAGCTCCCAGAAGACGTCGCTCGACATGTCCGACAGGGTCCGCAGCCGCGCCTCGCTCTCGCGCAGCGCCCGCTCCGCGGCGGCCCGCTGCTGCGCGCTCTGGCGGAACTCCCGCAGGGCGCCGGCCAGCCGGCCGAGTTCGTTGGCGCCGACGTCGGGAACGGGCGCATCGAAATGACCGCGGGAGAAAGCCTCCACCGTGCGCAACAGCGCCTGCAGGGGCTCGCGGATCGACGCCGTCACCAGCACCCCGAGCAGCAGGGTGACGCCGACGACGAGCACGCTGACGAGCACCGACAGGCCGTTGATGAGCGCCATGCGACGGGTGTAGCGGGCGCGCAGCTCGGCCTCGATGTCGGCATGGCGCGCGTCGAGGGACGCCGCCCCGCGGGCGATCTCCTGCTGGCTGGCCTCGATCTGGCGCTCCATCACGGCGCCCCGCCGGGCGTAGGCGCGCTGCAGGCTGCCCAGGCCGGAGATCATGCGGTGGGTGCGCTCGCGCAGATCGCGCAGCACGGTGCGTTCGAACTCGCTGTGGGTGAGCTGCTCGATGAGGGGTGAGAGCTGGGCCACCCGCTCCAGGGCGGTGCGCGTCGCGAGGCTCACGTTGACCTCCCGCCGGGCGTAGTAGGCGTTCATCTTGAGGAGCGCGTCCACGAAGGCGTCGATCAGCGACCGGGTGGCCGGCGCGATCAGGGCGCGGCCCCGGTTGTCGGCGCTGGTGTTGAGCAGCAGCGAGAGCAGGCGGGCGGAGTGCTGGCCCGGCGCGAGAAGTTCGCTGTGGTAGATGCGCTCGATCTCCACGTTGATGCGCTTGAGCTCCTCGTAGCCGCCGACGAAGCTGCGCAATGACTGGCGCAGGGATGCCAGCTCCGCGGCGTCGCTGCCGCGGACCTGCTGGCGTGCCTCCAGCTCGGCAAACAGCTGCCCGGTCGCCACGTCGATCTGCCGCACCAGCGTCTCGTCGGGCGCGGCCAGATACTGCCGGATCGCGGCCTGCAGGCGCGCCGTCTCGGTGTTGAAGTGCTGGAGCTGGCGGTGCTGCACGTTGAGCGCCTCGATGGAATCGAAATAGGCGTCCTTCAGCCCGTTGCTGACCAGATCGAGCGCCAGCAACAGCGCCAGCCCGGCCACGCTGAGCAGCGACAGCAGGGTGAGCCGCCGGCCGAGGGAGATGGCGCGCAGCCCGGCATTCAGGCGGGCGAGCAGCGCGGCGAGGCGGCGGGACTTCATCGGAGGGCGCGGATTCTGGCGATCAGCCGCCGCTGCCCGGCCCCGCCGGCGAGCCGCTCGTGGAGCGGCTGCAGCGCCGCCTCGAAGCGGGCACGCTCGGAGGCCGGGATCTCCACGAAGTTGACGCCGGCCAGACGCAGCATGGCCTCGACCCGCTCCTCCCGCTGCTGCCAGATGTCCCGCACCAGCGGCCGGGCCTCCCGGGCAGCCCGGCGCAGCATGCCCTGCTCGGCCGTCGACAGCCTGTCCCAGCTGCGCCGGGAGATGACCAGCACCTCCGGGGCAAAACTGTGGCGGGTAAGCGCCAGCGAAGGAGCGTGGCGGTGATGTTCGGCGCCGGCATAGGCGAGGAGATTGCCCTCAGCGCCGTCGATCAACCGCGTCGCGAGGGCATTGCCGGTCTGGGAGAACGGCAGCCGGACCGGCCGCGCGCCCCAGGCCTCGACGATGGCCGCGGCCAGGGCCGAAGACTCCACGCGGATCTTCAGCCCCTTCAGGTCCTCCAGACGGCGCACCGGACGGCCGACCGTGCCGATCACCCGGCCTCCCGTCTCGAAGAAGGCCAGCCCGACCAGCCCGTGGCCGTCCAGGGCTTGCAGCAGCTCGGCCCCGATCGGCCCGTCGAGCACGCGGCCGAGGTGCTCCACGTCGCGGAACAAAAAGGGCAGCGACAGCACCCGGAGCGCCGGACAGAGGTCTTCCAGGGTCTGCACGCTGACCCGGTTGAGGTCGAGCTCGCCGCGCTGGGTCGGCGGCACCAGGGCCGCCTCGTCGCCCAGCAGGGAAGCGGAGTAGACCTGTATCGCCAGCCTGCCGCCCGATTGCCTGTACAGGCTCTGGCCCATGAACTGGACGGCCTGGACGGTCGGGTAATCGGCCGGCTGCTCGTCGGCGGCCCGCAGCAGGCGGACACCGCCGGCGACCTCGAGGGCCGCCAGCGGCGGTGCGAGCAGGAGCAAGGCCAGCCACGACAGCCGCCGCAGCGTGCCGGGAGACGGCAGCAGGGCCCCCATCTCAGCGCCCCGCGGCGCCCGGCAGCGCGAGCAGCCGTCGCCCGTGATGGCGGAGATGGATTCCCGCCAGGGTGTGGTCACGCAGGCGTACCACGATCCAGGCGTTGATCCAGTCGCGCAGGGCCTTCTCGCCGCGGGGCATGCCCACCGCCACCTCGAACTCCATCTGCCGGAAGTGCTCCACGAGGGGCCGCGGCGGGCGACGGGCATTGACCTCGTCCACCACGTTGCGGGTGGCCGACAGGATCTCGAACTCACCGGCCAGGTAGGCCTCCACCAGCCGGTCATGTTCGGCGTAGCTGAGCAGCTTCACCCCCGGGGCATTCTGCAGCAGATGCTCGGCGTTGGCGCTGCCGGCCAGCACGCCCACCCGGCGCCCCCGGAGATCGAGCGGTGACGACAGCTGCAGCGGCGGCGGCGCCGCGATCACCGTGTCGATGGTGGCGTAGGGCACGGAGAAGGCGATCAGGCGCTCCCGCTCGGGGCTGATCGACAGGGCCGAGATGACCACGTCCGCGCGGCGGGCGAGCAAGGCCGCCACCCGGTCGGAATTGACCACCCGGACGACTTCGAGCCGGACCCCCAGATCCCGCGCCATCGCCCGCGCGATGTCCGCGTCGGACCCCTGGGCCGTGCCATCGGGCGTGTAATGGTTGTAGGGTGGCAGGGCCCCGGCGATCGCCACGCGCAACCGCCCCTGGGCCCGGATCTCGTTCAGCAGCGTGGCCGCCGCCAGGCCGGGCATGAGCAGCAGCACGAGGAGCAGCCCGTGCAGCCCGGCCCGCATCGAAAAACCCGCCATTCAGCGCCCTCCTCCCGCGGCCGGCCTGAGGTCGGCCGGCAGATCGTGCCCGTGGTGACGTCGAAAGAGCTCGTTGAGCCGCCCGTTCTGCAACTGCGCGAAGACCCAGCCATTGACCCAGGCGCGCAAGGCCTTTTCTCCGCGGGGCATGGCGATGGCGACGTCGAACTCCTGCTGGACGAACTTCTCCTCGAACAGCTTGCTGCCGGCCTGGCGGTTCACCTCGTCGAGCACCGCCGTCTGGGTCGAGAAGAGGTCGACCTTGCCCGCGATGGCGGCCTTGATCAGGGCCATGTCGCTCTCGAAGCTGACCAGCCGGGCCCGCGGCGCAGAGGCCGCCACCAGGGCACCGCTGGCCGTGTTGCGGGTCACGCCGACGTCGAGGCCGGCCAGATCGGCATAGCCGCTGATGTGCAGCGCGGGCCGCCCGGCGAGCACCACATACAGGCGCGCATAGGGCAACGAGAAGCCGACAACCCGCTCCCGCTCCGGCGTGATCGACAGACTCGACACCACCATGTCCACATCCCGCCCTTCCAGCGCCGTGAGCCGCCCGGCGTTGGTGAGACGCACGATTTCCAGCCGGACCCCGAGGGCAGCGGCCAGCTCCCGGGCCGTATCCACGTCGGAACCGACGAGTTCCTGCCTGGCATCGAGATAACTGAAGAGGGGTACTCCAACCGCCACGCCGACCCGAAGCACCCCGCGCTGCCGGATATCCGACAGCAGGTCGGCCCGCGCCAGCGACGGTGCCAGCAACACGAGCAGGCACGCCGCCAGCTGGCAGGCCGCACGAATCGCCCGAAACCAGGATGAACGCATAACCTCCCCCGCTACCGGACAGTACGTTTGATTACGGACGCATCATCCGGCACTTGAGGGCTTTTTCATGGCCATAGCATTGCAGCCGCCACCGGCGAGGCGCACGGCGACAGCGCGGCAGCGCGCCGGGCCACTACCGCGAGACAGGGCGTTGTCTGGGTGAAACAGGGCACGCCACGCGCGACGGCGGCCCCTTCGGCACGACACCAGGGACATGGCGGATGAAATGGCGGGGAACCGTCGCGAACCCCGCCCCGGGCGCCGGACCACCGCCCCCGGCGCAAGGCCGGCGGGTCAGGCCAGCCATGGGGCGATCGCGCCTGGCGAAGGCGGCGCAGACCGGCCGGATACGACGAGGGCGCCTCACGGGCGCCCTCCGGCTCAGTTGCTCACGACCTCGTCGGCCCGTGTCTTCGAGACGAAGCGGGCCAGGAAGATCCCCAGCTCGTAGAGCAGGCACATGGGCACCGCCAGCATCAGCTGCGACACCACATCTGGCGGCGTGACCACCGCGGCGATCACGAAGGCGCCGACGATCACGTAGGGCCGCGCCTCCTTGAGCTTGGCCACGTCGACAATCCCCAGCTTGACCAGCACGATCACGATCACCGGCACCTCGAAGGTGATGCCGAAGGCCAGGAACATCGACATCACGAAGGCCAGGTACTGCTCGATGTCCGGCGCCGGCGTGATGCTCTTCGGCGCAAACTGGGCGATGAACTTGAACACCGTGCCGAACACGAAGAAATAACAGAAGGCCATCCCTGCCAGGAACAGCACCGTGCTGCCCACCACCAGCGGCAGGCCGAGGCGCTTCTCGTGGGCATACAGGCCCGGCGCGATGAAGCACCAGGCCTGGTACAGCACGAACGGCAGGGCGATCACGAAGGCCACCAGCAGCGTGACCTTCATCGGCACGAAGAACGGGGTGACGACGCCGGTGGCGATCATCTTGGTGCCCTCGGGCAGCGCCGTCATCATCGGATGGGCGAGGATGTCGTAGATGTCGCCGGCCCAGGGCATCAGGCACACGAACACCACCACCACCGCGACCACGGCCCTGAGCAGGCGGTCGCGCAGCTCGACCAGGTGGGAGATGAAGCTGTCTTCCTGCTGCTCGTTCATGACTGGACGCTCTTGCCGGCGGCGCCGGCTTCAGGGGACACGGGGGCCGTCACCGGCGTGGCAGGCGCCGCGGCGGGCGGCGCATCGACGAAGACCGGCGGGCCGGCGTGCTGCTCGGCCTCGGCGAGCTGCTTGTCGAGGAGGTCGGAGACCACGTCGTGGCTGTGGCCGGTGTCGACGATATCGGGCGCAGCCGGCGGGTTCGACTTGAGGCTGTTCTCGAGGTCGCCGATCGCCGCGGAGGCCGACTGCAGCGAGGACGACAGGCCGCCCTCGACGCTGGCCACCTCGCTCCTCACCGAGCTTTCGAAGGCCATCGCCGACTTGCGCGCCTCCTCCTGCAGCTTCTTGAGCTCCTCGAGCTGCATCTCGCGGTTGATGTCCGACTTCACATCGGCCACGTAGCGCTGCAGGCGGCCCAGCAGGTGGCCGGTGGTGCGTGCCACCTTCGGCAGCCGCTCGGGGCCGAGCACCAGCAGCGCCACGATGCCGATGACCATGAGTTCAGAAAAACCGATGTCGAACATCTGATTCGCCTAGTTGTGGGGAGGTAGCAGAGGCCGGCGGGCGCCACAAACGACAAAGGGGCGACTCGATGCGCCCCTCCGCCGCGCCTGATGCCGGGTCTGGCTCAGGACTTGTTCTTTTCCCGGGCTTCCGCGTCGATGGTCTTGCTGGCGGCATCGCCGATCTTCTGGCTATCGCCCTCAGCCTCTTTCATGCCGTCCTTGAAGCCCTTCACCGCGCCGCCGAGATCCTGGCCGATGTTGCGAAGCTTCTTGGTGCCGAACACGAGCATCACGA
>ERZ650312.2230-NODE-2230-length-10722-cov-3.984250_pt1 | contig 10722 bp, 12 predicted proteins | sample MGYA00376248_ERZ650312 | MGnify/ENA primary metagenome ERZ650312 (study PRJEB26733, sample SAMN07839316) | wastewater metagenome | biome: urban; feature: wastewater treatment plant; material: waste water | place: USA: North Carolina | collected 2016-07-28 ... | reverse complement strand
AGAAAGCACTTGGCCAAATTTGACAAAAATCGGCCCCAGGCGCTCCAAGGCTTCGCGCAGGCGTTGGCCGCGTGGTGCGCGCAGGTTGCGCCCAACTGAGACAATGCGCGCCAGCAGATGGGCGATCATTTTGATGCCGCGTATTATCAAAAACCGGAAGCGCAAGCGGCGTTTCTGACGCAAATGAGCAATGATGTGTTGTTTGAGGATTTGCTCGCGAGCGGCAAAATGACGGTCAGTGATGCGGAGTTGGTTCAAGCGCTCGCGCAGATGCAGGGCATGCCGAAAAATGCACAAGGGGGCATTGATGAGGTGGCGTATAAAGCTGCATTGGCGCAGCAGGGTTTGACACCGGCAATGCATCAGGCGGGTATTCGCGCGGATTTGGTGAAAGAGCAAATGGTTCCGGCCTACCGTGCGTTGAATTTACCGGTGAGTACCGAGTTTATGGCCAAATTCTTTGGTCGCGCACGCTTGGTGGAGATTAAATCAGTGGATTTGACGCCGTATATGGCGCAGGTATCGGTCTCGCCCGAGCAGGTTCAGGCTTATTATGACCAGCACAAGTCGCAGTTCAATGTGCCGGATGCGTTCGATGTGGACTACGCTGTGATTCCGGTTGCGGCAGGCGGTGGCGCTGCGTCCAGCTTGAGTGATGAGGATATCAAGGCGGTGTTTGGTGCCGATGCGACGCCGGAGCAGCTGGCGAAGGTGCGTCAAGATCCGAATCAGTCCAAAGTGGTGTTGGAAAAAGTGGTGCAAAAAAAATTGGCGGAGCGCTTGGATGCGCAGATCACCAAAGCGCCACAGGATTTGACCGCATTGGCAAACATGTTCAATGCGAAGGTTGAGCAGGCCAAAGGTATTCTGCGTCAAGCAATGCCGAATGAGCCGGTGGTGTTCCAAGATCCAAAAGTCCGCGAGGCTTTGCTCAACGCGACACAGGCCGAATCAAAAAACATTGCGCCGGTGATGGCGTTACCGACGGGTGATTTGTTGGTGGCACGTGTGGTGAACTATCGTCCGGCGGGCGTGCGCAGCTTTGATGATGTGAAGGCCGAGGTTGAGCAGCAATTGCGTCGTGAGGCCGCTGTGGTCAAAGCGAGCGAAGACGCGCAGAAAAATCTGGCCAATCAGTCGGCGAGTGCCTCCATTGGCAATGCGCAGTATTTAAGCTGGCTCGGTAGCGACGTGGCGACACCGGCGATTGCGGTGAAGGCGATGAATCTGCCGCTGGCGAATTTGCCTGCGTTGGCCGTGGTGGCGGACACCGATCGCGTGGATCTGATTCGTGTGGTGAAAGAGGAGTCTTTGCCGCCGCCGCAATTGGCACAAATGACGCAGTGGGCGCAAAGCGTGTGGAATACGCCGAATGAAAATTTGGCGGCGAGCGCGTATATGGCGGCGTTGCGTGAGCGCATGGGGGTGAAGTTGTATCCCGAACGTATTAAGGTCGCGCAGGAATAAGTTGGACGATGCACGCTAAATGGCTCATTTAGCGTGTTTTGTTTTGGATTTTTTATCAGTTTGTCGGATGGAGTGTGTGTGTTATCAGCAGTCAATATTACTCAACAGTTTGGCGCAAAGCCATTGTTTGAAAACATCAATGTGAAGTTTGGTGAGGGCAATCGTTACGGCTTGATTGGTGCGAATGGTTGCGGCAAATCAACCTTCATGAAAATTTTGGGTGGCGATCTGGAGCAATCCTCCGGTCAAGTGGTGATCGAGCCAAATGTGCGTTTGGGTAAGCTGCGTCAGGATCAGTTTGCGTTCGAAGATATGCGCGTACTGGACGTGGTGATGATGGGGCACACGGAAATGTGGCAGGCCATGACCGAACGCGATGCGATTTATGCGAATCTGGAGGCGACCGAGGACGACTATATGCACGCGGCGGAGCTGGAGAGCGTGTTTGCACAGTACGATGGCTACACGGCTGAGGCGCGTGCGGGTGAGTTGCTGCTGGGTGTGGGCTTGCCGTTGGAATTGCATCAAGGCTTGATGAGCGCCGTTGCGCCGGGCTTAAAGGTGCGTGTGCTGTTGGCGCAGGCATTGTTCTCCAATCCTGATGTGTTGCTGTTGGACGAGCCGACCAATAACTTGGACATCGATACGATTCGCTGGCTCGAAGGCGTGCTCAATGAGCGCGACTCGACCATGGTGATTATTTCGCATGACCGACACTTTTTGAATGCGGTCTGTACGCACATGGCCGATATGGACTATGGCACGCTGACCGTGTATGCTGGCAACTACGACGATTACAGCCTCGCTTCGGCGGAGGCGCGCGCGCGCCAAATGGCAGCAAACAGCAAGGCGAAAGAGCGTATTGCCGAGCTGCAAGAGTTTGTGGCGCGTTTCTCGGCCAATAAATCGAAAGCCTCACAAGCGACTTCCCGTCAAAAAATGATTCAGAAGATCAAGGCGGATACGGTTGAGGTGAAACCATCATCGCGCCAAAATCCGTTTATTCGCTTTGAGCAAAATAAACCGTTGCATCGTTTGGCGGTTGAGGTGGAGCACATCAGCAAAAGTTTTGATCGACCAATCATCAGCAAATTCTCCACGATGATTGAAGCGGGTGACAAAATCGCCATCATCGGTGGCAACGGTGTGGGTAAAACCACCTTGTTGCGTATTTTTGAGGGGGATTTGGCTGCAGACAGCGGTACGGTCAAATGGTCGGAAAACGCCGACATTGGCTATATGGCGCAAGATGTGGCCGAGCATTTTGATTCGAGCGAAAACCTGATGGAATGGATGGGCAATTACCGTCAGCCGGGTGACGACGATCAGGTGATTCGCGGCGTGCTCGGTAAACTACTGTTCTCCGGTGAGGACGTGGTCAAGCCGGTGAATGTTTTATCCGGTGGTGAAAAACACCGCATGAGCTTTGGTCGCTTGATTTTGGGGCGTCACAATGTATTGATGCTCGACGAACCGACCAATCACTTGGATATGGAGTCGATCGAGTCGCTCCAGTTGGCTTTGGAAAAATACGCCGGAACGGTATTCATCGTCTCGCACGACCGTCAATTCATTGGTAATGTCGCCACACGCATCATCGAGGTTAAGGGGGATGGTCAGATTGTGGATTACAGAGGCGATTACGAAGAATATTTGGACAGTCAGGGAATTGAAGGGTAAGTGGCGTAAAATAATGCCATCAACTCAATAAAGCAGGAGATCATCATGCCCGTATTGCAACTGATCGCGCCATCGAGTAATCCGCAGGATCGCAATGCCATTGCGCGCGGCGTGGATTATTTTGTTCGCCAAGGTTGGCGCGTGACCGGTCAGGCGTGCGCTTTGCGCCAGATGCAGCGGTTCGCCGGAACGGATGAAGAGCGTTTGAATGAAATCAATGCCTTGACTCGATTCATCGAGCCGAGCGAGGACATCCAAGCCAAGCGTCCTGATTTGGTGATGGCTTTGCGTGGTGGCTACGGCCTGTCGCGCTTGTTGGAGCATATTGATTTTGAAGGTATTGCGCAGGCGAAATTGTGTCTGATGGGGCACAGCGATTTTACCGCGTTTAATTTGGCGTACTATGCGAAAACCGGCTGCGCTTCGTACAACGGGCCGATGCTGAGTTTCGATTTCGGTCCGGAAACGCCGTCGCCCTTCATGCTCAAACATTTTTGGAATCTGATTCAGGCAGGCGAAGATACGATTGCGGTGAAACGCCCGCAGCCGTATCGCTTTGAAGCCGACGGTATTTTGTGGGGCGGCAATTTGACCATGATCAATCAATTGGTCGGTACGCCGTATCTGCCCAATATTCAGAGTGGGATTCTGTTTTTAGAGGACATTAATGAGCATCCGTACCGCATTGAACGCAATCTATATCAATTGCGCGATGCGGGTATTTTGGAAAATCAGGCGGCGATTGTGCTCGGTCAATTTAATGGCTATCAATTGTACGACAGTGACAATGGCTATAACTTCGATGAAATGGTGGCGCATTTGCGCGCGCGGTGCCGCGTGCCGATTCTGACCGGTTTGCCGTTTGGACATGTGCGCGATAAAGTCACCTTGCCGGTTGGTCAAAACGCGCAGTTATTGGTTGAGGCGGAAAAAGGTTACGAGCTGAAAGTCAAAGCCATTCGTTGCGAGTAAGTGCGCATCGAGCGTAGAAAAAGCAAGCCGCAGGCTTGCTTTTTTTGTGGCTGAAATGGTCAGCGCAGATAATAAGTGGTGCGCAACATTTTGATGCGCGAGATGTAATTCTGCGTTTCGTTCGGCATCTTGGTCAGGCGAAATGTACTGTAATTGCTCTCGCCATCGTCGTTCTTTTTGGTCTTGCTGTTTTTGCTGCGGGGGTTCGGTTTGATATACTGGTCAACGTTACCCAAACCCCAGTTGTAGGCGGCCAAGGTCAGCTCCAGATTTTTGTTGTAGCGCAAATACAGCATATTCAGGTATTTGGCCGCCGCCTGAGCAGAGTCCTGCGGGTGCGTGCGATCATCCAGGCCCATGTCTTTCGCGGTGGCGCGCATGAATTGAAACAATCCTTGGGCGCCGCGATAGCTCTCTGCGGTCGGGTTGCCAGCGGATTCTTGATGCATGACGGCGGACAGCAGGCCTTTGGGTAGATCGTATTGTTGTTCCAATGCCTCAAGCTTCAATTCGTCGCGCCATTCGTATACGCGCAATGCGATCGCGTCATCGCCCGAGCGATAGCCCAACTCGCGCAAGATCGGCCAGAGAATAAACAGGCCCAACGCCACCAAAGCGGCCATGAGTAGCCACTGGATGTGCTTGCGCGGAGTGTTGGTCTGTATGCGGGTCATAATGGTTTGCGATAGATGGTTCGTTGGCTTGCTTGCGCCATATCAAAACGCGTATTGTAGCGGAAAATCATATACTTTCTGTGCGGATCGTTGGCGAAAGTGTGTATAGGGCGAAATAAAAAACCACCTTCTCAGGTGGTTTTTACAGGTGCTTCGCAGGTCATTTTTACCCAGAAACAGAATCAAGTCATCAATGATTTATTTGATTTTGGTTTCTTTGTAGATCACATGCTTACGTGCCACGGGATCAAATTTTTTGATTTCCATTTTTTCTGGCATGTTGCGTTTGTTTTTATCGGTCGTGTAGAAGTGACCGGTACCTGCAGTGGATTCGAGTTTGATTTTATCGCGCATGATGGTTCTCCTTAGATTTCGCCACGGGCACGCAAATCGGCCAATACGGCGTCGATGCCGTTTTTATCGATGGTGCGCAAAGCGGCGTTTGATACGCGCAAACGCACGTAGCGGTTTTCTGACTCTACCCAAAAACGACGGCTTTGCAAGTTTGGCAAAAAGCGACGTTTGGTTTTATTGTTCGCGTGAGAAACATTGTTCCCAGACATTGGGCGTTTACCCGTTACTTGACATACGCGTGCCATGAAAGTTCCTTTGATGCTTGTGAATATGACCCGATGGCGGTTAAATCGTTGTTTTGGTGTCGCGTAGTCGAGACGACTGCTTAGAACAACGTGAACGACTCAAGTCAAAGTGATTCGGTTAATTTAAAGGTTCGCACACTTCGCCGGTGAATCTGTCCAGCCCTCAGTGAATTCGCGTACGATGAATGTACGTATTGCCGCGACTGTAGGGTGAATATGGCAAAAAGTGTTTCCAGAACGCGCAATTATACGGGAATTTGGTTTTGAAAACAAGTGCTTCGTCGCGTTCGTGCTGAAAGTGTGGCGATATTGGCATAGGATTTGATCCAAATACGCATCAATACATGGGGCTGCGCTCAAAATAATGTGCTTATGCAGCCGTTTTCGGCCAGACTGTACGGCGTTTGCCCGTCGGCAACGATGAAGTGGTCAATCAAGTACAGCCCAAGTGGTCGTAGCTGCTCTTGTAATGCCTGTGTAGTACGAATGTCGTCTTCGGACGGCTGTGCGCTGCCATTCGGATGATTGTGCGCGAGGATGATGGCGTGAGCATTCACGCTCAGTGCGCGTTGTACCAGCGTGCGCACATGCAGATTGAGCGTGGTCGGCGTGCCCTCGGATAGGGTTTCGATGTGCATCAGTCGCAGTGATGGGTCGAGAAACAGGGCGATGCATTGCTCGCTCGCGGCGTTGCGTAGATGCAATTGAATCAGGGTTTTGAGCGCGGGTAAATCGGCGATGACCGTGTGCTGGCTGGCGCTGTCGGCGAGTGCGCGGCGGCTCATTTCAAATACGGCTTGCAGTTGCACATATTTGGCTTGCCCCATGCCTTTGATTTGCGACAATTCGTCCAAAGAGGCGTTGAACAGTTGTGCCAGTGTGCCGAAATGCGCAATCAAATCCTGTGCTAAATCGACCGCGCTTTTGCCGTGAACGCCCACGCGCAGGAAAATCGCGAGTAGCTCGGCATCGGTCAGCGCGCCGGCGCCGCCGTTGAGTAATTTCTCGCGTGGTCGGTCGTGAACAGGCCAATCGGTGATGGACATATCGTTTATAATCCTGCTGTCAAAATAGAGTGAGCGTAGGTTGAGCGAGTTGTGTGGCGCGACCTCTATGATTCAATGAATTTTTGAGAAAACGGACAGGTTCCGTGTCTCATTTTTTACAGGATTAAACACCAATGTCAGAGTTTAAGCAAGCCATCGAGGCGCATTCGCACGTGACGTTGCATTACCGCTTGGCGGTTTTGGATGTCAATGGGCAGGAAGAGCGCGATTTTCTGAATACGTTTAACGGCAATCCGGCAACGGTCGCCGTTGGGCAAGCGCAGCTCGCGCCCTTTATGGAGGATAAATTGCTCGGACTGCATGAAGGTGCGCACGAGACGTTTGAGCTCACGGCGGATGAGGCGTTTGGCGACTATAACTCGGAACTGCGCCAAGTGGTTTCGCGTCAGTTGTTGCTCGAAGGCAATCCGCAGGTAGATACCTTTGGTGAAGGCGATTTCGTGGAATTTGCCATGCCGAACGGTTACCGCATGAGCGGGCAATTCATGGGCTGGAACGATGATAAAAGTGGCGCGGTAGTGGATTTTAACCACCCATTGGCGGGCAAACCGTTGCGTTTGGAACTCAAAGTGATCGGGGTGTTGTGATGACGGATAAATCATCCATGATGCAGGACGCATCCATTGTATTGGCGCAGCCACGTGGGTTTTGCGCCGGTGTTGATCGCGCCATCAGTATTGTCGAGCGTGCATTGGAACAATTCGGTGCGCCGATCTACGTGCGCCACGAAATCGTTCACAATAAATACGTTGTGGATGATTTGAAAAACAAAGGCGCGGTCTTTATCGAGGAGCTGCACGAAGCGCCCGATGGCAGCACCGTGATTTTCTCCGCGCATGGCGTGTCGCTGGCGGTGCGTGCCGAAGCGCAACGACGCGATTTGCATATTTTCGATGCGACTTGTCCGCTGGTGACCAAGGTGCACGTTGAGGTTAAACGCATGCGCGAGCGCGGCTTTGAAATCATCATGATCGGTCACAAAGGGCATCCGGAAGTGGAAGGCACGATGGGGCAGGTCGCGGACGGCATTTATTTGGTTGAAACCGAAGCGGACATCGCCAAGTTGCAAGTGAAAACGCCGGATCATCTGGCCTATGTCACCCAGACCACGCTGTCGGTGGACGATACCAAGGGCGTGATTGAGGCGCTGAAAACCCGCTTCCCGCTGATCACCGAGCCGAAAAAAGCGGACATTTGCTACGCCACGCAGAATCGCCAAGATGCGGTGAAAGTACTCGCACCGCAGGTGGAGGTGGTAGTCGTGGTGGGCAGTCCGAATAGCTCGAACTCGAATCGTCTGCGCGAGCTGGCCGAGAAAATGGGCGTGGCCGCGTATATGGTGGACAATGCGAATGATCTGCAACCGGCGTGGTTTGCCAATGCGCGCAAAATCGGTGTGACGGCCGGAGCATCGGCGCCGGAAGTGCTGGTCGAGTCGGTGCTGGATCGCATCAAAGAATTGGGCGCGCGCTCGGTCAGCGTGCTGGAGGGTGTGGAAGAATCCGTGCGTTTCCCGCTGCCCAAAGGTTTGAGTGGCCTGCAAAGCATTGAGGTGCGGGTCGAGTCGCTGTAATCGTGCGTGCGCCCCACGAGTTTTCTATTTAATGATGCTGACGCTTCACCACCACCCTGCGTATGTTCCCGCCATTCCGATGGCGGTTGAGGCGGGTGTTGCTTTGCAATCTGACGATAAGCTGGTTTTTTCGTTTTGCTGTCGTTATCAATCGGATGAACGGCGTTCACTCGGTATTTTATTGCCGACACCAACGGTACCCGTCGCGTGTGATCATCTGTGGCAACATACCTGTTGCGAGGCCTTTGTTTCTGTGCCGGGTGCAGACGATTATTTTGAATTTAATTTCGCGCCATCAGGCTGCTGGGCGGTGTATCGGTTCAATGATTATCGGGTTCGGGATGATTCTTTTCAGTATTCGTCGGCGCCGAGCATCGCATTGAAACAGCATGCGCAGGGATTCGAGTTGACGGCAACGGTTTCGCCCGCAGATTTGCTGTCGCGGTGGCCACAGCATCCAACGTGGCAGATCGGTTTATCCGCCGTTATGGAAACCACAGATCATCGCAAAAGCTACTGGGCCATGCGACACGATGAGCTTGAAAAGCCTGATTTTCATGTACGCACACAATTTTTATTACCCTTGCACGTATCAACATTGATAAACACACTATGAATTCAACCCTCAACACATCACACCCTCAGAGGACCGTATTTGGACTGGATCGACTGCTGTCCGACGAGGCTTTACAGCGCGAGTTGCGCGGTCGCCGCGTGGCGCTTTTGGCGCATCCGGCATCGGTTACGCCGGAGTTAGATCACGCTTTGGACGCATTGGCAAAAGTGCCTGAAATCAAGCTGTCTGCGGCGTTTGGGCCGCAGCATGGTTTGCGTGGTGACAAACAGGACAATATGGTGGAGTCGCCTGATTACACTGATCCTGCGCACGGCATCCCGATTTTTAGCCTGTATGGCGAGGTGCGCCGACCGACCGATGCGATGATGGCCAGTTTTGATGTGCTGTTGGTGGATTTGCAGGATTTGGGTTGTCGGATTTATACCTTTATCACGACCTTGCGCTATGTGTTGGAAGCGGCGGCGAAGCATGGCAAATCGGTTTGGATTTTGGATCGGCCGAATCCGGCGGGTCGTCCCGTCGAGGGGTTGAGCTTGCGCGCGGGTTGGGAAAGCTTTGTCGGCGCGGGCGAAATGCCGATGCGGCATGGTTTGACCTTGGGCGAGCTGGCGCATTGGTTTGTGCGCACCTTTCATTTAGATGTGGATTACCGCGTGATTCCGATGCAGGGCTGGGATACACAGTCGGCGCCCGATTATGGTTGGCCACAAAATCAGCGCAGTTGGATTAACCCGAGTCCGAATGCGCCGAATCTGTCGATGGCGCGTGCTTATGCGGGCACGGTGATGCTGGAGGGTACGACCTTGTCGGAAGGGCGCGGTACGACGCGGCCATTGGAATTATTCGGTGCGCCGGATATGGATGCGCAGGCGGTTTTGGCGTACATGCACAAAACCGCACCGCAGTGGTTAAACGGTTGTATTTTGCGCCCGTGCTGGTTCGAGCCGACCTTCCACAAACATCAAGGTCAGCTGTGTCAAGGGATACAAATTCACGTCGATCATCCGGCGTACGATCATGAGGCGTTTCGCCCGTGGCGCTTGATGGCGCTGGCGTTTAAAGCCATTCGCGCGATTCACCCGGATTATCCGCTGTGGCGCGATTTTGGGTATGAATACGAATTTGACCGACTGGCCATTGACCTCATCAATGGCTCGCCACTGTTGCGCGCATGGGTGGATGATGCGACGACTATGCCTGCGGATTTGGAACATTTGGCAAGCGTGGACGAGGTGCGTTGGCTTAAAGAGACTGAGGAATTCAAGTTGTATCGGTAAACGTGTTCTTTGGCACGGATAGGAGCGCATATGCACCCGTTAGTAAGACCGTTTAACGCGATTGTTAAAGCCCCTTTCGGCGCGGTGGGCATCCGTTTAAATGCGGCGAAGACCCACGTTCAGGAATTGGTGTATTTGCCTGCAAGTACACCGAAGCAAAAGGCCGATTGTCCGCTGGCAGAACGTGCGAGTGAGCAGGTCAAAGCTTTTCTGAGCAATCCTCAATTCATATTTGATTTGCCCTTGCAGGATCAGGGTACAGCATTTCAACAAAAAGTATGGCGCGTGATCAGCGGTTTGGAGGCGGGGCAAGTGCTCACCTACAAACAAGTGGGGCAAATCATTCAATGCGGCGCACCACGAGCGGTCGGCGGCGCGTGCGGTGCCAATCCGTATCCGTTGATCGTGCCGTGCCACCGCGTGGTCGGTGCAAATGGCATTGGTGGTTTTGCGCACAACGATGACGGCTTCTTTATCGAGGTGAAGCGCTGGTTGCTGGCACACGAGGGCATTGTGTACGAATAAATCAGCTAAAACAGAGCAATAAAAAAACGGCAGAATGATCTGCCGTTTTTTTATATGAAGCGCAATATTACGCGATGGTTACTCGATATTGTGCTTTCTGCCGGTGTGCATCCAGCTGATGATCATCGAGCTGCCAATAATCGCGCCGACCACGCCGAGCGAGACATTGGTTGGGATTTTGTAGATGTCCAACAGCAACATTTTCGTACCGACGAACAGCAAAACGATGGCCAGACCGTATTTGAGCAGGTGAAAACGCTCGTTCCAGTCAAGATCGGAAGAGCACACGTCTGAACTCCAGTCACTAGCTT
>ERZ650312.2227-NODE-2227-length-10725-cov-3.801406_pt1 | contig 10725 bp, 8 predicted proteins | sample MGYA00376248_ERZ650312 | MGnify/ENA primary metagenome ERZ650312 (study PRJEB26733, sample SAMN07839316) | wastewater metagenome | biome: urban; feature: wastewater treatment plant; material: waste water | place: USA: North Carolina | collected 2016-07-28 ... | reverse complement strand
GGCGCATCACCGAGGTGCTGGGCGAGGTGGACGATCCCGGCATGGAGATCGAGATCGCCGTGCGCAAGTACGGCGTGCCGCATGTGTTCTCCGACGCCTGCCTGGCCGAGGCCAAGGCGCTGCCCGACAAGGTGCGTGCCGCCGACAAGAAGGGCCGCATCGACCTGACCGACGTGCCGCTGGTCACCATCGACGGCGAAGACGCGCGCGACTTCGACGACGCCGTGTACTGCGAGCCCGCCAAGGTGGGGCGCGGCAAGGGCTGGCGTCTGTTGGTGGCGATTGCCGATGCGAGCCACTATGTGACGACCGGCAGTGCCATTGACGTGGATGCCTACGATCGCGCCACCAGCGTCTACTTTCCGCGCCGCGTGATTCCCATGCTGCCCGAGAAGCTCTCCAACGGCCTGTGTTCGCTGAACCCGCAGGTCGAGCGCCTGTGCATGGTCTGCGACATGTCGATCAATGTGTCGGGCGAGATCAAGGCTTACCGCTTCTATCCCGGCGTGATGTTCTCGCATGCGCGCCTGACCTACAACAAGGTCAGCTACATGCTGGAGCAGCCCAAGAGCAGCGAGGGCAAGGCCCTGCGCGAGGAGTATCAGGAAGTCCTGCCGCACCTCAAGCAGCTCTACGCGCTGTACCAGGCCCTGCTGGCGGCTCGTCACGAGCGTGGCGCCATCGACTTCGAGACCCAGGAGACGCGTATCGTCTTCGGCGCCGGGCGCAAGATCGCCGAGATCCGCCCGACCCAGCGCAACGACGCGCACAAGCTGATCGAGGAGTGCATGCTGGCGGCCAACGTGGCGACTGCGCGCTTCATGCTCGATCACCAGATGCCGTCGCTGTATCGCGTGCACGACGGCCCGCCGGCCGAGCGGGTGGAGAAGCTCAAGGCCTTCCTCGGTGAGCTGGGCCTGGCGCTGCACAAGGGCAAGCTGGGGCCGGTGCCGAAGGATTACCAGAAGCTGCTGGCGAGCATCCAGGGGCGCCCGGACTTCCACCTGATCCAGACCGTGATGCTGCGCTCGCTGAGCCAGGCGGTGTACAGCGCCGAGAACAACGGCCACTTCGGCCTCAACTACGAGGCCTACACCCACTTCACCTCGCCGATCCGGCGTTATCCGGACCTGCTGGTGCATCGCGCCATTCGTAGCGTGATTCGCTCCAAGCGCGAGACCAAGCATGTGCAGCGTGCTGGAGCGGCGAGCATGCCCAAGGCGCGTATCTATCCCTACGACGAGGCGGCGCTGGAGAAGCTTGGCGAGCAGTGCTCGATGACCGAGCGGCGCGCCGACGAGGCCACGCGTGACGTGGTGAACTGGCTCAAGTGCGAGTTCATGCAGGATCGGGTTGGCGAGATCTTCGAGGGTGTGATTACCGCGGCGACTGGCTTCGGCATCTTCGTCGAGCTGAAGGACATCTATGTCGAGGGCCTGGTGCATGTCACCGCGCTGCCGGCCGACTACTACCACTTCGATCCGGTCCATCATCGCCTGGCTGGCGAGCGCAGCGGGCGCAGTTTCCGTCTGGGCGACAGCGTGGCGGTGAAGGTCATGCGCGTCGATCTCGACGAGCGCAAGATCGAGTTCGAGCTGAGCGAAGGCAAGACCGATCAGGCTTCTGCGGGGCGTGGTCGTGGCGGTGACAGTCGCAAGAAGTCGCCGGCCAGGTCCGCTGGCGCCGGCAACACCGATGTGCAGAAGAGCCGCGATGTGAAGAAGGCTCTGCTCGACGGGGCCAAGAAGGGCGGTGGCAAGTCGCCGGCAGGCAAGAAGCCTTCCGCGCACCGCAAGGGCGCGCCCAAGTCCGGCGCGGCGCCGGCGGGCGGCAAGCCGAGCGGGCGTAAGGCCAAGCGATGAGTCAGCTGGAGAAGGTCTACGGCGTACACGCCGTCGAGGCGCTGCTGCGTCATCACCCCAAGCGGGTCAAGCAGCTGTGGCTGGCCGAAAGCCGGCAGGCTCCGCGGGTGCAGGCGTTGCTCGAGCTGGCTGCGCAGAACCGCGTCGCGGTCGGCCACAAGGAGCGCCAGGAGCTGGACGAGTGGGCCGAGGGCGTGCACCAGGGCGTGGTCGCCGAGGTCAGCCCCAGCCAGGTATGGGGCGAAAACATGCTCGACGAGCTGCTCGAGCGTGGCGAGGGTCCGGCGCTGTTGCTGGTGCTGGACGGTGTGACCGACCCGCACAATCTGGGCGCCTGCTTGCGCACCGCCGACGCCGCTGGCGCCCAGGCAGTGATCGTGCCCAAGGACAAGTCGGCCACTCTCAACGCCACCGTGCGCAAGGTGGCCTGCGGCGCCGCCGAGGTGATTCCGCTGGTGGCGGTGACCAACCTGGCGCGCACCCTGGAAAAGCTGCAGAAGAAGGGCCTGTGGATTGTCGGCACCGCCGGCGAGGTCGACCAGGAGCTGTATCAGCTGGATATGACCGGCCCCACGGTGCTGGTCATGGGGGCCGAGGGCAAGGGCATGCGCCGCCTGACCCGCGAGCACTGCGATTACCTGGTGAAGCTGCCCATGGGCGGCAGCGTCAGCAGTCTCAACGTCTCGGTCGCCACTGGCGTCTGTCTGTTCGAGGCGGTGCGCCAGCGCCGTGCGGCGGGCAAGGCCTGATCAAATAATCGCCAATTCGCCTTGCGTGCGGCCAGGGGCTTCTCTATGATGTCGCCCCTTGCCGTGACGGCAGGCGTATTCGCGCCTTCGCTTCGGCAAGCTCAAACGAGTCATTCACTCCTTGCCTGACCACTTTCCGTTGGCAGGCTGCAACCCGTAAGGAGCATTCATGCGTCATTACGAAATCATCTTCCTGGTTCACCCGGACCAGAGCGAGCAAGTCGGCGGCATGGTCGAGCGTTACACCAAGCTGATCGAAGAAGACGGCGGCAAAGTACACCGCCTGGAAGACTGGGGTCGTCGCCAGCTGGCCTACGCCATCAACAACGTTCACAAGGCTCACTACGTGATGCTGAACGTTGAGTGCAGCGGCAAAGCCCTGGCCGAGCTGGAAGACAACTTCCGCTACAACGACGCCGTGATCCGTAACCTGGTCATCCGTCGCGACGAAGCCGTTACCGGCCAGTCCGAGATGCTCAAGGCCGAAGAAAACCGCAGCGAGCGCCGCGAGCGCCGTGAGCGCGTTGAAACCGAATCCGCCGAAGGCGAAGACGGTGACAACAGCGACAACGCTGACGAGTAATCCACGGATCTATTGAGGAGCCACATTCATGGCACGTTTCTTCCGTCGTCGTAAATTCTGCCGTTTCACCGCTGAAGGCGTGAAAGAGATCGACTTCAAGGATCTCAACACCCTGAAGGCCTACATCTCCGAAACCGGCAAGATCGTTCCGAGCCGTATCACCGGTACCAAGGCCAAGTACCAGCGTCAGCTGGCCGTCGCCATCAAGCGCGCCCGCTACCTGGCCCTGCTGCCCTACACCGACAGCCACGGCCGTTGATAGCGGATTGTCGATAAGCGTTAAGAGATAGATCGCATGCGTGCCTTTGCCGAGTTTGTGATGCGCGGCCGCATGCAGGCCACCCTCGGGGTGGTCGGTTCGGCGGCGTTTCCGCTGCTGTGCTGGTTAAGTGCCGCAGGGGGCAGCCTGGTGCTGCTCCGGCGTGGGCTGGCAGATGCTTCGGGCATCCTTTTCTGGGCATCGTTGCCCGCCTTGCTCTGGTGGTATCTCGGTAACTCGAGTGTCTTCCTGATCATGGCCGGTACGGTGGTTCTGGCGCAGGTTCTGCGCTCGACCGCGTCCTGGACTCGGGTGCTGTTGTCCAGTGTGTTGCTGGGTGCGGTGTTCGTCTTGGTACTGAGCACGGTGTCCGGAGAGTTCATCGAACCGTTGGCCGAGCGTATCCGGTCATCGTTGCCGCAGTTGTTGGGCAACGCATCGGCCGAGGAACTCGCTGCGGTGCAGGAGTCGCTGATACCGGCTCTGACAGGGGCGATGGCCTCCTCGTTGCAGGTGACCTCCCTGCTCTGTCTGGCACTCGCACGCTACTGGCAGGCGGCGCTGTACAACCCCGGAGGCTTCGGACAGGAGTTCCGGGCCATACGTCTGTCGCCAGTGGCGAGTGTGGCGCTGTTGCTCGGGATGCTGTTCGCTCCGAGCCTTGGCCCGCAGGCTGCGATGCTGGCGACCGTGTTCACGGTGCCGCTGCTGTTCGCAGGTGTGGCGCTCGGGCATGGGCTGATTGCCATGAAGCGGTTGTCCAGCTTCTGGGTGTTCGGCCTGTACGTGGCGGTGCTGCTGCTGGGGAACTTGATCTGTTTGTTGGCGGTTATCGACGGGCTGTTTGATTTTCGTGGTCGCCTGGCGCGCAAAAATGGCGCAGGCCCCGCGAACGGTGAAGGTTAAAAGTTAAGAGGTAAGACCCAAATGGAAGTTATCCTGCTGGAAAAAATCGCCAACCTGGGCAACCTGGGCGACAAGGTGAACGTCAAGGCCGGTTACGGCCGTAACTACCTGCTGCCGCAGGGCAAGGCCACCGCCGCTACCGCCGAGAACGTTGCTGCGTTCGAAGCCCGTCGCGCCGAGCTGGAAGCTGCCGCTGCTGCGAAGAAGGCTTCGGCCGAATCGCGCGCTGCTCAGCTGGCCGAGCTGGAAGTCACCATCACTGCCGTGGCCGGTGACGAAGGCAAGCTGTTCGGTTCCATCGGTACTCACGACATCGCCGAAGCTCTGACCGCTTCCGGTGTTGAAGTAGCCAAGGCCGAAGTGCGTCTGCCGAACGGCACCATTCGCCAGGTTGGCGAGTTCGACGTAGCTGTGCACCTGCACACCGACGTTGAAGCCACCGTCAAGGTGATCGTGGTAGCCGCCTAAGGGCAGCGACCTGTGGGCTTGCACGAAGGTGCGAGCCTGCCGACAATCGGGCACTCACCGTTTTGCGGTGCGTGCCCGTTGTTTTTTGTAGAGCCTTTGGCCAAGCCCCCAGGCTTCGCCAAGGCCTCTGAGCTTTTGGAATCACAGGTGCCATGAACGATATCAGCCTGCCGCAACAGTACGATCTGGAAACCGCCGCACTCAAGGTGCCGCCCCATTCGATCGAGGCCGAGCAGGCCGTGCTGGGTGGCCTGATGCTCGACAACAACGCCTGGGAACGGGTCTCCGACGCGGTCTCCGATGGCGACTTCTACCGGCATGACCACCGGCTGATCTTCCGCGCCATCTTCACCCTGGCCGAGCGCAACTCGCCGTTCGACGTGGTGACCCTGTCCGAGCAGCTGGACAAGGAGGGGCACCTGAGCCAGGTCGGTGGTCTGGGCTATCTCGGCGAGCTGGCCAAGAACACGCCGTCGGTGGCCAACATCAAGGCCTATGCGCAGATCATTCGCGAGCGCGCCACCTTGCGTCAGCTGATCGGCATCAGCAACGACATCGCCGACATGGCCTACGCGCCGCAGGGCAAGAGCGCCGTGGAAGTGCTCGACGAGGCCGAGCGGCAGATCTTCCAGATCGCCGAGGCGCGGCCCAAGGCCGGCGGCCCGGTGGGGATCAACGAGATCCTGGTCAAGACCATCGACCGCATCGACGAGCTGTTCAACACCAACGAGGGCCTGACCGGCATCTCCACCGGCTTCACCGACCTCGATGGCATGACCAGCGGCCTGCAGCCGGCCGACCTGGTGATCGTCGCCGGCCGTCCGTCCATGGGTAAGACCACCTTCGCCATGAACCTGGTGGAGAACGCAGTGCTGCGCTCCGACAAGGTGATCCTGGTGTTCTCCCTGGAGATGCCCAGCGACTCGATCGTGATGCGTATGCTCTCCTCGCTCGGCCGCATCGACCAGACCAAGGTGCGCTCCGGCAAGCTGGACGACGATGACTGGCCGCGCCTGACCTCGGCGGTCAACCTGCTCAACGAGCGCAAGCTGTTCATCGACGATACCGCCGGCATCAGCCCGACCGAGATGCGTGCGCGTGCGCGCCGCCTGGCCCGTGAACACGGCGAGATCGCCATGATCATGGTCGACTACCTGCAGCTGATGCGCATCCCGGGTTCTTCCGGCGACAACCGGACGAACGAGATCTCCGAGATCTCGCGCTCGCTCAAGGCGCTGGCCAAGGAATTCAACTGCCCGGTGATCGCCCTGTCGCAGCTCAACCGCTCGCTGGAACAGCGCCCCAACAAGCGCCCGGTCAACTCCGACCTGCGTGAATCCGGAGCGATCGAGCAGGACGCCGACATCATCATGTTCGTCTACCGCGACGAGGTGTATCACCCGGAGACCGAGTACAAGGGCGTGGCCGAGATCATCATCGGCAAGCAGCGTAACGGCCCCATCGGCACCTGCCGCCTGGCGTTCATCGGCAAGTACACGCGCTTCGACAACCTGGCGCCGGGGTTGTACAACTTCGAAGAAGACTGACCTTTCACCGGTTAAACCTACTGCGCGACGCATGGGCCGTGTCGCGCGGTGCTCGCAATGCTCATGAACCTCTAGTTCACTCCGCTTGCTGCGCTCCGGGCTCCTTGCCCCTGCGCCGCTCGCTACGGTTTAACTGGCGAAGGGGCTGATCCTGCTCAATGAAAACGGGCGCCCAGCGGTTAAGATGGGCGCCCGTTTTCTATTCGGAAGCTCGTCATGCGTCCCCTCGTCGCCACCATCGATCTGGCCGCCATTCGCCACAACTATGCCGTTGCCAAGCGCTGCGCACCGGGCCGCCAGGCGTTCGCGGTAGTCAAGGCGAATGCCTACGGGCATGGCGTGCGCGAGGTGGTCAGTGCGCTGCATGAGGAGGCCGACGGTTTCGCCGTGGCCAGCCTGGAGGAGGCCGCCGAGGTCCGTGCCATGCATGGCGAGGCGCGCATCCTGCTGCTGGAAGGCTGCTTCGCCGCCGACGAGCTGCCGATGGCCGCGCACCTGGGGCTCGATCTGGTGGTGCAGGGCGCGGAGCAGGTCGAAGCGCTGCTCGCCGCCGAGCTGTCGCGTCCGCTGAATGTCTGGCTCAAGCTGGACTCCGGCATGCACCGCCTGGGCCTCGCGCCGGCCGCCGTGCGCGAGCTGTTCCCGCGCCTGCGCGGCGCGGCCCAGGTGGCCGAGCTGAACCTGCTCAGCCACTTCGCCTGCGCCGATGAGCGCGGCCACTCGCTGACCGAGGTGCAGCTGGAGTGCTTCCTTGACCTGCTCGACCTGGACTTCGACCAGCGCAGCCTGGCCAACTCGGCTGCCGTGCTGATGATTCCGGCGGCGCACATGGATTGGCTGCGCCCCGGCATCATGCTGTATGGCGCCAGCCCCTTCGCCGACCTGAGCGCCGCCGAGCTGGGCCTGAAGCCGGCGATGACGCTGAGCGCGCAGCTGATCGCGGTGCGCGAGGTGGCGGTGGGGGAGAGTGTCGGTTATGGCGCCGGCTGGGTCGCTGAGCGGCCGTCGCGTATCGGTACCGTCAGCTGCGGCTATGCCGACGGCTATCCGCGGCATGCGCCGAGCGGTACGCCGCTGTACGTCGGTGGTCGCCGCGCCGCGCTGGCCGGGCGCGTATCGATGGACATGCTCAGCGTCGATCTGACCGACCTGCCCGAGGCTGCCGTGGGCGACGCCGTGGAGTTGTGGGGGGCCAATCTGCCGGTCGATGAAGTGGCCCACGCCGCCGGCACCATCGGCTACGAGCTGCTGACCAAGGTCACGGCGCGCGTGCCGCGTCGTTACAAGGCCTGATCGAACTCAGCCCAGCCCGCTGGGCACCTTGAGTACGTCCAGTATCAGGCAGGTCTGCGGGCTCAGTTCGCCGTCGCAGCCCTGCAGCACGAAGCCCGAGCGGCCCTTCTGCTTGGCCCGGTACATGGCCTCGTCGGCAGCCTTGTAGAGTCCGGCGAACTGCAGTGCATGCTGGGGATAGAAGGCGGCGCCGATGCTGATGGTCACGGCCAGGCGGTTGGCGCCGTAGAGCACCGGTCGCGACAGCTCGGCGAGCAGGCGGTTGGCGATCTCCTGCGTGTGTTGCTGGGCGTCGGGGCCGCAGACCAGCACGGCGAATTCATCTCCACCCAGGCGCGCCACCATGTCGTGGGTACGCACGTGTTCACGCAGGCGGTGGCCGATGGTGCGCAGCATCAGGTCGCCGGCATCGTGGCCATAGCGGTCGTTGATCGGCTTGAAATGATCCAGATCGACCAGCATCAGCGCCACCGACTCGCCGCGGCGCTGGGCATCGGCCAGCGCCACTTCGGCGCGCTCGATCAGGTAGCGGCGGTTCGGCAGCTCGGTCAGCGGATCATGGAAGGCGGCATGCTGCAGGCGCTGTTCGCGTTCGCACAGCTGCTGATTGGCCTGGGCCAGCTCGGCGGTACGCAGGCGCACCGCCTCCTGCAGGTCGTCGGCGCTGGCCTGCATCTGCGCCAGGCGTGCGCCTTTTTCGCGATCAGCCTGCCGCAGGGCCTCGGCCTTCTCCTGTTTGAGCATCTGGATGCGGTAGGCCAGGGCGAAGGAGAACAGGATCGACTCGGCCGCCACGGCCAGCGGGAACACATAGGCGTTCCAGGTGGCCGGCTGGACCAGGCCGGTAGAGCGCATCAGGGCCAGGCTGATGCTGCCGAGGATCAGGCCGTAGCCGCACAGGTAGAGCAGGGCGGGGAAGTAGCCCTGGCGCCAGCGCACCAGTGCCGAGCCGAGTGCCGCCGGGATGCTGGTCAGCGACAGCAGGGCGATCAGCCAGGCGGCCAGGTTGCGCTGGCCGAGGCCTTCCAGGGTCACGGCGATGACATAGCAGACACAGGCGAAGCTCAGCAGGTGATGCGCCCAGCGCACGTGCTGGCGGGTCTGCAGCAGCGTCTGGGTGAAGCGGCAGGCGCAGAAGCCCCACAGCGAAGGCAGGGTGACGCGGTCCAGCCAGAACGGCACCGGGCCCTCCGGCCACAGGTACTGGAAGCCATGGCCGCTCATGCTGACGATCATCAGCAGGGCGCCGGCGGTGGTCAGCACGTACCAGAAGTAGGCGTTGTCGCGCAGGGTGAAGAAGATGAACAGGTTGTACAGCAGCAGGGCGGCGATGATGCCGTAGATCAGGCCCAGGCCCAGGTTTTCGCTGATCGCCTGGTGATCCAGGTCTTCCAGCTGCCAGACCCGCAGCGGGAAGGAGTTGCCGGCCGGATCGAAGCTGCGCAGGTAGAAGGTGGTGGGTGTCGTGCCCAGCTCCGGCAGCTCCAGGACCATGCGTCGATAGGGGTGGTCGCGCCCTTCGGCGAAGCTGACCCGTTCGCCGGACTGCCGCTGTATCCAGCCACCCTGGCCGTCCGGGCTGTACAGCTGCAGGTCGAGCTGGGTCACCGCGCCGATTTCCAGCCACCAGCGCGCAGGTGCCTCGGCGCCACGCTGCAATTGCAGCTTGATCCACCAGGGATTGGGATTCTGGCCGACGCTGGCGCGGCCGTTGGCCGGGGTGAAGCGCTGCTGGATGGCCGGGTCGGCCATGTCGGCGATGCTCAGCGTGCCGCCGACATCCTCCAGCAGCTCGATCTGCCCGTTCAGCGATTGCCCGCTGGCGTCACTCCGCAGTTCTACCGGCGCAGCCCGTAGCTGGCCGGCGGCCAGGCTGATGCACAGCAGTGCGAGCAGCGCACGCAGAACGGGGAAACGCACCATGGTGACTCCTTGTTGGCCCTGGTGGCTGGCAATTGGCAATCATGCTGGAGTATAGCCACGGAAGTGACTGTGATCACAAATATGCAGTGAGCAACGTCGATAAACACCAGAGCGTTTCGGTCGGACTCTGTATATTTTTTGTGCTATATTCCGCGCCCCCGTGAGAGCCCGTCTGATCAAAAAATATGCAAGCCGCCAAGCCGCTGTTCGACTACCCGAAGTACTGGGCCGAGTGTTTCGGTCCCGCACCTTTCCTGCCGATGAGCCGGGAAGAGATGGATCAACTCGGCTGGGACAGTTGCGACATCATCATCGTCACCGGTGATGCCTACGTCGATCACCCGTCCTTCGGCATGGCCATCATCGGCCGCCTGCTGGAAGCCCAGGGCTTCCGCGTCGGCATCATCGCGCAGCCGGACTGGCGCTCGAAAGACGACTTCATGAAGCTCGGCCAGCCCAACCTGTTCTTCGGCGTGGCGGCGGGCAACATGGACTCGATGATCAACCGCTACACCGCGGACAAGAAGATCCGCAGCGACGACGCCTACACCCCCGGCGGCGTCGCCGGCAAGCGCCCCGACCGCGCCAGCCTGGTGTACAGCCAGCGCTGCAAGGAAGCCTACAAGCACGTGCCGATCGTGCTGGGCGGCATCGAGGCCTCGCTGCGCCGCATCGCCCACTACGACTACTGGCAGGACAAGGTCCGTCATTCGATCCTGATCGACGCCTGCGCCGACATCCTGCTGTTCGGCAACGCCGAGCGTGCCATCGTCGAGGTGGCCCAGCGTCTGGCCGCGGCCGTCCCGGCGACGGTGACCGGCGTTCGGCTGGGAGGCGACCCGAATCGACGGATTGAGACGGTGGCGGTGCTGGGTGGTGCGGGTGATTCCCTGCTTGAGGTGGCGCGTGAGCTGGAGGTCGACTGCTATGTGACCGGAGACCTGCGGCATCATCGCGCGCAGGACTTCCTCGCCTATGCCGACGCTCCTTGCCTGATCGACGTGCCCCACTGGGCGGCCGAGTGGCTATGGCTGCCCCACGCCGAGGCGTTACTCCAAAGCCGAGCCAAGGATGCGGGACGACCGCTGCAGACGCGAGTGTCGACGCTCGTGACCGATCCGTGGACGGGGATCTT
>ERZ650312.2226-NODE-2226-length-10729-cov-3.572419_pt1 | contig 10729 bp, 9 predicted proteins | sample MGYA00376248_ERZ650312 | MGnify/ENA primary metagenome ERZ650312 (study PRJEB26733, sample SAMN07839316) | wastewater metagenome | biome: urban; feature: wastewater treatment plant; material: waste water | place: USA: North Carolina | collected 2016-07-28 ... | reverse complement strand
AGTTTGCCACCGGCTACATCCGCAAGTCCCTCCGCTGAAGGGCATGAATCTCCTCGACTACCTCCTGCCGTTTCTCCTGGCCCTCGGCATCCTGATCGTGGTGCATGAGTTCGGCCATTACCTCGTCGCACGCCTGTGCGGCGTCAAGGTGCTGCGTTTCTCCCTCGGTTTCGGCAGGCCGCTGCTCGTCCGCAAGGCCGGCGCCGATCAGACCGAGTGGGTGCTGTCGGTCTTCCCGCTCGGCGGCTACGTGAAGATGCTCGATGAGCGCGAGGCGCCGGTGGCGGCCCACGAACTGCACCGGGCCTTCAACCGGCAGAGCGTGTGGCGGCGCATCGCGATCGTCGCCGCCGGCCCGCTGGCCAATTTCCTGCTGGCGATCGTGCTGTATTGGGGGCTCTATACCGGTGGCGTCGAAGAGCTGCGTCCGCGGCTCGCCGAGCCCGAGGCGGCGACGGCGGCCCGGGACGCGGGTTTCCAGGGTGGTGAGCTGGTGCGCTCCGTCAATGGTGAGCCCGTCGAGACCTGGCAGGAGTTCCGCTGGAAGCTGCTCAATCTCGCCCTAGACAAGCAGGTCGTCACCATCGAGACCATCAACGCCAGCCGCGAGATCGGTTTTCGCAAGCTGGATCTGGCCGGCGTCGTGGTCGACCAGGCCGAGCGCGACATCACCGCCCAGCTCGGCCTCAGCCTGCTGCGCCCCCGGCTCCCGGCGGTGCTGGGTCGCCTGAGCGAGGGCGGCCCGGCCGAATCGGCGGGCCTTCGGGCGGGTGATCGGGTGGTGAGGATCGGCGACAGCGAGATCGAATCGTGGAGCGATCTGGTGGCCATCGTCCGCGATGCGCCGGGCCGGGCGCTGGAGTTCCAGGTGCTGCGCGGTGGCCGCGACGAGCGCTTCCAGGTCGTGCCGTCGGCAGTGGACGAGAACGGCCGCAGCATCGGCCGCATCGGTGCCGCCCTCGCCGATGCCGACGACCAGCGTGAGCAGATGTTCGTCACGGTGCGCTATGGCGTGGGCGAGGCGCTCTCGAAGAGCCTTGGCCAGACCTGGGACACCTCGGCGATGAGCGTCTCGATGATGGGGCGGATGATCGTCGGCGAGGTCTCGGTCAAGAACCTCAGCGGCCCGGTGACGATCGCCGACTTCGCCGGGCAGTCGGCCCGGATGGGGTGGTCCTATTACATCAAGTTCCTGGCCCTCATCAGCATCAGCCTCGGCGTCCTCAACCTGATGCCGGTGCCGGTGCTCGACGGCGGGCACTTGCTGTATTATCTGATTGAAATCATTAAGGGCGGCCCTGTCTCCGAGCGTGCTATGGAGATCGGCCAGCAGATCGGAATGGCCCTGCTGGCTGCGCTAATGGCTTTTGCCTTCTACAACGACATCAACCGCCTTGTTGCCAGCTGAAATCGGATGAAATCCAAGTTCCTCCCCGGGCTGATCGCGGCCTTGTTCGCATCGCCCGCCCTGGCTTTCGAGCCATTCGTCGTCAAAGATATCCGTGTCGAAGGGATCCAGCGTACCGAAGCCGGTACGGTGTTCAGCTATCTTCCCGTGAAGGTCGGTGAACGTTTCTCCGAAGACAAGGCTGCCCAGGCCATCAAGGCGCTGTTTGCCACGGGCTTCTTCAAGGATGTGCGCCTCGAGGTCGAGAACGACGTGATCGTCGTGCTCGTCGATGAGCGTCCGGCCATCTCCCAGATCGACTTCGTCGGCATCAAGGAGTTCGAGAAGGACGCCCTCAAGAAGGGCCTCAAGGAGGTCGGGCTCGCCGAGTCCCGCATCTTCGACCGCGCCGTGCTCGAACGTGCGGAGCAGGAGCTCAAGCGCCAGTACCTGGCCAAGGGCCTCTACGGCGTGCAGATCACCACTACCGTCACGCCCCTGGAGCGCAACCGCGTCGGCGTGAACTTCAACGTGATCGAAGGCGACGCCGCCAAGATCCGGCAGATCAGCATCATCGGCAATAAGGTGTTCAAGGAGAAGGAGCTGCTCGAGCTCTTCACCCTCACCACTCCGGGCTGGATGACCTGGTACTCCAAGAGCGACCAATACTCCAAGCAGAAGCTGTCGGCCGACATCGAGGCGCTGCGCTCCTTCTACCTCAACCGGGGTTACCTGGATTTCAGCATCGACTCCACCCAGGTGTCGATCACGCCCGACAAAAAAGACATCTACATCACCCTCAGCATCACCGAGGGCGAGAAATACACCATTTCCGACGTCAAGCTGGCCGGCACGATGGTCGTGCCCGAGGCCGAGCTGCAGCCGCTGGTCAAGCTCAAGGCGGGTGACACCTTCTCCCGCGACAGCGTGACCGCCAGCACCAAAGCCCTCAGCGACCGGCTCGGCAACGAGGGCTACGCCTTCGCCAACGTCAACGCCGCGCCCGAGGTGGACAAGGTCAAGCGCGAAGTCGCCTTCACCTTCTTCGTCGATCCGGGCCGTCGGGTGTATGTGCGCAAGATCAACTTCGCCGGCAACGCCCGCACCCGCGACGAGGTGCTGCGCCGCGAGATGCGCCAGATGGAAGGCGCCTGGTACGACGGCGCGGCGATCAACCGCTCCAAGGTGCGCCTCGACCGCCTCGGGTATTTCGAGGACGTCTCCATCGAGACTCCCGCGGTGCCGGGCTCCACCGACCAGGTGGACGCCAACTTCACGGTCAAGGAGCGCGCCACCGGCAACCTGATGCTCGGCGCCGGCTTCTCCAGCGCCGAAAAGGTCATCCTGTCCGCGTCGATCTCCCAGCAGAACCTGTTCGGCACCGGCAACGCGATGACCCTGCAGATGAACACCGGCAGGATCAACCGCACGATCGCGCTGTCGTTCACCAACCCCTACTGGACGGTGGACGGGGTCAGCATCGGCTGGGACGTCTATCAGCGCAACGTCGACCCCACCTCCCTGTCGGTGGCAACCTACAAGTCGTCGTCGATCGGCGCCGGGGTGCGCTTCGGCTATCCGATCGCCGAGGACGACCGGATCAACTTCGGCCTGGCCATCGACCAGACCAAGATCAGCGTCTACGACACCAGCCCGGCGCCGTACATCAGTTTCGTTAACAGCTTCGGCGACACCGCCCGCAGCCTGGTGGCCACCGCCGGCTGGGCCCGCGATCGCCGCGACAGCTTCCTGTACCCGACCTCGGGTGTGTACCAGCGCGCTTCGCTGGAGGTTGCCACCCCGGTGCTCGACCTGCGCTACGCGCGGGCCAGCTACCAGCACCAGCACTGGTTCCCCTTTGGTGGCGGCCATGCGCTGATGCTCAACGGCGACGTCGGTTACGCCCACGGCTACGACGGCAAGGAACTGCCGTTCTACAAGAACTTCTACGCCGGCGGCATCGGCTCGGTGCGGGGCTACCAGCAGAGCACCCTGGGCCCGCGCTACCTCGACGCCAACAACTACTCCCGCGCGCTGGGCGGCAACCGCCGGGCGGTGGCCAACGCCGAGTACTACTTCCCGATGCCGGGCCAGGGCAAGGAGAAGTCCATGCGCCTGTCCGTGTTCGCCGACGCGGGCTATGTGTGGGGCCCCGACGACAAGGTCCAGGCCTCGGATTTGCGTTACAGTGCGGGCTTGGCATTCTCCTGGAGTTCGCCGGTCGGCCCGCTGAAGTTCAGCCTGGGTCAGGCCCTCAAGAAGAAGGACGGCGACAAGACCCAGAAATTCCAGTTCCAGCTCGGCACGGTTTTCTGATCGCTGCGGCAATGATGTTGATGGAGGTTTGAGTGAAAGCAATTGTTCAATCGACGTTGGCGGCCCTGGTGCTCGCCGCGTTTGCGCAGACGGCCGCTGCCGAGGTCAAGGTCGGTTTCGTCAATTCCGACCGGGTCATGAAGGAAGCGCCGCCGGCCAAGAAGGCCCAACAGAAGCTCGAGAAGGAATTCGAGAAGCGCGACCAGGAGCTCCAGCGCCTGGCCAAGCAGCTGCAGGGCATGCAGGAATCCCTCGAGAAGAACGGCATGACGATGGCCGAGGGCGAGCGCCGCAACAAGGAGCGCGAGTTCAACGACCTCAACCGCGACTTCCAGCGCAAGCAGCGCGAGTTCCGCGAAGACCTGAACCAGCGCCGCAACGAAGAGCTGGCCGGCGTGCTCGACCGCGCCAACAAGACGATCCGCCAGATCGCCGAGACCGAGAAGTACGACATCATCTTCCAGGAAGCCGTTTACGCCAGCCCGCGCATCGACATCACCGACAAGGTGATCAAGGCTCTCTCCGAAGCCAAGTAAGGGCGGTCGGCAATGGATTTGACTCTTGGCGAGCTGGTCGGCCGGCTCGGCGGCGAGCTGCTCGGCGATCCGTCCGTGGTGGTGCGCCAGATCGCGTCCCTCGACAGGGCAGGGGAGGGCGAGCTCGCCTTCCTGGTGAGCCCCAAGTACCGGGCCGCCCTCGAGGCGAGCCGCGCGTCGGCTTTCATCCTGCCCGCCAAGGCGGCGGATTTCACCGATCGTCCGCGCATCCTCACCCCCGACCCCTACCTCTACTTCGCCCGGGCGGCGCAGCTGTTCAACCCGCCCAAGGCCGTGCCGGCGGGCGTCCACCCCAGCGCGGTGGTCGGCTCCGAGCTGCCGGCTTCGGTGGCGGTGGGGCCCAATGCGGTGATCGGTGCGGATTGCCGGATCGGCGAGGGCTGCGTGATCGGCGCCGGCTGCCTGATCGGTGACGGCGTCGCCATCGGCGCCGGCTCGCTGCTGCACGCGGGGGTCAAGGTCTACGACGGCTGCACGATCGGCGCCCGCGCGATCCTGCACTCCGGCGCGGTGATCGGGGCCGACGGCCTCGGCTTCGCCCGCGACGCGGACAAGCATTGGGTCAAGATCCCGCAGATTGGCGGCGTCGTCATCGGCGACGATGTCGAGATCGGCGCCAACACCACGGTTGATCGGGGTGCCCTCGAAGACACCGTGATCGGCAACGGCGTGAAGCTCGACAACCTCATCCACGTCGCCCATAACTGCCGCGTCGGTGAAGACACCATCATGGCGGCGATGGCCGGCCTGGCGGGCAGCACCACCGTCGGCAAGCGGGTGCAGGTCGGCGGCAAGGCCGGCTTCTCGGGCCACCTCGAGGTCGGCGACGACATCGTGATCTCCGCCGACACCAACGTCACCAAATCCATCGACAGGCCCGGGGTCTATACGGCCATGATTCCGCTGCAGCCGCATGCGGACTGGGTGAAGAATTTTTCGCATCTGCGTCGCCTCGACGCGATGGCAGAGCGCGTGCGCGAGCTCGAGAAGAAGCTCGCCGAACAGGACAAGACATCATGAGCGCCATCATCGACATCAACGAGATCAAGAAGTACATCCCTCACCGCTACCCCTTCCTGCTGGTCGATCGGATCACCGAGCTGGAAATCGGCAAACGTGTGGTCGGCCTCAAGAACGTCACCGTCAACGAGCCCTTCTTCCCCGGCCATTTTCCCCACAACCCGGTGATGCCGGGCGTGCTGATCATCGAGGCGATGGCCCAGACCGCCGCCGTGCTGGCCTTCAAGACCGACGGCTCGGTGCCCGACGACGACTCCACCGTTTACTTTGCGTCCGTCGACAACGTGCGCTTCAAGCGCCCCGTGGTGCCGGGCGACCAGCTCGTGATGGAAGCCGAGATCGTCCGCAAGATGCGCAACATCTGGAAGTTCAAGGCCGTGGCCCGCGTCGATGGCGAACTCGCCACCGAAGCCGAATTCATGTGCGCGATCAAGCGATGAGCATCCACCCGACCGCCATCGTCCACCCGGGCGCGCGGATCGCCGAGGGCGTCGAGATCGGCGCCTATTCGGTGATCGGTGAGCACGTGGAGATCGGGGAGGGCACCCGCATCGGCCCCCACGTGGTCGTCGAAGGCCACACCCGCATCGGCCGCAACAACCGGATCTTCCAGTTCTGCTCCATCGGCTCCGAGCCCCAGGACAAGAAATACGCCGCCGAGCCCACCCGGCTCGAGATCGGCGACGGCAACACCATCCGCGAGTTCTGCAGCTTCAGCACCGGCACCGTCCAGGACGGCGGCCTGACCCGCGTCGGCAACGACAACTGGATCATGGCCTACGTGCATGTGGCCCATGACTGCATGGTCGGCAACAACACCATCTTCGCCAACAACGCCACCCTCGCCGGCCACGTCAGCGTGGGCGACTGGGCGATCCTCGGCGGCTTCACCGGCGTGCATCAGTTCGTGCGCGTCGGCGCGCACAGCTTCTGCGGTGTCGGCACCGTGCTGCTGCAGGATCTGCCGCCCTTCGTCACCGTGTCCGGCAACCCGGCTGCGCCCCACGGCATCAACAGCGAGGGCCTCAAGCGCCGGGGCTACACCAGCGAAGGCATCATGGCCATCAAGCGCGCCTATAAAACCCTCTACCGCAGCGGCCTGCCGCTGGCCGAGGCCCGCGCGCAGATCGCCGAGGCGGCCCGGGAGGTGCCCGAGCTGCAGCTGTTCTCCGACTTCATCGCCGATTCAGGGCGTGGCATCGTCCGCTGATCCATGGCCCTGCGCATCGCCATGGTGGCGGGCGAGGCGTCCAGCGACCTCCTCGCCAGCCACCTGATCAAGGCGCTCCAGCGCCACCTGCCGGATGCCGAGTTCTTCGGCATCGGCGGCCCCAAGATGCAGGCGGTCGGCTTCAAGGCCCTCTGGCCCGCCGAGAAGCTCGCCGTGCATGGCTACGTCGATGCCCTCAAAAACTACCGTGAGCTGTCGGGCATCCGCAGCAGCCTGCTCGACCTGCTCAAGAAAGATCCGCCGGCCGCCTTCATCGGCGTCGATGCCCCCGACTTCAGCCTGTGGCTCGAGAAGCGCCTCAAGGATCGCGGCATCCCGGCGATCCACTTCGTCAGCCCGTCGATCTGGGCCTGGCGCAAGGGGCGTCTGAAGGGCATCGCCCGCGCGGTGAGCCACATGCTGTGCCTGTTTCCCTTCGAGCCCGAGCTGTACCGGGCGGCGGGCGTGCCGGTGAGCTACGTGGGGCACCCGCTGGCCGATGTCTTTCCCCTCGCGCCCAACCGCGAGGCCATGCGCGAGACCTTGCAGATCTCCCCGGGCGGCCCGGTGTTCGCCTTCCTGCCGGGCAGCCGGCAGTCCGAGGTGCGCAACCTCGCCGACACCTACATCGCCACCGCCGCCGCGCTCCATGAGCGCCACCCCGGCGCGCGCTTCCTGGTGCCCCTGGCCACCCGCGAGACCCGCCTGCTGTTCGAAGAGGCCCTGCGCCGCCACGCCCACCTTGATCTGCCCATCCGCATCCTGTTCGGCCACGCCGTCGAGGCGATGATCGCCGCCGACGTGGTGCTGGTGGCCAGCGGTACCGCCAGCCTCGAGGCCGCGCTGCTCAAGCGCCCGATGGTCATCACCTACAAGATCGGCAAGTGGTCCTACCGCCTGATGCGCCGCCTGGCCTACCTGCCGTGGGTCGGCCTGCCCAACGTGCTGGCCGGCCGCGAGGTGGTGCCCGAGGTGCTGCAGGATGCCGCCACGCCCCAGGCCCTCGCCGACGCCCTCGACGGCTGGCTCGCCGACCCGGCCCGGGTGGACGAGCTCACCCGCGTTTTCACCGACATGCACCTCCAGCTGCGCCAGGACACCGCCGCCAAGGCCGCCGCGGCGATCCTGCCCTACCTGCAGGGGCGCTCCCGATGAGCCTGCTGTGCGGTGTCGACGAAGCCGGCCGCGGCCCCCTGTGCGGGCCGGTGGTGGCCGCCGCGGTGATCCTCGACCCGGCCCGGCCCATCGCCGGCCTCGCCGACTCCAAGAAGCTCAGCGAGAAGCGCCGCAACGCCCTCGCTGCCGAGATCCGCGAGAAGGCGCTGGCCTGGTGCATTGCCGAAGCCAGCGTGGCCGAGATCGACCGCCTCAACATCCTCCATGCCTCCATGCTCGCCATGCAGCGCGCGGTGGCCGGCCTCGCCATCGTGCCCACCCGCGTGCAGGTGGACGGCAACCGCTGCCCCCGCCTCGACGTGCCCTGCGAGGCGGTGGTGAAGGGCGACGCGCTGGTGCCCGAGATCTCGGCCGCCTCCATCCTGGCCAAGACCGCCCGCGACGCGCTGCTCGTCGAGCTCGACCGCCGCTACCCCCAATACGGCCTCGCCGGCCACAAGGGCTATCCCACCGCCGCCCACCTCGCCGCGCTCAAGGCCCACGGCGCCTGCGAGATCTACCGCACGAGCTTCGGCCCGGTGCGCGACATCATCGCCAACCCACCCCTGTGGACCGAGGACGACATCCGATGACCCTGCATCACCTCATGCTCTTCGTGCATCTGGCCGGCGTCATCGTGTGGGTGGGCGGCATGAGCTTCGCCCATCTCTGCCTGCGCCCGGCCTCCCTGGCGCTGCCGCCGCCCCAGCGGCTGGCCCTGTGGCATGGGGTGCTGTCGCGTTTCTTCCCCATCGTGTGGCTGGCGCTGGCGGCCATCATCGGCTCCGGTTTCGCGATGCTGCTGGCGGTGGGCTTTGCCCAGGCGCCGCTGGCCTGGCATGGGATGGCGGGCATCGGCCTGGTGATGGCGGCGATCTTCGCGAGCATCTGGTTCGGGCCCTGGCAGGCATTTCAGCGGGCGGTGGCCGCCGAGAGCTGGGCCCAGGGTGCCCAGGCCCTGGGTCAGATCCGCCAGCGGGTCGCCACCAACCTGCTGCTCGGCGCCTTCGTGGTCGCGCTGGCGACCCTCAGCCTGGCGTTCTGACCCCGCGCCGGCTCCAGCGGCAAGCGCTTCCGGCCGCCAGATGAAGCGCCTCGATACGGGCTCCTGCTCCCCATGAAACTCATCAGCTCCCGCGACAACCCCACCGTCAAGCAGCTCCACGCCCTCGCCACCTCGGCGCGGGAGCGGCGCGCCTGCGGCGAAACCCTCCTCGACGGCGCCCACCTGCTGGGCGTGGCGCTGGAGCGCGGCTGGCAGCCCCGGCTGGTGGTGGCCAGCGAGAGCGGCCGCGCCCAGCCCGAGATCGCCGCGCTGCTCGCCCGCTGCAACGCGCAAAGCCTCATCGAACTCCCCGACCGCCTGTTCGCCCACGTCAGCCCCGTCGACTCGCCCAGCGGCGTGCTCGCCGTGGTGGCCGTGCCTGCCGCGCCCGCCGCGGGCACCGCCGTTGGGCCCCTCACCGGCAACTGCGTGCTGCTCGACAGCGTGCAGGACCCGGGCAACCTCGGCACCATCCTGCGCACCGCCGCCGCCGTCGGCATCCCCGACGTCCTCCTCACCCCCGGCTGCGCCCAGGCCTGGGCCCCCCGCGTGCTGCGCGCCGCGATGGGCGCCCACTTCAGCCTGCGCATCCATGAAAACGTCGCCGCCAGCGAAGCGCTGCAAGGCTTCAAAGGCCACATCCTCGCCGCCGACCTGCGCGACGCCGTCGACCTCTACGCCCTCGACCTCCGCGGCCCGGTGGCCTGGCTGTTCGGCTCGGAAGGGCAGGGCCTGTCGCCGGCCGTTGCCGCGCTGGCGACGAAGCGGGTGAAGATTCCGATGCCGGGGGGGATGGAGTCGCTCAACGTGGGGGTGGCGGCGGGGGTGTGTTTGTTTGAGCAGCTGAGACAACTAGGGCAGCGGGGCGCCTGAGCGGGCAGGGCGCCGCCGGGCGCTCCCCGGCGCAAGCCACGCTTCTTCCAGCGTGCGCCTCAAGATCCGGCGCGGCGCCAGCCGAAATTACCGCGACGGCCTGCCAGCGCATGGCTACAATCGCCATTCATCTCCTTATTCATCGGCTTATTCATCGCCATGGCGCGCCATTCCGACTCGATCCGTCTGCTCCTCGCCAAAGGGCCGATGCTCGCCCGGCAAGTCGTTGAAAATACAGGGCTCAGCCAGCCAACCGTGTCGCGTGCGTTGGTGGCGCTCGGTGACGAGATCGTCCGCATCGGGTCCGGTGCGGCTATTCGTTACGCCCTGCGGGACAGCGCGCGTGGCTTCGAGGTGGCGCCAATCTTCCGCGTCAGCGACGAAGGGCAGGTCCAGGCCCTCGGCACGCTCGTCCCCGTCCGCCCGGAAGGCTTCGTCATGGTGCAGGCCGACGGTGCGGCCCTGCACAGCGACGGGCTGCCGTGGTGGCTGTTCGACATGCGGCCCCAGGGCTATCTCGGCCGGGCCTACGCATCGACGCATGCGGCCGCGCTCGGTTTGCCGGCAAACCCGGAGCACTGGGGCGATGCTGAAGTCATCAGGGCTTTGCTGGCGCACGGCCATGATGCAATCGGCAACCTGTTGATCGGGGAACTGGCGCGCGACCGTTTTATTGGCATGCCGCCTCCGTCGCCAGTTGACCGGTTTGGGGACTATCCCGCCCTTGCGCGCGCCGCCAGTTCCGGGGATGTTCCCGGGTCGTCTGCCGGTGGTGAGCAACCCAAGTTTTGTACCTACACGGAACGCGGTCATGTGCTGGTGAAATTTTCGGCGCCTGACGAAAACCCGGTCAGCGAGCGCTGGCGCGACCTCCTGCTGGCCGAGCATCTGGCTCTTTCGGTCCTCGGCATCGACACTGAGGTTTTCGATTTCGGCATTCAGCGATTCCTGGAAGTGCCGCGCTTTGACCGCGTCGGTCAGTTCGGGCGCCTTGGTGTGTTCTCCCTGCGCGCGCTGGAAGCGGAATTCGTGGGAGATGCTTCGGCAACCTGGCCGTCGTTGGTCAGTCGTCTTGTCGCTGACGGTCATGTCCATGCCGATGCCGTCGCCGGTTCTGCGGTGCTGTGGGCATTCGGCACCTTGATTGGCAATACCGACATGCATGC
>ERZ650312.2225-NODE-2225-length-10731-cov-5.673754_pt1 | contig 10731 bp, 12 predicted proteins | sample MGYA00376248_ERZ650312 | MGnify/ENA primary metagenome ERZ650312 (study PRJEB26733, sample SAMN07839316) | wastewater metagenome | biome: urban; feature: wastewater treatment plant; material: waste water | place: USA: North Carolina | collected 2016-07-28 ... | reverse complement strand
ACTCGCCAAAACCAGTATGAAGTTCAAAACCGATGAGAGAATCACCAAAATTGCGATGGAGAGCGGATATGAGACAAGCGCATCTTTTGCCAAGGCTTTTAAAAAACATTTTGGGATTACGCCTAGGGAGTTTGGAAAAAGCTCACGGGTGACAAAGGGAGAAGCTATGTTAGAGGCGAAGTTTGTGGATTTTGATGCGGTAGAGGTGTTTTATGTCAGGAAAACCGGGGCTTACGAGAAGTCTTGTTGTGAGGCGTGGGAAGCGCTGATGAAATTTGCGTATGAGCAAAAGATAAAACACAAAAAGAATATTCTAGGCAAAAACTCAATGGCGTTCGGGATAGGACACGACAACCCAAATATGATAGAAGCGGAGAAGCTCAGGTGTGATGCGTGTATCACTCGTGACGACAAGAGCGTGGAGCCTAGCGGCGAGGTGTTCGTAAAGACGATAGGCGGCGGCAGATATGCGGTATTTTTGCACAAAGGCGCATACGCAAATCTAAAATCGACATACGACGCAATAGGCGATTGGATAGTAGATAGCGGCTCAAAAGTACGAGATGAGCCGATGTTTGAGAGATACCTCAATCGAGACCCCAGACGCACGAAGCCGGAAAATCTGAGGACGGAGATATATGTGCCGGTAGTTTAAAAACTATCGGCAGTCATTTTTTTGAGACCAATCAAGGCATCCAAGTCGTTGCCGGTTATGACATCTATATTCTTTTCTATCTTTTCGATTGACCAATCCCACCACTTGATATTTAGCAGAGTGTCGATTGTTTGCTCGTCAAAGCGTTTTTTTATAATCGTTGCCGGATTGCCGCCGACAACGGTGTACGGCTCTACATTTTTCGTAACAACCGAGTTTGCGCCGATGATAGCGCCGTCACCTATCTTGACCCCGGGCATTATCACTGCGTTCATCCCTATCCATACATCATTGCCGACTACGGTGTCGCCACGGTTTTGCGCATCTTCGAACATCGCCGTTATATCTTCACTTGTAGTCTGTGGCGTCATCATAAAAGTATTGAACGGATATGTAGAAAACCCGCTCATTTTATGGTTTGCGCTACTTGTGATAAACCTAACCCCGTGGGCAATCTGCACGAACTTTCCGATAATGAGAGAGTCTTTGCTAAGAGGAAACAGATACGGCGCCAAATATGAGGCGTAGTCTTCCAAAATTTCAAAATTATGGTAGTAGCTAAACTCTCCGACTTGTATCTTGGGATGATTTATTACCTCTTTTAGATGAACGGTTTGTTTGATGACCGTACCGTCAGGCAGTGTCATCGGGTGTTTTTTGCGGCTGTCTAGTAGTCCCATGATTTGTCCTTGCCAGCTTATTTAATAGATAGTTTTTTTGATTGTTTTTGTGTTAATCTGAATCAAAAAATAAAAAGGTTATCCCGTGAGGGTATCTACGGCAATTATAGCCTTTGTAATTTGTGTTTCTTGTGCAGATGTGCAGGCCGGAGTATTCCGAGATATACTGGGAGGGAAGGTTGAGAAAGCTCCCGGTGCAAACACAAACGTGATGTCAAATTTGGCTTATGGAAATAGCAAAAAGCAGACGCTCGATGTATACCTCCCAGATGCTCCAAAGAATGCACCGATAATCATCATGGTGCACGGCGGGGCGTGGAGCATAGGCGACAAGGGCTCGTCCAAAGTAGTCACAAACAAAGTAAATCGCTGGGTAAGCAAAGGCGCGATATTCGTCTCCGTTAACTACAGATTGTTACCAGAAGCCGACCCGCTAAAGCAAGCCAAAGATGTTGCCTCGGCGATAGTCTATGTGCAGTCTCATGCAAGCGAGTGGGGCGGAGATGCGAGTAAAATAGTGCTGATGGGGCACTCGGCAGGAGCACATCTGGTCTCTCTCGTTTCAGCAGACTATACAAAATATCATGGGCTCAAACCGTGGTTAGGTACGGTCTCGCTAGATAGCGCCGCTATGGATGTCGTTGGCATAATGTCCGCAAAGCACTACGGGTTTTATGATGAGGCGTTCGGTAGCGACAAGGCGTACTGGGAGAGTGCTTCGCCGTACTATAGACTAGGTTCTTCTAGCTTACCCCTGCTGATGGTGTGTTCCACTGTCCGACCTGACAAGCCTTGCAAGGATGCTGAGCGTTTGCAACAAAAAGCAAACGGAATGTCCATAAAAACGCAGATACTTGCACAGCCCCTAAAACACGGCGAAATCAACGAGGAGCTAGGGCTTGACAACGACTATACTAGAAAGGTTGAGGAGTTCATGCGGTTCCTTGGGATTGGACTTTAGATATGGAGTTTCGAATGCTAGACACTTATCTATTATCCAAAAAAGGCGCAACATATGACTATCCGTTTGATATTTATGTCCGTGTTTATCGTGTATGCGGCAAGATTTTTGCACTTATCAATGAACAAAACAAGCCGATAGCGATAAACCTCAAATGCAATCCACTGTACGCCGAGGAGCTTCGTATAAGCTATGAGTGCGTAGAGTCGGGCTATCACATGGACAAAAAGCATTGGAATACCGTGACTACGGGTGGGGATGTGGATGATTTGATGATGGAGGAGCTGATAGACCATTCGTACAATCTCGTCGTGGCCGGGCTAACCAAAAAGCAGAGGGCAGAGCTAGAAGATAAAAGCTGAAATCGGCATAATAAAACAATCCTAATTTTGCGGAAAAAATGATGAGGCTTGATGATTTTCAAGACGGCTTACAGCGGTTTTCAGATGTTAAAAGCGTTGAGGAGATTACCTCTCTTTGCGATGGCTATTGCAAATTTTTCGGATTTGATACATTTGTGTATGCTCTTCGTGTTCCTGAATATTTTGCAAGTTCAAAGCTTGTTATAGTGGATGGCTATCCGAGTAGTTGGGTAAAACATTACTTTGAACACTCTTTTTATGATGTCGACCCTGTTATGGAGTACTCATCAAAGCACATAGTTCCTGTAGAGTGGCGCAATCTTTGTATTGACGACAATTCAACGCAAAAAGTCATGATGAATGAGGCTAGGGCCTTTGGGATCAAATCCGGCGTCACTATGCCCATACACAGCCCGCATGGGGAACTAGGGGTGCTATCTTTTGCTCTTGATATGGATGCCCCACGTGCAAACGAGGTGACAAGCTACAGCATCCCCTATATTCAGCTACTGGCAAGCTATACGCACGAAGCTCTTAGGCGTATATGCGGGCTTATGGACGAGGGTGACGGTGATGTGCTGACCGTGAGAGAAAAAGAGTGTCTCAAATGGGCGGCGGACGGTAAAAGCGCATGGGAGATTGGGAATATTTTGCACATCTCCGATCGAACCGTAAATTTTCATCTAAACAACATAGTGCAAAAACTAGGTGTAACAAACCGACAACACGCCGTAGCAAAAGCGACCCTCAAAGGTATTATTCAGCCAAACCCTTCAAATACCTGTCAAATCTTACAGTAGATATTTCTCCCCCGATTGGCTATATTGTGCAAAAATGGAGGATAGCCGTATGCGAAAAATATTTACACCCCTTATTGCTATTTCGGTGCTTCAGAGTCATTTATTCGCTTTTGGCGTAGTGCTCCATTATCAAGGGGAGGTTGATGATAGAGAGGCGTATTTTGCTGATGTGAGGGTGGTGTCTACCCGTACCCCTGCCGATAAACTAGGCGGTGCGACGGAGATAAAAGAGATAGATGTGACCGCCGTGTATGAAAACCCGAACAAACCGGAGTTTGTCCATATGAAGCTTCAGTTTGAGTGCCCGAATGCTTTTTCCATCGATATGAAAACATATAAGCTGAGTGAAAATACCAAAAAAGTAAAAGCGGGGGATGCCGTCAAATTTCGCATAGGGCAGGGAAGCTACAAGCTCCGCCGCTCAGACTTGCAGTCAGAGCCGTTGCCCGTCAGCGACTGGAAAACATCGAGCGCCCCGATGCTATCAAAAGCTGGCGCCATAGCATGTAATAGTATAGAGTTTGACAAGGCGCTTCACGGCTCTATCAAGGGTAAGGATTTTGACTTTGACGGGTTCGGTCAAAAGATAGGCGCACTCGGATTGCCTAGCGATATGATGCTTATCGGGCAGACGCTGCCGCCCGAATTTTTGGATTTTGCGTGGCATCAGTTTTGGTGGGAGAAGCTTTTTGCGGGAGAGCGCCCGGACCCTAGCGGCAAATGGAAAAAGAGGGCAACCAAAGCCGAAAAAGAGGCGGCGCTCAAAAAAATACAAGATATGCAAAAGCAGATAAATCCGCAGATAGAAGCGGCAAAACAGAGCCTTATGGCGGGAATCAAAAAATCTCAGGCGCAGATGGATGCCGCAAAAAGCGTCGCAAAACGCCCAGACGGCAAAAAGCTAACGCCGATTGAGTCCAATCTCATAATACTCTGGAAGGGGCGAGCCGAAAAAGAGCTGGTTGCGCTCATGGGAAATCCGCTATTTGGCCAAGCGGGAGATAGCAGATTTTTGAGATATGTGAAGTATTGGGAAAAGCCGGGTGTCACGGTCATCGGCGGCAACGGCGCAGTAGTAGGCGGCGAAATGGGCGGTTATGCGGAGTGCTTTGCGGAGTTCAAGACCGGGCAAGATGCCAACGGCGAGTGGCGGGTAGAGGATGTATTGGTGCGTTCAAACTACGAGGGCGACGGGCTAGGCAGGACAAGGCCGCTATGCGAAGAGCTTGCAAGAGAAGCATCGAGATAAAAGGATAAGAGTATGAAAAAAACTATTTTGACTATGTGTTTGCTATCTCACGCTGTTTTTGCGGGCGAAGAGGCTTTTGATGTGCTGGAGAGTGTCATGGATACAAACAAAAAAGAGCTAAATGTAAAACAAGAGATGGACAAGGGCAACAAGGCGTTTGCAAAAAGCAAATACGGCAGATATTACAAAGAGGGGTATTGGCAGTTTTTTCACGCTAGCTCCAAGGCTAAAAAAGGGGAGTACTGCACCGCTATGTTTGCAAGAGAGGGGGTGAGCGTCTCTATCATGGGTCCGGGCGGGGACTACAAGGGGGCGCTTATGATGATTGGCTCTTTGGATGATAAAAACACGGCGTTTCCGACCTCGTCAAGCCAATCCAAGGTGACCGTGACGCTAAAGCAGGGCAAAGATGCCCCGCAGACGCTAAAAGCCCTGAACTATGCGCTAGGAGAGTCGCAAGCTCCGGTAATAGTATTTGCCGTACCGACCATCGAAGCGGCTCTTGAGAGTATGGAGGAGAGTATGGATTTTCATCTTGAGTATGAGGGCAAAAACATAGCCGACATAGAGTGGCACGGCGGCAAGAGGGCAAAAGAGGAGCTAAAAAAATGTTTGGCTGGAAAACCTTTTTATGACAAAAATCCGCTGAAAGATAAAAGTATCAAATAAAATAACCTTTGGAGAAACTCATGACAATCAACGGATTTGGCAACGGCGCATATGCGTATCAAACGACAAAAGCTTCAAGACAAAAAGAGGCAGGGGCTGATTTGCCGAAGGCGGACGAACTGGATAAAATGCAAAAATCGGGCGGCTTTGTGAACACTATGGCGGAACTATCGGCTAGTGAAAAAGCTTTGTATGACGAGTTAATATCAAAAGGCGAATCGGATGCGGCGCAAGGATTGCTACTTGTCGGTATGTCTCGTGTTGGGATGAGCGGGCAACAGATAACACTACCGAACGGCAATACTTTTGACCCGACAAAAACGGAAGTAACCGCCGCAAATATAAGAGAACTATTTAAGTATGCTTTTGTCGGTAACGACGGACATACCGACCGTATATTTGACGCTTTGGCGGCTGCATTGGATAAAAAAACAAACTAGAACAAACTGCCTATTATCTAGTAAATTTTAAACGGGAGTTTAAAAATGCAAAATCAACCGCTCGTGAATATTTTTAGGACGCTCGGTATTCTCTTGCCTTTGCTATTTGTCCTTGGCGGCTGCGCAACGCTTGGCAAAACCGACATACATATCGCAAAGAGCGGCAAAAAGATAGAGTATCTGCTCCTTGAAAACAACGCCTCAAAAGCGACAGTAGTGTTTGAAAACGGGCTTGCGGGCAAGATGGATTGGTGGAGCAAGGTGACTCCGGCTATTTCAAAAGATGCGACAATTTTTGCGTACAATAGAGCCGGATATGGCGATAGCGATGTCGTAGATACGCCAAGAGACGGTGAGCACATAGTGGTAGAGCTTCGCAAATTGTTAGCGGCAAAAGGTCTAAGACCTCCGTATATTTTGGTCGGGCACTCTGTAGGCGGGCTATATATGCAGTATTTTGCGAGGCGATACCCTGACGAAGTGAGTGCTTTGATTTTGGTCGATTCTACGCATCCAAAACAGTTTATCGGCGACGGCTCTACCGATAACTGGCCTTTTTGGTTTCATTTTTTATTTGGTTTGACACTCAACGATACGCAAGAAAAAGAGTTTGAACTAATCAACAAAACGGGTGCAGACGTACTAGCCTTGCCTACTTTTGAGAAAAAAGTAATAGTCATTAGTGCTTCAAAACCGATGAGCGACAAATCAAAATTATCTGATTATGCCAATATGTTAAGAAAAGACTTAGCCGCTTTGTATCCGAACTCAAAACAGATTTGGGCAGACAGCGGACACGCAATACCGTTTGAAAAACCGGAGGTTGTGATAGATGCGATAGGGGATGCCGTCAAATAAACTAGTTTTTTATATTCATTGTTTTATCCTACCGCCCATGAAAAACAAAAAACAAAAATGCAACTACTTCACCAACGAATACGATGCCGCAAAGCATCATAGTTTTATGAGGATACTAAAGTGGCGTTTTACGTACAAAAACCCGCAACAACAAGAGTTTGAGAGTGATGATTTTCTCCCGAAAGTCATAGAGGGTGCTGTGCCGGACAAAGGTATTGACAAGCTGATTTGGCTGGGGCATGCGAGCTTTATACTAGACCTCGGCGGCAAGAGGCTGCTACTCGACCCGTGCCTGACGCAACCCCCGACCGTAAAGAGGCGGACGAAGCTCCCGTTTGGGATAGATGGGATAAAGCCCGATTTGATACTCGTCTCACACGGACATTATGACCATTTCGATACCCGTACTATAGCCGCCCTCGGGGTTTCGCCTACCGCTTTGATGCCTACGGGGCTTGGCAAATACGCCAAAAAGCTCAACATAAAATGCTTTGAGATGGAGTGGGGGCAAAAAACTATGCTTGGCGATATAGAGATAGTGTTTTTGCCGGCATACCATTGGCACAGCAGGTACGGTTTTGATAAAAACAGAGCGCTTTGGGGGAGCTTTTTGATCCGCTACCGTGGCAAGCAGATATATTTTTGCGGTGACAGCGGCTACAATACCCACTTTACAAAAATACGCTCAGAATACGGCGATATGGATATTTGCATCATGCCCGTAGGAGCCTACAAGCCTGATTTTATCATGAAGCATAGCCACATGAATCCGTATGAGTCGATGCAGGCGTTTAGGGATTTGGGTGGAAAAGTATTTGTGCCGATGCACTACGGTACTTTTATCCTCTCATACGAGCCGCCCGGCGAGGGGATACGCATAGCCAGAGCCGCCGCCGCCGAGCACACTCTGGGCGGCGAACTAAGGGAGCTAGATATCGGTGAGATTATGGAGATTGGGAGATAATATATGCCACAAAAAATAGCCGAGTTTAAAAATCTATATGTTAGTTACGGTGAAGGGGACGCTCTAAAAGGGGTGAGTCTGGAGATTGATCGGTTGGAGCATACGGCGATACTGGGGGCAAACGGTAGCGGCAAGTCTACGCTGATCAAGCTTTTTTCAAATGATATTTATCCGAGAGTCAGGCCGGACTCCTCCAAAATGTTGTTTGGGCAGGAGAGGTGGAGTATTTTTGAACTCAAAAAGAGGCTTGGGATTATCACAAACGATTTTCACTACTATGCCTTGCATACAGCGCCAAATATCAGCTGTTTTGAGCTTGTCGTATCCTCTTTTTTTAGTTCCGTAGGGGTGTTTGAGTCGCAAGAGTACGATGCGGAGATGATAGAGTCGGCGAAAGCCGCAATAGAGCAGGTGGGGATAACGGCTTTGAGCGACAAGCCTCTATGTGAGATGTCCACCGGAGAGCTACGAAAAACACTCATAGCCAGAGCATTGGCGCTCCGTCCGGAGGCGCTGCTACTGGATGAGCCGACGGTAGGTCTGGATATAGGGGCGCAGATAGAGTTTTTGGATACCGTCGGCGGCCTCTCAAAAGATAAAACCGTCATCATCATAACCCACCATATCGAGGAGATTATCCCGCAAATCAAAAAAGTACTACTCCTAAAGGATGGAACGGTATTTAGATACGGCACAAAACAAGAGGTTCTAACGGGCGAAAATCTCTCGGAAGCATTTGGAGTCTCCATAGAGGTCGGTCTGGACGGGGATAGGTACCACATAAAGAGGATTTGCGGATGAATTTTGAAGATTTTTTGAGATGTACAGAGATAATAGATTTTGACGACGAGGCTGTTGCGGCAAAGGCTAAAGAGCTTGGCGGCGGGTGTGACGGCGATGTAGAGATAGCAAAGCGGTGTTTTGAATTTGTCAGAGACGAGATACGACACACAAACGACTATAAAGACGACGTTACGACTTGCAAGGCAAGTGAGGTATTGGCACACGGTACGGGTTGGTGCTACGCAAAAAGTCATCTACTGGCGGCACTGCTTCGGGCAAACGGCATACCGGCGGCGCTATGCTACCAACGTCTCAGCGTATTTGACGACGGAGCGCCGTATTGTCTGCATGGATTAAACGCCGTATATCTAAAGGATTACGGATGGTATCGGGTGGATGCCAGAGGCAATAAAGAGGGGGTCAATGCGCAGTTTCGACCGCCGCACGAACAGCTTGCATTTGGGTTAAACTTTGAGGGTGAGAAGGATATTGACGGATTGTTTGCCGATCCTATGCCTGTCGTGACTGAGGCTCTTAGAAAATACGATACGAGAGAAGAGGTATTAAACAATTTGCCTGATTTTGCGGGGTAGCTATAATCGAACCTTCTGATTAATTCTCAAATTTCCGGCAAAGCCGTAAATTAGGTCTTCAGCGTGAGGGCTCTCGCAACTAGTTGCTCTTTTGAGACCTCTGTTTAATCAGAGGTCTCAATTTTTTTGCCGTTTAGGCGTAGCTTTGCTATTTTTGGGGAACTTTTTTTGCTTGTGTATATGAAAAATAACATGTTAGGAAAATCTCATGAGTATCTCCCAGATAAACGGCTATTCGTATACAAATGCAATCCAAAAAAGCCAAAATCGTAGTGTTGCCACAACACAAACAGAGTCATCTTCTACGGGGCAGAGTGTTGACGGTGTCAAAAAATACGACTTTACGAATATCAGCAGGGGTGAGCTACTAAATACTGTAAACAGCCTAATCAAAAGCGGTCAAATGTCGCTTGACGAGTCTTCGTCCCTTGTGCTATTAATGGGGCCTAAAATCGGTACGGACGGCTCAAATATCGATGCTTCTGATGAGAAAGTGGATGTTTTTTCCATGTTGCAACAATCGCTTGCCTATAACAACTACACAAAAAATACTGCCGGCTCAATCTACGACACCAAGGCTTTGGATGCACTGACAAAACTTCAGGGCAAATATACCGGAATCGACACAAGGGCATAGCATATTATTTTTTTAAATGCGGTGAAAAATGATGGGGTATCAAAAGATTTTGTTTGTTTTGGCGTTGGCGTTTCAGAGTATGTTTGCACAGACAAACAAGAGTTATCCGGTGGTGGATACAGGTGTAACAGAGTTTTATAATAACGATGCGGCTATATCGGCTCCGAAAAAAGGAGATGATTTTTACGCTCAAGATGCGCATCACAAGGCCAATAAACCGTCATACACCGACAATAAAGACGGCACGATAACCGACAACGTGACGGGGCTCATGTGGCAAAAAGAGATGCCGTCCAAAATGGGTTTTGAGGATGCTTTTGCGTACGCCAAAAGCTCAAGGCTCGGCGGTTATGATGATTGGCGTATGCCGACTATCAAAGAGCTGTATTCGCTTATTTTGTTTACGGGGCGCTTTAGACCGGATAGCGTGAAACCTTTTATAGATACGAGATATTTTGTACAGCCGCTAGGGCAGAGCGCTGCCGGAGAGCGGATAATGGATGCCCAGACATGGAGCGCCACCGTGTACACCGGACGGACGATGAGGGGTGATGAGAGTATTTTCGGGGTAAATTTTATTGACGGACGAATCAAAGGCTATCCGAAATACGACCCTCGGACAGGCGCTCCACACAAGATGTATTGCCGATTGGTGAGAGGAAACAAAGAGTACGGCAAAAACCGTTTTGTGGACAATAAAAACAAAACGGTAAGCGACAAGGCAACGGGTCTTATGTGGCAAAAAGAGGATAGCAAATCCGGTATGGATTGGCGCAATGCGCTAAAGTATTGCGAGGAGCTCTCTCTTGGCGGTTATAACGATTGGCGGCTTCCAAATGCAAAAGAGCTTCAGAGTATAGTAGACTACAAAAGGTCGCCGCAAGCTACGGGTAGTGCCGCAATAGATCCTGTTTTTTCGGTTAGCCGCATAGACGACTCTATGGGTTCCTATCCATATTTTTGGAGCTCTACGACCCATCTTGACGGCCCAAATCCGTATATGTCGGCGGCATACGTAGCATTTGGAGAGGCAAAAGGCAAAATGCGGGGCGCTCTGGTGGATGCGCACGGCGCAGGGGC
>ERZ650312.2224-NODE-2224-length-10733-cov-18.214553_pt1 | contig 10733 bp, 9 predicted proteins | sample MGYA00376248_ERZ650312 | MGnify/ENA primary metagenome ERZ650312 (study PRJEB26733, sample SAMN07839316) | wastewater metagenome | biome: urban; feature: wastewater treatment plant; material: waste water | place: USA: North Carolina | collected 2016-07-28 ... | reverse complement strand
ATCAACTGTTCGAGTGGGATCTGGGTGAGTTGCGCCTGCAGGATCTCTGCCTGCAAGCCAAAAACGACAGCGAAGTGATGCTGGCACCCTGTGACGGTCAGGCGCAGTGGGAGTGGCAGAAAGACAAGCTGTTCAATAGCAAGGTCTCCCGCTGCCTCGATGTGGCCGGGCGACGCCATACTCCCGGCACGCCGCTGCGGCTGGCCGAATGTTACGGTGGCGCAAACCAGAGTTTCAGCTGGCAACGGCCCAACCCCTGGCTGGAGACCTTGGTGCGCGCGATGAAGCGATGCAGTTCCTGCCCCACCGCCGGCACCTTGTTCTCGATGACATAGCCTGTTCGAAGTTTCTTAAAGCAGAACTTCTGACTGTCTGCGCCACTGCTTTCCTGTAAAGTCTGACAATCATACTTGCCAGAGGGACAGGAACGCTGGCTAGATTAGTGTCCCTGGTGGCTCAAGTTTGCGAACTTTTGTTCTTTTTTAACTCTACTGCATTCTAATAAAGACAAAAAAGCCTGAAAGCTCTTTTCTTGAACTTTCAGACTTTTTTACAGGGGACACATATTGAGCCAGTAGGGACACATTATTAGCCGCCGTCCCTGTCCCGATGGCTCCTATTTAGCTTGTTTCTTGACTACTCAGGAAAAATATTTCTACCCTCGCCCCACCTGTATTTTCAGAATTTGAAAGTTTAATACCTCCACCATATTTTTCAGCCACAGTTTTTGCAAAAAATAGTCCCATCCCATAATGGGCTTCGCCATTTCTACTTGTGTCATCCATAAAAAACTGCTCTGTGCCATGCAATAATGCTTCTTTTGTAAATCCTGATCCGCTATCCTCCACAATGAATGTCAGCCGGCCATCCTGCTCCTTTGCGTCAATATAAATGATTCCATTTTCTTTTGTATGCTCCACTGCATTCTGAATCACATTCATTACGGCCCGGAACATTGGATCATAAGCAATCGTTACCTTTTTATCACTTTGTCCCGCCTTCCAATCTATTTTCTGGTGATAGATTTCTACCAGTCCGAGTGCCTGTTCCTTTATATCTGCGAAAAAATCTTCTAACCTCACCGTTGTATAGGTAACATCACTGCAATTCCATGATTTTGTGACATCTATCAACTGTTTTACATAACTTTGTATCTGTGTTGTGCCGTTCAAAACATAAGTGATATTATTCTTCTGTTCTGTGGTCAGTTCAGTCTCTGAAAGTAGTTCTGCATTTCCCCGTACAATCGTAAGAGGTGTTTTAATATCATGCGCCAAAGCAGACATCTGCTGTTTCTTTTCCTGCTCTGTTTTCCACTGCTTTTCTAAAGATTCTCGCAATGCATCTCGCATATCATCGATTGCCGATAAACAGTCATCAAACTCTTTGATACCGGAACAGGATGTCTCATATTCCAGATTTTGATCCTTTATTTGTCCGATTGCGTCTAATACAGGCTGCATCTGCTTTTTGATTCTTTTTCCAAAACGTATGGACGGAATGATGATAATCGCTACCGCTCCAATCACAGACATAATAATCATCACATTCTGTGGTCCTATAAAATGCTCCCTCAAAAAAGCTGAATGATATTGAGGTGTCAGGCGATATTGCAATACAACATATTCATTTTCCCTTACAATTACTTTATAAAAATATTTCCCGGATGCGTTTCCGTACTTTGCAACATTCCATGCTATCTGTTCGTATTGTTCTGACAGATCTCCACCTATTTTCTCTCCATTCTCTGAAAAGATTACATAATCACAAAGTGCGGGAATCATCTCAGCAGTCACTTTATCTGCACGTAGAATCGTATCATATGCTTCATTAATCTTTTGCTCTGCATAATTTGCCGGATAAATACAGCCCACACTAATCAAAAGGTACAGCAGCAGATAAGCAACAATCACCAAACCAACTAATGATCCAAGCATGACCAGTACATATCTCATAAAAATCCTGCTGAGTGCATTGCTTCTCTTTACTCTTCCCATTTATATCCAATCCCCCAGACTGTTTTTATCGGTGTATAATCATAATCCGCAAATTTTGCTCTTATATTTTTGATATGCGTGATTATAGTACTGTCATTACTCTCATTGTCAAAGCCAAAGACCGCTTCCAATATCTGTTCCTTCGAGAAAACCTGTCCTCTGTTTTTAGCCAGAAATTCACAGATTTCGTACTCCGCTTTCGTAAGAGGAAGTTCCTTATCATCAACCAATAGTTTCTTTTGAGATATTTGAATACAGACCCTCCCCAAAACCATCCGGACAGAATGTTCCCTGTGCTCTCTTCTAAGATGTGCATTGATCCTTGCCCGAAGTTCCATCACTCCAAATGGCTTTGAAATATAATCATCTGCTCCTAAAGAAAGTCCGTTTACCAGACTGTTTTCCTCCGTTTTTGCCGTAAGAAACAAAATCGGACAATCCACAAGTGCCCTGATTCTTTTGCATAATTCGAAGCCATCAATTCCAGGCATCATAATGTCCAGTAAAATCAGGTCATAACGATGTAATTCTTCCATATTAATTTTTAGTGGATTACTTACTTTGGTAACCAGATGTCCATCCTTATTCAAAATGCTTTCTATCATTTCCAAAATTGCCGGTTCATCATCAACTGCCAGTATTTTTGCCATAGTTTCCCTCGATTCTATTCCGATATTCTGTTTCCTTCCCAGTGGTTTACCCACCAAAAATAGTATACCATACTAATCCCTGTAAATATTAAGCAACCTGGTATGAATGACAACCATTCACCTACACTAGTTTCTCCCAATACAGATTGCAGATAAGTATATGGTACTCTACCCGTCCAGCAGACAAATACATATTTCCACACATAATCTCCAAGTCCGGTAAGCATCAATGCACTAATTAGTCCTGATATAATCCCTGCTCCAATGGATACCCCTTTTCCAAACTGAAAAGCCAGAATCAGCTGCCACAGATAAAGTGGAACACTGCTTCCCCACAGCAGCAATGCTGCAAATATACATCCTTTCATGATTTCGATATCGCTTGATGCGATTCTTCCAAATCCAATTCCGAATATGATTGCTGTCAATAGGATAGAGCACAGACACAAAACCAGTAGCATCAACAGTTTCGATAAAAATGCTGCAGGTTTATCCGGTAAAGACAACAGATTTTGAAAATCACCTGCATTTTGTTCCTGTTCCATCACACTTGCTGTAAAAATTCCAATAAGTACCGGAAGTCCTGCTCCTATTGCCTGATAAAATGCAATCACTTTCATATTTTCATTCCATGGTGAAAAAAAGTAATATATTAAAAATATAACGCTGGTTATAATCGGAATCAGTAAGTGTGCCAGAATCACAGATGTTCCTTTCATCTTTCGCAAGTCTGCATTAAGAGATCTTCCAATCATCTTATTTCACCTCTCTTCTCTCAAACCATTTCAAAAACAGAACCGTTACAAAAACAAACCAGATGATTGAGAGACACATTCCCGGAACAATGACTCCCGTATCCAAAAGAGGATTCCCTGCTTCTGCGGCAAGTCCATTTGGTAAAACATGAAGCAACGGGCACATCATTCGCATAGGGATTGCAGAAACAAGTACATACCAGATTCTGGTTTGTGATATTACCACACCGCTGACGGTAATAAATAGGCAGACGAACAGGTTTACAATCATTCCAAATCGTTCACTTAAAAATAAAGCTACCGGAATCTCCCATAACTCAGAAACCGTCAGAAACAATACTGCAATCAACGCTCCTCCAACTGGAACATGTGTCGTTAGAAGAAAGCCTCCAAGCGTTGCTCCTGCAAACACAATCACATTAGAAAACAAAATCATGTACCCAATATAAATAATTTTCCCCAGCAACAATTTTCTTCTGTCTGTGGGAATAGTCATTAAATGATAGTATTTTATCTTTTTCTCCTGCGCCACAGAAAGATAACAAAATAGAGCAATCATCCCCGGCAGCAAAAGTGTATACCACCAGTTCCAAACACTTTCTGCATAAGCATTTGTCATCCCAAGAGTAAATATAAATGCCATGACAAATGTAAGAAGAGGAAATCCCCAGATAAACTTTTTTCGCATGGTTCTTTTGGCTTTTTGATGTTCTGCTTTTATAATATTAACCATGGATTTCACCTGCTTTCTGGTTTTTTCTTACCACATTCATAAACAAATCTTCAAGATTATCTCCCTGCTTTAATGCTCCTTCGTATCCTAAGATTCCACCTGAAATAATCCCGACTTTATCTGCAAGTAACTGTACCTCTGAGAGAATATGACTGGAGAGAATTACAGTGATTCCCTGTTCCGGAAAAGACCGGATCAGCTCTCGTAATTCCTCGATGCCTATTGGATCTAATCCATTCGTAGGTTCATCCAATATCAAAAGTTCCGGTTCTCCAAGCAATGCCATTGCAATGCCTAGTCTTTGCTTCATCCCCAAAGAAAACTGTCCTGCTTTCTTCTTTCCGGTGTTTGTAAGTGATACAATCTGCAAGACCTCATCAATTCTGTTTTCATCTGTACCAAGCAATAATTGTCTTACCTTCAAATTCTCTCTGGCGGAAAGATTTTCATAAATAGGCGGATTTTCAATTAACGCTCCTATTTTTGATAAATCTTTCCTATCCAAAAGTTTTCCATCAAAGTAAATCTTTCCTGCAGTTGGTTTCATCATACCGGTCAGCATTTTCAATGTGGTAGATTTACCAGCGCCATTCGGTCCAAGCAGTCCATAAATCTGTCCCTTTTCGATATTAAGTGAAACATTATTTACCGCTTTCTGTTTTCTAAAATATTTACATAGATTTTGTGTCTGTAACATCATTTCCATCTTTACTATCCTTCCTTCTATATTTCATTTCTTACTGAAATATAACCTAACAGAAAAAAATAAAGATTTGATGAAGATTTATTCCCGTATGGAATAAACCATCAATTGAATATCATTATCAGAACTCGGCTTTCCACTGAAATCAGCAAAGCTGTTACAAATACGAAGTCCTAATTTACAGAATATCTCCGTGATTTCATCCAAACTATATAACCTTATAGGATTTCCTTCTTTCATTTCAGGCTTATAAAGTGCTTGACAAACTTGAATTGAGATTTCATATATTCCAAGGGATTTAATAACTGTTATATTTTATTATCAAATATCTCTCAATCCCTTGAAAACACAAAGTTTATCGCAGGTGAGCTTTCCCTTATTGTTTCCCTTGCGTTATATCGTCCCACCAGTGTTTACGAACTCTGATAAGGGCAAAAACAAGGGCAAGAAAATTATATAAAACAGTATAACACAAAATAAAAGTGACATTGTGAACTGATTGAAATGCTTCTATATTTTTATTGGTTTAAAGGAGACACAACATGAATACCATTTACGCAGAATACAACATGTACCACAACAGCATTGACATTTATACAATATTTATTGTGTCAGGCACCATTGTTTTCAAACTGCATAACATCATCCGGCGGATTCAGAGCATACAAAAGTCCATACGGCGAGCTGTATTCCCATTTCACTGGGATACTGACAAGCGCCGGGTGGACATCCTGCCAACATTCCAGTATTAAGAGAACATTCCCGGTTTCTATACAGCGGTTAAATACAGACATATCATAATATTTATTGTGTCAGGCACCATTGTTTTTTCATTCTCGGCATTGGAAGAACTTCTGCATATCTTCTGGTGAAAGAAGAACATTTCAGTTCCATTCCTCTGCCAGCAGGAAGTCACGAATATTGCGGTGTTTGATTCCATCTCGGCTCATATCCAGTTCGTCCATCGTTACAACGTATTTCGGGAAATTGTCACGAACACCGGCAAACGCCCCAAACTCACGCTGGATGGTTTCCTCCGAGGCAAGTAGATAGGAAACCTGAACATACAGCTTTTTCCCATGATCTTCACATACGAAGTCAATCTCCTTGTCAGAGACTTTCCCAACAGTCACAGAATAACCACGGCGCAGCAGCTCCATGTAGACAACATTTTCAAGGACAAGGTTAATGTCCTTCATGTTGCCACCGTACACGGCTTCCCGGACACCATGATCTGCAACATAGTATTTCTCGTTGACGGTCAGGATTTTCTTTCCCTGGAGGTCTTGGCGCTTCACCTGATAAAACAGGAATGCGTCCGTGCAGGCTTTGATGTAGTTCAGTACCGTTTCTGGTGAAACGGAGCGCCCTTCACTTTTCAGATACTTGGAAATGGCTGTGGAAGAAAAGGTAGTGCCGATGTTGGAAGTTATATAAGCAATAATTCTCTCCAGCATATCCACATCACGGATATTGTTTCGCTTGATAATATCTTTCAGCTCTACGGAGTTGAACAAGTCCCGCAAATACTGACGACTGGCGGCATCGTCGTAGCGAAGGTTGCTCAAATAGGGCATTCCTCCCAGCGTCAGATATTTTGTAAAGCATTGTCTTTCGTCTGCACCTTCGTAAACGGTGTGATACAGCTCCATAAACTCTCTGAATGAAAACGGGTAAATCACGAACTCCACATACCGTCCGGCAAGATAAGTGGCAAGCTCACCGGAAAGCAGCTTGGCGTTGGAACCGGTAATGTATATATCACAATCCAGCTCCACCCGGAAAGAGTTGATACATTTTTCCCAATCAGCCACCTCTTGGATTTCGTCGAAGAACAGATAAACCTTGCCGCTGATTTCTTTTGTTCTGCGAAGGATTTCATCATGCAATGCAACAGCCGTACAAAGGTGTGCATTGCTCATGTTCTCAAAATTCAGGGAAATAAACTGTTCTGGTTGGACCCCGTTTTGGGCAAGTTCCTCTTGGATCAGGCTCAGCATGACAGATTTTCCACTACGGCGAATCCCTGTCAGAACCTTTATCAGCTCATTTCCGATAAAAGGACGGATACGGCTCATATAAATTTCTCGTTTAATCATGTAGACCAGCCTCCCTTCTGAAACTGTCTATATGGTACCACGGCTATAACTGATTTTCAATACCGCAAATCCAGTTTTATCAGATATAATTGATAAAATACGAATTTCGACACAATCAGGCAGTTATACCGAGCGAAGTTTGGCTATGCGTTTTTATTGTGTCAGGCACCATTGTTTCATATTGAAATATAGTGTCTCTGTGCATGTTCTATATACCTCTGATTATATAATATTCAATTTATATAATCTCTCAAATGCTTTTTTATCAAAGTCTGCTTCTGTAATATATAGCTTTCTATCGCTATCAATGTCATTCTAACTCAATAGTCATATCAATTATACAATTAAAAGCAAAGATGCTGCTAACTGAATAACAACATCTTTGCTTGTTTAGAATGGGGATTATAAAATTTTAATGATAGTATACTGTGACATAAATATTTTTTAATGTTGCTGCTGCAACAGTTCCCGTTGAATACCTTGTAGATTCAAATTGAACATAATAATTTCCAACAGGGCTTAAATTATAATTGCCAAAATCTGCAAAAGTAAGAGAACTATTCCAACTTTTGCTGTCTGTATATCTGTCAAATGTGCCATCTCCATTATCCTCATCTTTAGCAACAAATAATTCGATGTTTCCACTACTTCCACTACTTTTTGTGGATGTAACCACTATTTTACTGATTGTGGAGCCTGACGGAACAGATGTGCTGCTGATTGTAAAAGAACCAAGAGCGGAAGTTGCCACTGTATCATTTGTTCCAAAAAAGGAATTTAACATTCCAACAGAATGTCGTGATGATCCAGAAGTTAATGCTGTCGGAGTTATTTCAAATGTCATTGTTTTCTCCGTCTCCGAATAATTTTCCTGAGTTTCTGCCGCAAAAGCTGTGACATTCATTGTAAAAAGCATGACAACACATACAATAATAGAAAAAAAACGTTTTCTCATAATGAATCTACCTCCATACTTTATGTAATCATCCCCATCTAAATATACTAAATTGAAAAATCAAATCTTCCACCGATTTTATTATCCTCTGGTTTGATAGAATTCCATTCAATATTTTTAATTTTATCCAAAAGTTCATCTTTTGAATTTGCTTGAACAGTAGCTTTTTTTACTTCAATTTGCTTTAATTGTTCCTTTTTCTTCGCCTCTTTCTTCTCCGCAGCTTTCTTTTCCTGAATTTTTTCAAGATATTCTTTCTGACTAGCTGATGTTTTTTCTAATTGAGCAAAGAATGTTGTAGTTCCATCACTATTAAAAGAAATACCAAACTTTGTTATTTTTGTATCAGTATCTGCACTGTTTTCTATTCCGTTTGTCTTACCAAATGCTCTTTCAAATCCAAACTGAGCATTGATTTCATCCGACATACGCAAAGCACCTTCAATACTATGCATCTTTTCAGCATAATATTTGGGATCGGATGCCATCTTCTCCATTTCTTCCTTTGAGAAAATAACCGTAAACTCTTTATCACTTTGTGCTAAAATATCTTTAGCATTATCACCATTTTCAAAATCTGCAACCATAAAGTCCATATCTGTTCTTGAGCCACGCATATCTTTAAGCATTTTTTGTGCCTCTTTACTTAGATTTTTTTCGGCTATACTTTCTGTCACATTTTTCTTGACCTTATCATTTTCTGTTGTTTTCGCTGTTTCTTTTTTCTTATCTACTGTACCTGCCTTGTAGGTATTCTGATAACTTCCATAAACAGTACCCGTTGTATTCACATTCATTGACATATCCTTTGTCCTCCTTCTCTGAATCCGTTCTTTATTATTTATTGTTTCTAATATTATATATCGGCTTTATTCCGAAAACTATAATCCTCCCTGTTATTTTTATCCCATGATTATTGAAAATCTAAAATTTGAAATTCACTCTTAAATCAGATTATGCATTAAATATTATTGCTATTGACAAACCACCTAAATATGAATTAAAAGATACTTCTTGCTCAACAGAAAAAAGCAGCCTATTGCAAGTTTATTGTGTCAGGCACCAATTGTTCCAATGCAATTTCGGCATTTTTATCGCAAACGAAGCGGCAGAAGAAAACCTGAAAAAGAAACGGGATGGCAGCAACAAGTATCTCTATGAACTTGACTTTTCTTCAGCATTAAAAACAGCCAGAAAGTTCTTCATGCGCAGGGATTCTGGAAGGCACATCGATATTATCCGGCTGATGATGAAATATGTCCACGCAGTGAAAGACAGGTTCCGGCAGTTTCAACGGCCTCTCCGTGGAATCAGCGCAATTCATTTTGGATATCGGTAAGTTCTGCAACTGAATATCCTTCTTTTTGGCAGATGGACAGCATCTGTCTTTTTGGCATACCTGTTTTTGGGCTTTTTGAGTTCAAAATATCGGATATTTGGCAACAACTGGGTTATCGAACAAAACTTCGAACAACCGGCTTAATGGCATTGCCAATGGACGTTGGAATATTGAGTGCTTACAAAATAGAGGTGCACTAGGCACCTCTATATCCTAAACCTCTTGCAAAATCCGCAAGGCTGGTTTATAATCAGATTAGAAAACCGAAGGATATTGGAGTGTCCAACGGTTGCACAATCGGAAACTTATAAAGCGTTAAGTTTATTAACGGATTACAGGCTATCCTCTATTGCGAGTAGAGGATAGCCTTTCCGTTTATTTGCGGTTATGTTTATTGTCTATGTATGTCAAGGCTGCAAATACAACCAATAAAAGCGTAAGCACTTCTAAAGTATCCATACCGACCTCCTTTCCGTCTCCAGAAAGGACAACCGCAAGACTATCCCTACTTGCTCTAATCTGACTGAAAATATTATATCATTTCGTGTCGAATAATACCAGCACCACTTACGATATTTCCTCTGCCGGTTCCAATACCCCCCGGCAAATTCCTCATCGCTCATGTTCTGGAGCTTTCCTAACACCTGCTCTGCAAGCTCCTCCATATCGCTGTCCTTTATGTGCGGCATTACCTGTTTGATGTTCCCAAGCATCTGCGTCCTGTCCTGTGTCTCAAATACACACATGAAATTGATTTCTTCTGCTGTGAATTTACTCATCATTTTACATCTCCCTCTGTGATTTTTTCTCGGTTTCCTTTTCCGGTGAAGTACGCTCCGTCTTATCTCTCTGATCTATGACCGCCCTTTTCTCCGCCAGCTTCTCCTTTATAGAAATTCTGCCTTTGGTCTGCTCCTGTTCCTTTTTCTCCGCTCCGTTATTCAGGACATTATCAATCATGTTGTAATTCTGCTCTGTGCCGGATTCTTTGGCACGTTCTGCGGTGCCATTCTCCAAAAACTTCTGATGATGCAGCAGTTCCGGCTTTTGTTCTCGAAGAAACTTTTCGATTTTCTTCATAACCGAACTATCAAATCCGTAAATTTTGTCGATTGGTCTACCAAAATCATATGATATTACATCATTATTTGGAAACTCACCAAAAATTTCTAACACTATTTCTCCATGTGAGTAACTTAATGTTCCGCTATTACAATCGTTACTAATAACTTTTGTTTTATCATCCGAAAAGTAACCTTTTATTTCAAATTCTTTATCCCAAGAATAGGTTTTATATTTTAACTTTTCCATACCTTCTCCCTAATACCTCGGATATGGGTAAAATTCTCCCTCCACCAAGTCTGCTCTGCCTTTTTCAAAAGCCTCCGCGTCCCAGTCAAGGCCAAAGTCAATGGCAGTCTCGTCGCTCAGGAAGTCCATGAGGTCGTCTAAACCTTGGTCGGCGGTATCCTTGAGAAAGACTGCGAAGTAGGTCAGAAACT
>ERZ650312.2220-NODE-2220-length-10753-cov-7.332866_pt1 | contig 10753 bp, 9 predicted proteins | sample MGYA00376248_ERZ650312 | MGnify/ENA primary metagenome ERZ650312 (study PRJEB26733, sample SAMN07839316) | wastewater metagenome | biome: urban; feature: wastewater treatment plant; material: waste water | place: USA: North Carolina | collected 2016-07-28 ... | reverse complement strand
ATGATATTATATTCAAGTAACAAAGCAGAAGCCATATGGAATACAGTATAATACAAACGATTTCCCGTCAAATTCCAATACTTCAATTTTGCCACACCCTTAGCCTCATCAAAACTCTTATAAGCTTTTTCTATCCTGTAGCGTACAAGATCTCTACGTTGTTGACTCTCTAGCATAGCATCACCCCTTCCTCTTCCACGTTATTATAAAAAGGACTGCCTTTTTTGCTGTTCCAATCCTTCATCGAATACACTATCGGGTGAATCATCTGATTGATTTGCCATCCCAATTCCCAAAGAGGATAGGTGTAATTATCATGATCCTGCTCATCTATCTTATCCTTGTTCAGAAGCACAAGGATGTCCCAGTCGGAATCTGCTTTAGCATCCCTTCTAGCCCTTGACCCGAAAAGGATAACCTTGGCATCTTTCGGCATAATCGACTCCGCTTTCTTCTGAATCGACTTGAGTACCTCATCTTCAAGATGTTCCCTTGTTATTGTCGTCATAACACTATCATTTTAATTACACCGCAAAAATACGAAAAAGAATTGAAACTAACAAATATTCTGAGAGATATTTGCATTTATTCTTTTCTCTTCACCCAAACCTTATGGCTGCCGCGGCCTAGTGAATCTATCGGCGAAGTCTTGTCATTTGTCAGCTCCTTCAGTTCCATAGAGGCAGCAGTACGGCTCAGGTTGTTGATGGAGGCATAATCGCCTAGGGTGAGGACTCCGTTCTTCTCTATCACCTCCAGGGCACGGGCGATGCGCTCTTCCCTGGAATACAGCTGCTTACGGATAACCTTTACACCACCCATATCACGCTCCAGGTCACGGTCGGTTTCACGCTTCACATCCTTGACAAACTCAGGAGACGCCTTGAAGTTGATGTCCTTCACTCCCACCTTGCGGTACGTCATCTTATCATCTGGATTCAGAATTTCCCTAGGCTTCTCATCCTCGAAAGCGAGGGAGAGGGAGAAGGTGCCGAAACCTTCCAGATTCACGTTGTACCCCATGGAGAGCATGTCTGTCAGCATATCAACCACATCGGTCAATACAGCCTCCGTGGTACTTTCCGAAATACCGCGATGGTAGTTCTGCATCATCTTGACGAACTCTTTTCGGGATAGTGTCCGGTTGGTCACCATCTTGGGATAAACTCTGCGCTTGCCTTCATCACGCAAATCATTCAACTCTTGCAACTTGTACTTAGCCATATCAGTTTCCTTTCTTATTAAGATTGTTATCACTCCTTATTGCAGCAGCCTTTGCATCCTACAGTATTTATGATCATACCTAAGAAGAAAAGACCACAAACCTAGGAAGAAAAGTATTTTATCCTAGGAGAAATCTCCGTTCACCGACGCTGAATGTCCGTTCAACGTCGATGAACGGCGGTTCAACGTCGGTGAATGTCGGTTCAACGTCGGTGAACGAAGATTTCTACCTTGCAAAGATACAACTTTATCAGATATAAAACAAGACTTTTCCTGAATATCTTTACTTTTCCGGCCATAATTCTTCGTTTTTTGAGCTTATTTCTTTGCGTATCCCAAATAATTGTGTTAACTTTGTAGTCAGATTGCAAACCAAAGGTCAAAGGATTGCAAACCAAAGACAAAGAAAAAGACTAAGATTAGACATTCTTATGAGTATGAAGATATTAGCAACCAGCGACTGGCATCTGGGCAACCTGTTTCACGGCAACGACCGTCTGCCGGAACACAAGCATTTCCTGAAATGGCTCCTGGAACAAATCGCTGAACAAAAGCCCGATGCTCTCCTCATCGCAGGAGACATCTTTGATAACGGAAATCCATCGGCAGCGGCACAGACCGTTTATTACGAGTTTCTTGCCGATGCTACCCAACTGTGCCCGAACATGCAGGTCATCATTACCGCCGGCAACCACGATTCCGCCAGCCGACTGGAGGCTCCCCGTCCGCTGCTCACCCGATACCACGTGGAAATAAGAGGAAACGTAAGGAAAATCTGGCAGCAGGGAGAAAGCGAGGACGATGCTAAAACCGGCGGACATTGGATCTATTCCTTCGATGACCTCATCATCCCCGTAACCAACGAGGAAGGAGAAGAAGTCATCATCCTCGCCGTACCTTTCCTAAGAAGCGATGTGGTGCAGAACGCCAGCTACTCGCAGGGAGTCAACGACTTTCTGAGAGAACTGACGGCTGAGGCTCGAAAGAAATACCCGGGCAGGAAGTGCATCATGATGGCACACATGTACGCCAAGGGTTCGGATATCGCCAAAAAGGATGCGAGCGAGAAAATCATCATCGGCGGACAGGAGGAAGTGGACCTGGAAGGATGGAACGACCATCCCGACTATATGACTTGCGGACACATCCACAAACGGCAACATATCTGGAACACCGACTGGGCAAGATATACGGGAAGTATCCTCCCGATGTCGTTTGCCGAGAAAGACTACACCCACGGCATCGACCTCATCACCATAGAACACGGAGAAGAGGAGGAAGGAAAGGAAACCGGCAAGAGCAAGGAATGGAAAGTAGATTTCCTGGAATACAAGCCTCAGCACGCCCTCCGCATCCTGCCCGAAGATGAGGAAGAACTGACCTTCAAGAAATGGCAGAAGCTCATCAATTCTGAACTCTCAGAGAGAACAGACGGCGAACTGAGCGACCATTTCGACTACGTGATGCTGAAGGTGAAACAGGAGAAACTGACCAGCGATGACATCAAGGAACTGGAGAAACTCGTCAACGAAAAGGATGCCGTGCTCTGCAAAATCCAGCGCATCATCCCGCAACTGGACCTCTCCACCATCCAGGGTTCCCAGCACATCACCAGCATAGAAGACATCATCAACCGTCCTCCGCTCGACACGCTGAAAGAAGCCTTCGCCATCAGACACAACGCTCCGATGAACGAAAGACAGGAGAAAATGTTATCCGATTTATTAACGACATCATCATTATGAAATTCCTACAACTCGAAATACTCAACCTCGCTTCGCTTGACAAACAGGGAGGCGAGGTCATCAACTTTGAAGAAGGTGCCTTAGGCGAGAGTACCATCTTCAGCATCGTAGGTCCGACGGGAAGTGGCAAGTCTACCCTACTCGATGCTATCTGCCTTGCCCTCTACAACCGCGCCCCTCGCTACCCCAGGAAGAAAGGCGACAAGAACCAGAACATCGAGATTTTCGGAGCTGCCGATGCCAGCGAAAACAACCGTCTGGCACCTACCGACAGTAGAAACATCCTGACACGTGGCAAGAAGGAAGGCTACAGCAAACTCACCTTCCTTGCCAACAACGGCAGCATCTACCGCGCAGAATGGCACGTCAGATTCCAGAGAGTGCGCTACGAGAACGCCAAGACTGCGCTCTATAAAATCACGAGAAACGGAGAAGAGATAACAGAGGAAGCTGCCGACTGGAACGAGCTGCCGAACATCATCGGACTCGACTACGACCAGTTTCTCCGTACCGTACTCATCGCCCAAGGCTCGTTTGCCAACTTCCTGACGGCAAAGGAAAACGAGCGGTACGAACTCCTGGAAAAACTCATCGGATGCGAGGAAACTTATACGAACATCGCTACTGAAATCAAGAAGGCGAAAGACCAGGCGACGGATGCCTACAACCAGATGGCAGCATCGGTGGAAGCCGTTAAACAGAACCTGCTGAACGATGAAGAACTCGCCCAACTGAAGGAGGAAATCGACCGGTTGGAAAAGGCTGAGAAGGAACTCGACAGCCAGTTGCAAGCCATCTCGAAAGACCTGCAATGGTTTGAGGAAAACGATAAGCAAATCAAGCAAATCGCTATCTACCAGACTGATATGGAGCAAGCAGCAGATGCCATTAAAGCGATGCAAGCCCAGATTCTCCGTCTGCAGTTGCACGATGAAGTACAGCCAGCCGTCAACCTGCTGCAGGAAGTAGAGCGACAGACGCAAAGCATCCACGAGCAGGAAGAAAACATCCTGAAAGCGGAAGGAAACATCAAAAGTCAAGAGTCTGCCATCAGCGAAAGCGAGAAAACTCTCGCCAGTCTGAAGGAAGCAGTAAGCAAGGCACAGGAACAGCTGGAAAAGGCGCTGCCGGTCATCGCTGAAGCAAGGGCGCTGAAAACAAAAATGGAAGCGGCAATGCCGAATCTGAAAGAAAAGAAAGAGGCATTGGAGTTGGCGCAGAAAGAGAATCTAACTGCCCTGAAAGACGTGGAGGAAAACGCCCGAAACATCCAAAAATGGGAAGCAGAAACGGAGAAAGCGAACCTTGCCCTCAAAGCGACACAGGAAGAGATTGCCAAGCAGAAACAGGTTCTGCACGAAGCGACGCAAGCCGCTGAACAGGCTTGGGAGACGGAAAGAAATAAGACTGCCGGACAGAACATAGAGGAACTGCAGAACAGCAAGACTGTAGCCGACAGGAAACTGCAGGATGTCCAGCAAGCCATCAAGGTTGTGGCTCATCTCGATGCTGCCACAACAGAAAAGCAGAAGAATGAGGAGCGAATCCAGGTCTTGGGCAAGAGAAACGCAGAGATAGATGAAGCGCTGGGCAAGTTGACCATCGAGGCGCTGACCCAAGAGACCCTGACGCTGAGAAATGCCTATACCCTCATGGTGAGTGAGAAATGGGAGATTCATCGTGCCAACCTGACCGAAGGCAAACCTTGTCCGCTTTGCGGCAGCACGACCCATCCTTATCATACCGACAACAGACAGTTTGAGGAAGCCACTACAGAACTCTCGCAACTTCTGAAAGCCAAGGAGGATCTGCTGAAACTGCAGCAGAAAGAGGAGAAGGATCTTTCCGGCGAGAGAAAACAGAACGACGGCGAAGTACAGACGCTCCAGAAACAACAGGAAAAGCTGTCGGGAGAAATCGCCAGTTACGAAGAGGAATGGAAGGCGCTCATCGCCCAGTATCCAAAGATTCCAAAGGCAGAGGCAGAACTGAAATCGCTCTTGCCTATCTATGAAAACAAGGCGAAAGATGCGAGCAGCAAACTGAGCCTCTTTAACAAGATTCAGAAAGAGATAGAACGGCTGACCCAACTCAAGGATAAGGCTGTAAAGGATGAAGCTGCGTATGAAAGCAAGGCTTCTACTATACAGAACAAAGCCCAAGAAAACACTTCAACCTGCGCCACAAAACTGGCTGAGCAAAAAGCACTTACCATCAACCTCATCTCACAGCAAAAGAGTAAGGAGGAGGCTTACGGGAAAGCCCTTCAGGCATGGAATAGCGCCAAGAAGGAAATGGAGGAATGGCAGGAGAAATACAAGCAGATTCTGAATGGAGAAGAGCCTGATGCGGCTGAACAAAGACTGACAGCAGCAAAGGATGAGGCAACGAAAGCAGCTGATACTCAGAACGAGAATATCAACAAACTGAAGGCTGAACTCGCCAACAGTAAAGGTTCGCATCAAACCATGCTGTCTCAGAACAAAACGATGAAAGAGAATCTGCAAACGAAGGAAAAGGAACTCGACTTTTGGATTGAGGAATATAACAAGCAGCTTGAAGAAAAGAGCATCGAAGGAAAAGACTCCGAAGAGGAAGGCATCGAGGAAAGAAGTATCGAACCAAGCCTTATCGACCGAAATACCATCCGGGAGATGCTTCACTCTGCCGAAGACTGGAATGCTATCCGACGGGAAAAGGACGAAAAGGAGAAAGCCGTGGCTTCAACTACCGCCCTTTACCAGAGCGCAGAAAAGGCGCATCAGCAGCATTTGGAACATCAGCCTGCCCAAACCCGTGATGCTCTCCTAGCCATTCAGCAGGAGTATCAGGAGAGAAGCCAGCGCAACGAACTGATTGCTGCCAAAGCCAGGATGCAGAACCATCAGGAAGCCGTGAAGCAGTTGGGTGACAAGGCTGAGGCTCTGCAACTCGTAACACAGGAAAAGGACGACTGGACAGCCATTACGGATGCCATCGGAGCAGACGGCAAGACGCTGCGCAAGATAGCCCAATGCTATACGCTCAGTTTCCTGATAGCGCACGCCAACCAGGAAATCAGAAAGTTCAACAGCCGTTACGAACTGCAGCAGGTAAAGCATTCGCTGGGCATCCGAGTCATCGACCACGACCGTGCCGACGATATCCGAGACACCACCTCCCTATCAGGTGGCGAAACCTTCATCGTGAGTCTGGGTCTCGCCTTGGGCCTGTCGGCGTTATCCTCCCGCAACATCTCCTTCGAGAACCTGTTCATCGACGAAGGCTTCGGAACCCTCGACCCCGATACCCTAGCCACCGTCATCGACTCCCTCGCCATGCTGCAAAGTTCGCAAGGCAAGAAGGTGGGCGTCATCAGTCATACCGACACGATGAGCGAGCGCATCACCACCCAGATAAGGATTATCAAGAATGGCAACTCCGGCAGCAGCCATATCGAGATCTATCCTTAACCCATCGCAATTACACCTTAAATTATATAGTAATTACACCTTATTTATCCCTATCAGCGCCAAGGATGGCGACAACGTGGTGAACAAGAGCGATGTGATTCGTCCTCACCATAACAAAAGAAAGGGTGTGCCATAAGTCCATGACACACCCTTTCTTTTGTTTCCATTGAATATTAAACCCTGTTTCCCTCTTTTGGGAAAACCACGGTTGGCTTGAAGGTCTTAGCCTCCTCAAAGTCCATCAGGGCATAAGCGATGATGATGACGGTATCGCCCACCTGCACCTTGCGGGCTGCAGCACCGTTCAGGCAGATACAACCGCTGCCACGCTCACCCTTGATAATATAGGTCTCCAAGCGCTCACCATTGTTGTTGTCTACAATCTGAACCTTCTCGCCTGCTATCAGATTAGCAGCGTCCATCAAGTCCTCATCGATGGTGATGCTACCCATATAATTCAGGTTAGCCTCAGTTACGGTCACACAATGGAGCTTACTCTTCAATACTTCTATCTGCATTGTTCTGTTATTACTTGATCTGTTACGGATTAAACTTAATAAAGAATATCTATCGAGGAATTATCCCTTATACTTGATATGGTCGATGAGACGGATAGGAGTCTTACCGCAATAAACGGTGATGCAACCTACCACGTATGCACTATCCTCCCATGAAGAAACATCCTGCAGGCTGTCGCCATCCACAATCTGGAAATACTCTACCTCCAGACCCTCTACAGCATTGATGTCGGCAACCACCTTATCGTGAGTTTCCTGTACGGTATGAGTCTTGGCATACTCCACACTCTCCTTCAGGGCCTTATAGATGTTTGGCGCAATGGCACGCTCATCAGGAGCCAGCAAAGTATTACGGCTGCTCTTAGCCAAACCGTCCTCATCACGGACAATAGGGCACTCCACAATCTGCACATCGCTGTTGATGTACTTCACGAGCTGCTTGATGACAGCAATCTGCTGCCAATCCTTCTCACCGAAATAAGCACGAGTTGGTCGAACGATATAGAAAAGACGGCTCACTACCTGACATACACCATTGAAATGACCCGGGCGCTTGGCACCCTCCATCACGGTAGAAACAGGTGGAAACTCAAAGTGGCGTGTATCTGGTGTAGGATACATCTCCTTCACCGATGGTGCAAACACATAGTCAGCACCACAAGCCTCCAAGAGCTTGCAGTCAGCATCGAGGGTACGAGGATAGCGATCCAAGTCACCCTGATCATTAAACTGTGTAGGATTCAGGAACACAGAAACCACAGTCACGCCATTTTCCTTCACACTGCGCTTAACAAGAGAGGCGTGACCCTCATGCAGCGCACCCATAGTTGGCACAAGGCCGATTTCCTTTCCCTCCTTACGACACATGAAGAGTTCGTTCTGGAGGTCAACAATCTTATTGAATACTTTCATCGTCATAATCTGTTTTCGGGTGCAAAATAACAACTTTTTTCTCAAATGAGAAAGAAAAAACCTAAAAATATGCGAATTATTGCCGAAAATAATGAATTTCGGAGAAAAAATGCCCCTATTTGAAGTTTTTTTTGTACCTTTGCACGTAATTCGTAAGAATAAAATTTAAATTTTATGGCAAAAAAAGTATTATTTATCAATCAGGAGATCGACCCATACGTAGCCGAGTCTCACATGTCAATCATGGGACGCGAACTGCCTCAGAAGATGCAGGAAGCAGGTTTTGAGATCCGCACCTTCATGCCTAAGTGGGGCACCATCAACGAGCGTCGCGGACAATTGCACGAGGTCATTCGCCTGTCTGGTATGAACCTTATCATAGATGATACAGACCATCCGCTGATCATCAAGGTTGCATCTATACCAACAACACGACAGCAGATTTATTTCATCGATAATGACGACTATTTCAAGAGCCGCCAGATGGGCACCGATGAAAACGGAAAGGAATATGCCGACAACGGAGAAAGAGCTATCTTCTTTGCACGTGGTGTATTGGAAACCGTAAAGAAGCTCCGCTGGCAGCCTGACGTAATCGTCTGCCAGGGTTGGGCTAGCGCAGTAGTGCCATTCTATGTAAAGACAGCCTACAGCGAAGAGCCTTCATTTGCAGAATCAAAGGTGATTACCGCTCTCTATACCAACGAACTCAAGGGTGAACTGGGTACCAACTTCAAACGTTGCGTTGCCTTCCGCGATGCCAAGTCTGAACTGCTCGACGGCTATCAGGACGACTTCAACTTCATTGAGCTCGGCAAACTCGCCATCGACTATAGCGACGGTGTGGTAGAAGGTGAAGAAGAAGCTAACCAGATTCTCTTTGATTATGCGAAGGAGAAGAACAAGCCTGTACTGGCTTATCCGGGAGAAGATATCCAGGAGCCATACGCAGACTTCATCAACAAGGTTTGTCCTGACGCAGAATAAAATTCCGACAACAGAGACACATACATACAAGGATAATGAAAATTTTAAGACTCTTAACAGTATTAGTAATAGCAGCGCTTACTTTCGCTGCATGTGATGACACCACCGAGGGAATCGGTGGTAGCATCACTAACGATATTGACAACATCAACATCACTAGCGCAGTATTTCCTGTAGCTACAAAGTCTATGGTTTCAGGTGCCGTATTGAGCCGCAACAACAGCGGTCTCATAGGTAAGATGAAAGACCCGGAAACCGGCAACTATGTAAAGGGCGACTACATGACCCAGTTGAGCGTATTGCCTACTTTCTCTGTAGATACACTCGATTACATCAAGCAGGCAAACAAAGGTTCTATCGAAGCAGACTCATGCTACCTCCTGGTTTCATACAATGCCAGCTACGGCGATACTATCGCCCCAATGAAGGTGACAGCCTATGAGATGACAAAGCCGATGGCAGAAGATAAGGAGTATTACTCTGATTATGATGCCTTCAAGGAAGGCTGGGTAAGCGAAAACAACCAGCATTGGAGCAGTAATTACAACTTGAGCAATACATCAGATGTCAAGAACTTCAAGATTTACTTGAATAAGAAGTATGAGAAAGATGGTAAGACATACAAGAACTATGGTTCTTACATCATGCAAACATACGCAGAACATCCTGAGTACTTCAAGACCAACTACAAGTTCCTGCACAACGTCTGCCCTGGCTTCTACATCAAGAATGTAGGTGGTACGGGTAACATGGCTAAGATCTGGAATACAGAGCTTATCTTCTACTGGACCCGTCACAAGACCATCAAGGCAAAGGACGGCGTTACAGACAGTATAGCTGTAGGCATCGGATACAACCGTTTCGATGGTACAGAAGAGGTATTGCAGCTCAACAAGATTGAGAACGATACCGAGAACTTGAAGAAGTTGGCAAGTAAGGATCAGGAGAAATGTACTTATCTCAAGTCACCGGCAGGTATCTTCACCGAGGTTACCCTCCCTATCGAAGATATCATGAAAGGTCATGAGAAGGATACGCTCAACACAGCTACCATCTCTTTCCCACGACTCAACAATGAAAACGAAGACAACCCATACAACTTTGCTACACCAAGCACCATCCTGATGGTTCAGAAAGACAGTTTGCAGTCGTTCTTCGAAAAGAGCAAGTTGGCAGATAGCCGTACTTCTTATACCACAAGCTACAGCAGTACAGGTACTTATAAGAATGCCTATACATTCCAGAATATCGCCAACCTGGTTTCTGCCATGTATAAGAACAAGGGCAAGGGGGAAAACTGGAATAAAGTAGTACTGGTTCCTGTAAACGTCATCACAACCACACAGGGCTATACTACCGTCATCTCCAAGATTAATCACGATATGTCACTCGCTTCTACCCGACTGAAAAGAGGTGTAATAACCACCGACAGCAACGGCAAGGAGACAAGTCCTATACAGATAAAGGTGATTTACAGTAAGTTTAAAGAAGAATAAGCATTCATAACGCAAAGTAAAAAAGGAAACGAAACATGGCAGATAATTTTTTGGAGCGTCATCGCGAAGAATACGAAATACGCAAGGCTGCATGGCTCAAGAAGAAGAAACTATTCATGAAGTCAGGCAAGAAACAGAAGCCCCAGACACAGATGCCACGTCCTGAAGACGAAGCGTTATAAACACGAAAAATATTCAGAATCCTGAGAAAGAGGGTGTATCATAAAGCATTTGAATGTTTATGATACACCCTCTTAACTTTGCCGGTTAACCCTAAAAAACCGCCGCATAAGTATTATAAAAGCCATTTAATACAAAATAAAGCAAAATTAATTTGGAGTTTACCCATTTTTTTTATATCTTTGCATTGTGAACTTAAAAGTATTAAATATTAAACAGACAAAAAGCAATAAAATAAA
>ERZ650312.2217-NODE-2217-length-10763-cov-5.657826_pt1 | contig 10763 bp, 7 predicted proteins | sample MGYA00376248_ERZ650312 | MGnify/ENA primary metagenome ERZ650312 (study PRJEB26733, sample SAMN07839316) | wastewater metagenome | biome: urban; feature: wastewater treatment plant; material: waste water | place: USA: North Carolina | collected 2016-07-28 ... | reverse complement strand
CTACGCCGCCTCGTCGAACTGCGAGTTGTACAGGTCGGCGTAGAAACCGCCTTGGGCGAGTAACTCGTCGTGCGTGCCCTTCTCGACGATGTCGCCGTCGCGAATTACCAAGATCACGTCGGCGTTGCGGATCGTGGACAGGCGGTGCGCGATGACAAAGCTGGTACGGCCCTGCATCAGCGCATCCATGGCACGCTGAATAAGCTCCTCGGTACGAGTGTCAACGTTGGAGGTCGCCTCGTCCAGAATCAGCGCCGGGCGGTCGGCCAAAATGGCACGGGCGATGGTCACGAGCTGGCGCTGACCCTGCGACAGGTTGGTGCCCTCCTCGTTGATCATAAAGTCGTAGCCGCCGGCGAGCGTATGGATAAAGTGGTCGCAGCGTGCGGCGCGCGCAGCGGCCTCGACCTCGGCATCGCTCGCATCGGGGCGTCCGTAGCGGATGTTCTCGCGGATGGTGCCGTTAAACAGCCAGGTGTCCTGCAGCACCATGGCAAACTCGCCGCGCAGCGCCGCGCGGTCCCAGTCGCGCACGTCGACGCCCTCGACGCGCAGCGAACCGCCGTCCACGTCGTAGAAGCGCTGCAGCAGCTTAATGAGCGTGGTCTTGCCGGCGCCGGTGGGGCCGACGATGGCGATGGTCTGGCCGGGCTGCGCCTCGCAGCTAAAGTCGTGGATGATGGTCTTGTCGGGCGTGTAGCCAAACTTGACATGGTCAAACTCCACGTGGCCGGGGCGCTTCTCGGGAATCTGCGCGTCGGCCTTCTGCTCCTCCTCGGGCGCGGCCAGGAACTCAAAGACGCGCTCGGTGGCGGCGGCCATCGACTGCATCGTGTTGCTCACGTTGCCCAGCTGCTGCACGGGTTGCGTAAAGTTGCGAACGTACTGGATAAAGCTCTGGATGTCGCCGGGCGTGGCATTGCCGGTCAGCGCGAGCTGCGCACCCACCACGACGACGCCCACGTAGCCCATGTTGCCCACCAAGCTCATAAGCGGCATCATCAGGCCCGACAGGAACTGCGAGCGCCAGCCACTAATAAAGAGGCGGTCGTTTTGACGGTCGAACTCCTCGATTGAGGCCTCGGCGCGGTCGAACACCTGAATGACGTTCTGGCCGGCAAAGTCCTCCTCGATAATGCCGTTGACGGCGCCCAGAACCTGCTGTTGCTCGCGGAAGTACGGCTGCGAGAAGTGAATCATTACGGTCAAGATAATCGCGGCGGCCGGCAGCGTGAGCACGGTGACGCCGGTAAGCGGCAGGCTGATCGAAAGCATCATGACGAGCACGCCGATAATCTGCGTCACCGACGTGATGAGCTGCGTCACGCTCTGGTTGAGCGACTGGCCGAGCGTATCGACGTCGTTGGTGATGCGGCTGAGCACGTCGCCCTTGCTGTGGCCGTTGAAGTAGCTCATCGGCACGACGGCAATCTTGGCGGCGATTTCCTTGCGCATGCGGTAGCAGATCTTTTGCGTGACGCCGGTCATGAGCCAGCCCTGGATGAGGCTGCAAACAGAGCTTGCCAGATACAGGCAGAGCAAAAAGCCGAGCGTCTTGGCGATCCAGTTAAAGTCGACATCGCCGGTGCCGTTGACCTTGGCAACCAGGCCCTCGAACAGCTTGGTCGTAACCTGGCCGAGCACCTTGGGTCCCACAATGTTAAAGATGACCGAGCACACGGCAAAGGCGACGGCGGCAAACACGGCAATCTTGTGCTGGCCGATATAGCCGAGCAGCTGCCTCATGGTGCCCTTAAAGTCCTTGGCCTTTTCGCCGCGACGCATGCCGCCCATGCGGCCCATGGGACCACGCTGGCGGGTGGGCTTGGGAATCTGAGTCTTGGTCTCGTCTGCCATTAGCGCTCGCCTCCTTCCATGACGGCTGCAATTTCTTCTTGGGTAAGCCCCAGCTCCTCGGCGGAAAGCTGCGACTGTGCGATCTCCAGGTACGCCGGGCAGCTGCGCAGCAGCTCCTCGTGCGTGCCGGTGCCCACTACGTGGCCGTCGTCGAGCACGATGATCTGGTCGGCGTGCATGATGGTCGCGATGCGCTGGGCCACGACCACGAGCGCGGCGTCGGTGACGTTTTTGGCCAGCTCCTCGCGCAGGCGCGCGTCGGTCTTGTAGTCGAGGGCGCTAAACGAGTCATCGAACACCACGACCTCGGGCTTTTTGGCCAATGCGCGGGCGATGGCCAGACGCTGGCGCTGACCACCCGAAACATTGGAGCCGCCCTGGCTGATGGGGGAGTCGTAGCCGCCCTCGCGCTCGGCGATAAAGTCCTCCGCCTGGGCGACGCGTGCTGCCTGGCGCATATCCTCGTCACTCACCATGTCGCCGGCAAACTTGAGGTTGCTCTCGACGGTGCCCGAGAACAGGCGACCCTGCTGCGGGATATAGCCAATGCGGCGGCGCAGCTCGGAAAGGGTCATGTCGCGCACGTCGATGCCGTCGAGCGAAATGCTGCCGCCCGTGACGTCGTACAGGCGCGGAATCAGCTGCACGAGCGTGGACTTGCCCGAGCCCGTGGAGCCAATGATGCCGAGCATCTGACCGGCATGCGTGGTGAAGTTCACGCCGCTGATGACATCGGCGCGGGCATCGGGATACTGGAAGCTCACGTCGCGGAAGGTGAGCTCACCGCGCGGCGCGCTGGCAGCAGGCAGTTTGGGCGAGGCAGGGTCGTTGATGCTCGTGGGGCAGGTGATGACCTCTTCCACGCGCTCGGCTGCGACCTCGGCACGGGGCAGGATGACCGAAACCATGGTGAGGATCATAAACGCCATGACGATCTGCATGGTGTAGGAGATAAACGCCATCATGTTGCCGACCTGCATCACGCCGTCGGACACGCCCTGCGCGCCAAACCAGACGATAAGCACGGTGATGCAGTTCATGACGAGCATCATGAGCGGCATCATAAAGCTCATGGCGCGGTTGGTGTAGAGCTGCGTGGTCATCAGGTCGAGCGAAGCCTTGTCAAAACGCTCGAGCTCATGCTCCTCGCGGTTGAACGAGCGGATGGGCATAAGGCCGTCGAGCAGCTCGCGGGCGGTAAGGTTCACGCGGTCCACAAAGCTCTGCATCTTTTTGAACTTGGGCATGGTGAGGCCCATAAGCACGCCGACGACGGCCGAGACGGCGATGATGGCCACGGCGATGGTCCACTCCAGGCCGGTGTGGTTGGCCAGGACGCGCATGACGGCGACGATGCCCATGACGGGGGCCATCAGGCACATGCGGATAAACAGGGTTGCGGCCATCTGGATCTGCTGAATGTCGTTGGTGCAGCGGGTGATGAGCGAGGCCTGGCTAAACTTGCCCACCTCGGCCGGCGAGAAGTGCATAACCTTGTTGAAGGTCTCGCGGCGCAGGTCGCGGGCGATGGAGCAGGCGGTGCGCGAAGCCACGGCACCGGTCAGGATGGTGGCGACGAGCGAGATCAGGCACAGACCAAACATCGTGGTCGCCATGCGGCCCAGGTAGGCGTTCTGCACGTCGGCGGGGTCGATGCCCTGTGCCTTGTACTCGTCCTGCACATAGCTCACGGCGCGTTGGGTCACGATGGAGCCCGACATGGAGCCCATTTTGTCCGCCATATCGTTGGCGCCCTCGACGAGCTTGCCCTGGTCGATTAGGCCGCCTTCAACGCCTAGACGCAGGCTCTTCATGGTGATCTTGCCACCGTCGGCATCAATCTGTTTTTGCATGTTCTGCGCCGCAGCGGCCTTCTGCTGCATCTCGGCGAGTTGCTCGGGCGTCATCGCCGCCATCTGCTCGGGCGTGGGCATGGCCTGGGCGCCGCTGTTGTCTTTTTCACCGGACGTGCCCATCATGTCGCCCATGGAGTTGGCGTCGATGCCCTGGTTGAGCGAAAGGACGACAGTCTCGGGCAGGCTCATAATGTCGGCAATCTTGCCTCCATCGGCACGCTCTTCCTCGGTACCCTTGTACGTTCGAATGCCGTTATTGTCCGCCTTGCTAAACACGGCCTCCACAGCCTTGGCGTCCTTGGAGCTCATGAAGAGTTCGAGGTCGTCGAGCGATTCGGCGCGAATGGTGTCGGGCACGGGCGAGGCGATGCCGCCTTGCTGCACGCCCACGTCGACGATGTCGCTCATATAGGTAGGCAGCGCCAGATCGGCGTTGCAGCTGATTACGATAAGTACGATAGCTGCGAACAGTGCCAGGATATGTTTTTTAAAGAGCTTGAGAATCCTCACTCGGCATCTCTCCTTTCTTGATTGCGGTCGATAATTTCGTTGGCACGTCTTAGAAGGCGCACCATCTCTTGGGTATCTGTTTCGCCGAGCTGCTCGAGGAAAGCCGCGGTGCGGTCCTCGAATTCCCGGCGTTTGATTTCGAGATCCTGGAATCCCTTGTCGGTCACTATGACGTGTACGCGACGACGGTCGGTCTTTGAGTGCTCGCGCTCGACCCAGCCCTTGGCCTCGAGAGCGCGTAGGATATTGGCGATGCGGGCGCTCGAGACCCAGGCACGATCGGCGAGTTCGCTCGGCGTGAGCGAGCCGCCGGCGCGCATGAGGGCGCGCATGACGGCCATCTCGCCGCCGAGGGCTTTGTCCGCAAAGCGCGAAATGCGCTGATGCATGCTGCCGAACTCGGTAAGGAGCTGACGCCCAAGTTCATGGAAATCGGTATCTTCCACCGAAAACCCCTAACACTAGAAACTATTTTCGGTGAAAGATGATACCCGCATATTCGGGCCTCATGCAGTGGGCAATATAAAGAGCGCATAAAGACTTAAAATCATTCAATTGCTGAAGCGTTTCAAAGAACTATTATGCACGCGGTTAGGCGAGGGGTTGTCACCACCATGACGACTGGGACTCATATAATCGCCACGTGCGATGCTCCAACTTCCCGCAAGGAGACACCTTACATAAAGGGGGATGGAGTCATGGCATTTGACTTCACGGGCAAGACCGCGATCGTTACCGGTGGCACTCAGGGCATTGGCCTCGAGATTGCCAAGGGTATCGTTGCGGGCGGCGGACACGTCGCGCTCATCGCAAGGAACGCTGCTAAGGGCGAGGCCGCTGTGGCCGAGCTTGGCGAGGGCAACAAGTTCTATCAGCTCGATGTCGCCGATGCGCCCAAGGCGCGCGAGACCGTCGAGCAGATTTTTACGGACCTGCCGCAAACCAACATCCTGATCAACTGCGCTGGCGTCATCAGCACCAAGAAGTTCGACGAGATCGATGACACCGAGTGGCGTCGCACCATCGACATCAACCTCAACGGCACCTTTACCATGATGAACGCCGTGTACCCGCACTTTAAGGCGGCCCATGCCGGCACTATCGTCAACGTGAGCTCTGTTGCTGGCAAGATCGGTGGCGGCCTGCTCGGCACCGCTGCCTACGCCAGCTCCAAGGCCGGTGTCAACGGTCTAACCAAGGCAGTCGCCAAGGAAGGCGGCAAGTTTGGCGTCCGCTGCAACGCCGTGTGCCCGTCGCTCACGTTGACCGATATGACCTCGATTCTCTCTGACGAGAACTCTCAGCGCATCATCAACGGTATTCCTCTGGGCCGCGCCGCCCAGGCCAGCGAGCCTGCGCAGATGGTGCTGTTCTTCGCTTCCGACCTCGCCAGCTTCGTGAACGGCGAGATCGGTGACTGCGACGGCGGCATCGTCCTGGACGGGTAATACCCCGCGACGATTATTCGGCGACGGCTCCTGCGACTCGGGACCGTCGCCTTCTTTCTGACATAGGCGCGTGCGGCTACGATTCGCATGCATCCAAAGGAGATATATATGAGTGAATCGACTGCGGTGGAGGCGCCGGCGGCAAAGGAGCCGTTCTTTAAGATGTCCTCCATCCCGGGCGCCAATATCTTGGTGCCGCTTCTGTTGGGCTGCCTGCTCAACACGCTATTCCCCGACCTGTTCAAAACGCTCGGCAGCTTTACGCTTGGCATGACCCAGCAGGGCGCAGGCCCGCTCGTGGGCGCTTTTTTGCTCATCGTCGGTACGACGATTTCGTTTAAGAGCGCTCCTGCCGCCGCTGCCCGCGGCGCCATCATCATCGCCGTCAAGCAGATCGTGGTCGTTGCCGTGTCGCTGCTCATCCTTTATGTGTTCAACGACAACCTGTTTGGCATCTCTGCCATGGTGATGCTGGCGGCTTGCACCGGCGCCAACAACGCTATGTACGCTGGGCTGATGGGTACCATGGGCAACGAGGCTGAGCGTGGCGCTGTCGCCATCACCACGCTGGTTGTCGGCCCTCCGGTCACGATGATCGTGCTCGGCGCTGCCGGCCAGGCCCCGATCGGCTGGTCGCTCGTGGGCGCCATTCTGCCGATCGTCGTCGGCATTATTCTGGGTAACCTGTTCCCCAGCTTTAAGAAGATGATGGCACCGGCACTTTCCGCCATCATCGTGCTCGTCTTCTTTGCCATGGGCTCGACCATGACTTTTGGCCAGCTTATCAACGGCGGTCTTCCCGGCATCCTGCTCGGCGTGATCTGCTCGGTGATCTTTGCAATTCCCGTCATCGCGGTCGATAAGCTCACGGGCGGTACGGGTGTCGCAGGTGCGGCCATTTCGAGCTGCGCCGGAGCCAATGTGGCCACGCCTGCTGCCATGGCAAGCGTCAACGAGGCCATGTACGGCGGCGCGGTGCTCGCGACGGCCACGGCACAGGTTGCTGCCTGCGCAATCGTTACGGCTATTTTGACCCCGCTGGTCACCAGCTGGTGCTACAAGCATTTTGAGGGCCAGGGCAACGGCGATAGCAAGGCAACGACCGACAAGGCCGCCGCAGCCGCCTAATGCCAAGCGGCAATCAAAGCTAAAAACTAGCTACGCCACAGGGCGGCCACGGGGGATCCCGTGGCCGCCCTGCAGTTTCTGTAGGGTCTCTGGGACACTTTACCCTGCTAAAGCTGGCATAACAGCTAGAGCGAACGTCGTACAAAGGCAAGGAAAAATAACATACAAATCGGTGAACGGTAGTTGTTCGCGCTCGCATTTCCTGCGGGTTTGTAAAAAACGCCCTTATGATATAAAAAAAGAAACATATAACAGCCCAGATGGAGAGGGTCGCTATGTTATCCTTCTCAAACGGGTGAAATCTTGGGTTTTGGGTTGTAGTTCCAAGGTGGACAAACGTTTTCCCTGCACCAACGTGTGGTGAAGAACGGAAGAAGCCGGTAGTGCAAGCCGAACATTCAAGAATTCAATAAGCAGCGGTGTGAGAGAGCGCCGCATTACACGTAACTAGGAGCGTGGTTACACAATGCAGGAGGCATGGGAAGGCTTCAAGGAAGGCATCTGGACGGGAGAGGTTGACGTCCGAGACTTCATCCAGAAGAACTACACCCCCTACGAGGGCGACGAGTCGTTCCTCGCCGGTCCGACCGAGCGTACCAAGGAGCTGTGGGGCGAGGTTCTCGACCTGCTGCTTAAGGAGCGCGAGCAGGGCGGTGTCCTCGATATGGACACCAAGACCGTCACGGGTATCGTGAGCCACCCCGCTGGCTACATCGATAACGCCCACCGCGAGAAGGAGACCATCGTCGGCCTCCAGACCGACAAGCCGCTCAAGCGCGCGCTGCACGTCAACGGTGGTATCCGCATCGCTTGCCAGGCTGCCAGCCAGCACGGCTACAAGGTCGACGAGAACGTTGTCGAGCGCTACACCTTCGAGCGCAAGACCCACAACGCTGGCGTCTTCGATGTCTACACCCCCGAGATGCGTGCTTGCCGCTCGGCTCACATCATCACCGGTCTGCCCGATGGCTATGGCCGCGGCCGCATCATCGGCGACTACCGTCGTGTTGCCCTGTACGGCGTCGACTACCTGATCAAGGACAAGGAGGCCCAGAAGGCTTCCACCCCGACGGTCATGACCGCCGACAACATCCGCGATCGTGAGGAGCTGCAGGAGCAGATCCGCGCCCTCGGCGAGCTCAAGATGATGGCCGAGACCTATGGTTTCGACATTTCCAACCCTGCTACCAACACGCAGGAGGCCATCCAGTGGATGTACTTCGCCTACCTTGCTGCCGTCAAGGAGCAGAACGGCGCCGCTATGTCCATCGGCCGTACCTCTACGTTCATCGACATCTACGCTGAGCGCGACCTTGCCAACGGTACCTTCACCGAGGAGCAGATCCAGGAGTTCGTGGATCACTTCATCATGAAGCTCCGCATGGTCAAGTTTGCCCGTACCCCCGAGTACCAGGCCCTGTTCACCGGCGACCCGCAGTGGGTCACCGAGTCCATCGGCGGCATGGGTGTTGACGGCCGTACGCTCGTTACCAAGATGAGCTACCGCTACCTGCACACGCTCGAGAACATGGGCACCAGCCCCGAGCCCAACATGACCGTTCTGTGGTCGACCCGTCTGCCCGAGAACTTCAAGAAGTTCTGCGCCAAGACTTCTGTCGCCAGCTCCTCGATCCAGTACGAGAACGACGACCTCATGCGCGTCTATCACGGCGACGACTACGGTATCGCCTGCTGCGTGTCCTCCATGCGCATTGGCAAGGAGATGCAGTTCTTCGGCGCCCGCGCCAACCTGGCCAAGTGCCTGCTGTATGCACTCAACGGCGGTGTTGACGAGGTCTCCAAGAAGCAGGTCGGCCCCAAGTATCGCGCCGTCGAGGGCGATACGCTCGATTACGACGACGTTGTGGCCAAGTACAACGACATGATGAAGTGGCTCGCTGGCGTGTACGTCAACTCGCTGAACATCATTCACTACATGCACGACAAGTATTGCTACGAGCGCATCCAGATGGCTCTGCACGACAAGCACGTGCACCGCTGGTTCGCTACGGGCATCGCTGGCCTTTCCGTCGTGGCTGACTCCCTGTCCGCCATCAAGTACGCCAAGGTCCACCCCGTCCGTGATGAGAACGGCATCATCGTCGACTTCGAGACCGAGGGCGAGTTCCCCAAGTACGGTAACGACGACGACCGCGTCGACCAGATCGCTCACGACGTTGTGCACCAGTTCATGGAGTACATCCGCATGAACGACACCTACCGCAACTCCGTGCCCACGACCTCGGTTCTGACCATTACCTCCAACGTCGTGTACGGTAAGAAGACCGGCTCCACGCCCGACGGCCGCAAGGCTGGCCAGCCGTTCGCCCCGGGTGCTAACCCCATGCACAAGCGCGATAGCCACGGCGCCATCGCTTCGCTGTCTTCGGTTTCCAAGCTCCCGTTCCGCGATGCTCAGGACGGCATCTCCAACACCTTCTCCATCATCCCGAGTGCGCTCGGCAAGGAGGACCAGGTGTTCTTTGGCGATATCGACCTTGATCAGCTGGGCGAGTAACTATTGTTAGTGCTATACTAACAATAACGATTACTGATTAGCGCGCCGGTTTCGGCCGGCGCCTATTAATCGAAGGAGACACATTATGAAGGTTTCTGAAGTTTCCGAGACTCAGGCCGATAACCTGGTCCACATGCTCGACGCTTACGCCGAGAAGGGTGGCCACCACCTGAACATCAACGTCTTCAACCGTGAGACGCTGCTCGACGCTCAGGCTCACCCCGAGAAGTACCCGCAGCTGACCATCCGCGTTTCCGGCTATGCCGTGAACTTCCACACGCTCACCAAGGAGCAGCAGGACGAGGTCATTGCGCGTACCTTCCACGACAAGTTCTAAAGGGGTTTAACTCCCGCAGGATCGCCGGGCCGCTTTGGGTTACTTTCCAAAACGTCCTCGGACATGCAAAGGGCTCCGCTGCGCGCTTCGCGCGGCGGAGCCCTTTGCGTCCTGCGGGATGTTTTGGAAAATAACCCAAAACCGGCCATGTGGGGTCCTTTGGAGTCACCCTTTAGGCGGAACTCTCCTAATTATTTGGATGAGTCGTTTACTTACTTGTACTGTTACCGTCATCCCGCTGTTGTTGGGGTATGCTTTGTTCGTATGTAAACGTATGACATGTTGATGGGGGAGGGTGCTATGGCTCGCGAGAGTGCTCGTTCTAAGGATACGGCTAAGCCTGGCATCAAGGAAGTTGCAGCGGTGGCGGGGGTTTCGCCTACTACGGTATCTCGCGTGCTTAATAATCGCGGCTATATTAGCCAAGAGACCCGCGATAAGGTCCATGCCGCGATGAAGCGCATCAACTATACGCCCAACGATATCGCCCGTGCCATGCTCAACGGTCGCCTGAATCTTATCGGTATGATCGTCCCCTATGTCAGCAGTCCGTTTCATGCCCAAGTGGTTCAAGTCATTGAGCATACCCTGGCCGAAAACGGTTTTAAGATGCTGCTGTGCAATAGCGCCAATCGACCCGAGCTTGAGCGCTCTTATATCGACATGCTTCGACGCAATATGGTTGATGGCGTCATCGTCAACTCGCTTAATATCGGTGCCGAGGCGTATGCCGAGATGGGCTTGAGTCTGGTTGGTATCGACTGCGACCTTGGCGAAGCCTCTGTTCAGATTGCGAGCGACAGCTATAGCATCGGCGAACTTGCCACGCGTCGCCTGATCGATGACGGATGTTCACGCATCCTGTGCCTGCGCAGCAATAGCCGCATGCGCATGCCTGCCAATAAGCGTACCGATGCCTACCTCGATGTTGTTGAGCAGGCCGGTTTGTCCGCGCTTGTCCGTGAGGTTGAGTTCGTTAAGCCCGACGACGAAAAGGGCGCGGTCGTTGCGAAGATCCTCGATGAGAACCCCGATATTGACGGCATCTTTGCGGGAGACGATACGATGGCGGCCATCTGTCTCAACGTGATGAAGCAGCGCGGCTTGAG
>ERZ650312.2215-NODE-2215-length-10768-cov-12.314478_pt1 | contig 10768 bp, 8 predicted proteins | sample MGYA00376248_ERZ650312 | MGnify/ENA primary metagenome ERZ650312 (study PRJEB26733, sample SAMN07839316) | wastewater metagenome | biome: urban; feature: wastewater treatment plant; material: waste water | place: USA: North Carolina | collected 2016-07-28 ... | reverse complement strand
CATACATACATGATTCTGTGCTACTGCCACGACACCATGCAGACTCATTCATGCGGACTTGTTCATCTTCCGTGAGCTCGCCTTTTAATAACTTTTGTTCAATGATGAAACTGGTCATCATTTTAGTCATTGAGGCAGGGGCGAGTTTTTCGTTTTCATTTTTTGAAGCTAAAATTTGTCCCGTCTCATAATCCATCAAAACATATGATTTGTTATTGAGTTCTGGTGGCGTAGCTAAGACAGTTGCTGCATAAGAAAAGCTTGGTAATAGTAATAATGCAGCAAGGGCGCTTTTTGGGGTCATTCTAAGAGGTTCCAATACTTGATGTATGCACAAAAGAGCTAGCATTTTAGGGCAAAGCTCAGCCGACTTCTATGGGAGAAATCGGCTTATTGATAAAAGTATTGTAACCAAATTGTATTATCAGTTATATGCTGTCAATTCTTGGCAAATTGCTTGGTTTTTGGCTGTTCCGGCAGCTTTGGCATCGGCACGGGCTTCTTTTAACATTGGTTGGAAGTTTTTTTGTTTGCTGATTTTGTCTAAGGCAGCAACAGCATCTTTTTCTTTAGGCATATATTCTTGGGCAAGTTTTGCATAACCCTGCTGAAATTGATTATTTTCTTTGACCAGCGATGGGCAAACTTCAGATAACACATAAATAGCGGCTAATTCTTGCTGAGTCACTTGTTGTGATGGCGTCACCTCAATATTTTCTTCTTGCGCAATTGCGGCTTGACTTAAACCCAAACTGAGCGCAACTGCGCCAAAAAAAAGAACTGCACGTGAATTTTTTAAGCCAGAAAATTGCATATAAAGTACCTTAAATATTGTTTGAACAGAATCTTGTGATTCATTTAAGTGTCTATAAGATGATTCATTTATTTCAGAATTGAAAGAGTGAAAATGTATTAAAGCTGTGTGATCTGAGCACAAGTCATGTATTAAATGTGAAGATTGAGGTCTGAAATTTGAAATTTTGTGGCTTGATATCAGATGTAAATGAAGAATGGATAAATATCCAATATAAAAACTAAGCATAAAATTTAAGGCAAACGCTGAGTGTTTGCCTTAAAAGAGTGAACTTGCAACATTATTTACAGGCTCGAAATAGTATTTAAATCATGTGATTTAAAGTGCTAACTCTAAAGCTTCTAGACACACCACTTTTTGCTCTTCTTTGGCTGTATCTTTTGCTGCTTCACGCGCTTCTGCTAAAACTGATTGATATTCTGCATCGGCTTGTAGCTTTGCAAGCGTCATATTAGATTCTGAATAATCTTGTAGATAAGTTTGTATCAGTGCTTGAATGTTGGCATCTAATTTTGCATTTTTACCAATCAGTGCAGGGCACATTTCAGTCATGACTTGTGCAGCTGCAACATCTTCTTTCACAATCGTATTGGCTTCTGCTGCAGTCAGATCTTCTGCAATTACAGACTGCGTTAATACAGCTGCAAAACCTAGACTCAATAAACGACGAAATGTCAAAGCTAAAATCATGAAAATCACATATATTTTTGGATGGATGTTAAGCGCTAAATATATATAATCTTTTGTATATTTCAATGAAATGTGCTGATCAGTCATTTTGTTGTCGTGTGCTTATTAAATGTGCTTAGGCATGAATTAGTCACAAACAAGTTTAAGATTGAAGCGACATTGCTATATTTTAGTATATAACCTTTATATTTGTTTTATTTGAGATTTTTCTGTGAATATTTTGATAGCCAATGATGATGGCGTGTTTGCACCCGGTATTCAAGCTTTGGCGCAAGCCCTAAAACCTTTGGGTCGTGTGGTGATTGTCGCACCCGAAAGTGAACGCAGTGGTTTTTCGAGTGCACTGACTTTAGACCGACCATTACGCCCTGTGCAAATTGCTGAAGATGTCTGGGCAGTGAATGGCACACCTGCAGACTGTGTCTATTTGTCGATGAATGGATTGTTCGATTTCGAATTTGATTTAGTGGTCAGCGGCATTAATAGCGGTGCAAATCTGGGTGATGATGTGCTCTACTCAGGAACAGTCGGTGCGGCATTTGAAGGACGTTTGATGAAACAGCCTGCGATTGCGGTATCACTTGCAGGGCATAATGTACGTGCTTATCAGCATCCACAAGATTATATGCAGGCCGCACAATGGGTGCATGATTTTATTGCTCAAGGTTTACCAAGTTTGCCAGCACGTCATATTTTTAATGTGAATATTCCAGATGTGTCTGTGTTGCAGGGCACAAAAATTACCTATCAAGGGCAACGTACCCAGTCCAAACCTATTACCAGTCAGGTCGATCCGCGAGGACGTCAAGTATATTGGATTGGTTTGTCGGGCGAGGCAGTGGCTGCACCGAAAAAAGGCTTAACAGAAATTGAGTCCGATTTTTTTGCTGTGGCGAATGGCTATGTCAGCGTGACACCAATTCAAATGGATGCGACCAATTATGAGGTTTTACAAAGCTTGCACAGTCAATTTTCCTCTATTGGCTAACTAATGTTATAACTTTGTGAAAAAATAACTTGTAATTCTCATTGCAAGGACTTTTTTGCTACTCTTAGCGCAATAATAGAAATATTTTGAATTTGTAGAGAGGAAAGAATGCCCGTGGTGTTTCAATATCGTTTATTTAGCACACCAACAGCATTGTTGAAAACCTTAGTGTTATCAAGTGCTATTGTTGCTATTGTTGTGTTGAGTGGTTGTGCCTCTAAACCTCAAATAAATAATTCTGCACGTTTTGCCACAGCGCCGAATTTTTATACTGTACGTTCAGGTGATACTTTAAGTGGTATTGCGGCACGTTATGGATTGAGCTACCTCAGCATTGCAGAAATGAATGATATTGCACCACCGTATCGTATTTATGTCGGGCAGTCTATTCGCCTGAAAAGCGGTAATGCACCTCGCACCACAACCACGCGCCCTGTAACGCAGGCGGCACCAATTCAGCGTCAGACAGTCACTTTACCAACTACACCCACACCTGCACCTGTGATTTCGTCCACAACAACGACCACGAGCTCTTCATCACCAGCAACTCCTGTACGCAGTAGTAGCCTGCGTTGGGTGAAACCATCGCAAGGTGCGGTAATTGAGCATTTTAATTTAGCAAGAAATGTTAAGGGTACACGTTATGGTGGCAATGTGGGCGATCCAATTTATGCCGCTGCCGATGGCCAAGTGGTTTATGCAGCCGATGGTCTGAAAGAATATGGTAATTTAGTTTTAATTAAACATGTTGATGGTTACATTACTGCTTATGCGCATAACAGTAAGATGAATGTCAGCAGTGGTCAGAATGTGACTGCAGGTCAAAAGATTGCCGAAATGGGTTCTTCAGGTGCAACACGGACCATGCTGGAGTTTCAGGTGCGTTTAGATGGTAAGCCAATCAATCCGACTAATGTTTTACCAATAAATTAAATTTTGCAAATACAAAACATAAATTTCACCGTATAATACAATAAGTTGCTTTTATCGATAGATGAGGGCAACGACTATAATTTTAGAGGGAATTTATGTTAGATCAACTCCGAGCAATGGGTGTATTTGCTTGTGTTGTTGAAAAAAGCTCGTTTAGCGGTGCAGCACGTGATTTAGGGATCACCACCAGTGCCGTCAGTCAACAAATCCGTTCACTAGAACAAGATATGGAAGTCACGCTTTTGCATCGTTCTACTCGAAAACTGAGTTTGACTGAAGCAGGACAAGCTTTTTTCCACAGCTGTCAAGAAATGCTTGCCGCTGCTGAGCGTGGTAAAATACGCATTAATGAATTAAGAGATGATTTGGTGGGTGATTTAAGAATTGCCACCACGCCAGAATTAGGCGCGAACCATGTGATTCCCGCACTTTCTCATTGGCTATCTGCCCATCGTGGCTTATCTGTGCATTTAGAAACCGACAATCAACACATTGACCTGATTGATGGTCGCATTGATATTGCGCTGCGTATGAGTCCCAAAATTGAAGATCAAAACCAGCATGTGATTCCAATTGTACATGTAGATCAGGTTTTAGTGGCATCTCCAAGTTATTTGAATCAGACCGCGCCGATTTCACGTCCTGAAGATTTAAAAAATCATGATCTTATTCCATTAACGATCATGAAGAATTTTCAGCATTTAAGTTTTCAGCACGTGACTCGTGATGAAAATGTCAGTATTGAAATGGGATCACGGTTATCGACCAATAATGTTTTGGTGTCTAAATCGTTATGTATGCAGGGGCATGGTATTGCTCGTATTTTACATTTAGATATTCAAAAAGAATTATTGAACGGTGGTTTGGTTGAAGTTTTGCCTGAGTGGAAATTACCTGCATTTGCTTTGTATGCAATCATTTCTAAGCATGAGCAACAACCCATGAAAGTACAGCGTTGTTTGGAAGCCTTAAAACAATATTTTTCTCAATTGCCGGGTGGGCGAGTGTTTCAAGAAGCATCTTAATTGAATGTTGATAATGTGCTTGATTATTTAGTTAGCAAAAAGCCGCAGTTTCAACTGCGGCTTTTTCGGTAGGGCATAGAATTTATGCCAAGAATTTTTTAATCATGCTGACCAAGCGCTCAATTAATTGATCTGCCTGAGCTTGAGTAATATTTAATGTTGGCAATAAACGCACCACAGAACCTGCAGTGACGTTAATAATCATTTTGTATTCATCGCGGGCAATATCGACCAATTCTGCACATGGTTTTGCTAATTCAATACCAATCATCAAACCAAAGCCACGCACAGTTACATTTTGATCTGCCAATTGCTGACGCAATTGTTCCACAAGATAGTCCCCCATCTTTGCTGCATTTTCTATAAGGTTTTCTTTCTGAATGGTATCAATCACGGTATAAACGACACGTGAACCAAGCGCGCTACCGCTATAGGTAGAACCATGATTTCCTGCGGTAAGAACGCCTACACCGCGACCTTGCGTCATGACCGCACCAATTGGAAAACCATTGCCCAAACCTTTGGCTGTGGTCAGTACGTCAGGCACAATATTGGTGTGCTGATAAGCAAAGAATTTACCTGTACGACCATTACCTGTTTGTACTTCATCCAGCATCATCAGCCAGTTGTGTTGATTACAAATACGACGGATATCTTCTAGGTAACTAAAACCTTGTGGTGCAGTATTGACTCCACCTTCGCCCTGAATCGGCTCGACTAAAATAGCTACAATATCAGGATACTGAATCGCAGCTTCTTCAATGGCCTCGACATCACCAAAAGGCACACGAATAAAACCTTCAACCAAAGGTGCAAAACCTTCCTGAACTTTTTTATTGCCTGTTGCGGAAAGGGTAGCCAAAGTACGACCATGGAAAGAATGATCGGCAACAATGATTTTAGGGTTAGCAACGCCTTGCATGTGACCAAACTTACGTGCAATTTTAATTGCACCTTCGTTGGATTCTGCACCACTGTTTGAGAAGAATACTTCTTCCATGCCTGCAACTTGAGCTAGTTTTTGTGCAGCAGCAGTTTGCCATGGCACTTCAAACAAGTTACTGGTGTGAATTAAAGTAGCCGCCTGATCGGCAATTGCTTCGGTAATTGTAGGGTGTGCGTGACCTAAACCACATACGGCAATGCCTGTAAGTGCATCTAAATATTCTGTGCCATCTTCAGTATAAAGATAAGAACCTCGACCGCGGACAAAGCTGATCGGCTGACGGCCAAATACAGGCATCAAATGTGATGGTTGATCAGTTTGCACAGGAGCAAGGGTAATGTTATTCATGACTAACTCTTATCTGTTAGGTTGGAAGGAAAAACTTATATAAGCAAAATCTACTGCAGATGGAAAGCCTAATTGTAAATAAAATTGGATTTATTGCTTTAGACGTACTGTTTTGCTCGGTTTTGGGTATAATGCCCCATAGATGAGTTGAGGATTTACCAATGACTGAACAAGTACGCGATACCGAAGCGTTAATTCGTGAACAAATTGCTAAACATGCTGTTCTTCTTTATATGAAAGGCACACCACAATTTCCACAATGCGGTTTTTCTGCGCGCGCAGTAGAAGCACTCAGTCAAATTGGTCGTCCTTTTGCCTATGTGAATATTTTAGAAAACCAAGATATTCGGACCACTTTGCCAAAAATTGCCAACTGGCCAACGTTCCCACAATTGTGGATTAATGGCGAGCTCATTGGTGGTAGCGATATTATGTTGGATATGTTCCAAAAAGGTGAGTTAAAGCCTTTAGTTGAGCAATACAGCCCAGCACCTGAAGCTTAAAGTATTGGATTTGAGTCAAATCAGACCCAAGTGATCCATACAAAAAAGTTGATATAAAAAAAGCGCCAAGGCGCTTTTTTTATATCTAGAAATAACTTGAATAACTGACTTGAATCACTACGCTTAGTCTACTACAGAACTTTCTGTTGTAAATTCAGTCGTTTCAGCTGACTCTGCAGTAACTTCATCCGAAGGTGCTGTATTAGATGATTCAGCTGTTTTCTGTTTTTTCTTGGCTTTCTGCGCTTTGTCCTTTTTCTCTGGGTCTTTTTTGTCCTTTTCTTTCTTGGACTTTTTCTTCGGCTCTTCTTCAATTTCAGCACCATCTTCAATGGCTTGCCAATACTCAAGTTGTTCCATCACTGCAGCGTAAATTGAACCTTTACTGTAACGTCCTTTTTTAGTGAGTTTACCCACAGGACGCGCCATTAAAATTTCTAAGGCTTGGTCAATGGTATCAATGGCGTGAATGTGGAACTGACCTTGTTCTACTGCTTCAATCACATCTTTACGCAACATAAGGTGCTGCATATTTTGACGTGGAATAATCACACCTTGCTTACCCGTTAATCCTTGCAATTTACAGGCATCAAAGAAGCCTTCAATTTTTGCATTCACGCCACCAATCGGTTGTACCTGCCCCAACTGGTTCATCGAACCTGTAATTGCCCAAGATTGATCAATAGGTAACTGGCTGATTGCAGAAATCAAAGCCGAAAGCTCAGCCACCGTTGCGCTGTCACCATCGACCTGACCATAACTTTGCTCAAAGGCGAGGGCAGCAGAAAAATGCAAAATTTGTTCACGGCCAAAATGTGCTTTGAGGAAACTGGCCATTAACAATACGCCTTTGGCATGTAAAGAACCGCCAAGTTCTACACTGCGTTCAATATCTAAAATATCGCCACCACCTTGGTAGACTGAAGCTGTTAAGCGTGAAGGTAAGCCAAATTCGACATCAGCATAGTGAATCACTGACAAGGCATTAATTTGCCCTAAACGATGTCCACGTGTTTCGATTAACTGCGTACCGCGAGATAAATCTTGCCAGTACAGTTCTCTTAAATAGCCTAAGCGATATTTGCGATGATCGAGCGCAGTATTGATATGTTGTTCGGAAACAGTTTTATCACCTGCCTGTGCTGCATGGTGATGTGACTCGCGAATTAAATCCCCCAAGGTGAGGGCATGTAAGGAAAGTGAGCTCTGATCTTCAGCTTGACGGCTTGAGTCAGTAAGTAATGCTGCCAAAGCAGAACGGTCAAAGGGCAATAATTTGTCAGATTGCACATAGTCGGCAATCAGTTGCATATAAGCCTGCTCGTTTTCGTCATTACGTTGTAATGTATCGGTAAAATCGGCACGGATTTTAAAAACGCTGCCCAGTTCGGGTTCTAGCTCTAAAATTTCATAATAAATTTCAGGTTCTGCCAGTAAAATCACTTTAATATTGAGTGGAATGGCTTGCGGTTCAATGGAAATGCTGCCTGTTAAGGTCAGCATATGCTCCAAAGATGAAAGTTTCAATTGCCCTGACTTTAAGGCACGTTTCAGTCCTTGCCATGCATAAGGTTGTTCCAGTAATTGCTCTGCTTCGAGCATCAAAAAGCCGCCATTGGCTTTGTGTAAGCTGCCTGCACGAATTAAGGTAAAGTCAGTGGTGATGGTGCCGTTTTGCGTGAGTTGTTCCACATGCCCCAATAAATTGTAATGGGTTGGAAAATCTTCAAAAATAACAGGTACACCGCTGTTGGGTTTGTGCGTCACAATAATATTGGCTTGATAGCGCGCAGGAATACGGCTAAAGGTACCTGGACGAAAATCATCCTCTTCCTGTTCTAAAACAAACTCGACATTATTTATGATGTCTTCGGCATAGTATTGTAAATATTCAGTCAAACCTTCGACGCTAGGATATTTATTTTGAATAATATCAATACGTGGCATCACCACTTGTTTGGCAATATCACGGTTCAGGTCTTGCACTTTGTCACGTGCATCATCTTCTAAATCACCTAAATGCAAACCTAAACGCTCCAATTTTTTATTCATATAACGAATATTGGACGCAATTTCTGCTCGGGTTTTACTGTCTAAAGCATTGATATCTTCCTTAGACATTTCTTGCATTTTGTCATTTTTAAGATGCACAGGTACGAAGCAATGTTCATCTTCCTGCGCAATCAGTTTTAAATCGAGTTCTTCACCTTCACGGGTAAGCTCAATCAAGGCTTGTTGTTGTTCATCTCCCGCTTGTTGACGAATCATTTCAATGCGGTTGTGATAAGTTTCTGCTGTAAAACGACGTTCAAGTTGCTTTAAAATAGTTTGCCAAGTTTGATGTAACAAGCTTTGGAATTTAGGCGCTTGACCTGCAGGAAGTTGTAAGGCAATTGGTTGGCGCGGGTGTTTGAAGTTATTGACATAGACCCAGTCATTTGGAGTTGGCATGCTCTTAGCATGTTGCTGTAGCAAACGCTTGACCATGGTGCGTTTGCCTAATCCTGCTGTACCTACTGCAAAAATATTATAGCCAGAATATGGCAGGGCAATACCTGCTTCCACCGAAGCACGTGCCCGATCTTGTCCTAAAAAATTATTCAGTGGTTTAATGCGTCGGGTCGAAGCGGGAATGTTAGCGTAATTTGGAATATGGGTGAGTTGTGTTGCTTTAAGTCGCGTATTTTCTAAGGTGGTTTGTATTTCGCTTTGTTCAAAGGCAGAGCTGAGAAGCGGTTGTTGTGCGTCTGGCACTGCTGTTGTTGTGTTAGTTGTCATTGATGGGGTGATTTGATCAAGTCTTTGGGTCACTGTAGAAATCCAAAACGAAATAGTGCAGTTAGAAGTTTAAAGGTTTACAGGTTTAAGCGGAAAATTCAAGCTAAGCCGTAATTTTTACTACAAAATGACAAGGCTGTTGTGCATAATTTCATAAATACTGTTGAAACAGAAGCTATTCCGCGATTGAATAACAACACTTTGACTTGATAGAAAATAATAATCGAATGACCACACAACAGACTGGACAAACTTCAGCACAAAATACAGGGTGGAAAGCTGCATTTACGGCATTTTTAGACCGTCGTGCGCTGATTATGCTGTTTTTGGGCTTCTCTGCAGGTATTCCAATTTTACTGATTTTTTCCAGTCTATCTTTGTGGTTGGGCGAAGCAGGCATTGACAAAAGTGCGGTCACTTTCTTTAGTTGGGCTGCCTTGGGTTATTCCTTTAAATTTGTCTGGGCACCATTAATTGATGAATTACCCGTACCCTATTTAACCAAAAAACTAGGGCGACGTCGGGCATGGCTGCTCATCGCCCAATGTTTAATTGTCTGTGCAATTGCGGTGATGGCATTTTCTGACCCAGCTTTGGGACAGGCGCATTTATATCAAATGGCATTGGGTGCAGTATTACTGGGCTTTTCTGCAGCCACGCAAGATATTGTGATTGATGCTTACCGTATCGAACTGGCTGAAACTCAAATGCAAACCGTGTTGGCATCGACCTATAACGCGGGCTATCGCATTGGGATGATTGTCGCAGGGGCAGGTGCTTTATTTTTGGCAGCCTCGTTAGGTACAGCCAAAGGCAACTATATTTATAGTGCATGGAAAATTACCTATTTGGCGATGGCTGCGGTGATGCTGATTGGCATTATCACGACTTTGGTGATTCGTGAGCCGCAAGTGAATCGGGTCAGCAAGCATTATCAACGACGTGACTATTTTCGTCTAGTTGCAGTGTTTTTTGTTGCGGTACTGAGTTTTGTGTTGTGTTATGTCTTCTCGGGTAATTTAACCGAAGCCTTAAAACAACAATTCCAACTCAAAGATGCATTTTTATTATTTTCTATAGAAGCTTTACGATTTATAGCATCGGGTGTGGCGGCTGTAGGTGTGGGCACAATTTTAGTCAAATTGGGCGCAGTCAATAAACAGATGGCATTTGAAACATGGGTGTATCCTGTCGCAGATTTCTTTAAACGCTACGGCATGAAACTGGCACTGGTGTTATTACTCTTGATTGGTTTTTATCGAGTTTCAGACATTATTGCAGGTGTAATTTCCAATGTGTTCTATCAGGATTTGAACTTTAGCAAAGAACAAATTGCCGAAGCGGTTAAGGTTTATGGGGTCATTTTCAGTTTAGTGGGTGGCTTCTTGGGCGGTTTACTGGCACAGCGTATGAACATTATGAAATTAATGTTTGTTGGCGCGGTGTTGGCATCATCCACCAATCTTATTTTTATTGGTCTGGTGAAGTCAGGACAGCAACTGAGCGATGTGCAAGTTTCTGTGGGGCAGCAACAATATCAAACCCAGGCCGATGAAGTTGGATATTGGAAAGTGGCTGTGCCTAGTCAGGTTTTAGCAACACAGGATGAAATTCAGGTACGTGTGCAATACCAAACGGGCGATACGCCGTCACGTTTAGTGGCGATGCCGTATTTGCACAAAACTGAGGCTGAAACTGTGCAACTTCAGTTTTTACCACTCACCTCGGATAATCGTATTAGCG
>ERZ650312.2214-NODE-2214-length-10773-cov-4.278877_pt1 | contig 10773 bp, 10 predicted proteins | sample MGYA00376248_ERZ650312 | MGnify/ENA primary metagenome ERZ650312 (study PRJEB26733, sample SAMN07839316) | wastewater metagenome | biome: urban; feature: wastewater treatment plant; material: waste water | place: USA: North Carolina | collected 2016-07-28 ... | reverse complement strand
CCTATGAATCACTGACGCAAATGTTGCATTTCTGTCAGGCGTTTCGCTCTTTGCACCCCACATTACAAACCAGCCGCCAAATGCCTGCATTACTGAAATTGCTGGTGGGGAAAGGCAGCGCGATCCAAAGTGTGCGTAAATTGATTGAACAAGTCGCCAGTAAAGATGCCAATGTGCTGATTCTTGGTGAATCAGGCACAGGCAAAGAAGTTGTTGCCCGAGCTATTCATGAAATGTCTGGTCGCGCGAAAGGGCCATTTGTACCGGTAAACTGCGGTGCGATTCCCGGTGAATTGTTAGAAAGTGAATTGTTTGGTCATGAAAAGGGCGCATTTACTGGCGCAATCTCTTCTCGCCGTGGTCGCTTTGAATTAGCGGAAGGTGGCACGTTATTTCTGGATGAAATCGGTGATATGCCGATGGCGATGCAAGTTAAGTTACTGCGTGTTTTACAAGAACGCCTCTATGAACGAGTCGGCGGTACAAAACCGATCCAAGCGGATGTACGTATCATCGCAGCAACCCACCGTAATCTGGAAACCATGATTAACGAAAACCGTTTCCGTGAAGATTTATACTACCGCTTAAATGTGTTCCCTATTGAAACTCCTTCATTGCGTGAGCGATTGGATGATATTCCATTACTGTTGCAGGAAATGGTAAATCGTCATCAGGTGCAACATCACGCTTTTGTGCGATTTACCCAACGCGCTATGGAATCACTGATGCAACATAACTGGCCGGGTAATGTTCGTGAATTATCGAATCTGGTGGAGCGCTTATTAATTCTGTTCCCGAACCGGATTGTCGATATTCAGGATCTGCCCGTGAAATACCGTTATGGCGACTGGAGCGAAGACATGCCAGTAGACGAAGCTGCATCGGAATGGGCTGAGCGCGAAGCTCTGTCATCTGTATTTATGGAAACCCCGGAAGAATCATCATCCGTCGCCGCCGAACCTTTTGCTTCTGTTTTGCCGGAAGAAGGGGTGAATCTGAAAGAGATGATTGCTGAGCTGGAAATGGATTTGATCCGTCAGGCGTTAGAAATGCAGGATGGGGTGGTAGCCCGTGCATCAGAATTATTGGGTATGCGCCGCACGACATTAGTCGAAAAAATGAAAAAATATGGAATGACGGCCAAAGATATGTAGTGGAGAAACAGCAAGTTTCCATTTGAACGCTACAATAATTATGACAAAAACAATTGCACTGACGCAGTGAGGAAATAATGAAAATAGTACATAAGCTCATTTTGTTAATCGTAGTGGGTTTTGTTGGCAGTGTGTTGATTAGTGCGATTGGTTTTTCCCGGCTATCAGACATCAATAAAGATATGCGCAGCGTTATGGACAATACGTTGCCTAGTTTTAATGCATTAAATTCCGCCAATATTGAGTTTCTGGAATTAAGATTGCTACTTCGTGCCCATGTATTGACGACAGATAATTCTGAAAAGCAATCGATAGAAGCCAAAATTTTGGAGAAAGAATCATTACTCAATCAAGAGTTAGCGAGTTACAAAACGCTGCTGTCAGATGCGCAGGATGAAGCCATATACAATAGGGTATTAGCAAGCGTAATTGAGTATCAGCAAGCTGCCAAAATAGCGCTTAATTTTTCCCGTCAAAATCAGACTACTGAAACTGTAAAAGAATTCGCTAAAGCTACAGATCTCGCACAATCAGTATCATCATCATTGGCTGATGGTGTTAAATACAACGAAAAACTGGCGCGTGATTTAGACAAAAAAGATCAGGATAGTTATGCCAGTGCGAAGTGGATTCTGACTGTTGCCACCATTGCGATAACCGGTTTTCTGGCGCTGATTGGCTGGTTTATTTACCGCCAGATCAGTACTGGTCTTAAGGTTGCTCAAACTACTATTTCGCGTATTGAAAACAGTCTGGATTTTACCCTGCGAGCGGAAGTAAGCGGCAGTGATGAAATCAGCCTGATGTTACGTGCATTCAACCAGTTAATAGGGCGGATGCAAAATAACCTGCGTGAATTGCTGCAAGGTGTTGAACAAGTTGCAGTGAGCGCTGACCGTCTGCAATCCTCAGCACAGCGAGTTTCGGAAGGGTCAAGTTCTCAGAATGCATCAACGTCTCATATGGCGGCATCTGTAGAAGAAATGACTGTGAGCATTAATCACGTTGCAGATCAGGCGAATACTACCAGTGAGCAGTCAAATGAAGTGGGCCGCAAAGCAGAAGCAGGTCAGGATGTAATTGCCCATACCGTTGATAATATCCATGCCATTGCAGGTGCGGTTGATAATGCAGCACAAGATATACAACAATTGGAAGCGAAAGGCCGTGAGATTGAATCTGTCATCAATATCATTCGTGCGGTAGCGGAACAAACCAACTTACTGGCATTGAATGCGGCGATTGAAGCTGCGCGTGCCGGTGAGCACGGTAAAGGCTTTGCTGTAGTCGCCGCCGAAGTGCGTAAACTGGCTGAACGCAGCCAGGTCGCCGCACAGGAGATTGGTCAGGTCGCCGGCAGCAGTGTGTCGCTGGCTGAACAGGCCGGAAACTTGTTTGAACAATTGGTGCCGGACATCAAACGCACCTCTGATCTGGTGCAGGAAATCACCGCAGCCTCTCAGGAACAATCCAGCGGCGTTGCTCAAATCAATATCGCCATGGGTCAGCTGAATCAGATCACCCAACAGAACGCTTCTGCTTCAGAAGAACTGGCCGCGACCGCCGAAGAGATGACCGCACAGGCCGGACAACTGATGGATCTGATCAACTATTTCAAGGTTAATGCCGAAAAACCGCTGACAGCCGTCAGTCAGAAAATAGCGCGTCCGGTCAAAGCCAAAGTGAATAAAACCAGACCGGAACGCCTGCAGCCTGATGCCGGCGATGAACAATTCGTGCAGTTTTAACCGGGAGAATGACTATGGAGGCATTACAACATAGTACAACCGGAGAAATGGCCTATCTGCCGGTGCCTGACTGGGGCGCCGGACAGAATCTCTCATTTCGCTGCATGCAGACCGCTCTGGCCCTGCCGATAGATCGGGTTCGGGAAATTATTGAATACGGTCAGGTCACTACAGTACCGCTAATGCCATCGTATGTACGGGGCGTCATCAACCTGCGCGGCAATGTTGTTCCAGTGATCGATCTGGCTTCACGTTTTGGTGCAGCGCCAACCGAAATCGGCCGCCGGACCTGCATCATCATACTGGAACTGCCTATCGGCACTACAGCCCAACTAGCCGGGCTGATTGTCGACGCGGTCGATGAAGTGCTGGATATCGATCCCTCACAGATTGAACCTCCACCAGCATTTGGCACCGGCATCAGCTCACAATTTATTCAGGGTATGGCCCGCAGAGACAACGGTTTTCTGATCATACTGAAAGCCGAAGCCCTCTTCAGTGAAGATGAATTGCAGAGAATGCAAGAACCACAGGGAGTTGAAAACGTGCTCAGGGAGTAGGTATGGAGTCTCAGCTGCCAGCATTAAATGAACACGATTTTCAGATCATCAGCCATCTGATGGCCGATATTTCCGGTATCAGAATGGCTGCCCACAAACGTGCACTGGCCGCAGGGCGTCTGATGAAGCGCCTGCGGGCTTTGCAGCTGGATAATTTCTCCGATTACGTCGCGCTGCTGCAAAATCCGCAGCAGCAGGAGGAACGCCGGATTGCGGTTGACCTGCTGACCACCAACGAAACCTTCTTTTTTCGGGAAAAACCACATTTCGATCTGCTGCAAAAATTACTGCAGCAACATCCGCGCCGCTCGCTGCGGATCTGGAGTGCAGCCTGTTCCTCCGGTGAAGAGGTCTATTCACTGGCAATGACACTGGCGGAAGGGCTGGAAAGCGGCACCCATTGGGAAATTGTCGGCTCTGATTTGTGCCGGCAGGCACTGGATAAAGCCCGGCAGGCGGTTTATCCCCTGCAGCGCACTGAAAATATTCCACCGGAATGGCTTAACCGTTACTGCCTGAAAGGGGTGCAGTCTATGCAGGGCATGTTCCGTATTCGTAAAGATCTCTGTCAGCACGCCCGCTTTCTGTGCCTGAATCTCAATGATGCTTTACCTGAATCACTGGGCAGCTTTGATATTATATTTCTGCGTAACATGCTGATTTATTTTGATCAAAAAGCGAAACAGCAGATCCTGCAACGCGTACTGAAGCAGCTGAAAAGTGGTGGATTATTATTTGTCGGACACTCCGAAGGCTTACACGGCACCGATCTGCCACTCACTACCTATGCCGCTGCGGTTTACCGGAAGACACCATGAATAAACCCGTCTTTCTCAACCCCGGCGGCTACTTTTTCGGTCCGCTGGACGGTGAACTGATCACACTACTGGGTTCCTGTGTATCCCTGTGTGCCTGGCATCCGGAAAAAAGACTCTTGCTGGCAACCCACGTGGTCTTACCAGAACGCCCTTCTGATGTGCTATTGAAAGATACCCGTTATGGCGATGTTGTACTCCAATGTGTACTGGCGGATGTGTTCCGGCATAAAACCCAGATCCACGAATACAAACTGGCCTTGTTCGGTGGTAGTACCACGCTGTATAACGCCAGTGATTACGAAAACAGTGTTGGTTCACGTAACGTGACCTACATGCGTTATGTTGTTGAAAATGTAATGAAATGCAGTCTAAGTAGCGAAGATACCGGCGGCACCCGGCACCGGCGGTTACATATAGATGGCATCAATGGCCGTTTCCGGGTTTCATTACTGAATAAAAAGAATCCATTTGACGACAGAGAGGTGTCATGAATAAACCCATTCAGATCCTGGTCGTTGACGACTCAGCCTTAGTACGCCAGTTCATGACGGAAGTCATACAAACCCAGCCGGATATGGCCTTACTGGCCGCAGCCCCCGACCCCATCATCGCCATGAGTAAAATGCAGAAACAATGGCCGGATGTCATTCTGCTGGATGTTGAAATGCCTAAAATGGACGGGATCACCTTCTTAAAACAAATCATGACACAGCACCCAACCCCGGTTGTGATCTGTTCATCCCTCACCGAAAAAGGCGCAGCTCTGACCATGGAAGCCTTCAGTGCCGGAGCAGTCGCAGTCTTCACCAAAGCAAAGCTGGGTGTAAAACAGGCCTTACAAGCGATCGCCGGTGATCTGGTCAGAGCCATCCGCGAAGCCAGCCAGGCCAGAACCGGTATAGCGAAATCCCCTATCATGGCTAAACCACAAGATCTGACACCACCACCCGTATCTTCGACAGCCACGCCGATATTCCGCACAACCGATCGGGTGGTGGCTATTGGTACGTCAACCGGCGGCACCATCGCACTGGAACAGATCCTGACCCAACTGCCTCAGGATGTACCCGGTATCGTCATCGTACAACATATGCCGGAAAAATTTACCGCCGCCTTTGCTGAACGGCTGAATGGCCTGTGTTCGATTGAAGTGCGCGAAGCCAAAAACGGCGATCGCGTCTTGCAAGGTTGTGCGCTGATCGCGCCCGGCGGTTATCACACTCAAGTAGTCAGAAACGGCGCATTCTATTTCACCGAAGTCTTTGATGCCCCACCAGTTAACCGGCATAAACCTTCCGTGGACGTGCTGTTCCGCTCCATGGCTAAATCAGCCGGACGCAACGCATTGGGAATGATACTGACCGGTATGGGTGATGATGGTGCCCGAGGGCTGCTCAGTATGCGCCAGGCAGGCGCCAGCACCATCGCACAGGATGAAGCTTCCAGCATTGTCTTTGGCATGCCTAAAGAAGCGATCAAGCTCGGAGCCGCCGAGCAGATTTTCGGTCTGAATCAGATGCCGGCCATGATCACACAGTTTGGCCGGAAAACCTGAATCCGGTGATCGGGTAAAAAAAAGACCTGCCGGATGACAGGTCTTTTATCAGCAGTAATGCCAGATCAGAAGTGTTTGCGGGTGATCTCGATGACACGCAATTGTGCCATTGCTTTTGCCAGCTCAGTGATAGCAGACGCATAATCGACATCGCCTGGATTGCCGTGGATTTTCTCCTCGGCAGCCCGTTTCGCAGTCTGCGCTTTCGCTTCATCCAAGTCAGCAGCACGGATCACAGTATCCGCCAGCACGCTTACTGTTTCTGGTTGCACTTCCAGCATACCACCAGAGATATACATTACCTCTTCGGCACCATGCAGCTTAACCAGACGTACCAGACCAGGCTTAATGGAAGTCAGTAACGGTGCGTGACCGTGACGGATCCCCAGTTCCCCTTCTGCGCCTGAAACCTGAACAGATTCCACACGACCGGAAAACAGCATGCCTTCAGCACTGACCACATCCAGGTGGAAGGTAATCTCAGCCATAGAGCCTCCTGCCTGAATTACAGTTTCTTAGCTTTCTCGACCACTTCGTCGATGGAGCCAACCATGTAGAACGCCTGTTCTGGCAGATCGTCGTACTCGCCGTCCAGAATGCCTTTAAAGCCACGGATAGTCTCTTTCAGAGACACATATTTACCTGGAGTACCGGTAAATACTTCTGCTACGTTAAATGGCTGAGACAGGAAACGTTCGATCTTACGCGCACGCGCAACCACCAGTTTGTCGTCTTCTGACAGCTCGTCCATACCCAGGATCGCGATGATGTCTTTCAGCTCTTTATAACGCTGCAGAACGGTCTGCACGCCACGAGCCACATCATAGTGTTCCTGACCAACCACCAGCGGATCCAGCTGACGTGAAGTCGAATCCAGCGGGTCTACTGCAGGGTAAATACCCAGTGCAGCGATCTGACGGCTCAGTGTTACGGTTGAGTCCAGATGCGCAAAGGTAGTCGCTGGTGATGGGTCAGTCAAGTCATCCGCAGGTACGTATACCGCTTGGATCGAAGTGATAGAACCAGTCTTAGTCGAGGTAATACGTTCCTGCAGAACACCCATCTCTTCTGCCAGTGTAGGCTGATAACCTACCGCAGATGGCATACGACCCAGCAGTGCTGATACTTCAGTACCGGCCAGGGTGTAACGATAGATGTTGTCGATAAACAGCAGAACGTCACGGCCTTCATCACGGAATTTTTCCGCCATGGTCAGACCAGTCAGTGCTACACGCAGACGGTTTCCTGGTGGCTCGTTCATCTGGCCGTAAACCATCGCAACTTTATCCAGAACGTTAGACTCCTTCATTTCATAGTAGAAGTCGTTACCTTCACGGGTACGTTCACCCACACCGGCGAATACAGACAGACCGGAGTGAGCCTTCGCGATATTGTTGATCAGTTCCATCATGTTTACGGTTTTACCAACACCCGCGCCACCGAACAGACCCACTTTACCACCCTTGGCAAACGGGCAGATCAGGTCGATAACCTTGATGCCAGTTTCCAGCAGTTCAGTGGTATTGGACTGATCTTCGTAGCTAGGCGCAGCACGATGGATAACCCAATGATCTTCCGCGCCAACCGGGCCCTGCTCATCCACAGGCTCACCCAGCACGTTCATGATACGACCCAGTGTCTTAGTACCTACAGGCACTTTGATACCAGCACCAGTGTTAGCTACTTCAGCACCACGACGCAGACCGTCTGATGTACCCATTGCGATACAACGAACAACACCACCGCCGATTTGTTGCTGTACTTCCATTACCAGACCTTTTGTCTGGCCTTCGCTCACTATCTTCAGCGCGTCATAAACCTGCGGAACCGCATCTTGCGGAAACTGTACGTCTACAACCGCACCGATGACTTGAACGATGATACCGTTACTCATGTCAAATCCTCTAAAGCCTGGAAACCTTTGCCTTATACTGCCGATGCACCACTGACAATCTCGGTGAGCTCCTGGGTAATCGCCGCCTGACGGGCTTTGTTATACACCAGTTGTAAATCACCAATCAGATTGCCGGCGTTGTCGGTAGCTGCTTTCATCGCCACCATACGGGCTGCCTGCTCACTGGCTAAATTTTCTACCACACCCTGATAAACCTGTGATTCGACATAGCGGATCAGCAGTTCATTCAGCAGATGTTTGGGATCCGGTTCATACAGATAATCCCAATGGCGTTTTGCCAGCGCCTGGTCATCAGCCTTCGGCAAAGGCAGCAACTGATCGACACTTGGTTTCTGTACCATGGTGTTTACAAACTTGTTGTAAACCAGATACAGACGATCGATCTCGCCGTTGTCGTAAGCTTGCAGCATTACTTTTACAGAACCGATCAGGTCGCTGACGCTTGGCGCGTCACCCATACCGGAAGTCTGCGCCAGTATTTTGCTACCAAGGCGATCGAAGAAGCCGGCCGCTTTCGTGCCGATCAGCGCAGTAGAAACTTCTACGCCCTGCTCCTTCCACTGTTTCATTGATACCAGTGCCGACTTGAACAGGTTTACGTTCAAGCCACCACACAGACCGCGATCGGTCGATACGATGATGTAACCTACCCGCTTTACCTCACGCTCAATCAGGTAAGGATGCTTGTATTCGAGGTTACCCAACGCGAGATGACCGATCACTTTGCGCATAGCCACGGCATAGGGACGGCTGGATGCCATGCGATCCTGCGCTTTGCGCATTTTGCTGGCTGCCACCATCTCCATCGCACCGGTGATCTTTTGCGTGTTCTTCACACTGGCGATTTTATTGCGTATCTCTTTTGCGCCGGCCATTGCTGACTCTCCACATCAGAGGCTGCCCGAAAGCAGCCGCGTTATTACCAGGTATGAGTCGCTTTGAAGCCGTCAATCAATGCAGACAGACGAGCAACGATATCATCGTTGTAATCTGCTTTTGCGTTGATTTCAGCCATCAGATCAGCATGCTCATTGTTGGCATAAGAGAGCAGCGCTGCTTCGAAGTCGCCGATCTTGTTCAGCTCAACGTCTTCCAGATAGCCACGCTCTGCCGCGAACAGAACCAGCGCCTGCTGAGCTACGCTCATCGGTGCATATTGTTTCTGTTTCATCAGTTCAGTTACTTTCTGACCATGGCTCAGCTGTTTGCGGGTCGCATCGTCCAGATCAGAAGAGAACTGAGCGAATGCCGCCAGTTCACGATACTGAGCCAGCGCAGTACGGATACCACCAGACAGTTTCTTGATGATCTTGGTCTGAGCAGCACCACCCACACGGGATACAGAGATACCAGGGTCAACCGCAGGACGAATACCGGCGTTGAACAGCTGAGTTGTCAGGAAGATCTGACCGTCAGTGATCGAAATAACGTTGGTCGGAACGAACGCAGAAACGTCGCCAGCCTGAGTTTCGATGATTGGCAGTGCTGTCAGAGAACCAGTCTGGCCTTTCACCGCGCCTTTAGTAAACGCTTCAACATAATCAGCGTTTACGCGGGAAGCACGTTCCAGCAGACGTGAGTGCAGATAGAATACGTCCCCAGGGAACGCTTCACGTCCTGGTGGACGACGCAGCAACAGAGAAATCTGACGGTAAGCCACCGCATGCTTAGACAGGTCATCATAAATGATGAGTGAGTCTTCGCCACGGTCACGGAAATATTCGCCCATCGCACAACCGGCATAAGGCGCCAGGTATTGCAGAGAAGCCGATTCAGAAGCAGAAGCTACGACAACGATGGTGTTAGCCAGCGCACCGTGTTCTTCCAGCTTGCGTACTACGTTGGCAATGGTTGACGCTTTCTGACCAATCGCTACGTACACACACTTGATGCCTGAATCTTTCTGGTTGATGATCGCATCGATCGCCAGCGCGGTTTTACCAGTCTGACGGTCACCGATAATCAGCTCACGCTGACCACGGCCGATAGGGATCATCGCGTCTACCGCTTTATAACCAGTTTGAACTGGCTGAGAAACGGACTGACGCTCAATAACACCTGGTGCAATCACTTCAACCGGTGAGAAACCATCGTTATCAATCGGACCTTTACCGTCGATAGGCTGACCCAGTGTATTCACTACACGGCCCAGCAGACCACGACCAACCGGTACTTCCAGAATACGGCCAGTACCTGTTACTTTCTGACCTTCAGCCAGATCAGCATATGGCCCCATGACGATCGCACCTACGGAATCACGTTCCAGGTTCAGTGCCAGACCGTAACGGTTACCAGGCAGTTCAATCATTTCACCCTGCATAACATCAGCAAGGCCATGAATACGAACGATACCGTCACTCACCGATACGATAGTCCCTTCATTGCGGGCTTCGGTGACGACGTTGAATTGCGCGATACGCTTTTTAATCAGCTCGGCAATTTCAGTGGAATTGAGTTGCATGCTTTAATCCCCAATCAAGATTGCAATGCTTCCGCCAAGCGGGTGAGTTTACTGCGAACACTGGCATCGATGATGTCATCACCAATCTTAATTACCAGACCAGCCATCAGAGATGGATCCAGCTGACAAGTTAAGCGAACTTTGCGCTGATAACGATTTTCCAAAGATTTCTGAATCTTGGTCTTTTCAGCATCAGATAAAGCTGCAGCCGATGTAATTACCGCTTCCACTTCTTTATCCAGTTCGGCTTTCAGTGCGGTGAATTCCACCAACACATCCGGCAGTACACTCAAACGTCCGTTTTCAGCCATCACCTTAATCAGGTTATGGCCATACTCGTTGAGCTGTTCTCCACAAATCTGGATAAACAGCTGCGCCAGTTGGTCCGGCGCAATCGAGCTGTGGATCACCTGTTGCAAGGTGCTATCTTTCGACACTTCGGCCGCAAAGACTAACATCTCCAGCCAGCTATCCACCGCTTTCTGCTCAACAGCAAAATCGAACGCGGCTTTGGCGTAGGGGCGCGCAATGGTTGTCACTTCAGACATAGCCCCGGCTCCCC
>ERZ650312.2213-NODE-2213-length-10777-cov-3.551669_pt1 | contig 10777 bp, 6 predicted proteins | sample MGYA00376248_ERZ650312 | MGnify/ENA primary metagenome ERZ650312 (study PRJEB26733, sample SAMN07839316) | wastewater metagenome | biome: urban; feature: wastewater treatment plant; material: waste water | place: USA: North Carolina | collected 2016-07-28 ... | reverse complement strand
GGCTGCTTGGTTAAATGCTGATTGAGGACATCCAACTGACGTTTGATTTCTATGGTAAAGCGATTAATCGGGTATTCAAATTTTTCTGGAGCATAAGCATAAAAATGCCCAAATCCGCCACCGACATAAGGCGCTGAGGCCATCTGCCAAAATAACCAACATAGACAGTCAGCGCGCTTGTCATGGGGGACAAATTGGTCAAATTTTTCGGCCAAGTACAGCAAAATCGCACCTGATTCAAACAGTTTTTGTGGTGGGTTAACCGAGTAATCTACCAATGCCGGAATCTTAGAATTGGGGTTAATCGCAACAAAGTCAGAGCCAAATTGGTCACCTGATGAGATGTCAATTTTATACGCATTGTAAGCCGCTTCGGTAATACCAAGTTCAGCCAATTCCTCAAGTAAGATATTGACCTTAATGCCATTTGGGGTGTTTAAGCTATAGAGTTGTAGTGGCTTGTCGCCAACGGGCAATGTTTGCTCAAGGGTGGCACCCGCGGTAGGGCGATTAATATTGGCAAACTTGCCACCGTTCTCAGCATCATTTGTCCAAACTTTGGGTGGTTGGTAGGTCATATATTTTCCTTAATTTAACGGTAGGCTTTTAAATTGATTTTAATACAGCGTTAAATCGCTAGATTACGTATCGGTACTTATCGAATACTTTAGATAAACACATTGCCAAACGAGTCAGTACATTTGTGTGGATTATTTTGGTTATGATGATCTTAATGGTTTTGGTTTAAACATATATTAAACAACGCATATCTTATCAACCCTATAAGGCAAAGCAAATGAAAAACTGACGGCAATTTTTGACTATTTGTGGTTAGCCAATCGGATGTTGAGGACTCAGCATACGTTTTATTTGCCAAGCAGGCTGAATAATACCGGTTGCGATGCCTTGCTAGTGACTGCCAATATCGTTGATACCAAACCGGTGAAAAAACTAAAAATCCCCTTTATGTGCGGTGAATAATGACACGTAAAGAAAAAACCGAGCTTCATGGAAACTCGGTTTTTATCAATTAATGAATAAAAAAGTCGGTTGCTTTATAACAAGTGTGAATTGAAGCGATTAAGCCAACTTTTCGCCAAGCCAAGTTGGTAGTGCGTTTAACACGTTTGGCAAGCCTGCCACGTCACTAGCACCGCCTTGAGCAAAGTCAGGCTTACCGCCACCTTTACCGCCCAATTGTTCGGTCACGTGTTTGATGATGTCACCGGCTTTTACTTTACTGGTCAAGTCTTTAGCCACACTGGCGGTAACCGCGATTTTGTCGCCATCGACACTGGCTAAAATCACCACACCGTCACTGATTTTTGATTTCATATCATCAGATAGGGTGCGCAGTGCTTTGCCGTCCATGCCTTGTAAGCTTGCAATCAGCACTTTTTGACCATTAATGTCTTGGATATTGTTGACCAAGTCTTTGGCTTGGCTACTGGCTAGTTTTTGCTGTAAGCGCTCGAGTTGTTTCTCTAAGTCGCGGGTTTTATCCGCCATTTGGTTGACACGGTCAGCGACTTCGTCACGTTTGGCTTTAAGTTGGCTCGCTAAGGTATTTAGCTGTTTATCGCCTTGTTGCACGTATTTGACTGCGCCCATACCGGTGACGGCTTCGATACGGCGGATGCCCGCAGCGATACCTTGTTCACTGATGATTTTGAATAAGCCGATATCGCCCGTGCGCTCTACGTGTAAACCACCACACAGCTCGATTGAGAATGGTTTGCCGTCTTTGTCAATCGTACCCATGCTCAATACGCGGACGGTATCGCCATATTTTTCACCGAATAATGCCATGGCGCCTTTAGCTTGCGCTTGCTCCATGCTTAACAGTTCAGCCGTGGCGGGCTGGTTGCTAAGGATTTGTTGGTTCACGGTGTTTTCGATGGTGATAATCTCTTGCTCGGTGAGTGGCTTGTCGTATGAGAAGTCAAAACGTAGCAATTCACTATTTACCAATGAGCCTTTTTGGGTTACACCTGTGCCGAGATGCTGACGCAATGCTGCATGTAGTAGGTGAGTGGCTGAATGGTTTTTGGCGCTCATCGCACGCACTTGGCTTGCAACACGTGCGTCACTGGCTTGACCCGTTTTGATTTGGCCCATTTTGACCACGCCATGATGGATGATAGCTTGGCCCGATTTTTTGGTGTCTAAAACTTCAAAAAGCCCCGTTTCGGTTTGAATTTCGCCCAGTTCACCGGCTTGACCACCGCCTTCAGCATAGAATGGGGTTTTGGCAAGTACCAATACGCCTTCGTCGCCTTCATTTAGGCTGTCAACGGCTTTGCCTTCTGCGTATAGATGAGTCACGTCACTTTGATGCTCTGACTCATCATAACCCAAGAACTCAGTCGCACTATCGATTTGAATCAGTTTGGTGTAATCCATACCAAACTTGCCTGCTTCACGTGCACGCGCACGTTGTTCGTTCATGCTGCGCTCGAAGCCTTCTTCATCGATTAAGATGTCTTTTTCACGTAGGATGTCAGCGGTTAAGTCTGCTGGGAAGCCGTAAGTGTCGTACAGTTTGAACACCGTTTCACCGGCTAACGTATCACCGGCTTTTAGCGATTCAAGTTCATTTGATAGTAAGCGCAAGCCTTGTGATAAGGTTTTAGCAAATTGTTCTTCTTCTTTTAGAATCGCTTGTTCGATATAGCTTTGGCGCTCGCGCAACTCTGGGTAAGCATCGCCCATGACTTCAGCGAGTGGCGCTACCAGTTTGTAGAAGAAGTTTTCAGTCGCGCCTAGCTTGTTACCATGACGTACCGCGCGGCGGATAATGCGACGCAACACATAACCACGACCTTCGTTACTTGGTAACACACCGTCACCGATTAAGAATGCCACGGCACGAATATGGTCAGCGAGTACTTTTAATGAGGCTTGTGCATCGTTGGTTATACCGATGATGTTAGCGGCAGCGTTCATCAAGTGTTGGAATAGGTCAATCTCATAGTTGTTGTGAACGCCCTGCATAATCGCGCTGATACGCTCTAAGCCCATACCGGTATCGACGCTTGGGGCAGGTAGTGGCTCAAGCGTGCCATCTTTTTGGCGGTTAAACTGCATAAATACGCAGTTCCACACCTCAATATAGCGGTCGCCATCTTCTTCAGCGCTGCCAGGCAAACCACCCCAGATATGCTCGCCATGGTCGTAGAATACTTCGGTACATGGACCACAAGGACCAGTATCACCCATCGCCCAAAAGTTATCTGACTGGAATGGGCCGCCTTTATTGTCACCGATACGGATAATGCGCTCTGGCGCAAGACCGACAGTTTTATGCCAAATATCAAAGGCTTCGTCATCGGTGTGATAGATGGTAACGTAGAGTTTGTCTTTTGGCAGGTTTAACCATTTTTCTGAGGTCAAAAATTCCCAAGCGAATGGAATTGCTTTTTCTTTGAAATAATCGCCAAATGAGAAGTTGCCCAACATCTCGAAGAAGGTATGATGACGTGCGGTATAACCGACGTTATCCAAGTCATTATGCTTACCGCCTGCGCGTACACATTTTTGTGATGATACAGCACGGTTGTAATCGCGTTTTTCCAAACCCAAAAACGTGTCTTTAAACTGGTTCATACCCGCATTGGTAAATAGCAACGTTGGGTCGTTGTAAGGCACTAGGCTTGAAGATGCCACTGGGGTATGACCATTTTCAGCAAAAAAATCAATAAACGCTTGGCGCAGCTGTGCTGACGTGAATTTTGGGGCAGAACTAACAGGAAGGCTCAAGGCAAACTCCTAATAACTTATGAATTAATGAAGTAAAGTAGACAGACAATCGGTGCAGATAGGGATAAAATCACAAAATTTTAGCAGAATCTTGAGCAAAAAGATAACAATTTGGCGGTACTTAGCGGTACGATGCGGATAAAAAGGCGATTACACAACATTACATATTAGCAAAGATTCGTTAGTAAGTCCTATAAAAAAAGGTTTGCAAATTAACAACAGTACAATCTTTTTTTTCCTTGTTATCAGTGTGGAATAGGCGTATAACTATATTATATCCATACAGCTGAGAGGGCGTTATTATGAATTGGGCATTATTTAGTGCGGTATTTACCATTGCTTCTGGTACCACGATTGGTGTTTTAATGACAATTGCCTTAATTATCGGTTTTGACGAGATCCCTCACATTATTGCTGTGTGTATTGCGGGTTTGATTTTATCAGTGCCTATTTCATATATTGTTGCTAAAAAAATGCAAGCCTTGGGAATTGCCAAACCCGGTAAGCCATCACACTCATAAGCCATCGGTAGAAATAAGTAAATAGTCAACTATGAGCGACTGTTTAAAATTGGCCACAGCCTGATATTACCAATAATAAGAATAAGTAATAATAAAAACAATCAATCTAAACACGAATCAGGTTTGTGGCCAGTGTTCTACTAGTATATGTAGTTGTTTGAGATATCCTTGCAAAAGCTTATACCCGTTCGATTAAGTTTAACCAATGTCAACGTCATGGCATTGGTTTTTTTGTGCCCAAGCGTTTAGTGTCACGATAGCCACGGATAGTCATTTATAAAAAAGGCAAAATGTATTATAATTAGCCGTTCATTTAACCAAGGTTTTTTTTGCCATGAACCCAGCCAGTTCGGAATCTCATACGCCTATGACATCGCCTGCTATGGTCCCTGCGACCGATTCACCAACTAATTTAAACCAAGTCACGGATGGTATGGCTTTTAATGAGCCACTCGATGCCAGTGCATTATTAGATGCGGTTAATGCCAATGCGGCATTGGCTGATAGTGACGATGACTTGTATGATGAGCAAGCGGCATTTGGCACATTGCAAGAAGATGAGCAAATCCAAGCAATGAATGATGAGTTTAATGAAGCCCAAATTTCTCTCAAAACCATTCGTGATTTTATCCGTTTTTGTGTGACAAAACTGCGCGAGTATGATGTGGTTGTGGCACAAGGTACGACCGATGTGTTTGCAGAAGCGGCCGCGATTGTGTTACATACCTTGTCGTTAGATTGGTCGGCTGATGATCAGATTTTGGATTGCCGTTTGACTGAAAGTGAAAAATCAGAAGTATTGACCTTGCTACAACGTCGCATTATTGAGCGTAAGCCACTTAGCTACTTGATTAACTTGGCGTATTTCTGTGATTTGCCATTCTACGTAGATGAGCGTGTGTTGATTCCACGCTCACCGATTGGTGAGTTGATTCGTCAGCAGTTCTATCCGTATTTTGACAGTAATGATTTGGTTGAGCGTCTGGCCGGTACCGATGGCAATAAACACTTCTTTAATCATGGCTTATATGACAAACAATTGGCTCAACCAGAGCGTATTTTGGACTTGTGTACCGGTTCAGGCTGTATTGCGATTGCATTGGCGAGTCGTTTCCCGGATGCCAATGTCGATGCCAGTGATATCGATAAAGACGCGCTCGCGGTAGCTGCGGTGAATGTCGAGCACAATGACATGCTGCATCAAGTGAATTTGATTGAATCGAATTTGTTTGAAAAAATTCCTGCCGAAAATCAGTATGATTTAATTGTGACCAATCCGCCATATGTGGATGCTGCGACTATGGCCGATTTGCCACCTGAGTTCTTGCATGAGCCAGACCATGCGCTAGCGGCCGGTCAAGATGGCTTAGACTTGGTACATCAGATTTTGTATTACGCGCCAGATTATTTGAACCGAGATGGTTTGTTGGTGTGTGAGGTCGGTGATAGTGAGTGGGCATTACGCCAAGCTTATCCAGAAATTCAATTTGACTGGGTTACCTTTGCGCATGGTGGTAGTGGCGTGTTTGCCATTGATTTTGATGAGTTGATGGAATACCGCGAATACTTTGCGGAGTACGTTAACAATTTATAAATAACGATGGGTAAAACTAAGTAGTAAATAATTGGCCAAATTACTCTCGGATTTGGCCGTATTGGTTGAAGAATAATATCGAAGATAACACACAAGGGTTGATGACAATGGCAGGCAATACCATAGGAAAACTTTTTACCGTTACTACCGCAGGCGAGTCGCACGGGGCAGGGTTGGTTGCGATTGTTGATGGTGTACCGCCTGGGATGTCATTGAGTGAGGCGGATTTGCAAATTGACCTCGACCGCCGTAAACCCGGTACCTCAAAATTTGCTACCCAACGTCGTGAAGATGACGAAGTCGAGATTATCTCTGGCGTGTTTGAAGGCAAAACCACCGGTACGCCAATTGCGTTATTAATTCGTAACACTAACCAAAAATCCAAAGATTATAGTGATATCAAAGATACCTTTCGCCCAAATCACGCCGACTATACCTATACTATGAAGTATGGTTTTCGTGACTATCGTGGTGGCGGTCGTTCGTCAGCACGTGAAACCGCAATGCGCGTTGCCGCAGGTGCGATTGCCAAAAAGTTTTTAAAAGAACGCTTGGGTGTTGAGATTCATGGCTTTGTCGGTCAAATTGGTCATGTGATTGCCAATGATATCCCTGAAAGCCAAATTGACTGGGATTATGTCAATAGCAATCCGTTTTTCTGTGCCGATGGTGCTGCGTTGCCACAATATGAAAAGTTAATTACGGAATGCCGCGAAAATGGTACCAGTGTCGGTGCGAAGCTAACGATTATCGCAACGGGTGTACCAGTGGGATTGGGTGAGCCGATATTTGACCGGTTAGATGCGGATATTGCCCATGCGATGATGGGTATTAACGCGGTAAAAGGCGTGGAAATTGGTGCTGGTATGGCTGTGGCGGGCGAGTTCGGTCATTTGTCGCGTGATGAGATGTCACCGGATGGCTTTTTGTCCAATCATGCGGGCGGTATCTTGGGTGGTATCTCAAGTGGACAAACCATCAAAGTCAATATCGCATTAAAACCAACGGCCAGTATTACAACCGCCGGACAAAGTATTGATATACATGGCAATCCTGTGCAAATGCTAACCAAAGGTCGCCATGACCCATGTGTGGGTGTACGTGCGACACCAATCGCTGAAGCGATGTTGGCGATTGTACTGTTAGACCATTATCTGCGTCATCGTGGTCAAAATGCCGATGTCGTACCACCTATGACAGCCATTGAGTAATTAATGGGCTATCGAGAACCTGTGGGGCAAGCGATGCCAACGGCAGTTATCACACCAGGTGTTACCCAGACAGCAGTGCTAGAGCGCGCTGCTGTGGTAGTGCGTGGTGAAGAAGTTATGCCGCGTGCAGTACAGCAACAACTGGCTTGGCAAGGGCAATTGCTTGCCGCGATGGGAGTTGACCGTTGGGTGAGCCAATCTTCACCTGTGCTGACACTTGATAACACGATTTTCGATCAAGTAACTTTTACCACTGAAGCTGAGCAGGTCGTAGAACCTCGTCCATCTTCAACAGCAGTAATGCCAACAGGCGATAGCCATAACGTAAGTCCATCGTTAGCCACGGCATCGACAGACGCTGTCGAATCTTTAGAACAGCCCGTATCACCAACAGCCTTACTGCCAAAAAGTCCCGTGCTACCGAATAATTTGGTGTCACAAGAGGCCAAATCGTATATTGCACCCGTGGTACCAAACCTTGGTGAAGACGGTGCAAGTACGTTTGATATTAGCTCAAGTCTTGTGTCACGCTTTGGCTTACAAGCGATACGGGTGTTTAATTGGGTGTTGCTTGTCGATAGTCAGGCATTACAACAAGACCCGCGTGATGCGCAATTATGGTCACAGCTAACCATTAACCTCAAACAGCTACCCGCGTATTTTGATTTTCCGCTGTGTGATAATGAGGCGAATTTACCAAATGCGGCTTTACAATCAATGGCCACTTATAAAATGGCTTGGGCAAGTTTGCATGGGTTTTTGCATGGTTTGATGCACCAATCTGTCAATAAAGCGCTAAGCGATAAATCTGTCATTCAAACACCACGATTAGGCGCGTTGACGCCATTGCCAGAATGTTTGGAATCATTAAGCTTTGAGCGCTTGCCGTATTTGCATGAAATGGTAGAAGATTATCGGTTAAAGCGTCAATTGTGGCGATTGCTAACCGAAAGCTAAATGAATGTGATTTTATGAATGTAACTTCCAAAATTTTGACCCGTTTACCCCAGTTTTAATGAGTTGTAATTTGTAACCAATAAGGATGATGTGATGAGCGTAACCTTTGACCAACGCGTTGCCAATTTTTGTGCCGGTCCTGCGAGTATGCCAACCGCAGTACTACAAAAAGCCCAAAGCGAGCTATTAAACTGGCATGGTACTGGGATGTCAGTGATGGAAATGAGCCATCGCAGTGATGAATTTGTGGCGATTGCGAGCAAGGCTGAGCAAGACTTACGCAAGCTAATGAATATTCCTGACAACTACAAAGTGTTGTTTTTACAAGGTGGTGCAAGCTTACAGTTTTCTGCGATTCCGTTAAACTTGCTAAAAGGCACGGCGGACTATTTGGATACCGGTATTTGGTCTAAAAAAGCCTTGAGCGAAGCCAAACGTTATGAACAAGCGGGCCTTGGCAAAATTAACGTCGTTGCCAGTGGTAAAGATATGAATTATGCCGATGTGCCTGATATCAGCACTTGGCAGTTGTCAGACAATGCGGACTATTTTCACTACTGCCCGAACGAAACCATTGGCGGTTTGGCCATGTTTGATGTACCACAAGTAAGTGCGCCAATTGTGGCGGATATGTCATCTTGCATCTTGTCACAACCAATTGATGTGACCCAGTTTGGTATGATTTATGCGGGCGCGCAAAAGAATATCGGACCTGCGGGTTTGACCTTGGTAATCGTACGTGAAGACCTCATCGGTAACGCCAATGCGGTATGTCCAAGCCTATTGGATTACAAGAGCCAAGCGGACAACGATTCAATGGTCAATACCCCACCAACTTGGGCATGGTACTTGTCAGGTCTTGTGTTCGAGTGGTTGTTAGAAAATGGTGGCGTTGATGCAATTTATCAGCAGAACTTGACCAAAGCCAAAATGCTATATGATTACATCGATGCCAGTGGTTTTTACCAAAACCCAATTAACACAGCACATCGTTCAATCATGAACGTACCATTTACCTTAAATGACAGCAGCTTAGATAAAGCATTCTTGAAACAAGCGGATGCCGCAGGTTTCCTAAACCTAAAAGGCCATCGTAGTGTGGGTGGTATGCGCGCGAGTATCTATAACGCCATTGATTTGGCGGCGGTACAGCAATTGATTGGCTTTATGCAGCAATTTGCCGCAAAAGCTTAATCGGTTGAATAAAGCCATTAATAAAAAGCCTGATACTATGTCAGGCTTTTTTTATGAGTGATGACTAAGGCAAAAAGAAAGCCCGGGTCATTGATAACTGTACAATTAACCTAAGTGCGAAGACTAATCGCTCATGCTAGAATGGGCGAAGTAAATGAGCAGCTAGACGAGCAGTTAGACGAGCAGCTAGATGAGCAGTGAAAACAAGCAGGAAGCCGGTGGTTATGCGTATCAAGTGTTATAAAGTCTTTCATACTTCAGGTCAACGTCATCGCACTGGGTTAATACAGCTATTAGCGAATGCGGTATTCGCCGGTATGTTATTGACCAGTGCTTCCACTCATCTCAATGCGGCACCTGTCACAGTGACTGCGCTTGCACATAACAGTCAGCCACAGTTTGATGGTGCTGTCCATTTTCCCTATGCCAATCCACAAGCCCCCAAAGGCGGTACGCTAAGCTTAGTCGCGCTAGGTACTTTTGATAGTATCAATAAATGGATTGATGTGGGAACGCCAGCGGCAGGTACCGATTATCTGTTTGAAAGCCTGATGACCGGTTCCCTGAATGAAGCATTCGTTCAATACCCGCTATTGGCACAAAAAGTCACTTACGACCCTGATGATGCCAGTTGGATTATTTATCATCTCAATCCAAAGGCAACGTTTTGGGATGGCTCACCCGTGACGGCAGCGGACGTCAAAGCCAGTATGGATGCGATTTTGACCAAAGGCTTGATGAGTATGCGCAGTTATATGGCCGATGTCAAAACCGTACAAGTCATTGACCCACATACCGTCAAATTTATCTTTAAATCCAAGGAAAACAAAGAAATCAGTATGACCGTTGCGCAAATGCCGATTTGGTCGAAGAAATCCATTGACGCCTATTTTGATAAAGTCACCCTCGTGCCGCTCGTGGGTAGTGGCCCGTATAAAGTCGGCAATATCGAGGCGGGACGGGCGATAACTTATGTACGTGACCCGAATTACTGGGGGGCAAAGCCTGAAGCAGGCGTGATGGCCAATATCGGCCGCTATAACTTTGACCAAATCAAATACGTGTATTACCAAAATAACGAAATCGCGTTTGAGGGTTTTAAGGCGGGCGAATATTTATTTCGTGCGGAGAATAAAGCGCGCACTTGGGCAACTGGTTATAAGTTTCCGGCAATCCAAGCAGGTATGGTGGTCAAAGAACAAATCAATAACAGCAATCCGGTGCCGTATCAAGGCATTGTGATGAATCTGCGCCGTCCGATTTTTGCCGATATTCGTGTGCGCCAAGCGATTACCTTGGCGTATGATTTTGAATGGCTCAATAAAACTATGTTTTATGGTCAATATCAGCGCTTGCAAAGTTATTTTTACCACTCCGAGCTTGAAGCCAAAGGCACGCCATCTGCGGCAGAGTTTGAGGTATTGAAGCCATTGTTATCAAGTCTAGAGCCGATTCAGCGTCAAGCGGTCTTGGCCAACTGGCAAGCGCCTGCCTCAAAGGCCGATGGCTTTAACCGTGATAACTTATTAAAAGCGCGTGAG
>ERZ650312.2210-NODE-2210-length-10782-cov-11.599422_pt1 | contig 10782 bp, 13 predicted proteins | sample MGYA00376248_ERZ650312 | MGnify/ENA primary metagenome ERZ650312 (study PRJEB26733, sample SAMN07839316) | wastewater metagenome | biome: urban; feature: wastewater treatment plant; material: waste water | place: USA: North Carolina | collected 2016-07-28 ... | reverse complement strand
TTGTATTTCTATTATCTCATTTTATAGGTTTTTTGAGAAGTTTTTAGAGGTGCCCTTATATAAATTTTTCTGCGGAAGCATATCGTAAAAATATCAGGAACAAAACAAATAGTTTCAACCCATATACAAAGTATAACGACCAATAGGTTTGAACTTTTAATAATTGTAGGATGGTTAGAATCATAACACTAGCAAGATTTATTAAAACAGATAAATACAAATCAAATTTGTCATTTCCAAAGCTTTATAGTAACATTTTAGAACTTTCGTAAATAGGAGATATTCCCATAGCAAAAAATGTATACAAAGTAAGAGGAATAATATTTGTTGTGATTTCATCAGAAAGAAAGTGAGATAGAATATTTGATAATAACACAATAGGACAACTGTTAAGTATATATCAGACTTAAAGTAGCTATGCTTTAATCTCGCTACTACAATCCTCAATTTCATTAAAATCATTTTTTCTGTATCACTTGAGATAGTCTCGTCTAATATAAATTAAAATAGCTTCTAAAATCAGACAAATTGCTGATAACAAAAAACTGATGGTAATGCCAAAATTCTCGGTAATATAGCTCATTAGTAACACAAATACTGAAAATGATAGTGTTGAAATCACTTCAATAACAGAATAAACATTGACCAAATTATTTTCCTCTACAGTCTCCTGAAGAAATACACTTTCAGGAACTTCTTTTAGCTGTGATAACATACCAACTAAAGCGGAAAAAAATAAAAACATCTGTGCATTTGGAAATAAAATAATGGCCAACGTCACTATTGCTATTGATACAAGAGGAAAAATAATACTTTTCCATTTAGCAGCTAGGAACTTTTCAGATAACCTAAAAGCTATTAAACCACTTGTTATAATGCCAATAGAGTATGCTGTATTTGAATATCCCCAGTAGCTTTCTGTTTTATTTAATAACTCAGTTACAAAAACAAGTATAATGGAAGAAACCCAAATCGTATTTGAGAAAATTTCAAATAAATTTGCCGAAATAAAAAGTCTTAATCTAGGATCTCTAGCAACTGACTTCCAACCTTTGACCAAAATGTCAAGATTAGTCTCTGACTCTAGCACCTCCACCTCAGCATCAGGAAGAAATAACATCATGAAGCTGGAAATTATATACAACAGTAAAATTATAAGAGTGGTAGGTAAAAGGCCAATCGTTGCAAACAGGAGTCCACCTAATCCCCACCCCACCAATTGAGTAGCTTCACCACTCATTGACAATGCTGAGTTTGCCTTACCCAAATCAGTTGCATAACGTGGGACAATAGCATAGGAAACAGGTGCTGCAAAACCATCTAATATGGAAATTGCAACAACAAATAGATACATCGCCAAGGGCGGTACTGATTGCATGACTATAAACATTCCTACCAGTGTCAACAATAATATAGTCTTTCCGAATTGAGAAAAAGATAGAACCTTATTTAGTGCTAACCGTTTAGTAACTAAAGGAACTAAAATACTAGCAACAAAAGAGGATATTCCTATTAAAATAGGAACTAATGAAGTGGCAATTACTGATTTTGAAATAATGTATATGTTAGCAATGATAGTTACTCTAAAGAAAATATCTGCTAAATTTGCAAACAATTGAGAAACTAACAACTTGATAAATGAGTTAGACATACATTACTCCCACCTTTTCTTTCAACTCTGGAATTAAAATTTGAGTAACAAACTTTTCAAATTCCTGTTTTTCCCATTGACATTGTTTATAAAAATCGACATCAGCAGATAATTTGCAACCTCCCGAACATAAACCACCTATTTCACAAATTTGACAATCTTTATAATCTAAAAAAGTCTTTGTTTCGTTTTGATAAGACATCAAGTCAATGGTGCGCAAATTTCCTAGAATGTATTGAGGACGTCCAACTGTTACAGTACATCTAAATAGATTTAGTTCATTATCAATATAGAAAACCCTATCATACGGAGACACATTCCAACAGTAATTATACACTCCTTTAGTTTGAGCTTCATTAAAGGACAGTTTTAACTTATCAGTCAAATTTTTACATGTTTGAATAAAACCTGCATGGAGATTTACAGGGACTTGTTCGGTAATTTTCATCAACTCCAAAAGGATATCTGTCTCAGATACAATATAGTCATCATACCCAGTATCGAATAATCGGTCATCTACTCTTCCGATATTCCAATAAAAATTTTCTCTTGAAAAATAACCTTTTTCTTTAAAGTAAGAATAAATTGGAACTAATTCATATAAATTCGTCTTATCAAAATTTGTTCCAACATCCATCACAATTCCATAGTCTAACAAAAAATCAGTGATAGCTAATAGTTTCTCTGTATTATTTGCTACTTTGGTAATTTTAACTATCTCTTTGTATGTTTCTGGCAATGTATTAACAGTAATGGCAATAACCGAGATAATACTTCTATAAATAATAAGTTTCTTAGCAAAGTATGGTAAGAAAATTCCATTTGTCGTTATATCTACTTTTAATTTCTGATCAACACAATATTGAAAAATTCGATCAATTATTGGCTCATTCTTAGGCAACAAAGGTTCTCCTCCAAATAAGCCCAAAGAAACCTCTAAGTCTGGATTTTCCTTAATAAGCACTGTAATCTTATCAAGTGTTTCTTCCAACTCATCGAGAGTTATCGGTTTTCTTGCTAAACCGTCATATTTTTGTTGAAAACAATAGCTACACCGTAAATTACAAGAGTAAGTAATCGCTAAAGAAATCTGAATTTTTTTCCTAGATTCTAATAATAATTTTTCATCATAAAATTTTTCAGAAGTAAAGTGATCTAAATTAGAAGAGGGAGTTTCAAACCATTCACTTAGGGAAGGATCAATATCCATCCTATTATTCTTTATCTTATCACTCTCTACAACTAATACTTTATTTTTAAAAGAATTAATTAAAAGTGTCAATTTGTCACTAATCTTCTGTTGGTAGATCGATGTTAATGAGATTGTGTGAACTGGATTACTTTCAGCTATTGTTTTTAGTTCTCCATCTTCTAATTCATAGATCATGTACTATCTCCTCATCTCTTTAGTATCTACGACGAGTAATATACTGTCCAACGATGATACCACCTGGCTTATCTTCAGATGATGTCATAGTATCATCAATAGCTTTCATTTGTAGAATTTCTTCTTCTGTAAATTCAATAGACATAATAGTCACCTCTTAAAAATTATTGTTGTAAGCTTACAACAACAATTTTACAATAACAACAAGAACTTTTAATTTTTTCCCATATCTGCCGATTAGCTCTTCTCAGCTAAAATTTTTTCTAGATGCCCTTCATAAGTCTTTGCTAAGTGATTACTTCCTGCTAATTTCATTGCAGCGATACACTTTTTCATTTCAATAATTGCTTTACAATCCTTCTCTTTTTTATGGTGATACAGATGCTGTGCATACTGAAACACCAATCGCTCATAAATTTCAGTCTCAGTGAAAAAGCATTGGTCTAGTTGTTTTTCAAAATACAGTGCATCCAGAAATTTTCCTCTCTCAACACATGTGATATATCCATTTAATAACATTGATGAGATTAATCGTCTATTATTTGGAATTTCTTTATAAAAGTCTGAACGTCTAGACATTTCACTCGCTAAGACCATGAAAACATCATGCTTTAGGACATCTAAAGTATTTGAAAAAATCAATAGTTCATAATACCCCCAGTATTCCACACTAAACAAATAGTCGGTTAAATCGTCCAAATCCTTTTGATTATAATAAGCTTCTCCTGATAAATCTTGCAAACGAATTTTCAATAAAATCATATTGAGTTGATAAAATTTAACCATTTTATTCTCCGATTCCATCTGTGAATATAGAAGCTTTTTCATGCCTTCAACATCATGATTAGATACAAAATGTCGAATCTTTGATAGAAGTTCATTGAGTTCATCTCTATGAAAATCATGAACCGCATACATAAATTCATCAATTGGCATGTTGATTTCATCTAAGATAAGCATGAACTTAGAAATGGTTAAATCTGTCTCACCTTTTTCAAACCGAGATAGCTGAGACGTTGATATACCAGCCTTTGCAACATCTTTTAACTTTAATCCTCGAGATTCTCGAAACTTTTTAAAAATTTCTCCAAAATTTTTCATATCACACCTCAATCACGCATATATGGGAATGTTTTTTGATTTTTAACATTTTAGCATAAAATAGAAAAAAATAAAAGTGAGGTATTTCACATGAAAAATCAAAAACTACTACCTTTATTGTTCCTACTCTTTGAGGGAATTATTATTATCGTTGTTGGCTAACACTAAAAAATTTGTCACTATAATGCTTATACATTCATGAAAATAGGGCTACCTGAACTCAGGTAACCCTATTTTTATCATGCCATCCGACTTCTAACAACTTTTCTAACAAGTCCAAAGACAAGTAAAAGATTAAAAATAATATAGAAAGTGGTAAAGCTGAAAATTCCATTGGTGGCTAAATCTTCCACATAGAGGTATCGTTCTGTAAAAAAGAGGTAAATTCCATAGACTTCTGTGAAAGCTAAAAATCCGATTAAACCAATGACAAATAAGCTTCCAAGCATCTTCGCAATCTGAAACAAGACAAGTAAAATCAGTCCGACCGCTGCGATAATCAAAAGACTTTGAATAATTTGTTCAATCATATCTGTACCTCTTTCTACGCTAATTGCTTACGATAATAATCTGCCTTCCCCTTGTCTAGATCATCCAGTTGTTCAACCAGGTCAAGATACTCTTCTTTGGTGACCTCATCTAAGTCTGGAAAATCATTCTCACGAGTCGTGATAATAACTTCTAATTGACCAATGATTTCTCGCTTTGAAAAGCTGTAATCAAGGGTTTCATCCTCATACTGTTCCTTTAAGGCTTGATAGTTAGCTCTATCTTCAGGGCTTGTAAAACCTTGTGCTAACCATTCTTCTAATTGGTAACGTATATCTTCTACTGTCTGGGTCATAATCAATTCTCCTTTGATGATTTCTTAATGTCATTTTAAAGCGTTCATTATTTTTTGTCAGCCTTTTTCAATTATATCCCAAGCTTTCTTTAATCTCTCAATGCAATCAGGAATATTCTCCAATTCAATTTTACTAAACCCTAAAAACAAATGCTCATGAGGACACTCAGCTTCTTCTTGCCAAAACTGCATCGTATCATAAACTTTAACCCCTACATCAAGAGCACGCTTTATCATTTCATATTGATTGATTTTTGTTGGAAAATTAACCAAGAAATACTGACCACTTACGTTATGAGAAACCTTAATGGGAACTTGAAAACTATCAAATCCATTTTGAAATGCCTCATATCGTTTTTTAAAAATATGATTCATTTTTCTAACCAACCTATCATAGTCCCCACTACTCAATAAATTAGCTAGTGCAATCTGATTAATTAGATTCACCGTGCTATTATGCATTTTAAATCTTTCTAAAAAATCTTCAGTAAATTGTTCAGGTAGTACAATATAACTCATTCTGAAAGATGGTGATAAAATTTTTGAGAAAGTCCCAAGATAAATAACACGATCAGGATAGTCTATTGATTTCAATGCGGGTACAGGTTTTTCATAATAGCGTAATTCACTATCGTAATCATCCTCAATGATAAACGAATCATTCTGCTCAGCAAATTCTAACAATTTTTGGCGTCTAGAAATTGGCATAATCATACCTAAAGGAAATTGATGTGATGGGGTCGTATAAATCATATCTATATTGATTTCATTAGAAAAATTACAAATATCTAACCCTTTATTATCCACCTTTTCTGTACTAATATTCCAAGAATTCTTTATAAATATTTCTCGTGCTTTTGGATAACTTGGCTCCTCCATTACTACGTTTTTACTTTTTCCTAAAAACTGACATAAATAATCTAAAGATTGTTGTAAACCACTTGTGATGATAATCTGTCTAGGATTACACACAACACCTCTTATTCGTTCTAGGTAACGAGAGATTTCCTTTCTTAAAGATATATCCCCCTGAAAAAGTTGTAAACTAGATAATTTTTCTGTTAATTCAAGTTGATCAAGTGCAACTATATAGTGTTTCTTCCATACTTTTTTCGGAAAAAGATTACTTGTATGGCTACTGTTAGTCAAGTCATAAACAATACTATCTTGGCTCAACATTTCCTCATCCATACAGTTTTCATCAAATGAATTTTTCCCTCTCTCAGAACAGAGCACCTTCGGAAGTCTTAAAACATAAAATCCCGCATTTTTTCGACTTTCAATATATCCTTCGAGCGTTAATTGAAGGTAGGCCCTATCAACAGTATTCCTACTGACATCTAGCATTTTAGCTAATGTTCTTGTTCCTAAGATTCTTTCATTCGGCGATAGATAACCATTCATAATATCTAACTTTATCTGATTATAAATTTGCTCATATAGCGGTCGTTGTCCCTTGCCTTTTTTTAGATTAATCATAACTCCTCCATAGTGGCACCTAAAATTTTTCAATTACTGGTACTTTTTATTATACCATTTATCAATTAAAATTTTTAGAAAGGAGGTAATTACAATGTCTATTCTTAAAGATATGGGAAATACACCCTTAGTGAAATTAAAAAATCCATTTGGTGATAATTTCGCTCAGGTTTATTTGAAAATGGAAGAATTCAATCCAGGTGGCAGCATAAAATCACGTGTTGCTTTACAGATGATTGAGGATGCAGAAATTGCTGGTATCTTAAATCCTGGTGCTACACTAATTGAGCCAACAGGTGGTAACACTGGGATTGGCCTAGCTGTGGCCTGTTCACTAAAAGGTTATCAATTAGTTTTAACAATTCCAGATAATTTTAGTGCTGAAAAAATTGAAGTATTAAAAAAATATGGTGCCAAAGTTACTCTTGCTGACCATAGAATAGGAAATGATTGTCACATTAAGAAAGCCAGAGAATTACTCAAAGATAATCCTGATTGGATTTGTTTAAATCAATTTGAAAACCCTTCAAATCCTAAAGCTCACTATCTATATACTGCTAATGAAATTATTGAACAATTAAATACTCCTATTGATTGTTTTGTGTCAGTAATCGGTAGCGGAGGAACAATAACAGGGATATCAAAACGATTAAAGGAATACAATCCCGAAATCAAAATAATTGGTGTAGAGCCAAAAGGATGTAATATTCTAAATAATATTTATATTCCACATAAGATTCAAGCAACCGCAGTAGGTAAAGTAGGAAACTTTTTCGATAAATCAATGATAAATGAAATGGTCAGCGTTGACTTTGAAGAAGTACAAAAAATCAGAAATTACCTTAGTTTCAATCAAGGAATTTTTGTCGGTATTTCATCAGGTGCTAATGTTCTAGCTGCTTTTAATGAATCAAAAAAATGGGATTCTTCAAAGACAATAGTTACTATAGCACCTGATAGTGGTAGAAGCTACCTAGAACTTTTTAATCAATAAAGCACATAGATAGGAGCAATATGGAAAAAGAGAAATTTTTAAAAGAAAAAATTAATTCATATTTAAAATACTTTAATTATGATTTCACTCCTGTTGAGTTTCAAAATATATACCAAAAAACTCTATCAGACTTAAATACTTTCCTTGCAAAGGATCCTAGTAATGGAGGTGATTTTATAATCATAATTAAATATAATCTCCCTTACCAAGCTGTATTACTATATAGAATAGCAAATTGTTTATACTACAAGGATCATAAGGATTTAGCCATGAGTATCTCTGAGTTCGCAAAACTAAAAACTGGTATTGAAATTCATCCCGCAGCTCAAATTGGTGATAACTTCGTCATTGACCATGGTTTAGGTACAGTTATTGGTGAAACTACTGTAATAGGGCAAGATTGTTATATTTTACAAAGCGTTATTTTAGGTTCCAATAGTATTACTGACCATAAAAAACACGATAGACATCCTAAGATTGGTAATAATGTAGAAATTGGCGCCTTCAGCAAGATATTAGGCAATATTCGAATTGGAAATAATGTAAAAATTTCACCTAATTCAATCATTACTAAAGATATTGACGATAATTCCAGAATTGTCGTTTCATCCTATTTTCAAATCGAAAGAAATCAAAGTAATATTAAATATACTGGTTATCAAGTAATGAATAACAAAATTATTATCTACTTTGATAAACTCAATGAAAGTAGTGTAAGTGATGTTCAATATTTATCTAAAAGCAATATTTTTAAACCATCTAAATTAAATACAAATCAGATAACTATAGAAAATAATGATTTTATTTTACAACTCAAACTGCAGTTCCTAGAAAATAATCACATTATCAGTGAAATGATTATCCATATTTAACAAAATGAAAGGTTACCTATACAATGAAATCTAATCGTTCAAACGCAACTATCTATATATTTTTAATTTTTGTAGCTATTTGTTTTTTAGCAACAGGAGGTATATTCGTAAAATTAAGTTCTCTACCTCCTATAAATACTGGATTTTACCGTGTACTTTTTTCTATCCCTATGCTACTCCCTTTTATAAAAAAGGAAGATATCCAATTAGATAAAAAACAGATAGCAACTATTCTTTTAGCGGGAGCGTTTCTAGCAGGAGATTTAGCACTATGGAATATTTCCTTCTCTTATACAAGTGTAGCAAACGCAAATCTACTTGCTAACTTAACCCCCTTTACAGTAATCCCTTTTAGTTATTTTTTCTTCAAAGAAAAAATGACTAAGCGTTTTTTTCTGGGAGCCTTTATCACCTTTCTAGGTGTAATTATTTTAATGGGAAATAGGTTGACACTAACATCAGATAGATTATTAGGAGATATGCTGAGTCTCAGTACTTCAGTCTTCTACGCTATGTTTATGCTAACAGTTTATAAACTCAGAGATTATATTAAAAGCAATGTGATTATGTTTATTAGTGCCTTTGGAAGTCTACTAATTCTTGGAGTTGTAATCTTTTTTACTGAGGGATTCTATATTCCTCATAATTTTTCTGAACTTTGGCCATTATTGTCTCTTGCGCTTATTTCTCAAATTCTCGGTCAGGGACTATTAGCTTTTTGCCTTGGAAAAGTAAATGCTAGCCTTTCGTCATTGATTACATTATCCCAACCAGTAGTCGCTGCTATCTATGCTTGGATTGTATTTCAGGAAAGTTTAAACATACAATCTATCATTGCTATTATGATTACTTTGGTAGGAGTCTACTTAGCTAAAACACAAACTAAACAATAATATAGTAAAAAACAAGCTGAAAATTGCTTGTTTTTTTGTAGTAATCCCACTCTTTTTCTTAAAAATCAAGAGAAAGTTGTTGGTCGTGTTGCGGTTGGATCGTTTCATTGAACTTAGCTAGTGCTGCATCAATTTCCTCAACCTCTGCTTCTTGTTCAACCAAGGGGGCAAGGATGTCATATTTGGCTTTAACCAGCTGATAATCCTCTTCTTTAGGAAAGACCTTTTCCACTTCAACCCTTGCGACTGATAGCTTATCTTTCAAATTGTTAGCAATTTCTTCTGTTTTTTCTTGGTCCTCTAGGATATGGTCAATGGCATTAGTAATGCGTTGGATGGTTCCCACATCTGATTTCAAGTCTAAAGAGACAGAATACTGGTTGCTGCCTGAAATGGTTAAAGACACCATATCTGGTAAGGGCTCACTAGGACTTCTGGTTGCCATTTTAAGCTCAAACCCTCTAAAGGTCGCAAGCGTTCTTACTTCTTTGGTTTCAGAACGGTTATAGGTAATGAGTTTACGTAGATAGTCTCCAGCTTCTGCACGGTTATCCATCATTTGATTGTCAAACCGCATGATAAAATCTTGTGACTTAGTTGCTAAGGATTGGGCAATATCACGGTCATATTGACTGAGGTGTTTCTCTAATACAGGGAGGTTCTGCTCACAGTAAGAAATGGTATGGCGATACTCATCTTTGGAGCGATTAAAGGCACGCTTTTGATTGTCCAATACCGTCAACTGAATAGGTTACACTAAACTAGACAGAAGAATAAAGTGTTCTACACTAAAGAAAAGAGGAGAACAGATATGTCTAGAAAAATTCGCCGTTACTTCACAGATGACTTCAAACAACAAATCGTTGACTTGCACAATGCAGGTAGAAAACGCAGTGAACTGATCAAAGAATATGATTTAACACCCTCAACCTTCGATAAGTGGGTTAAACAAGCAAGAACAACTGGTTCCTTTAAAACTGTCGATAATCTGACAGATGAACAACGTGAGTTGATAGAACTCAGAAAACGAAATAAAGAGCTCGAAATGCAATTAGACATTCTAAAGCAAGCGGCAGTGATTATGGCACGAAAAGGGAAATAATCACTGCTAACAAGGATAAATACAGCATTTCAGCCATGTGTCGTTGGTTGAAGATTCCTCGCTCTAGCTATTACTACAAAGCTGTAGTGCCAGTATCTGAGGCACAACTTGAAGAAATGGTGAAGCGCATTTTTCTTGACAGTAAGTCCAGATACGGCGCTAGGAAGATTAAGAAATGTCTGGAAGCACAAGGGATCACCTTGTCTCGCCGTCGGATTCGTCGCATCATGAAGAGATTGAATTTGGTTTCTGTTTACCAGAAGGCTACCTTCAAACCGCATTCTAAAGGGAAGAATGAAGCACCAGTTCCGAATTTCTTAGAGAGACAGTTTAACCAACAAAAACCATTGGAAACCCTTGTGACGGACTTAACCTATGTTCGTGTTGCCAATCGTTGGGCTTACGTTTGCTTGATCATTGACCTCTTCAACCGTGAAATTATTGGCCTATCTCTTGGTT
>ERZ650312.2206-NODE-2206-length-10798-cov-5.465140_pt1 | contig 10798 bp, 7 predicted proteins | sample MGYA00376248_ERZ650312 | MGnify/ENA primary metagenome ERZ650312 (study PRJEB26733, sample SAMN07839316) | wastewater metagenome | biome: urban; feature: wastewater treatment plant; material: waste water | place: USA: North Carolina | collected 2016-07-28 ... | reverse complement strand
GCCACCCCTTTATACTATTATGTCGGAATCGATTTAAGATTATAAAAAATTATACTAAGAGGTAAGACGTATTTTGATGAGATATATTTTTTTAATCTGTTTTTTACCTTTTTTTGTATTTGGGGATCAGCTTGTCCATCCGCTTCCAAAAGTTGTGTACAATAAGCAAAAAGCGGCACTCGGGGAGAGATTGTTTTTGGATCCGTCGCTCTCCAAAGATTCGACGGTGTCGTGTGCCGATTGTCATAGTTTATCCCGCTACGGGGTTGACAACAAAGAGTTTTCTACCGGTATCGGCGGGGCAAAAGGCGGCGTAAATTCTCCCACTGTTTACAATGCAGTTTTTAATTTTGTCCAGTTTTGGGACGGGAGGGCAAAAACACTAAAAGATCAGGCGAAAGGCCCGCTTTTAAATAAGGTCGAGATGGGAAATACCGAAAAAGGGGTTGTAGCGGCGGTTGAGAAAAATAGATACTATGCGGTAGAGTTTAAAAAAATATACAAAGACGGTGTTACTTTTGATAATATCGCCGACTCTATAGCCGAATTTGAAAAGACGCTTATAACATACAACTCAAAATTCGACAGATACCTAATGGGCGACAAAAGTGCTCTTACTAAAACCGAACAGGAGGGGTTTGGACTTTTCAAAGGTAAGGGATGCATAAGTTGTCACAACGGTGTAAATCTGGGTGGAAATATGTTTCAAAAACTGGGTGTTACCGTAGAGTATAAAGACCCAAAATCAAACCTTGGGAGATACGGTGTCACAAAAAACGAAGAAGACAAATATATGTATAAAGTTCCGAGCTTAAGAAACGTAGAGATGACCGCCCCGTATTTTCACAACGGACTTGTCGGATCCCTCAAAGATGCTATCGTCTTGATGGGCGAACATCAGCTGGGTATTGAGTTTTCAAAAAAAGAACTTGAAAAAATAGAGGCATTTTTGAAGACGCTAACAGGTGAAAGGCCGCCTAGGTTTGTAAAATGAAATATAAAAGCATAAACTTTGCCGCAATCGTCTCCTTTATCTTTTCGGTTACCCTTTTGGCGATGTCGTTTTCCTATGTCAGGCAGGTATCTGTTGAGAACGATAAAAACTACGAACTTTTGGAAAAAGCATACAAGCTGGAACTTGTATACAAAGAGATAGCCAATATCCTATCAAAAGAGCTAACTTACATAAACTATGATGTTGTGAACGGACAGATAGACAAAGCCTCAACCCTTATAGCCGAGATAGGGCGAGACGGTAAATTCCAGCCTAAAATATCTGTTGAAATAGAGAAGGTAAAAGCAGATTTTGATCGAAAAAGTAGCGGTTTGGAAAGATTTAAATCGATTAATGCGGTTGCGGCAAATTCGCTTTTATATCTAGGCTCAAGCGAATGGGGGATGCAAAACAGGGAAAATTTTGTCTTATTTTCAAAGCTTATCAGTGTAAATGTCGATAAAGAGATTGATCTTTTTAGACTCAAAGATGAGATAGAGTCTAAAACGGCAACCACAAAGCAAGATGAGATACTAAAGGCGCACGCCCTCTCTATAGTCAAATCATCTATGCAGATGAGAGTGTTAGCCAAACAGTTTGATGAAGGCGGTATGAGAGATATAAAAAACCTGAAACAGACTATGTCGGACATCTTTAAGGTGGAGAGAGAGCGAAACTGGAGGACAAAAAATATACTGTTTATAGTTACTTTTTTAGCCCTATCGGTATTATTTTTTCTATTTATCCTGTTTTGGAAAAATAAGATAAAGCTAAACAAGTTTCATGCCGCTATCACAAAAAGTGACGGTTTTATAGTTATGGCAGACAAAGAGCACAAAATCACATACGCAAACGAAGTAGCTACGTCTGTGATGTCTTCTGGAGCCGCCGAAGATATTTTAGGCAAGGATGCACTTTCATTTTTTGCAGACGGTTCACAAAAAAAAGAGAAGATAGACGAAAAACTAGGCTCCAATGAGGTGTATAGAGGCGAACTTGAGTGTGCATGTGACGGGAAGATTTTGAATATAAAAATTGCCGTTTTGGGGATTTATGTCGATAATAAGCTGGATTCAGTGCTGTATCTGGGGATGGATGTCACAAAGGAAAAAAGGCTTGAGGAGCGGCTAAAAAAAATAAACCGTGACCTCTCCAAAACGATAGAGCAAAAAGTAAGAGAGATTCAGGAAAAAGATGCCGCATTACTACAAGGTGCTAGACAGGTTGCCATGGGGGAGGCGATATCGAATATTGCCCACCATTGGAGGCAACCTCTAAATGCCCTCGGAATTATCATACAAGATATCAAGCTCGCATCTGATTTTGAGGAGCTTACAAAAGAGCATCTGGAGGAGTCTGTTTTGAAATCCAAAGAGATTTTAAAACAGATGTCCAAAACAATAGAGAATTTCAGGATGTTGTTTAAACCAACAGGAAATAAAGAGCGGTTTACCCCTGCTTTTGCAGTTCAAAAGGCTATGTTGCTTGCCGAAAACGTCCTCAAAAACAGTTGCGTAGATATACGGGTGGATGAGAGCGGCGATACAAAGGAGATTTTCGGATACTCAGGGGATTTGGCTCAATGTATTTTGAATGCTCTGATTAACTCAAAAGAGATTTTAGAGGAGAGGAATATCCCTGATCCTTATATTGATATTAAAATACAAAACGGCGATTCAGATGTCATAGTAGTCATAGTGGACAACGGCGGCGGCGTGAAAGATGGGAGCGCAGACAGGATATTTGAGCCGTATTTTACTACCAAGCCGACGGCTCACGGTAGTGGACTCGGACTTTTTATGATAAAAAATATCGTCGAAAAAAATATGGGCGGAGTCGTCGAGGCACGCAACACCGACGAAGGGCTATCGCTAAAGATAACCCTTCCGGTGGTCGGCGGTTTTGAAAATGGTAAATAGTTGCGAGAGCTGTCCGCTCGGAGCAAATTTACGGCTTTGCCGGAATAATCAATATATTTTAGTTATTTCTAACAAACTCCGGATACCCCTCGAGGCCGCACTCTTCCAGATCTAGCCCTTCGTATTCGCTCTCTTCGTCTACTCTGAGCCCTATTATTTTTTTGATGATATAAAACCCAATATATGAAGCCGTAAAAGAGAATAGGGCGATGATTGCTATAGCTTTTAGCTGTGCTATCATCGATACCCCGTCTTTAAATATAGCAGCTGCAATAGTCCCCCATATACCGCATACGAGGTGTACCGACAAAGCACCGACCGGATCGTCGATTCGGAGCTTATCAAATATCGGAACCGCAAAAACGACAAGCCCGCCGCCTATAGCACCTACAGCAAGCGGAGCCCACAATGAGACATCGGGGGCGGCAGTAATAGCAACGAGACCACCCAAAGCGCCGTTTAGGATCATCGTAATATCGAGTTTTTTGTATTGGTATTGCATCAAAGCAGCCGCCGTTAGGGCTCCGGCAAGTCCGGCCGTATTTGTATTTAGAATAACTTTTCCCACCAAATCGGCATTATCATGCGATGAGATTGTTAGTGCACTTCCGCCGTTAAAACCGAACCAACCTATCCAAAGAAGCATCGCTCCGAGTGTTACAAGCGGGATATTAGATGCCGGAACCGCCCTGATTCGTCCATCTTTTGAGTACTTCCCTTTTCTTGCTCCAAGTAGCAGTATTGCCGCCAAAGCCGCCCAACCTCCGACAGAGTGGATCACGGTCGAGCCGGCAAAGTCATTTAGCTCTTTTAAAAAGCCTCCGCCCCAAGTCCATGAGCCGACGATAGGGTATATAAAACCGGCCATAATAAATGCAAATGCCATAAACGGCCATATCCTGATTCGCTCAGAGACCGCACCGCTGACTATTGAGACGGTTTTTGAGACAAATGCGAGCTGAAAAAACATAATAGCATAGATGCTGTAGTTTGTTTGCTTGATGCCGCCGTCAAAAAAGCCGCTTCCTCCAAACATCAACGAATACCCCCATAGTAAAAATACCATAGATGTGACGGCGTACAGCATCACGTTTCCGGTTAGTACGGAGACTACGTTTTTGCTTCTGACTAGTCCGGCCTCTAACATTGCAAAACCGGGTGCCATCAGGATAATGAGTGTGGCTGAGAAAATCAAAAAGAGGGTGTTTATGATATAGGTAATTTCAGGGTTCAATAAAGCTCCTAATAATACAAAAATGTAAGAATATGATATTACATTAATGGATTAAAATCTTAGTGATTAAAAAATAGGCAACATTATTGTTTTTTGCTCTTGTGCGTATCGACACGCACAAGAGAGGTGAAGTATTTATTTTAAAGTTTGTAGTTCGTTTTTTATTTTTTCTAGTTTTTGCTCTAATTCGCTTAGGGCGGCTTTGTTTTCCTCTATCAGGTTTGCGGGGGCGTTAGCCAAAAACTTTTCGTTTGAGAGCATGGATGAGAGTTTATCCCTCTCTTTTTCTGTTTTTTCCAACTGTTTTGTCAGTCTCGCCTCAAGCTCTTTGATAGCATCATCGCTCATAGGGGCATACGTCTCAATCCCTATTCCGACATCTACCGCCGAGTTTTCAGGTTTTGCGGATACGAATTCCACTTTTTCACATTTACCCAAAAAGCCGACGTATTTTGCGAGTGACTCTTTTAGTTGTCCGTCAAAACCACCGTCTTTTATGTAGCATAGCTCCGTCTTTTTGTTTGCGGCATTAGCGGATGTTTTGGCACGTCTGACGCTGATTATAGCCTCTTTGATAAACTCGAATTTCTCTATAATCTCTTTGTCGACAGGGAGTTCGGCCGGAAATTTGCCGAGCATAATCGTTTTTCTGCCCCTCCGGTCTCTTTGTATAAAAACTCAGATATAAAAGGCATAAACGGATGGAGTAGCTTTAGAGCCTCTCTAAACACTCCGCCAAGCTCCGCAACGGCCTCTTTTTCGACTTTGCTAAGCTCTATACCCCAGTCGCAAAATTCATCCCAGAAGAACTTGTAGACACCCAAAGCCGCATCGCTAAACCTGTATGAATCCAAATCGGCTCTAATCTCAGCCGTAGCGACGGCGAATTTTGAGTACATAAACCGTCCTAGCTCCGTAGTCGGTTTTGTTTTGTTTATGTCGGTGAACGCTTCGCAGTTCATAGCAAGATATTTTGCGGCGTTATACAGCTTGTTCGTAAAATTTCTAGCCTGCATAAATTTCTCTTTCGAGAGCCTTATATCGCGACCTGATACGGCCAACATCGCAAGGGCAAATCTGAGGCTGTCGGCGCTATACTCCTCCACTACATCGAGCGGATCGATAACGTTTCCTTTTGATTTTGACATTTTCTGACCGTGTTCGTCTCTGACGAGTGCATGTAGATACACCTCTTTAAACGGTAGTTTCCCCAAAAACTGCTCACCCATCATCATCATTCTGGCAACCCAGAAAAAGAGGATATCAAATCCGGTAATCAGTAGTGAATTCGGATAAAAAGAGGCCAGATCGTCGGCACATACTTTCGGGTCATTTTCATTTCCCCAACCGAGTGTACTAAAAGGCCAAAGTGCGGAGCTAAACCACGTATCCAGTACATCCGCATCCTGTCTTATTGCAGATGAGCCGCATTTTGGGCATTCCGTGTGTTCGCCCTCTTCGCCGCCCCACTCGTAATCGCAATCGTCACAATACATAACCGGAATCCTATGCCCCCACCACAATTGTCTGGATATACACCAATCACGCAAATCCCTCATCCATGAGTCGTAGTTGTTTTTCCATTGTTTTGGGATAAATTCCGTTTCACCGTGATTTGCTTTTTCGATAGCTTTTGCGGCGGCCTCTTTTTTTACAAACCATTGTTTTGAGATATAAGGCTCCACGACATTACCGCACCTATAACAGTGTCCGACCTGATTTACGTGTTTTTCTATTTTTTCTACAAACCCTAGTTCTTCCAGTTTTTTGACGATTACACCTCTGGACTCTAGCCTCTCCAATCCGGCAAACTCTCCGCAATGGGTGTTTAGAAACCCTTTTTCATCAAAAATAGTCAAAAACTCCAGATTATGTCTTTTCCCTACCTCGTAGTCGTTTACGTCGTGAGCAGGAGTTACCTTTACGACACCGGTACCAAATTCCATATCAACATGGGAGTCGGCTATCACCTCTACCGATTTTCCGATTATAGGCAAAACAACCCTTTTGCCTATTAGATGTTTATATCTTTCGTCGTCCGGATTTACCATAACGGCGGTATCGCCGAAATATGTTTCAGGTCTTGTCGTTGCTACGGTCAAATACTCATCGGAGTTTTCAAAAAAGTATCTGATGTGATACAAAGCCCCTTCGTTTTCTTGATAATCTACCTCTATGTCGGATAGTGCACCGTCGTGTGTACACCAGTTTATCATATAGTTATCTCTGACGATTAGGCCGTCTTCGTATAGTTTCAAAAATGCTTTTTTTACGGCGGCCTTTAGCCCTTCATCCATCGTAAAACGCTCTCTTGACCATGCCGGAGAGTTGCCGATTCTCCTCATCTGTCTCACGATATTGCCGCCGCTCTCCGCTTTCCAGCTCCAAACTCTTTTCAAAAACTCCTCTCTGCCTATATCCTCTTTTTTGATACCGTCTTTTAGGAGTTGTTTTTCGACGACGTTTTGAGTTGCGATTCCGGCATGATCGGTTCCCGGTTGCCAAAGAGTTTTGTATCCATCCATCCTTTTGTATCTGACTACTATATCGCTAAGGGTGTGATTGAGTGCATGGCCTATATGCAAAGAGCCGGTAACGTTTGGAGGGGGGAGCATAATACAAAAGTTTTTGCCGTCTTTTTGAATCTCTTTATTTGCGTCTATCTCAAAATATCCGTTTTTCTCCCACTCTTCGTAACAAGATTGTTCAAAACCTGCGGGAGAATACTCTTTTATGGTCATTTCGTGTCCTAAAAATATTGATTAAAGTAATTGTATTTTATCAAATACCCCGTTAAATAGCGGTATTGCGGCTGTTTTTTCGGACGTATAAAAATGTTGGCACGATTTTCGCTTATGTATATTTAATTTCTCAAAGGAGTTTATGTTATGGTATTTGAAGTAAAGTCGCCGATTCTTGGTTTTGACAGTTTGACAAAGGTTGAGGTTAAAAAGATTGACAACTTCTTTTCTAGCCTAAAAGACGCAGAGAGCAGTCTCCCTACGTTTACACTAGTAAACCCTTATGCGCTTAGAGAGTATTCGTTTGATATTCCTGCCGCAATCAGAGTCCTTTTGAATCTAAAAGAGGACACAAAAGTTGAGGTATACAACATTATAGTACTTCAAAATCCTATCGAAAAATCGGTTGTAAACTTTTTGGCTCCGCTTGTTTTCAACATGGACAATATGACTATGGGTCAAGTAGTTTTGGATGCAAGAGATTATGAAAACTTTATGGTTGCCGACGAGATATCAAAATATCTAGCAGACTAATCTCCGCCCTTTAGCCCCTTTTTTGGGGGCTTTTTGTACAATCCCCCTCTTTAAAAAACTTCAAAGACTTTTATATTGGCCTACAAAAACCTAAACAAAGAGCAGCTAGAAGCGGCAAAAGCGCCATTCGGAAATAATCTGGTTATTGCCTCCGCCGGTACCGGAAAGACCTCCACGATAGTTGCCAGAATATATTATCTGCTTGAAAACGGGGTTAGACCCGAGGATATATTGCTGCTTACTTTTACAAACAAAGCGGCGGCGGAGATGATCGCCAGACTCAAAAAGTTTTTCGATAAAGATAAAATAGACAAAATTGAGGCTGGAACATTCCATGCCGTCAGCTACAAATGGCTAAAAAAACTAAATCCAAATATCGCCCTAAAACAGCCCAGAGAGTTAAAAACTCTATTTTCCGCTATCCACGACAGGTATGTCCAAACGGTTAAATTTTATGAAAATAGACCGTATAGCGCTAACTTTTTGTATGATCTGTACGAATCATATCTGGCTTCATGCGAGGATAGACTATATGATTACCTCCAAAAAAACGCTCCGACACAACTAGAGCATGAAGATTTGTATATAAAAATTTTCGACTCTTTTGATGAGCAAAAAAAAGAGTGCGGCTTTGTCGGCTTTAACGACTTGTTGGTTCAAGCGTCGGCGGCTCAGATAGAGGGGAAGCTAAAAGGGTATTTTGAGGTTTTGGTGGACGAGTATCAAGATACAAATAACCTCCAACACCATTTGGTCGAATCTGTAAAGCCGAAATCGCTTTTTTGCGTTGGGGATTATGATCAGAGTATCTACGGTTTTAACGGGGCAAATATATCCATAATCGCCGCATTTGCAGAGGAAAAAGATAACGCAACGGTTTTTACCCTCACAAAAAACTACCGTTCGACATCAAAAATACTCAGCCTTGCCGATAGGGTAATAAGGCATAACGATAGAATCTATCCAAAAAAACTGGAGGTTGTCAGGTTCGAGAGTGACCACCCGCCTAGACTGTTGGTTTTTGACGAGGCGTTTGACCAATATGCAAAAATAGCGGAGCTAATCAAACAAAGCAAAACGCATCCGGATGAAATCGCTGTTTTGTTCCGCAACAACTCGTCAGCGGACGGGATAGAGGCGGCTCTAAGAGAGTACGGGATAAAGTGCAGACGAAAAGGCGGGGTAAGTTTTTTTGATTCAAAAGAGATAAAAGCCGCCCTTGATATTTTGACAATTTCTGTAAATCCAAAAGATATTTTGGCTTTTATAAATCTGTTTGAGTATGCAAGCGGGGTAGGGAGCGCAACGGCAAAAGATCTATGCGATGCCCTCACTATGCTAGGGGGCGGTTCTATCACGGAGGGGTTGTTTCACCCTAATCCGGAGATAAAAAATCCGTTTGAGAGTAAAAAAAGAGAGGTTGGGCTTTTTGACGACCTGTTTGAGCTTGGGAGTGTGGCAAGATTTAAAGATTTGGGGCTAGAAGAGGCGGTGCTCTCTAATCCGGCGCTCAAGCACCCAAAGCTAAACAGGGATTCCGCAAAGTTTTTTAATGAGTTTTATCTGCTGATGCACAGGCTTCATAAAATCAAAAATCCGAAAAATGGGGTTGAGATTATAAAAAATAGCAAGTTTTATGAGGAGATCAAAAACACTTTGGCTAGACAAAGGGCGACGGCAAAAGACAAAACGGTGGATGTGGAGCAGTTTAAGGGGGCGGTTGAACGGATAGACAGAAAGATGTTTTTGCTCTCAAACCTATCGACCCATTATGACGACAAGGCAGGCTTTTTGAACGCTATGATACTAGGAGCCGGAGAGATGTCTGAGGGGGAGGGGATAAATCTGTTAACGGTTCATGCCTCAAAAGGGCTTGAGTTTTTAGAGGTTTATATCGTCGATTTGATGGACGGAAGATTCCCAAACAGAAAGCTGATAGCAAAAGGTTCAAGCCTCGAAGAGGAGCGGAGGCTTTTTTATGTTGCGGCAACCAGAGCCAAAGAGAGACTGGTTCTCTCGTATGCAAAATACGATAAGGTCAAAAAGACGGATTATGCTCCGTCTGTATTTTTGAAAGAGGCTGGGATGGTAGAGTAGGTCTACCTGATAGCCTTTGCCATATCCCACATCGGCATAAAAATTCCGAGAGCCAGTAGTAGAACTAGTCCCGCAAGCATAGTAATTAGTACCGGCTCTATAGAGGCTGATATATTGTCCATTTTGGATTGAAATTTTTTGGAGTAGTAATCCGATATTTTATCAAGCATATCGCCAAGACTACCGCTTTGTTCGCCGGCTCTTAACATTTGCATCGTCATATTCTCATACATTCCCGCCTCTTTAAAGGCCTCCGTCAGGGACATACCCTTTTGAACCGTGATAATCGACTGTGAAAACTTCTTTTTAACATACCCGTTTTCTATACTTCTTTGTGAAATCTCTAGCGCTTCAACAATCGGCAATCCGGCTTTGTTTAACTCTTTAAATACTACGGTAAACCTGCTCAACAGCCCTGTTTTTACGGTTTCGCCCACTATCGGAAGCTTTAACGTCCATTTGTCGATTAGCGTCTTAATATCCGGACTGGTTTTGTATGCTCTGTATACCACTATAAACAGGGTTGTCAAAATTAAAAGTGCGATAATCCCGTAATCTGCAAAAAACTTTTCTGCTCCCAAAAGGATTTTTGTAGGTAGAGGTAAATCTGCTTTAAACTTATCGAATACCGCTTTGAATTTCGGTACTACAATCATAATAAGGGCAACAAAAGCTATACACATAGCCCCAACCACTGCAAAAGGGTATCTGAGGGCTTTTTTTAGCTTGACCCTATTCTCCTGAATCTCCTCTAGTATCGAAGCTAATGAGTTTAGCGATTCGGCCATAGCTCCTGTCTTTTCACCGAGTTCCGTCATGCTAATAGTCAGCCTACCAAGCTCAGATTCGTGGTGCCTGAGCGACTCCGAAAAACTCATACCGGCGTTTATGTCGGAGAGACTTTTAGTGAGTATCTCTTTTAGCCTCTTATCGGCAGTAGAGGATATCGTCTCTTTGAGTATTGATGTAAAAGGGAGTCCGGCATTTGCCATGACTGCAATCTGCCTAATAGCTACGATTTGTGCTTCGAGCGGGATTTTTTGTTTAAAAAACTCTTTTGTGATTGAGAAATCAGACTTAAAAATGGGTGCCGGAATCTCTCTGATTTTAATAACTTTGCCGCCGTAAGCCTCTTTTGCCCTCTCTATGGCTTCAACTTTAGAGTTTGCCTGAACCCTCTTTTTCTCTTTTTGATTTGAAATTATTATCTCGGCTTCAAAATATTTTTCATTCATGTTTATAGCCTAGAAACTCTATATACCTCTTCGAGCGAGGTTAT
>ERZ650312.2205-NODE-2205-length-10799-cov-41.410276_pt1 | contig 10799 bp, 10 predicted proteins | sample MGYA00376248_ERZ650312 | MGnify/ENA primary metagenome ERZ650312 (study PRJEB26733, sample SAMN07839316) | wastewater metagenome | biome: urban; feature: wastewater treatment plant; material: waste water | place: USA: North Carolina | collected 2016-07-28 ... | reverse complement strand
GGTAGTTTTTCTGGCAATGTCATCCATTACAGTCTAAAAGTGGGTGATATTGAGGCAAAAGCAGGGAATAACCAACGTGTTGAGCTAGTATTTCCGCCACAAGCGAGCAACCGTGTTGGCGTTCGCAATCGCTAGTATTGTTTAACTTGCTTTCGCTTTGTTCATTGCCATTGTTTAGTTCTAGGATTTATTATGTCGCAACCGCAAGCCAACCAGACTCTAATCATGCAGCACCTTGCCAAACGCTATGGCAAGCGTTGGGTGGTTAAAGATGTGTCTTTTTCCGTAGAACAAGGACAAGTGGTTGGGTTACTCGGTCCAAATGGGGCGGGTAAGACTACCAGCTTTTATATGGTCGTTGGTCTGGTCAATATGGACAAAGGGCAAATACAGCTCGGCAATCGGGATTTGTCGGCATTGTCCATGCACGAGCGCGCCGCAGCAGGCATTGGCTATTTACCGCAAGAAGCGTCAATTTTTCGCAAATTAACCGTTGAAGAAAATATTTTATCGATTTTGCAGACTCGCACAGATTTGGATAAAGCGGGGCAGCAGCAGCAACTTGAGCAGCTGATTGGGGAATTTAATTTGGGTCATGTGCGCCACTCATTAGGGATGAGCGTGTCAGGCGGTGAGCGCAGACGCTGTGAGATTGCCCGCAGCCTTGCCTCAAATCCCAAGTTTATTTTGCTTGACGAGCCTTTTGCGGGGGTTGACCCGATTTCGGTAGGCGATATCAAAGAGGTAATTATTAAGCTCAAACAGCGCGGCATCGGCGTGCTCATTACCGATCACAACGTGCGTGAGACTTTGGCTATCTGTGAACATGCCTATATTGTCAGTGAAGGACAAATTATTGCGGCAGGCACGCCAGAGCATATTTTAGACAATGAGTTGGTACGTAAGGTCTACTTGGGTGAAAACTTCATGGTCTAGCAAGCAGGGTTTAGTAAGATTGTTCAAGGCAAAACCTATGACCACCAAAGCGCGCATCTGGCAAGCGATTTTATTTGAGACAATCGCCATACTGCTATCATTAGGCTGGGTAAAATTACTCAGCTTTTTTGGCTTTACGGGTAGTGAATCGCAGCATAACTCAAGTATATTGGCGCTGCTGATTGGCATTTCGCTCATCGCCATGATTTGGACATTTATTTATAACTTATTGTTTGATAAATTTTTTACCGGTGAAAAACTGGCTCGTCCGCTATGGCTACGGGTACTGCATATAGTGGGGTTTGAAGGTGGCTTGTTGGGCTTTACCTTGCCACTGGTCATGTGGGTGATGAATATTGGACTGTGGCAGGCGTTTATGCTCGATATTTCGTTGACCTTACTTATTTTGGTATATGGGTTTATTTTTTACTGGATTTATGACCTAGTCGCCCATAAATATAATCCCAAATAACAGCAATCTTGCGTGGCAAAACTTGTGAGTCAAACATAACTCGCTATCCCTAATTTCATCGTATTAATCTCATCACATAGTTTATCCCTTTCACCACCAACAATACCCTTTAAGTTTTTTATTCTTTTTTCTTTATTTTTAAATTTTTCTTTGCAAATTGGACTCTATGGCAAAATCAAAATCATCCTACGTGTGCCAACAATGTGGCGCAAACTTTGGTAAATGGTCGGGACAGTGTGCCGAATGTGGCGCATGGAATAGCCTTGTCGAAGCGCCGACGGTCAGCATGCCACATCATAAACCTGTCACCAAAAAAGCCAGCAACTACGCGGGCGAGCAATCGAGCGTCATGCCACTTAATGCCGTGCCTATGTCACTCGATACTCGGCTGTCAACGGGTGTTGGTGAGTTTGATCGGGTGTTAGGCGGTGGCTTAGTGGCAGGTTCTGTGGTGCTGATTGGGGGTGATCCGGGTATTGGAAAATCCACTATCTTGCTACAGACGGCGATTCACATGGCAGAAAATCAAAGTCTCGCCGGCAGTGCGCTGTATATTACGGGTGAAGAATCGTTGTCACAGGTGGCGATGCGGGCTAGTCGTTTGGGGCTACCCAATAACAACTTAAAAGTATTGGCAGAAACCAATGTTGAAATGATCTGCCAAGCCCTAACCCAAGAGCAACCAGCCGTCGCCATCATTGACTCAATTCAGACTTTGTTTACCGAAGCCATCCAATCCGCGCCAGGCGGGGTCAGTCAAATCCGTGAATCAGCGGCGATTCTGACGCGCTATGCCAAGCAAACAGGTACAGCGTTATTTTTGGTCGGGCATGTGACCAAAGAAGGGGCGCTGGCAGGCCCTCGCGTGCTAGAACATATGGTGGATGCGGTACTGTATTTTGAAGGGCAGTCGGACAGCCGTTTTCGAATGATTCGTGCGGTGAAAAATCGTTTTGGTGCCGTCAACGAGCTGGGCATTTTTGCCATGACGGATGCAGGACTCAAAGAAGTGGCAAATCCATCGGCGATATTTTTAAGTCGCTATGATAAACCGATTGCAGGCTCAGTGGTCATGGTTAGCCGTGAAGGTACAAGACCGCTACTGGTTGAAGTACAAGCGCTGGTCGATGAATCGCAAGGACAACCTAGGCGCATGGCATTAGGTTTAGATTATCAGCGCTTAGCCATGTTGCTGGCAGTGATGCACCGTCATGGCGGTATCCAAACCAATGGGCAAGATGTGTATGTCAATGTGGTAGGCGGGGTCAAGGTACTTGAAACCGGCTCAGATTTGGCGGTGTTATTAGCTTGTGCCTCTAGTATCAAGGAAAAGCCTTTACCTTATACCCTAGCGGTATTTGGTGAGGTAGGTTTATCGGGTGAAATCAGACCTGTGCCCAATGGTCAAGAGCGTCTAAAAGAAGCGGTGAAACATGGCTTTACTCATGCGATTGTACCCAAAGCCAATGCCCCTAAAACGCAATTAGAGCAATATCAAGGTCTCAAAATTATTGCAGTTGAGCGACTAGACGATGCGATTGATAGCGCCTTTAATCATCTATAAATAAAAGACGTAAAAAAAGCTGAAAATTAACATTTCAGCTTTTTTATGATTCACTTGTTTATTCTGCATCTGCGGCAAAATTAAAGTATTTGGATTGACTAGCAACGATTTTTTCAACCGCTTCAATCACTTCATCCACCACATCATCATACACCCCATAGTGAAGTTCATTGCGAAATGAGGTAAACGGACTTTTACGTAGACCTGAACGCACTTCAGTGATACCATTTTTATGGTAAATAAAATCAACTTTACCATTGGTATTTAATACACAGCTTAACCGTCCATCTTTTATCATCATATCCACGCGCTCTGGCATAAAGATGTATTCATTGACATTTAACGTTTTGTCTTCGACAGCTTTTGTAACAAGTGATTTTAAATCAAACATAGTGACCTCAAAGTATATTGTTTTTTATAATTAACATTTAGAGAAAATAGCAGTATTGTCACTGCTTGCTTATCCAGTGTTATTATGAAGAATTTATCTATCACTGTGTGTAAAAAAATGGATAACTTATGTTATCCATCTTCATCTTGTTAACCATTAGCGCCCATTTAACCCATCGTATTTAATTGAGCAAAGTTAAATTAGCTCAAAATTAAGCTGTCATCTTCTACCACTTCGCCGCGGGTGCGTTCAAACATATTGAGTAAATCATGGACAGTCATGCCTTTGCGCTCATCGCCTGATACGTCTAATACCACTTGTCCTTGGTGGAGCATGACAGTGCGCGTGCCATGATTGAGCGCTTGCTGCATGGAGTGAGTGACCATCATGGTGGTGAGATTGTTTTCTTGGACGATTTTATCGGTCAGTTCCAAGACGAAAGCGGCGGTTTTTGGGTCAAGGGCAGCCGTGTGTTCATCGAGTAGTAAAATTTTTGACGGCTGCAGGGATGCCATTAATAGGCTAACCGCTTGGCGTTGCCCACCTGATAATAAACCCATACGGTCAGTGAGTCGATTTTCTAACCCTAATTTTAAAATCGCCAGTTTTTCACGGAAAATTTCACGGTTTTTGTGATTCAATGCGCCTTTTAAAAAACGCGATTCGCCGCGCTTGTAAGCAAGTGCCATGTTTTCTTCAATGGTCAAGGCTTCACAAGTACCTGCCATTGGGTCTTGAAAAACGCGCGCTACCCAGTGCGCCCGCTGGTGGGCGGATTTTTTGGTGACGTCAATATTGTTTAGGGTGATTTTGCCGCTATCGACCCGAATCGTGCCAGCGACAGCATTTAAAAACGTCGACTTACCTGCGCCGTTGGTACCAATGACCGTGACAAATTCACCCGCTTCAATACGCAGGCTGATACCACGTAAGGCGGGGTTTTCAATGGGCGTACCAGGATTGAAGGTCAATCGTAGGTTGTCTGCGTTCATCATAAGGCATTGTCCTTTTACTTTACTTTATAAGTTGTTAAGTGCCAAAGTTAAAATCAACTATTTGATACCAAGTTAAGCGGCATGCTTATGGCGATTGCTTAAAATTTTTGATTTGATTTTTGGTAGGATTAAAGCAATCACCACCAGCAGTGCGGTGACTAAGTTAACATCTTGAGGACCAAAACCAATCGCACGTAAGGTATCATTTGACAACGCAATTTGGATAAAGAATTTATAAAGAATCGCCCCGACAATAGCAGATAGGGTAATCCACAGCATTTTTTTGGCAGGCATGATGGTTTCACCAATGATAACGGCAGCAAGACCAATCACAATGGTGCCAACACCAATGGAAATATCGGCACCCCCTTGGGTTTGCACAAAAATCGCACCAGCAAGCGCAATCAGCCCGTTAGAAATCGCCATCCCAAGCAAAATACTTCGAGAAGTGGCAATCCCTTGTGCTTGTGACATTCTAAGGTTAGAGCCAGTTGCCCGCATCGCCAAGCCCATCTCAGTGCTAAAGAACCAATCCAAGAAAAACTTGGCAGCAATCACCACACCACCAATGACCACACAGCGCATCCAATAGCCGTTACTATCAGTCACCAGTTCGCCAAATATGGTTGGCTCACCGAGCAACGCCAAGTTTGGCGCTTGCATAATACGCAAATTGACGGCATACAGCGCGACCATCACTAAAATACTTGAGAGTAGCTGTAAAATACCAAGTTTGACATGTAGCCAAGCCGTTACCAAACCTGCAACACCACCAGCAAGCATACCAAAGATACAAGCCAGCCAAGGGTTGACATCCGCGATGATTGCCACGCCTGCGACAGCACCGCCTAAGGGAAAACTACCATCCGCGGTCAAATCTGGAAAATCTAACACCCGAAATGAAATGTATACGCCCAAAGCCACTAACGCATAGATTAGACCACTTTCTAGGGCACCAAATAAAGCAAGTAACGACATAACTGTTCACACAAAAAAGTAAAGACCGCTTGTTAATTTAACAAGCAGTCAGGTGTTAAGGTAAACCAAGTGGCATTAAGCGTAATGCGACTAAAGTACAAATACGCGCTTTGAAACTTTAGTTGCCACTGGGAAATTAAATTTGCAATCACATTAAAACAGCTAACATTAACGAATGATTTATTGTTTAGCTTTTGGCGCAGGTTCTACTTGGGCTGCCTGACTAATTAAATCTTGTGGCAGCGTAATGCCAACTTCTTGCGCGTGTTTTGGGCTAAGGTATAAATCAAGCTTATTCATAGTGATAGGCTTGATAGTACCTGGTTGTTCGCCTTTTAGGACGCGTCCAACGATTTTACCTGTTTCGATGCCTAAGTCTTTGTAGTTGATACCCATTGCCGCGACTGCACCACGTGCAACGGAGTCAGTATCGGACGCCACTAGGGGTACTTTGATTTCTTTAGCCGCTTGGTAAAGCGACTCATAAGCGGATACCACGTTGTTGTCAAGTGAGGTATAGATGAGCTGAACTTTACCTTGTAGACCGCGAGTCGCTTGGGGAATATCGGTAGTGCGCTGTGCAGGTGCCGCAACGATGTTGATACCCATAGGTTTAAATTTTGCTTCAAGCGCTTTGAGTACCACGGTTGAGTTGACTTCGCCTGGGCTGTATACATAGCCGACTGATTTGAGATTTGGTACCACTTTTTTCATCAGCTCAATCTGTGGCTCAAGTGGCAACATGTCTGATGCGCCTGTCACGTTGGTGCCAGAGGCTTCCCAAGATTTTATCAGTTTCGCTTCGACAGGGTCGGTAACTGCAGAGAAAATGACAGGAATTGAGTTGGTCGCTGCAATGACGGATTGCGCCGATGGGGTAGCAATGGCAACGATGGCATCGGGTTTATCCGCGGCAAATTGTTTGGCAATCTGACCGGCAGTCGCCGTATTGCCTTGGGCTGATTGGAAATTTACTTTTAGGTTTTGACCTTCTTTAAAGCCTTCGTTGCCAAGCTCTTCAATCACACCTTGACGAACGGCATCTAATGCTGGGTGCTCAACGATTGCCGTGATAGCAACAGACTTGGTATCGCCTGACGCAGCTGTCGTTGCGCTTGCTGTGCTTGCGCTACTGGCATCCGCTGTTTTATTGTCAGATTGGCTGCAGCCCATCAGGCTTGCCATACAAATTCCACCTAGCATCATTGCTTTGGTTAAACGAGAAACACCAAATGTAGCGTTCAACATATATCACTCCAAAAATCCATCCATAGGGTAACAATTAAATAAAGGGTAAATCTTAAAAAAGAAAATCTTACACTTCAATAACAATATCATACAGCATTGTTAAACATTATTTACATTTTATCAGCTAATCTTGCAGTCGCATAGCGTTATATATAGTAGCCCTAATGAAAGCTATGACTAACTGGTTAAAAAGGCACTATCTTGATAAATTCCTATAACATAAAAATCTGCCTCATTTGGTTAATGTATCATTTTTTAATAATAATTCGCTAAGTCATCGGCTAACTAATAAGTCATAGCGCATTGTTTTTAAGTAGAAAGAAAATTACCACAGCATTGTCATATTAAGTTACATTTTAATTTCATAATATAGCTTCATGCAAAATTACTTATCCAGCGTACATGTAAAGGTACAGATAAAGGTGTATGACAATGAAAAAATCGACGTTAATAACTAGCTTATTTTTAGCGGGCTCATTCATGGTTTCATCCGCTGTTTTTGCAGATCCTGGTCATGGTAAAGGTCAAGATAAGCAAGCTAGAACTTGGAAACAGCAACAAAAACACTATAAAGATGACCGCAAAGAAAACAAACGCTATAACACAAACCATGATAGAAATCACGACAGAGGCGAGAATCGATACTACGATAGTCGTACGGGCCGCTACCTAACCCACGAGCAGTATCGCCAATTGCCCCCAGGACTGCAAAAAAATGTCGCACGTGGTAAAGCGGTACCACCAGGCTGGGCAAAAAAACTAGACAATCGTTATTACACCGTCAAGCGATATAATGACCGTAATGTCTATGTGTTAAATAACAATGCTTATCGTCAGGCAAAGGTTATCAGTCGTCCGCGTCCAGGTGAAGTGCGCCTACGTGTTGACAACCGCGTACTTGATGTCCTTGAAGCGACACGTGTTATTTTAAATGTGCTTTAAATTTTTAAATGTGCTTTAAATAAGGCATCATTTCACTGCCCACTTTGAATAACCCGTCTATTTAGGCGGGTTTTTTTTATTTACCCATAGCGATTATTTATCAATTTTTCGCTCGGGTGTAGTATCAACGTTAATGGCACCTTTTAATAGTTCAGGATTTAATGTTAGGCCTTGGGCTTGTGCGTGTTTTGGGCTCACGTATAAGGTTAATTGGTTCATCACTTCGGGTTTAACTTGATTGACAGGTGTACCATCCAAAATTTTGCCTACCATTTTGCCTGTGGTACGCCCAAAGTCATAATCATTGACACCGAGTGCTGCCGTAGCACCGCGGCGGACGCTAAACTCATCGGAGGCGATGATGGGAAGTTTTAATGCATTGGCTGATTGCACCATTGATTCAAATGCCGACGCCACATTATTGTCCATTGAGGTATAAATCAACTGGGCTTTGCCGCCAAGGCTATTAGTTGCCATGGCAATATCAGTCGGACGGTTGGCTGGGATATCCACTAAGTTCATGCCACGCTTTGGTAGCGCAATGCTGAGTTTATCGCGCAGCGCCACCGAATTCATTTCACCTGCGCTAAACACATAGCCAATGGATTTGGCTGACGGCATGATTTTTTGCATAAAGTCTAGCTGCGGTTCTAGCGGTAATTGGCTGGATAAACCTGTGATGTTGGGCTGAGTCGGGGTGTTTTGTTGAGTAATAAGCTTGGCAGCGACAGGATCTGACACTGCTGTATAAACAATCGGTATCTCTTTGCTAGCGGCAGCCAACGACTGGGCAGTAGGGGTGGAGATTGCCACAATGGCATCAGGTTTGTCAGCGACAAATTGCTTGGAGATTTGTCCTGCCGTTGCCGTATTGCCTTGTGCAGACTGAAAATTTACGGTTAAATTTTTCCCTTTCACATACCCTTCAGCAGCCAATTCATCAATAATACCTTGGCGAATGGCATCAAGCGATGGGTGTGCCACAATCGCAGAAATGGCGATGGTTTTATTGGGTTTTTGGCTGGCAGTGGCTGAGGGTTTGCTAGCCGTATCCGTAGAAGCTTGCGCGGGTGGTTTTTGAGGTGAGCAGGCGGCTAAAGATAATCCAACAATAGCGCAAAGAGCGGATAATTGAGCGTGTGTTTTTGACAACATAGTATTCCCCAATAATCAAAGTTGTTTTGTGAGTCGAGTATATCATTTCAATGTACTAGTTTACTATAACATAAATAAAAGTTTGCGACTATGGCTAAGTTTTTATGGATTAAAAGGTTTTATAAACTCTTTGATAAACAGTAGCTTATTAACAAAACCTGTCATGAATACCGCTATATGCGTATGCTTAATTACATAAAGTCCGTAATTGAAACATAATGTATAAATATTATTGAATATTTCATGAAATTGTCATAATAAAATGGTATGAAAATCTTTCGATATCTTTTAGAATAGAACTTCTACTCGCAGCATTATTTATCTTTTTTAAACGATTCGTTGCAGCGTTGATTAAGTTAAACATGTCTGTGCTTAGTAAAGGTAAATGATTCACAGATGGAATCATCGTACACTAACTCAACAAGGAGGCTATATGAACTCATCAAACTTGATGGCAGGCGTATTAGTAGTTGGTGCTATTCTACCTTCGGCTGAAGCACCCCATTATTGCCAATATAATAAGGAAGCTAATCCAGTTAGAGCCAATCGAAAATCTATACCCGTTCGCATCAGCGTGAGTAAAGGTGAACGTTAATCGTGCGACATTATCGATTTTTTGATATTTAGGATAGCTTAATAAAAAAACCGCTGGTGATTATCAGCGGTTTTTTGTTGTAACCAAAAAATGCGTAAGAATGTGTCAAAATGTTTCAATTAATCGCAGTCAATCGCAGTTAAGCCCATTAAGCTAAGGTCGCACCTGCAGGGATATGGTCATCTAAAGTAACAACCGTCAATTGACCCGCTTTTTCAGCCGATAAAATCATACCTTCAGAAATACCAAACTTCATTTTTCGTGGCGCAAGGTTGGTGACGCAGACCACAGTTTTGCCCACCAATTGTTCAGGGTTATAGAATTTGGCGATACCACTAAACACATTGCGCGTTTTTACATTGCCCTGTGCATCTGTCTCACCCACATCTAGGGTAAATTGCAGCAATTTATCTGCACCTTCTACGTTATTGCAGGCTAGCACTTTTGCTACGGTCATCGTGACTTTGGCGAAGTCATCGATACCAATCAATGCGTTAGCATCAGTGGGTTGTTCGCTAGCGGCGGCTTTGGTTTTGCTCGCGTCCGCTTGCCCATTTGCGGCTTGATTGGCGACAGATGGCTGTTTGTTTAAATCTTCTTTTGAGGCATCCACCATCGCAGCAACTTTATCTTTGTCAACACGCTGCATCAATGGGGTAAAGGCGTTGATGGTATGCCCGACCAATAACGCATGACGGCTATCAAAGTCTAGGCTGTCAACATTGAGAAAAATTCGTGCTTTCTCACACATCAATGGCAATACAGGGGCAAGATAAACCACCAATTGACGGAAGATATTAAGCGCAACAGTACACACTGCTTGTACTTCGGCTTGTTGACCTTCGACTTTGTTGAGTGCCCACGGTTTTTTGTCATCGATGTACTCATTGGCTTTGTCTGCACACGCCATAATCAAACGCATGGCTTTGCTAAATTCGCGCGCTTCATAAGCGGCAGCGATATCTTCCCCCGCATCAATGATTTGTTGCACCAAAGCAGGCTCGCTGATTGTCAGTGCCAGTTTACTACCATGATTTTTATGGATAAACCCTGCACAGCGGCTAGCGATATTGACGACTTTACCCACCAAGTCTGAATTGACTTTTTGCATGAAGTCTTCAAGATCCAGATTGATGTCTTCGACACTGGCTGATAATTTGCTAGCAAAGTAGTAACGCAAGTATTCAGGGTCAAGGTTTTGTAAGTAGGTATCAGCTTTGATAAAGGTGCCGCGAGATTTACTCATTTTCTCGCCATTGACGGTCAAGAAGCCATGCGCGTTGATGGCAGTGGGTGTTCTAAATCCTGCGCCTTCAAGCATGGCTGGCCAAAACAGGGCGTGGAAATACACAATATCTTTACCGATAAAGTGATAAACTTCGGTGTTGTTATGATTTTCTTTTGACCAATACTCATCAAAATTTAAGCCTAAATTCGCACCTTGTTGGTCACACAAGTTTTTGAAACTTGCCATATAACCGACAGGCGCATCCAGCCACACATAAAAATACTTGTCTGGTTCA
>ERZ650312.2203-NODE-2203-length-10804-cov-6.044097_pt1 | contig 10804 bp, 10 predicted proteins | sample MGYA00376248_ERZ650312 | MGnify/ENA primary metagenome ERZ650312 (study PRJEB26733, sample SAMN07839316) | wastewater metagenome | biome: urban; feature: wastewater treatment plant; material: waste water | place: USA: North Carolina | collected 2016-07-28 ... | reverse complement strand
TGGCGGCCATAAAAAATCTTTTCAAAACTCAGAAAAAAACTATTTTGTCGGCGGATATTTCAAAGACTTCTCAAAAATCCAAACAGCCCACTGGCAAGCATTTGAGCGTATTATCGACAAAGCGCACAAAAGAGGCATTAAAATCACGCTTTTTATCTCTCCAAGTCACGCCAGACAATGGGAAGTTTTGGCTATCAGGCAAGGCTGGGAGATGTTTGAGGAGTATCGCAGGAGACTAATCGCCGTCAACGAAGACGTGGCAAGACGAAACGGTAAGGAGGCTTTTGTGTTGTGGGATTTTGCAGGATACCATCCACTCACCACCGAGACCGTGCCGGATGACCCAAAAGCCCGTATGAAATGGTACTGGGATAGCTCACACTACAAAAAAGAGTTAGGCGATATAGTCCTAGACCGTATGTATGACGGCAACTTTTCAGGCGGACAAGACTACCCAGATTTTGGAGTGAAGCTAACCTCTCGAAACATAGAATCACACCTTACAAAACTCAGAGCCGATAGAGTCAAATGGCGTGCTACCCATCCTACCGATGTTGCCGAGATAGAAGCCTTGAGAGGCGAAATGCAAAAATAATCTATCCACTTTTTTGATATTTATTTGACAACTTGACAAACAAATGCTAAAATCTTGCAAAAACCAAAGTGAGCAGAGATGCAAACAATACAAGTCGGAAAGCTAAAAAGCGAGTTCTCTTCTATCATAGAGCAGGTACAAAAAAATGGTGAGAGCTTTGTCGTGGAGTTTGGTAAGCAGCATAAAAAAGTAGCCGTCATATCTCCGTACATTGAAGAGCCAAAGCAAAGAGTCTTTGGACAGCTGAAAGGCAAACTAGTCATCCCTGATAACTTCAACGACGAATCGGACGAAATCAACGAAATGTTTTACGGCAAATAGATGAAAATTATCGTAGATACTCATATATTTTTGTGGCTACTAAACGAGCCTGAGAAGGTAAGTCAAAAATATATGAAACACCTTGAAAACACGGAAAATACTATATATCTAAGTTCGATTAGCGTAGCGGAACTGATGATAAAAAAATCAATAGAAAAGTTGGAATTTGACTTTGATATACTAAGCGTTACTGCGCAGATGGGACTAGAAGTACTACCTTTTGAAGGTATGGATGCTATAGGGCTAGGCGCATTGCCGTTTCATCACAAAGACCCGTTTGATAGGATGATAATTTCGCAAGCGTTGTCAAAAAACTATCACATCATCAGCGATGACGGAAAATTCGGATTGTATGATTGTAAGTTGATATAAAAACCCCGAGGCAAAAGCCCCGGGAAACAAGGAGTGAAGGTGAATTATCTAACTAGGTCGAAGAAGTAGTCAGTTTTTGCGATGCTGTTTGTCTCTTCGTCTAGTTTGTCTAGAACTTTGTTTACTATCCAAGATAGTAGGTTGATACCACCCTCGTATCCGTGGATAGAGTATCTGTGTGTGTGGTGTCTGTCGAAAATCGGGAAGCCTATTCTGATTAGAGGGATTTTAGTGTCTCTCTCTAGCTCTTTACCGTAGCTGTTTCCGATCATGAAATCAACCGGCTCAGTAAATAGGAAGCTTCTCATGTGCCATAGGTCTTTTCCAGCCCATACATGGCAGCTATCTTTTGCAGGGCAAGTATCGAGAAGAGCTCTCATCTCTTCAGCCCAACCCTCAGGAGCGTTGTGGCAAAGAACGTGAGTCGGCTCAGCACCCATCTCTATTAGGAAAGATACCATCCCTAGTAGGAAGTCAGGGTCACCCCAGATAGCGAATTTTTTGTCGTGCATATACGGGTAGCTATCTTGCATAGCATCAACAAGTCTGCCTCTAGCAACAGTAAGCTCGGCTGGAACCGCTTTTCCAGTCAATTTTGAAAGAGCCATTACAAATTCGTCAGTCCCTTTAAGACCGATTGGATTGCTTAGGTGAGTTTCTTGTTTGTACTTGTTTTTCAAGGTTTTCATAATTTTTTTAGTAGCGTATTTTTGAAGGCTGATTGTAGCCTTAGAGTTTACGCTATCTTTTAGGTCGGCTAGACTTGTTCCGCCAGAGAACATTTCATAGTTACCGGCAGGCATATCCCATTGTTCGCTCACATCACCTAGAGTGATTGTAGAGCCGAACATTTCAGCCATTTTTTTGACTTCTCTGATGCTTCCAATATAAGTTTCAAAACCAGGGAGAAGGTTGATTCTCTCAGTTTTTTCACCTGTTTTACCCATTTGGGTAATCATTGAGAACATCATATTTTCGTAGCCTGTTATGTGCGAACCGACGAAGCTAGGTGTATGCGCATAAGGAACAGGGAAGTCTTCAGGGATTGAACCGGCTTCTCTTGCATTTCCTATAAACGCCTGAAGGTCATCGCCGATAACCTCTGCCATACAAGTTGTAGAAACGGCTATCATTTCCGGTTTATACATCTCGTAGCAGTTTTGAAGACCGTCTACCATATTTTTAAGACCGCCGAAAACCGCTGCATCTTCTGTCATGGAGTCAGATACAACCGGAGTCGGCTCTTTGAAATGTCTAGTAAAATATGTTCTAAAGTATGCGGTACAACCGTGAGAACCGTGTACGTACGGCATTGTATTTTGGAAACCTAGAGCAGCATAAACCGAACCTAGAGGTTGGCAAGCTTTTGCTGGATTGATTGTGATGCATTCTCTGGCAAGGTTTTTTTCTCTATAATCCCAAGTTTTTGTCCATTCTGCAACTTCGGCAACTTTATCAGCCGCAGGTCTTCCCTCGAAATTAGCCGCTTTGCCTTTTAATACTTCTTGATATTCAGGTTTTTGAAACAGTTTTTGACCGTTTACGATGTTATTAACGTCTTGCATTTTGTGTCCTTTCTGGCTAAAGCCTCTGTACTTTGCCGTAATTTAACGAGGCGGGAGAAGGCTTATTTTTAAGCCTACGCTTCCCAAGGAGCTTTTGATGCGCCCCAAACTGGTGAGTTAACTGCCATATCGATATCTTTTGCAAATATTGCGAAAGCATCGAACCCGTGGTAAGGACCGCTGTAGTCCCAAGAGTGCATTTGTCTAAATGGAAGACCCATTTTTTGGAAGACATACTTCTCTTTAACACCGGAAGCAACCAAATCAGGTTTTAGTTTTTTAACGAAAGCTTCAAGTTCATACTCGTTTACGTCATCGTAAATCAAGGTTGCATTGCCGACTTCGTGTTTTGTTCTCTCATAGTCATCATCATGGGCAAACTCATAACCGGTACCGATTACTTCCATGCCGAGGTCTTCGTAAGCACCGATAACGTGTCTTGGTCTAAGACCGCCTACGTATAGCATTACTTTTTTACCCTCTAGTCTCGGTTTGTACTTAGCGATAACGCCTTCGCACATCGGTCTGTATTTTTCGATAACTTTCTCAGTGTTAGCTTTGATAGTATCGTCAAAATGAGAAGCTATTTTTCTAAGAGATTCAACAGTTTTGCTCCATCCGAAGAAGTTATACTCTTCCCAAGGAATACCGAACTCTTTTTCCATGTGTCTTGTAATATAGTTAACAGATCTATAGCAGTGAAGCAAGTTTAGTTTTGCTTTTGGAGCAAGCGCAACCTCTTTTAGCGTTGCATCACCTGTATATTGGCTGATAACTCTAAGACCCATCTCTTCAAGAAGTATTCTAGAAGACCAAGCATCACCACCGATGTTGTAATCGCCTAGGATTGAAACATCATAAGGAGTTGACTCAAAACCTGCTTGGTATTTGTTCATCATCTCTTCGTTTAGTACGTGGTCTCTTATCATGTCGTTTGCGATGTGGTGACCTAGAGATTGAGAAACACCCCTAAAACCTTCACAGCTTACAGGGATAACAGATTTGCTGATTTCAGCGGCTGCTTTTTTAGAGCTAGCGTTGATATCGTCCCCGATTAGACCGATTGGACACTCAGACTGCACAGACACACCTTCGACAAGTGGGAAAAGTGTATTAATTTCGCTAACGGCTTGAACAAGTTTTTTATCTCCACCGAAAACGATATCTTTTTCTTGGAAGTCAGTCGTGAAGTTCATAGTTACAAAAGTATCAACACCTGTTGTACCGATGTAATAGTTTCTTCTACCGCTTCTTGAGTATTGTCCGCATCCTACAGGACCGTGAGAGATGTGAACCATATTTTTGATAGGACCCCAAACAACGCCTCTTGAGCCGGCATAAGCGCAACCTCTTTGGCTCATAACACCCGGTACAGTTTTTTTGTTAGACTGAACGCCGGCACATGTTTTTGTTTCATCATCAGGGCTACCGACACCTAGGTGCTTAGCTCTGTTTTTAGCAGTTTTCTCAGGATAGCTTTTTAAAACTTCCTCTACAACCGCCTTCATTTCCGGTACAAGATTTTCCGGTCCCATGACGACCCTCCTCTTAAATTCTATTTATACGCCAAGCTGAGCAAAGCCCATCTTGACTGCGTTTGCCACTACGGCACCAAAGCTAGCTGCATTCGCAGCAGAATTTTGTTATTTGTAGCTTACTTCAAGAGTAATTTGATCTCTTGATTTATCAAAGAAATCAGCTATTTCGATAGCTTCTGCATCTTTATCTTGATTTTTAACAAGAGCAGCTATTTGATATTTGTTTGTAAAAGTCAAATATTTTGCTTCTTTTTCTTCGTTCTCAACTTCAAAGTATTGAACAAGAGCTTTACCAAGAACAGTGCTTACGTTGCTTATTGTTTTGTATTCGTTGTTACCTGCATAGATTTTTACAGAAGCAACTTTTGACAAAGAGCCGCTAACCGCTTCTTCTAGTTTTGCAAGAACTTTTTCGTCTGCTATTTTGTTTCCTTCAGACGCAGGAAATTGAAATCCAAGTACAAACATCTCTTTTCTCCTATTGTTTTCGTAAATATTGCCAACGGGAAACCCGTTTGGCTGTTTTGACTTATTAAGCTTCTGCTTTTTTACCGATGTTAGCTTCGTCAGCTGCTTCTTCGATACCGAATTCCATTAGTAGAGCCTCAAGGTCATCCATCGCAAGCGGAGTTGGGATAACTTTTAGGTCGTTTGCTATGATTTTTCTAGCAAGCTCTTTGTACTCTCTAGCTTGGTTAGATTTTTCTGCATACTCAACAACAGTCATTCTTCTTAGCTCAGCGTGTTGAACGATGTTGTTTCTCGGTACGAAGTGGATCATTTGAGTGCCAAGTCTCTCAGCAAGAGCGTTAGCAAGGTCAAATTCTCTATCCGTCATCCTAGCGTTGCAGATAAGACCTGCAAGTCTAACACCGCCGGTATTTGCGTATTTCAAAATACCTTTAGAGATGTTGTTAGCAGCGAACATCGCCATCATCTCACCAGACATAACGATGTAGATTTCTTGTGCTTTACCTTCACGAATCGGCATAGCGAAACCACCGCAAACAACGTCACCAAGAACGTCGTAAGATACGAAGTCAAGGTCATCAGAGTATGCGCCGTTTTCTTCTAGGAAGTTAATAGCGGTAATAACACCTCTACCTGCACAACCAACGCCCGGCTCTGGACCGCCTGATTCTGTACATTTAATCCATCCACCTGTGTTTTGCTCATCTTCAGGATTGAAAATTGCAGCTCCACCTTTGCAAACATCATCAAGCTCTAGGTCTTCAACCGTTCCAGCTTTAGCAGCCATTTCCATAATAGTAGCTTGTGCTTTCTCATGAAGGATTAGCCTTGTAGAGTCAGCTTTCGGGTCACATCCTACGATTAGGATTTTTTTACCGAAGTAGTAAGCCATAGCGGCTAGTGTATTTTGGCTGGTAGTTGATTTACCGATACCACCTTTTCCATAGAAGGCAATCTGTCTAAGTGCGCTCATCTTGTTCTCCTTGTAATAATTTACGTCAAGAGATATTACATTTTGCGTTCCGTAGAAAAAAAATTATTTTTTTTGGAAAAAATTTTTTTCATTTTTTCAAATCCGATAAAATCAAAAAAAATTAGCTAATATAAAACAGATTAACAGATAATGATAGATATAAAGATATAGCAATGGCCAGAAAAAAGGAACTTATACTAATTGTCGACGATATGCCGACAAACCTGAAACTACTCTCTATAGCGCTAAAAGAGGCCTACGATACCGAAATAGCACAAGACGGCGAGACCGCTATCGAACTTGCAAAGCTAAAAAAGCCCTCATTGATTCTTATGGATATATTGATGCCGAAAATGGACGGCTTTGAAACATTCAGAAGACTCAGAGGCGATAATGCTACAAAAGACATTCCTGTAGTATTTATAACATCCGACCACTCCATACAAAGCGAGATAAGGGCATTTCAGGAAGGGGCCAACGACTACATCACAAAACCTATAGTCTCCCCTATCTTGATAGCCAGAATACAAAACATCCTAAATCAGGTAAAAATAGATGAAGCACTAAAACAAAGTGAAAAAGAGGCCAAAAAACTATCAATGGCGATAGAAAACAGCCCTTCATCGGTATTTATCACAAACGTAAACGGTAAAATAGAGTACGTAAACCCAAAATTCACCGAGATAACAGGCTATGAGCCCGAAGAGATTGTCGGCAAAAACCCATCTATCCTAAAATCAGGCACAAAAACAGCAGAAGAGTACAAAATACTCTGGGATACGATATCAAGCGGCAAAACATGGTATGGGGAGTTTTATAATAAGAAAAAAAACGGAGAGCTTTACTGGGAGAGCGCCTCCATAGCATCCATCACCGACCCGTACGGCAACATAACAAATTATGTAGCAGTTAAAGAGGATATAACCGAAAAGAAAAAAATGGAGGAGGAGCTAACAAAGTTAGCAACCACCGACCCGCTGACCGGTGTTGCAAATAGACGTTTTTTTGCGGAACGGATGGAATCGGAACTAGTTAGGTTCAAAAGATTTGGAAATCCGGCTTCGTTTTTGATGCTCGACATAGACTTTTTCAAAAAAATCAACGACTCTTACGGGCACGCTATCGGCGATGTAGCCCTAAAAGAGTTTGCCAGAATCGCTAGAGAGTCGCTCAGAAAAACGGATTTGGTCGGGAGACTAGGCGGCGAGGAGTTTGGGATACTGCTAACTGAAACCGATATAGACGGCGCTATGATTTTTGCCGAAAGACTACGCTACAAAATAGCTAACAATATCGTATATACGGATGTAGCAAATATTACATTTACGGTAAGTATCGGAATAAGCGAATATAGCCTCTCCGATGAAGAGGTAGAGGGGATTATAGCAAGAGCCGACGAAGCCCTATACGAGGCAAAAAATACCGGTCGCAATAAAACCGTAGTATACGGGATGGAGGAGTAGCCTAAAAAAGTCTATAGGCTATCTTCTCAAAGTCGGCCTCCAAAGCTTTAAAAAAATTATCAAAACCCTCTCTTGCAAACCTAAGAATACCCATAATAAATCCTTTAAAAAATATTGGACGAGAAATTCAACAGAGCAAATGGCGTACCTAAAATAGTTGGAAAAAATTGTCAAATTTTATATATTTTTAATATTTTTAGTCTAAAATATGTCAAATTGCAATATTGGAGCTTAAAAGATATGACATTCAACGATATAGTAGAGAGACTAAAAGACATCATCTCCGAACAGGTAGGGGCCAAAAAGGTATTCGACAAAGATGTTGCATCTGCACTAGGGATTGAGCCTATTAATTTTGCAACGATGAAAAAAAGGGACAAAATCCCATATAAAGAGTTATCGGAATTTTGCGCCAAAAAGAGGATATCGCTAAATTGGCTTCTATTTGACCAAACGCCGGAGAGCCTCGTGGAGGCCACAAACAAGTACTACTACGTCAAATACCTAAGAGAGATAAACGCCTCGGCAGGCGGTGGTGCGGACAACTACGAAGAAGACGGAGAGGAACTTGCAATAAACGAAAGCTTTGTTACATTTTTGGGAGGCGAGAGAAATCTGCATAACATTGAGGCGATAAACGTAACCGGAGACTCTATGGAGCCGACACTGACCGACAAGGCTATAACGTTTATAGATAGGTCAAAAACAGACATCAAAAGGGGCGGAATTTTTGCTATAGTATCGGAAAGCGGGGTATTCATAAAGAGGCTAAATCAGAGGATAGACGGGAGCGTCGAAATCATATCCGACAACAAAGATTATCCGGTTAGCATAGTATCCAATGGCAGTTTTGTAGTTTTGGGTAAAGCCGTATCGACTTTTAACGCAGTTTTCTAGCCTCCACCGTTTTCACAGGTTATTTTTAATATCATTAAGGTTTCTAAAAATATCTTTTTGGGATAGAAAAAATTTACCGTTTATAAATTATTTTGGTTAACAGGGACAATGGGAAAAAAACTTATTTCCGTAATGGATACATCTTTTCGCGACGGCCTACAGTCTGTTTATGGCGGACGCGTGCTACTGGAAGACATAAAGCCTGCCATACAGGCTTTTGTGGATGCCGGAATAACCCACTTTGAGTGCGGCGGCGGCGCAAGATTCCAGTCGTTGTATTTTTATTGCAATGAAGACGCTTTCGATATGATGGACACATTTAGGTCTATTGTAGGGCCGGATATTAAGCTACAGACGCTCTCCAGAGGTGTGAGTCACGTAGGGCTAGATACAGGCTCCAGAGGCACTATAGAGCTACACGCAAAACTGTTTAAAAAACACGGTATGACGACTATCAGGAATTTTGATGCCCTAAACGACGTTCAGAATCTTGTATATCCGGCAGAGTGCATAAAAAAATACGGTCTAAACCACGAGGTATGCGTAACGGTAATGGAGCTTCCTCCGGAGTGCTTTGGGGCACATGAGGCTGATTTTTATATGAACGTCCTACGAAATATACTAGACAGCGGGCTACCGTTTGACTCCGTATGTTTCAAAGACGCATCCGGAACCGCAAGACCTAGAAAGATATTTGAAACAATCAAAGCGGCAAGGGCGCTACTTGGAAAAGATACCCATATCAGATTCCATACGCACGAAACCGCCGGGGTCAGCGTTGCATGCTATTTGGCCGCACTTGATGCCGGAGCCGACGGGATAGACCTTGCGATGGATCCTGTCAGTGGAGGAACGAGCCAGCCGGATACACTAACGATGCTTCATGCGCTAAAAGGGAGCGAATACGATCTGGGTCTGGAGGCTAAAAGACTACTTGAAGCCCAAAAAGTACTAAAAGAGTGCCTAAAAGATTATTTCGTACCGCCGGAGGCAAAAGAGGTATGCACCCTGATACCTTTCTCCCCTATGCCTGGCGGAGCGCTTACGGCAAATACGCAAATGATGAGGGACACAAAGACTCTGGACAAACTCCCTGCCGCATTAGAGGCCATGGGTGAAGTGGTCGCCAGAGGGGGATTCGGAACCTCCGTAACCCCTGTTAGCCAGTTCTACTTCCAGCAGTCATTTAACAACGTAGTATTTGGCCCTTGGAAAAAAATAGCCGACGGTTACGGCAAGATGCTTCTTGGATATTTCGGTAAAACTCCGGTAGAACCGGATGCCGAACTCGTACAAATAGCAAAAGAGCAGCTAAACCTAGAGCCGACATCCGAAAACCCACTCGACATAGCCGATAGAGATTTCAACAAAAGTCTGGCCTGTTTTGAGGAGCAGCTAAGGCACCATAATCTGGAGGTTACAGACGAAAACCTCTTTATAGTGGGAACCTGCGCCGACAAAGGGATTGCGTTTTTAAAAGGCGAAGCGAAAGTAAACGTCAGAAAGATAGACCATCACGCTACCGAAGCAGGACAAAAACAGGCCGAAGATAAAAGTGCCCATGAAATGCTAGAAAAATTTGATCTGTACTCCGTAAAAGCTCAGGAGATGGAACTAAAAGTATCATCGGTAGGTGAAAAGTCTGAAGAGCTTGAGAGTAGATGGAATGCCAAAAATATAGTTTTCAAACTTGAAAAAAAGGCAAAATCGTCATCGGATAGCGATATGGGCGGAGCCGATGCCGACGGCAATATACACGTTCACGCCCCGCTCCCTTCAGAGGTTATCAAAGTTCTGGTACAAGTCGGCGATGAGGTCAAAGACGGTGAAGATTTGATGATTTTGGAGGCTATGAAGATGGTGATGGAGGTTCAAGCCCCAGCCGACGGTATAGTAAAAGCTATCCACGTAAAACAAGGTGGAACCGTAGAGAGCGGTCAGGTTCTCGTAACCCTAGAATAACCCCGCACCTTACAGCGTTACTACGGTAACGCCCCCGTAGGGGATTTTGATACAAAAAGCCTCCTCTAAACTAATCTTTTGCACTTTTGATAGGATATAGCGTATTACACCGGAGTGGGTAAATACCAAAATGCTTTTTTTGCCGTGCATAGCTTTTGCTTGGGATAAAAAATCGTCGATTCTATATTTGAATTCAGTTATCGTCTCGCCCCCGATCCTCTCGATAAAACTCTCAAAATCGTCATACAAAATACCAAATTTGTCACATATCTCATCATAGCTCATCCCCTCGGCACGTCCAAACGATTTTTCACGCACCCTATCGTCCAAAACAGGGGAAAAACCGAACGCACGAGCCGTCTGCACGCATCTGGACAAATCCGACGAGTAAACACCGTCAAACTCCACCCTTGAAACAGAATCAAACACGCCATCCGGTAAAAATCTATCCGTATCAAGCGGCACATCTATCCAGCCGTTATATCTGCCCTCAAACTCTACCGGAATCTCTCCGTGCCTAACCAGATAAACCCTCAAATGCCCACCCAAACGCAAAGGGCAATCAACAAGGTCACTTCCGACGATTCAATCACAAATCCGTACATATCCCCGCTAAGGCCGCCAAACCGTCTTGACAAAACAGACCC
>ERZ650312.2201-NODE-2201-length-10820-cov-20.117418_pt1 | contig 10820 bp, 17 predicted proteins | sample MGYA00376248_ERZ650312 | MGnify/ENA primary metagenome ERZ650312 (study PRJEB26733, sample SAMN07839316) | wastewater metagenome | biome: urban; feature: wastewater treatment plant; material: waste water | place: USA: North Carolina | collected 2016-07-28 ... | reverse complement strand
TTAGCGATCATAGATTTCTTTGCCATTACGCTCTTCCTTTTGTAAATGGAATTCCTACTAATTCTAATAATCTGAATGATTCAGCATCATTAGTTGCACTAGTAGCAATTGAAATATTCATACCGTGTGTTTTAATAATGTTATCATATACAACTTCTGGGAACATTAATTGCTCATCTAAACCAAAGTTGAAGTTTCCTCTACCATCAAAACCATTTTTGTTAAGACCTCTAAAGTCTTTAACTCTTGGTAATGCAACGTTACATAATTTATCTAAGAAATGATACATTTGCTCACCTCTTAAAGTAACTTTTACACCAACTGGCATACCTTCTCTAACTTTAAATCCAGCAACAGATTTTTTAGCAATAACTTTAACAGCTCTTTGACCAGCAATTAAAGAGATTGTATCTTCAATATTTTGGATTAATTTAGAATCTTTCATCGCTTCACCAGCACCAACAGAAATAACAACTTTTTCTAACTTTGCAGTTAAAGTTTTATTTTTTGGAAACTCAGTTTCTAATACTGGTTTGATTTCTGATTTATATTTTTCAAATAATCTTGATGCCATCTTAGTTACCCTCTACTTTTGCTACATTTGAAATGTCAATTGGCATTTCTTTGTTTACGAATCCACCCTCAGGGTTTTTTTCTTGATCAGGTTTAACAGTTTTTTTAGCAACTTTACAATCTTTTACGATTACTTTTCTTTCTTTTGGTAATACAGCTAAAACTTCTCCAGTTTTACCTTTGTCATCACCAGCGATGATTTTTACAGTATCACCTTTTTTAATTTTTAATTTAATTGCCATATTATAATACCTCCGGTGCAAGTGAAACGATTTTCATGAAACCTGAATATCTTACTTCTCTAGCAACTGGTCCAAAGATTCTTGTTCCAACTGGTTCTCTTTTTGCATCAAGAATAACCGCTGCATTATCATCAAATCTAATTAATGAACCATTTTCTCTTTGAACTTCTTTATGAGTTCTAACAACTACTGCTTTAACAACTTGACCTTTTTTGATCTTTCCAGTTGGTAGAGCTTTTTTAACTGAAGCAACAATAACATCACCAACAGTTGCGTATCTTCTTTTAGAACCACCTAAAACTTTGATACACATAATCTCTTTAGCACCTGTATTGTCAGCTACGTTTAATCTTGTAAAACTTTGAATCATTATTTAACTCCTGTAGCTACAATTGTCTTTAATCTAAAAGATTTAGTTTTTGACAATGGTCTACACTCAATTGCAACAACACTATCTCCAACATTTAATTCATTTCTTTCGTCGTGAATTAAGTATTTTTTAAATCTTTTTACAGTTTTGTGATATTTTGGATGCATAACTGATCTTGTAACTAATACAGAAACTGTTTTTTCTCCAGATTTTTTTACCACTACACCTTGAATCTCTCTTTTATGTGTCATACTTAGATCCTTAGTTAGCTTTTGCAGCAGTCATAGCTGTTTGAATTTTAGCGATGTCTTTTTTAACAACTCTTAATTCAGAAGTATTAGTTAACTGCATTGTTTTTAGCTTAGCTTTTAATTCAAAAAGAAGCACCTTTTTCTCTTTTAATAATCCTTGAAGTTCATTCAAGTTTTTGTCTTTTAAATCAGTATAGTTCATTTTCGCTATCTCTTGTTACAATTTTAGTTTTAAATGGTAGCTTATGCATTGCTAAAGTTAAAGCTTCTCTAGCTAATTCTTCAGATACTCCAGCCATTTCAAAACAAATTCTTCCAGGCTTAATGTTCATAACCCATTTATCAACAGAACCTTTACCTTTTCCCATTCTTGTTTCTAATGGTTTAGCAGTAAGTGGTTTATCAGGGAATACCATAATCCAAACTTTCGCTTGTCTTTTTACTTTTCTTGTCATTGCAATTCTTGACGCTTCAATTTGTCTTGAATCAATTCTACCGTGTTCTACAGCTTTGATACCGATATCTCCGTATGCTAAAGAGTTTCCTCTATGAGCCATACCTCTATTTCGGCCTTTCATCATTTTTCTGAACTTAGTTCTTTTAGGCATTAACATAATTATTTACCTCTTTTCTTAGTTGGTCTTCTTTTAGGTTTAGAAGAAGTGTCTTCAGCTTTTTCAGTTGGGATACCTTTAGCTAATACTTCACCTTTGAAAATCCAAACTTTGATACCAATACAACCATAAGTTGTATGAGCTTCAGCAAAACCATAATCAATTCTTGCTCTTAAAGTATGTAATGGAACTCTTCCTTCTAAATACCACTCAGTTCTTGCCATTTCAGCTCCACCAAGTCTACCAGAAACAGATACTTTAATACCTTTTGCTCCACCTTTTAAAGCGTTTTGCATAACTCTTTTCATAGCTCTTCTGAATGCAACTCTTCTTTCTAATTGTTGAGCAACATTTTCAGCAGATAATTGAGCAGAAGTTTGAGGTTTTCTCTCTTCTTTAATATTTACAGCGATTTCTTTACCAACTAATTTTGAAAGTGCATCTTTTAATTTCTCAACATCAGCACCTTTTTTACCGATAATAATACCAGGTCTAGCAGCAACTACTGTAACTCTTACTTTTTTTGCAGTTCTTTCAACGATAGTTTGAGCAATTCCAGCATAGTATAATTCTTTTTTAACATACTTTCTGATTTTGTCATCTTCTGCAACGTTTGCTGGCATTGTTTCAAATTTAGGAAACCATCTTGATTCCCAATTTCTATTAATACCTAATCTTAAACCTATTGGATTAACTTTTTGACCCATTACTTATCTCCTTTAGTTGCAGCAGCTACTTCAATCATAATATGTGCAGTTGGTTTATGCTTTGGTGAAGCAGAACCTCTTGCTCTTGGAGTAAATCTCTTAAGAACTGGACCTTTATCAACTCTTGCAGATACAACAACTGCATCAACTGGATCTAAACCTGCATTAGCTACAGCAGAAGCTATAACTTTAGAAATAATTCCAGCAGCTTTATTTGGAGTAAATTGTAAAGATGCGATTGCATACTCTGCATTCATTCCTTGAACTTCTCTAGCAATTAATCTAGCTTTAATTGGAGAAAGTCTAATAAATTTTAATATTGCTTTAGCCATTCTTATGCCTTTCTTTGAACAGAACCTTTATGGCCCTTAAATGTTCTAGTTGGTGCGAATTCACCTAATTTATATCCAACGTGGTTCTCAGTAACGTTAACTGGAACGAAATTTCTTCCATTGTGCACATTGAAAGTTAATCCGATCATATCTGGTAATACAGTTGATCTTCTTGACCAAGTTTTAATTGGTTTTTTATCATTAGCACTATTTGCACTAATAACTTTTTTCATCAGGTGTGCGTCTACGAATGGACCTTTTTTTATCGATCTTGCCATCTTAAACCCTTACTTCTTTCTTTTTGAAATGATTAGTTTATCACTAGCTTTTTTCTTTCTAGTTTTATAACCTTTAGTTGGCATACCCCATGGAGTAACAGGATGTCTACCAGAGTTAGTTTTACCTTCCCCTCCACCGTGTGGGTGATCAATAGGGTTCATTGCAGATCCTCTAGTTTGAGGTCTAATTCCAAGGTGTCTACTTCTACCAGCTTTACCAACTACCATGTTTGAGAAATCTTCGTTTCCAACTACACCAATTGTAGCCATACAAACACCAAGAATTTTTCTCATTTCACCAGATGGTAATCTCATGATTACATACTTGTCTTCTCTACCCATAATTTGAGCATATCCACCAGCAGATCTAGCGATTTGTCCACCTTTTCCTGGTTTCATTTCAATATTATGAACCATTGTTCCAACAGGAATACTTAATAATCTCATTGCATTACCAGGTAAAATATCAAGTCCAGATTCAGCAGCTTGTACTTTATCTCCAACTTTTAATCCAGATGGTTGAATGATATATCTTTTATCACCGTCTAAATAAGTAACTAAACAAATTCTACAGTTTCTGTATGGATCGTATTCAACAGTTGAAATTGTACCTTCAACACCGAATTTATCTCTTTTGAAATCGATAATTCTATATAATTTCTTAGCACCTGCTTCTTTGTGTCTAGATGTAATTCTACCGTTATTATTTCTACCAGCTGCCGCTTTTACTCTTACAAGTAAAGATTTAACTGTTGGTTTTGAAGTAATATCAGAAGTATCCATAACAGACATAAATCTTCTTGCAGGAGTTATTGGTCTAAATTTTTTAATTGCCATTTATAATCTCCTTAAGCTGAAAGGTTCGCAATTGCTGCGCCCTCTGGTAATGTTACATAGAATTTTTTGAAATCAGGTCTTTTACCTATTTTCCCTTTAAATCTTTTAACTTTACCATTTTGTCTTAAAGAATTAACTTTTGATGGAGTTACACCAAAATACTCTTTAAATACTTCTTTTAAACCGTTTTTAGTCATTCTTGGACTAGTTTGAACAACGATTACACCATTTTCTTGAAGCTCAATTGTTTTTTCTGTATATAATATTGCTTTAATATCTGTAATATCTGCCATCTTAAGCCTCTTTTGTTAATGCATCAAGTACTGATTTTTCAATTAGTACTGAGTGGTATGCAGCAATTAAATAAGCGTTAACTTCTTGCTTTTCAACCATATAACAGTTTTTAATGTTTCTAAACGCTAAATAAGTTTTTTCATCAATTGAATCACATACAATTAATGTATCTCTTTTGTTTATTTTACTTAAAACTGCAACTGCTTCTTTAGTTTTTCCTGATTCAATTTTAATTGAATCAACAACAAATAAAGTACTATTATTTGCTTGAGCATTGATAGCATATTTTAATGCTAATGCTTTTTGTTTTTTGTTAACTTTTTGGTTATAGTTTCTTTTAGTAGGTCCAAATGCTTGTCCCCCACCAACGAATAAAGGTGATCTTTTTGATCCCCATCTAGCTGCACCAGAACCTTTTTGAGCTTTAGGTTTTTTACCACCACCGCTTACTTCTGCTCTTGTTTTAGCTCTCGCTGTATTTGATCTTAAAGACGCTAAATATGATTTTACATATAAATATAAGTTATGTTTGTTAATTTCATCATAACTTGCTGGTAAAACTACTTCACCATTATTTTCAAATTTTTCGTTTAATACTATTGCTTTGCTCATTTAGCAACCTTTACTTTTCCTAATGCTCCGTTTGGACCAGCTACTGAACCTTTTAGAACTAAAATTCCAGTTTCAGCATCGAATGAAAGAACTTCATTTTTAACAGATACATTTGTATTTCCGTATTGCCCTGGCATTTTTTTACCTGGCTGAACTCTACCTGGCCATTCGCAGTTACCGATTGAACCAACTCTTTTACCCATTCTGTGACCGTGTGATGCTCTACCACCCGCAAAATTCCATCTTTTTACAGCACCTGTAAAACCTCTACCTTTTGTTTTAAAAGTAGCTTTTAAAATTTTTGCTTCACTTAATCCAGAAACATCTAAATCACCAGCTTCAGCATTTGCTACAGTCATTGTTGCAAATCTGTTAAACTCTTTAGATAAGTTATATTTTTTTTGTATACCTTCGATAGCTTTGTTAAATTTTTTACCATTGCTATACGATACAATTGCTACACCGTCAGTCACTTCACACACTTTAGTATCAAGAACTTTTAAAAGTGTAACAGGAGTACTTGGAACAGAAACTGTTCTACTCATACCGATTTTTTGAACTATAAATTCCATCTTGTATTACCCTTTCTTCTTATTCTTGACCCATAGATCTTACTTCAACATCAACTTCAGGAGCTAAGTCAAGTTTCATTAACGAATCTACAGTATCTGGAGTTGCAGCTATAATATCAATAATTCTTGAATGAACTCTGATTTCAAATTGCTCTCTAGAATCCTTATTTACGTGAGGACCTTTAATAACTGTATATCTTCTGATTTTTGTAGGAAGAGGGATTGGACCTCTTAAATCAGCACCAGTTCTTTTAACAGCTTCAACTATTGAAGCAACACTTCTGTCTAAAACTCTATGATCATAAGCTTTAAGCTTTAATCTAATCTTTTCCATTTTTTTCCTTTAAAGAACTCGTTAGATGCGCATAAATGCACCCTAACCACATTTAGTGGACGCGGATTATAACTTAATTGTAGTTAAATGTCAAGTATTATGGGCTTTCATAGAAAAAGTTAGTAATTTTATTTCCTTTTAAAAAGGACCAATAGACTAATTTAAGTAGTAAAATAAGTTCTTATTAAGAATAAGAATATAAATTCTTATCCTTGATAAAATCCTGAAAAAAGTTGTAAAACCGCTTTTAAAATGTATGTATTTTGCTTATGAAATGTATGTACGCATTAAAATAACACTTATTTCGCTATTTTACCTACATTTTATACGCAAAATATAATTTACTTTTGGAATAAATATTGTATATTGTTTTATAGTTTTTTCTTCACTAAAGGAGTTGATTTATGAAACGAGACATTATAATTATTGGTGCAGGGATTATGGGTTTAACAACTGCATACGAACTTCTTAAAGCTGGTAGGAAAGTTACTATTATAGATGAAAGTGACATAACTGATTCAACTTCTTTTGGTAATGCTGGTTTATTATCTGCATTTGACAAAGGACCTCTTGCTAATCCTGGAATTGTATTTAATACTTTAAAACTTATGCTCAAAGGTGAATCACCTGTTAATATACACCCTACTTTAGATATTAAAATATACAAATGGCTTTGGAAGTTTGTTAATAGTGCAAACAAAGATAGATTAAAAAGAACATTAGCATTATTTGAGAAGTATGGGAATATCTCTAATGACTTATATGAGAAGATGCAGAATGTTGATGGATTAGATTTAGATTTTCATAGAAAGGGTATGTTATCTGTTTTTACAGTGCAAAAAACGGGAACATTTGAACACAGTTTCCGAAAACACTTGAACAGTGTTTACACTTTTATTTGAACACTAATTTCGGTGATTACTTGAACACTTATTTAGATAAACCGAAAAATTAGTTTTATTTAAGATAAGGATATTTTCTAGATTAAATATACTTCTAAAAAACATTTTAGGAGTAGAATTGAGGAAAGTATCAATGAAAAAAATAATTGAAGTACTAAGACTTCATTTAAAGTTAAATCTATCACTTCGCCAAAGTGCAACTCTTTCAAAAATATCCCTTGGAACTGCGAGTAACTATGTTAATCGCTTTAAAGAGATAAATATTGATATAGATAAGTTTATTTCATTAAATGAAATAGAACAAGAAAAACTTTTTTATCCTAAAAATGTATGTGCTTTCAAATCAAATAATTCTAAAGTAATGCCTGATTACATCTATGTTCAGAATGAATTAAAAAGGAAGAAACATACTAAAGTAACATTGTCTTTGTTGTATGAGGAATATAAAGAAGCTAATCCAAATAACTATTATGGCTCAACGCAATTTAGAGATTATTATTCAAAGTTTTTGAATAAAATTAACCCATCAATGAAACAAGTTCACTTAAGTGGAGAAAAACTGTTTGTGGATTATAGTGGAGTAACAATTCCAATAGTAAATCAAAGAACAGGAGAAATTACAAAAGCTCAAATATTTGTAGCTGTATTAGGAGCAAGTGGTTATACCTTTGTACATGCAACATATTCTCAAAAACAAAGAGACTTTATTTTATCCCATACTTTAGCATATGATTTCTTTGGTGGAACACCTTTGATTGTAATACCTGATAATTTAAAAAGTGCAGTTATAAAACACTCAAAAAAAGATGGAATAGTAATAAATGAAAGTTATGCAGCCCTTGCAAAGCATTATAATATGGCAGTAGCACCTGCGCGTCCATATAAACCCAAAGATAAAAGTAAAGCTGAACAAGGTGTTCAAGGAATACAAAGATGGATATTAGCTGTATTGAGACATCAAACATTTTTTAGTGTTGATGAACTAAATGATGCAATATCACTTTTATTGGATAACTACAATAATAAAATTGTTAAACGATTTAATAAAAGTAGATTTGAAATGTTTTTAGAACTTGATAAACCATTTTTACAATCTTTACCAAATGAAAGATATATCTATAAAGAGTTTAAAGAAGCCACTGTATCTCAAAGTTATCACATCTTCTTAGAAGGATGTGAATATTCAGTTCCATATAAATATCTAGGCTTTAAAGTATTTGTATCTTATTCAAATCAAAGTGTATCTATTTATTATAAGGGAATACAAATAGCTCTTCATCCAAGACTTCACTTTAGTGGACAAACATCAACATTAAATGAGCATATGCCAGCAAATCACCAATATGCAAATGAAAAGATAAATCCAGGGAAGTATTTAAATTGGGCAAAAGATATTGGAATATCAACATTGCAATGGGTTAAAAAAGAGTTTGAAAAAGTTACCCATGCACCAAATGCCTATAGAAAACTAAATGCTGTTTTAAGTATGGCAAGAACTTATGGGAAATCTGAATTAGAGTTTGCATTACAATATGCCATAACCCATAATATAACAGCAACTTCATCAATTAAATCTATTTTAGATAAAAAACTTTATTTGCAAAAACCAGCTAACAATAATGTTGCATCTATACATATATTTAATAACCATGAATATCTTCGTGGAAATATTTATCAATAAAAACTATAAATACTTATAAAAAGGAAATAAAAAATGAACCATACAACAGTTATAAATAAAATATCTGAATTAGGATATAAAGGATTTAAAGAAGCATATCTTAGGCAAATGGAAGATGTAAATTATCATAATTTATCATTTCAGGATAGATTATATCAACTCTTAGATGCTCAAGATACTTTTTTAAATAATAGAAGAACTCAAATGAATTTAAAACTATCAAAAATAAAAGATAAAAATGCACTTATTGAGAATATAGATTATGATCCAAAAAGAGAGATTAATAAAGCTCAAATTTTATCACTAGCATCGATGGACTTTATTCGTTCTCATCAAAACATAATAATAAATGGAAAATCAGGTTGTGGGAAAAGTAGCATGGCTCAAGCATTTGGAATTAGAGCTATTCAAAATGGATTCACAGTATATTATATAAGAGCAGCAACTTTACTTGAAGATATAAAGTTTGCAAGAATAGATGGTAGTTATACAAATTTAGTAAAAAGATTTGCAAGATATAAACTTCTAATTCTTGATGACTTTGGAGTATCTCCAATTTCGGCTGATGATGCAACAAATTTATTTGAAATAATTGAAGCTAGAAATCAATTATCTTCAACAATTATAACTTCACAACTTCCAGTTAGAGATTGGTATGATTATTTGCAAAATAATACAGTAGCAGATGCAATTCTAGATAGGATAGTTAATTCATCACATAGGATTAATTTAAAAGGGGATTCATTAAGACCAAAATATGAAAAAGTTAATGAAAATTATGAGTAATTCTTTATAACACTTGAACACTATGTGTTATAATTAAAGTTCAGAAAATATTCTTACAAAAAGTGTTCAAGTATTTCTGGAAACACTGTTCAAATTCTCCGTTATATGCAAATAAACTTCTTGAAGTTGATATTTATAGTAAATATTTTTATCTTTTTTGTATATGTCAACTAAAGTACTATTCATATCTATTTGAATTGGTAAATTATCTTTAAAACTTTCTATCTCTTTTTCTAAAGCATAATCTTCAAAAAAATAAAATTTACTAACTTCAATAAAAAAGTTTATAGAAAATAAAAGATTTATTGTTACTAATGCTTTTGAAGAAAATGACCAAAATTTTGAACCTTTATAATTATTTGCTGTTCTAAATATAATCAAAAATATAGCAATTGCGTAAAGCAAAAGTATCACATATAAAAAGAATTCTATGTAAGATTCTTTATTTTGTGCATATTTAGTTTGCATAAAAATTGTCTCAAAAAAAACTTCAATTAAAAATGATATAAATATAAACCAAAACCAAAAGACAATAAGTAAAGAAGTTTTCCCACTTAATAATTTATAGAAATAGTTTTTATTTGTTGACATTTTTTTCCTTAATATGCTCTATATTGTACATTGAATCTTAACTTTGTAGATGTTTGTGGTTTAGGATAATTTTTATAAGCTATCTCTATTAATTCTATTGAATAATCATCTAAAACTGCATATCCAGATGAATTTATTACTTTCAATCCTGTTATGCTTCCATCTGGATGAAACATAAATTCTATTACATTTACCCCACCAATTCTTAATTTTGCTGCAAGGGGAGGGTAACCTAATCTATCTAAAACCCTTTGGGTAATACTTTGAAAATTATTTAAATTCTTTTCTAAATATGCTTTTTGAACTTTTGTAAACTTATCATATTCTTCCCCATATAATTTTTGGAGTTCGTTTAAAATCTCTTTATTAACAGGTTCTTTTTGAGATAAAAAATTTTCTAATGTTTTATCTTGAATAGATTCTTTTTTATTTACAATTTGTTCATTTATTATTTTGTTTTGTAACTCTTTTGATTTATCAAAATCTATTTTTTTATTATTTTCAATATAATCATACAAATTTTTTAGATAATCAACATAGAGATCTAAATTTTTAAAATAATAAGCTAAAATCATATAATGAAGAAGTAAAGAGTTTACTTGAAAGGTATCTTCAGAATAAGAGTATAAAATATCCTCTTGTCGAGCTTCTTCACAAAAAGAATCGTAGTTTGTTAACTTATACTCTTCTTCCATAATTTTCTTAAAAAGATCTTTTTTAATAAAAGTATTAACACGATCATATCCCATGTATATTAAATCATAATTAAAAATCGTATTTAAATATACTTGAGGTATTTTAGAAATAAAACTAAGATCTTTAGATCGGAAGAGCACACGTCTGA
>ERZ650312.2197-NODE-2197-length-10832-cov-7.004918_pt1 | contig 10832 bp, 12 predicted proteins | sample MGYA00376248_ERZ650312 | MGnify/ENA primary metagenome ERZ650312 (study PRJEB26733, sample SAMN07839316) | wastewater metagenome | biome: urban; feature: wastewater treatment plant; material: waste water | place: USA: North Carolina | collected 2016-07-28 ... | reverse complement strand
GAGCAGGGTGGTGTCGAGCTGCTCGGCCTCGGTGGCAGCGAGCAGGGCCAGTTCCTGCTCCAGTTCGGCCAGCAACTCATCAGCCGTGGCGGCGGCCGTCAGGGCATAACGGACCTGTTTCTTGACGAAGACGCTCTTGGCGAAGGGGCAGAGATTGAGGCCGATGACGGCTCGTTCGAGCCACTGGCGGGTGGCGGCCAGGATCGGCTCGGCGCCTGTTGCGGCGTAGGGAAAAAGGAGATCGCTCATCGCCGGAGTCTAGCAGCTGGCGACCGCTGGCGTGCGGCCAGCCGGGCTGGCCCGCTTCGGCTCGATTCACGGCAGGACCGGCGCGGGCGCGGTAAAATCTCCCTTTTACCAACGCGCCGCCCCTTGCGGTCGGTTCTTTCGCAGGAAACCCGCCATGTTGCAGAAGCTTTCCACCTTTGCCGGTGTTGCCGGCCCCGTCGTCACCATCGTCATGGACGGCTATGGCTTGCCGAAAACCGATGTCGGCAGCGCCATCGCTGCGGCAAAGAAACCGACCCTCGACCGCTTGTTCGCCAACTACCCGAACATCCGCCTGCGCGCCCACGGTACTGCTGTCGGCATGCCGTCCGACGACGACATGGGCAATTCGGAAGTCGGCCACAACGCCATCGGCGCCGGCCAGGTCTATGCCCAGGGCGCGGCGCTGGTGTCGAACGCCATCGCTTCCGGCGACATCTGGCAGGGCGAGGCCTGGCAGCAGATCGTCGCCGGTGCCAAGGCCGGTCGCGGCGTCATCCATTTCATCGGCCTCTTCTCCGACGGCAACGTGCATAGCCACATCGATCACCTGAAGGCGATGATCGTTCGCGCCAAGGAAGAGGGCGTCAAGGCGGTTCGCGTGCATGCGCTACTCGACGGGCGCGACGTGCCGGAAACCAGCGCACTCGACTACGTTGAGCCGTTCGAAGCCTTCCTCGCCGAGCTCAGCACCGGCGGCTTCGACGCGCAGATCGCTTCCGGCGGCGGGCGCATGAACATCACCATGGACCGTTACGACGCCAACTGGAGCATGGTCGATCGCGGCTGGCACACGCACATCCTCGGTGAAGGCGACCAGTTCGCCAGCGCCTCGGAAGCGGTCAAGGCGCTGCGCGTCAAGTTCCCGGGAACCATCGACCAGGATCTGCCGCCGTTCGTCATCGCCAAGGACGGCAAGCCGGTCGGTACCGTCGAGGACGGCGATGCGGTCGTTTTCTACAACTTCCGCGGCGACCGCGCGATCGAAATCACGCGCGCCTTCGAGGAAGCCAACTTTGACAAGTTCGATCGCGTGCGCGTGCCGAAGGTCACCTACGCCGGCATGCTGCAGTACGACGGCGACCTGAAGCTGCCGAAGCGCTTCCTGGTCAACCCGCCGGCGATTCTCGACACCTCGGGCGAATGGTTCTCGAAGGCCGGCATCGCCCAGTTCGCCTGCTCCGAAACGCAGAAGTTCGGCCACGTCACCTACTTCTGGAACGGCAACCGCTCGGGCAAGTTTGACGGCGAGACGTATCAGGAAGTGCCGAGCGACGTCGTGCCGTTCGAGCAACGTCCGTGGATGAAGGCCGCCGAGATCGCCGACGCGATGATCGACGCGCTGAAGAGCGGCAAGTACAAGACGCTGCGCTGCAACTTCGCCAACGGCGACATGGTCGGCCACACCGGCAGCTTCCGCGCGGCGACGATGGCGGTCGAAGCCGTCGATTTGGCGCTGGCGCGCATCCTGCCGGTGATCGACGCGATGGGCGGCGTGGCGCTGATCACCGCCGACCACGGCAACGCCGACGAGATGTACGAGCTCGACAAGAAGACCAAGCAGCCGGCGCAGAACAAGGACGGCTCGTTCAAGGCGAAGACCGCGCACACGCTGAACCCGGTGCCGCTGATCCTGTACGACAACGTCACCGGCGGCAAGCTCGGTCTGAAGCAGACTCCGGAAGCCGGTCTTTCGAACATCGCCGCGACGACGGCCAACCTGCTCGGCTTCGAGAAGCACGCCAAGTGGGACGAAAGCCTGCTCGAGATCAAGTAAGCATCGAGTAAGGTCCGCTTAGGGCGCAAAAAAAGAGCAGGGCGAAACCCCTGCTCTTTTCATATCCGGCGTGTCGCTGTGCTTGCCTAGCCGGTAATGTAGTTCTCCAACTGGCCGATGATGAATTTCTGCTGGCTGACCATTTCCTTGACCACGTCACCGATCGATACGATGCCGACGACCATCTGATTGTCATCGAGGACCGGCAGGTGGCGGATGTGTTTTTCCGTCATGATCGCCATGCATTCCTCGATCGTGGCGTTTTGCTTCACATAAACGACCTTGCCCGTCATGACTTCGCTGACTTTGGTCTGGCGCGAACCCTTGCCTTGCAGGATGACCTTGCGCGCATAGTCTCGTTCCGAGAAAACGCCTGCGAGGCGTTCGCCATCGAGCACCAGCAAAGCGCCGACATCCACTTCCGCCATGATTTCCAGCGCTTGAAGGACGGTTTGATCGGGTGAAACCGCGGCGAGTTTCCTGTTCTTCCCTTCGAGGAGCTGTTTGAGTGTTTTCATGGTCGGTTCCCTTTGCGTGGAGTAGTCACGTACAGCTGTATGAGTTTGTCAGCGGAGTCCGGCGATGTAGTCGGAAAGCGCCTTTATGTGTTTGTCAGAGAGCTTGTCCGCAATGGTCCGCATCGTTCTCCCCGGATCGTTCGACCGTTCCTCGCTTCTGAAGTTCTTCAGCTGGGTCGCTGTGTATTCGGCATATTGTCCCGCCAGTCGCGGATACACAACGGGGATGCCGGCGCCGGTCGGGCCATGACAGCCGGCACACGCCGGGATGCCGCGCTCGAAATCACCCTTGCGCCAGAGGGTGCGGCCCGCTTCGACTAGCTTCGCATCGGTGGCCGCCGATGGCTTCACCTTCTGCTGCGAGAAGTACACCGCCAGGCTTTGCATGTCCTCGATGCTTAGTGCGGCAACCATGCCGGCCATGATGTCGTTCTTGCGCACGGCCGGCTTTCCTTCCTCGGCCTTGAATTCCTTGAGCTGCTTGAGGAGGTAATCGGCACCCTGGCCGGCGATGATCGGATAGGCCGACGTGGCGCTGTTGCCATCGGCGCCGTGGCAGGCGACGCAGACCGATTCGGCGATGCTCTTGGCCTTTTCCAGATCCGGTTTGATCGCCGCATCCTCGGCTGCTTGAGCGGAGAAACCGGCGGCAACTAGCGCCGCGAGTGCCAGAGTGCGAATCATGTACAAACTCCTTTGGATCAGTGCGAATTCAGAGAGGCGCCGAGTTCGGAGAAGCACGGCGTCGCCGGTTCCCAAACCTGATATTCTATAGCACTTTCGGGCTTCTTCATGCTAGCCCATTACCTCGCCTGGCCCCCTCATGTCGCTATTCCGTACCGCCGTTTTTCGCACGACCGTCGCCCATCTGAATGATCTCCCGCCTGATTCAGCCAGGGAAGTCGCCTTCGCCGGACGCTCGAACGCCGGGAAGTCTTCCGCGATCAATACGCTGGCCAACCATACGCGTCTGGCCTACGTTTCGAAGACACCCGGGCGTACGCAACACCTCAACTATTTCACGCTTGCCGACGGGAAGTTCTTCGTCGATTTGCCCGGCTATGGTTTCGCCAAGGCGCCGGAAGAGATTCGCTCGCAGTGGGATGGTTTGCTGGCGCCGTATCTTTCCGGCCGCGAGCCTCTGGTCGGACTGGTGATGATCATGGACAGTCGCCATCCGCTGACTGACCTCGATGTGCAAATGATCGACTGGTTTGCGCGGACGGGTAAGCCGATCCACGTCCTGCTGTCGAAGGCCGACAAGCTGACCCGTCAGGAGCAGGCGCTGGTCCTGCGCGAAGTCCAGGCAGAGCTGGCAAAGCTCTGCGACAACTGTACCGTGCAACTGTTTTCCAGCCTCAAGCGCACCGGTGTCACGGAAGCGGAGGCGGTGCTGGCCGGCTGGCTGGACATGGAGATTCTGGAGGAAGTCGCGCCGCCGGTCGGTTTGCGCACGGAGAAGGTGGCGCGCGCGAAGAACCGCAAGGCGATCGGCTGGAGTGCACGAACGGCGGCGAAAGCGTTGCAGAAATAAAAAGCCCCCGGCAAAGGGAGAGCCGGGGGCCAAAAGTGCCTTACATAGACGTAAGGCGCCCGCTCAGGGAGATGAAGCGGGAGACGGTGTGTGCCATCTGCAGAGTCAGAGTGAGTTGGGCTGAAAGAAGTTCCCGAACTTGTTCTCAAGAGTCGAGTTTTTTAGCGAGAGTGCCTGTATGAACACGACAGCCTTCAATGCCAGTTTTCCCGGAACGCGGTTGCGTCGCATGCGTCGCAACGATTTTTCCCGTCGCCTGATGCGCGAGTCGGTGCTTACCCCGGACGATCTGATCTATCCCGTCTTCGTGCTGGATAGCCGCGATCGCGTCGAAGCGGTTGCTTCGATGCCCGGCGTCGAGCGGCAGAGTGTCGATCGTCTGCTGCAGACCGCCGAACGCGCGCAGATGCTCGGTGTGCCGGCGCTGGCCCTGTTTCCGGTGATCGATGCGGCGTTCAAGACGTCGGGAGCGGAGGAAGCCTGGAATCCGGACGGGTTGGTACCGTGCGCCGTCGCAGCTCTGAAGAAGGAGTTCCCGGAACTGGGTGTCATTACCGACGTCGCGCTTGACCCCTACACCAGCCACGGACAGGACGGATTGATCGCCGCCGACGATCCGCGCGGCTACGTGCTCAACGACGAGACGCTCGAAGCGCTGGCCAAGCAGGCGCTATGTCACGCGCAGGCCGGGGCCGACGTGGTGGCGCCGTCGGACATGATGGACGGGCGCGTCGCGCGCATCCGTGCCGAACTCGATGGTGCCGGCCAGATCCACACACGGATTCTTGCCTATTCGGCGAAGTACGCTTCGAGCTTCTACGGCCCGTTCCGCGACGCGATCGGTTCGGCCGGCAATCTCGGCAAGGGCAACAAATACACCTATCAGATGGACCCGGCGAACGGTGACGAGGCGCTGCGCGAGGTTGCGCTCGATATCGCCGAGGGCGCCGACATGGTGATGGTCAAGCCGGGGATGCCCTACCTCGACATCGTCCGCCGCGTGAAAGACGAGTTCAAGGTGCCGACCTACGCCTACCAGGTGAGCGGCGAGTACGCCATGCTGAAGGCCGCGGCGCAGAACGGCTGGCTGGACGAGAAGGCGTGCGTGCTGGAGAGCCTGCTCGCCTTCAAGCGCGCCGGTGCCGACGGCATTCTGACTTACTTTGCGTTAGACGCCGCGGCCTGGCTGAAGGTCTGACCGGCGTTCATTCGCTGCGCTGGCTCAGACAGGTGACGTAGAGCATCGGCCACTGCGCTTTCCACTGCGCCATCGGCTCGCGCGCGAAGCCGCTCTTGGCGTACTGGTGCCAGCGGCCGACTACGTAACAAAGCAGCGCGTTGGCCAGTGCGCCGAAATCGGCGTCCGCCGCGAGTTGTTCCTGCGTCGCGGCGACGCGCAGCGCCTGCTTGATCGCGGCTTCGATCTTGTCGTGCAACAGGTTGATGCGCGCTTGCAGGCGCTCGTTCTCATTGACCAGTGCGTCGCCGATCAGAACGCGCGTCATGCCGCGGTTGCGCTGGGCGAAGCTGAGGAGCAGGGCGAGGATTTGCTCGACTTGCCGCAGACCTTGTGCTTCCTCCGCTTCAATGCGGTTGATGACGCCGAACAGGCTCGATTCGATGAACTCGATCAATCCGTCGTACATCTGCGCCTTGCTGGCGAAGTGGCGATAGAGCGCAGCTTCCGAACAATCGAGGCGGGCGGCGAGGGCGGCGGTCGTGATCTTCTCGCCTTTGGGCGTCTCCAGCATCCCGGCTAGCGTTTGCAGGATTTGCAGCTTTCGTTCGCCCGGCTTGCCCATGTCGCTCTCTCCCTGATTGATTTTTTGTTGGTTCTCTCGGCTGAGTCTGCCCGCCTATAGTCGCCCGAGTCGTTTGGGCAAGTCGACAACCGACGCCAGTCTGACGTCAACGTAGGGCGGCTGGCGCGAGCAGGTGCTTACCCATACGGTTTTCATGCCCAGCCGTTTGGCTGTCTTGAGGTTGGGCAACGAGTCCTCGACCATGATGCAAGCGCGAGGGTCGAGTCGTTCCTTGTGCAACAGGTGAAGGAACCCGGCGGTTGCCGGCTTGGGCTGGAAGCGAAAGCGTTCAACCGGGTACACCGCAGCAAAGTGACGGCGAATGCCAGTCAGCGCGAGCACAGCTTCGGTATATTGCTGCGGGGCATTGGAAAAAATGATCTTGCGCCCGGGCAGGCGTTGCAGCATCTGTTTCAGGCCGCGCTCGGAGACGACCATCGAAGCGAGATCGTCGAAGGCGTGCGTTTGCTGGAGGAAGTGCCGCGGATCGGTACCGTGGTGGCGCATCATGCCGAGCAGCGTCGCGCCGTAACGTTTCCAGTAGGTTTGCCGCAGGCGTGTGGCTTCGGCTTCGTCAACGTTCAGATGGCGGCATATATACGCCATCATCGAGACGTGAATCCGGGGAAAAATGTGTGCGCTGGCGTTATGCAGCGTGTTGTCGAGGTCGAACAGCCAGGTTTTTTGGTTGAAGCGAGAGCCGTTCGGCCTCCAGGCGGACGCGGGTGAAGAGCCCGCGTCTTCGTGGAGTAGGCTCTTCACGCCATTATTCCTGAACGACTACTCGCTCTTGATCATCGTGCCGAAGCCGTGGCTGGTCAGGATTTCCAGCAAAAGCGCATGTTCGACGCGGCCGTCGAGAATGTGCACGCTCTTCACGCCATTACGCGCTGCATCAAGCGCCGAATGAATCTTGGGCAGCATGCCGCCGTACAGCGTGCCGTCGGCGACCATGGCGTCGATCTGTGCCGGCGTGACGTCGGTGACGACCTTGTCCTCCTTGTCGAGAACGCCCGGAGTGTTGGTCAGCAGCGCGAGCTTCTCGGCCTTGAGTACTTCCGCGATTTTGCCGGCGACGACGTCGGCGTTGATGTTGTAGGTCTCTCCATTCTCGCCGACACCGATCGGTGCGATGACCGGGATGAAGGCGCCAGCCTGGAGGTGACTGATCAGCGACGGGTCGATGGACGTGATGTCGCCGACCATGCCGATGTCGATCAGGTCTTCGTAGTTGTCGCGGTTGTGCAGCATGAGCTTCTTCGCGCGAACCATGCCGCTGTCCTTGCCGGTCAGGCCCACGGCCTTGCCGCCCGCCTGGTTGATCAGGTTGACGACGTCCTTGTTGACCTGCCCGCCGAGCACCATTTCGACGATCTCCATCGTCTCGGCATCGGTCACGCGCATACCCTGGATGAACTCGCCCTTCTTGCCGACGCGGGTGAGCAGGTTTTCAATCTGCGGGCCACCACCGTGCACGACGACGACGTTCATGCCAACGAGCTTGAGCAGCACGACGTCGCGGGCGAAACACTGCTTGAGCTTCTCGTCGACCATCGCATTGCCGCCGAATTTGACGACGATGGTCTTGCCGTGGAAGCGCTTGATGTAGGGCAGTGCTTCGGCGAGGATGGCGGCCTCCTGGGCCGGGGAAATTTGCGTGGAGGTCATGGTCGGGCTCCTTATGATGATTGGCCCGATTCTACCCGTCGCAGGGTTAAATAAAAAGGCGGACACCGCGCGAGGAGGGCGATTCGAGGGCCTTGGGCGCTTGTCGGTGAGGGGCTGATAAAATGTCGCCCATGCTTATTCTCGGAATCGAATCGTCCTGCGACGAAACAGGGATCGCGCTCTACAGCACGGACAACGGCGGCGCGCTGCTCTCCCACGCCCTCCATTCGCAAATACTGATGCACCGCGAGTACGGCGGTGTCGTTCCCGAGCTCGCCTCGCGCGATCACATCCGGCGGGCCGTGCCGTTGCTGCGCAAGGTACTCGCCGACAGTGGCCGCGTACTTGCTGACGTCGATGCCGTCGCCTACACGCAAGGCCCTGGACTCGCCGGTGCCTTGCTCGTTGGCGCTTCATTTGCCGAAGGACTGGCGTGCTCGCTGGGTGTCCCGACCGTGCCGGTGCATCACCTCGAAGGTCACTTGCTTTCACCCTTGTTGTCGAAGCGGCCGCCGACGTTCCCGTTTGTCGCGCTACTCGTCTCAGGCGGGCACAGCCAGTTGATGCGCGTGACCGGTGTCGGCGAGTATCAGCTACTTGGCGAAACGCTCGATGACGCGGCGGGCGAGGCCTTTGACAAGACGGCCAAACTGCTCGGCCTGCCGTATCCCGGCGGACCCGTGCTGGCCAAGCTTGCGGAACAGGGCCGGCCGGATGTGGTGAAGTTCCCGCGCCCGATGCTGCATTCGGGGGACCTCGACTTCAGTTTCAGCGGACTGAAGACCGCCGTGCTGACCAAGGTGCGCGAAATCGGCGAGCCCGACGATCAGCAGCGCGCTGACATCGCGCGCGGCTTTCAGGACGCCATCGTCGAGGTTCTGGTCAAAAAGTCGATGCGCGCTGTGAAGGATAGCGGCCTGAAACAGCTGGTCGTGGCCGGCGGTGTCGGCGCCAATCGCGAGTTGCGCCGGCAACTCGATGCCGCAGCGCTCAGGGCGCGCATCACCGTGTACTACCCCGAACTCGAGTTTTGTACCGACAACGGCGCCATGATCGCGCTGGCCGGCGCCTTGCGCTTTCAGGCGGGTGTATCGACGAAACCGGCCGGCGCGTTTGCCGTGCGTCCGCGCTGGCCCTTGGCCGAACTGACGAACAAAGGCTGAGCGTATCAGGCCTTCTTCTTGGCTCCGATCTTCGGCTCGGTGCCGGCCATCAGCCGCTGCAGGTTTCCCCAATGCTTGGCGATCAGCGCCATGGCGATGAGCGCCACGGCGGCGAGCAGTGGATCGCGGCCCCACAGGAAGAAGGCAATCAGCGGTGCCGTCGCCGCCGCGACCAGGGCCGAGAGCGACGAGTAGCGCAAGGTGTAGGCGACGAAAAGCCAGACGCCGAGCGTCGCCAGCCCGAGCAGCGGGTCGAGGGCGAGCAGGACGCCGGCGGCGGTGGCGACGCCCTTGCCGCCACGGAAGTTCAGGAAGATCGGGAACAGGTGCCCGAAGAATACGGCCAGCGCGACCAGCGTGACGGCACCCGAACCCAGGCCGAAGCGCGACCCGTAGGTCTGCACCAGAAAGACGGCGAGCCAACCTTTGGTCAGATCACCGAGCAAGGTGACGATCGCCGCCTTCTTGTTGCCGCTGCGCAAGACATTGGTCGCGCCGGGATTCTTCGAGCCGTAACTGCGTGGATCGGCCAATCCGAAGAGGCGGCTGCTGACCATGGCGAACGGCACGGAGCCGAGCAGGTAAGCGAGGACGACGGCGGCAACGAGGAAGAGTGCGTTGGGCATGGTGGAATTCCGGAAACACGGATGGCTGAGCGAATGAACGATTCGGGCCGGCGTAGTGCGCTAGAATCCGCGTCGGTCACCGACACCCGTCTGGGCGCCGATTTTACACTGAGCGAACACGCAGCCTCATGGACATCATCTTTATTGACGAACTTCGCCTCTCGACACTGATTGGGATCTATCCGCGCGAGCGGGTCGTGCCGCAGACGGTCGAGATGTCGCTGCAGATCGGTACGTCGACGGTGAGCGCGGGCGCCAGCGACGATATCGGCGACACGATCGACTATGCGGTCGTCGTCGAACGGCTGCGCAGCGAACTGGCCAGCCAGCATTTCAATCTGCTGGAAAAGCTCGCTGAATACGTGGCCGGCCTGTTGATGGAGCAATTCGGCGCGCGCTGGGTACGCGTTTCGATCGCCAAGCTGGGTATGATGCGCGGCGTCAAGCGCGTCGGTGTCATCATCGAGCGCGGAGTGCGTGAGTAGCGCGGTTGATCGCCGCTAGGCCTTGAGCGCCACTTCGACGACGGTGGGTGACAACGCCCGCATCAGGTCGTGCGGGTGGACTCCCACGAGAAAACCGCGTCGACCGCCATTGATGTAGATCAGCGGCAAATCCAGGATCGTCTTCTCGATACAGATCGGCATCGGCTTCTTTGTGCCGAACGGACTGGTGCCGCCGACGAGGAAGCCGGTGTGCCGGTTGGCGACTTCCGGCTTGCACGGTTCGATCTTCTTGCGTCCGATCTGGCGGGCGAGTTCCTTGGTCGATACCTTGCAGTCGCCGTGCATGAGCACGATCAGGGGCTTCGCCGCCTCGTCCTCCATGACCAGCGTCTTGATCACGGCGTGTTCGTCGACGTTGAGCTCCCGCGATGAAACGCGCGTCCCGCCATGTTCTTCGTAGTCGTAGAGATGATTGGAGTGCGCGATCCGGTGCTGGCGCAGGAACTTCGTCGCCGGGGTTTCGGGCGCGTTTTCGGATTTCATGGTGTTCTCCAGATGCGGCTACCCGAAGGATAGCAGAGCGGCGCTGCTGACTTCGCTCAGCCGCGCGGATGGTGTTTGGCGTGCAGCGTCTTGAGTCGCTCCCTGGCGACGTGCGTGTAGATCTGTGTCGTCGAAATGTCGGCGTGGCCGAGCAGCAGCTGGACGACGCGCAGGTCGGCGCCGTGGTTGAGGAGGTGCGTGGCGAAGGCATGGCGAAGGACGTGCGGCGACAGGCGCGCGGGTTCGATGCCGGCTTGCCCGGCGTAGCGCTTGATCAGCTGCCAGAAGGCTTGCCGCGTCATCGCCGTGCCGCGCGCGGTGACGAAGAGATCGTCGCTCTGCTGGCCGTTGAGGATGGCCGGCCGTGCTTCGGCGAGATAGTTGCGCATCCAGTCGATGGCCTCTTCACCGAGCGGCACCAGGCGTTCCTTGCTGCCCTTGCCGAAGAGGCGGACGACGCCCATGTCGAAGTTCGCCTCGTGCATTTT
>ERZ650312.2189-NODE-2189-length-10846-cov-10.239181_pt1 | contig 10846 bp, 10 predicted proteins | sample MGYA00376248_ERZ650312 | MGnify/ENA primary metagenome ERZ650312 (study PRJEB26733, sample SAMN07839316) | wastewater metagenome | biome: urban; feature: wastewater treatment plant; material: waste water | place: USA: North Carolina | collected 2016-07-28 ... | reverse complement strand
GGCAATTCGCCGTGGCGGCGCCCGATCGCGCCTGGGTCAGCGATATCACCTACGTCGCCACCGACGAGGGCTGGCTCTATCTTGCCGGTATCAAGGACTTGTTCAACGGCGAACTGGTCGGCTACGCCATGTCCGAGCGGATGACCACGAGCCTGGTGTCGCAAGCGCTCTTTCGCGCCGTCGCCGCCAAGCGGCCGGCAAAGGGACTGATCCACCATTCAGATCGCGGCAGCCAGTACTGCGCCCACGCTTATCGAAAGCAACTGCAACAATTCGGCATGCAAGCTTCCATGAGCCGCAAGGGCAATTGTTGGGACAACGCGCCGATGGAGAGTTTCTGGGGTTCCCTGAAAAACGAGTTGGTGCATCACAGGCGCTTTACTACGCGCACACAGGCCAGGCAGGAAATCACCGAGTACATTGAAATCTTCTACAACCGAATTCGTAAGCAGGCGAGACTGGGTTATCTGTCGCCGGCACAATTCACCCAGCAATACCATGCAAAACAGATAGCCGCTTAACCCGTTGGACTCTACGGTTGACGACCTACGTCAAACAGAAGGCGCGGTCGTGCATCGCCCCTCGACAACGAGGGGCGTGGATTGAAACAGAAGTCATCACGTCCGCAGAGTGGGCCGCAAAGCAGGCATCGCCCCTCGACAACGAGGGGCGTGGATTGAAACGGCTACTGGGCCGGCTGCGTCATGTACGCCGGCCGCGCATCGCCCCTCGACAGCGATGGGTGTGGATTGAAACCCATCCTTGCTGACCGCTTTCGCCTCGCAGGCCGGCTTTGCTCCCCGGCAACGGGAAGCGTGCAATGTGCAACTCATTATTGATGAGGCCCGAAGATGTATGAACTCGTCACCCCGGCGAACGCCGGGGTCCAGTCGGCGGTTGCTCTTCGACACTGGATACCGGCTTCCGCCGGTATGACGGTTACTTTCTACTTCATCGGGCCGGAGGAATAGCAGTTGCGAAGGGCGTGCGGAGCCGGTTCCGCACCGTTGGATCCCGGCTTTCGCCGGGACGACGGTCGCTCTTATGCCTCAACGATACTGGCCATAAGAATTTTCCCCAACGGCACAAACGACAAAGCCGTCAGGGCAAGTCACCCCGTCACATAAAACGCCGGATGATGCGTCACCGCGCCATGCGGGATTTCGCCGGCGAGGGGCAGGCACATGAAGTATTCGGGCGGGACGTGCTCGACGGTCAGCGACTGACTGTGGCGAAAGCCGAAGCGCAGGTAGTAGGCGGGGTCGCCGACGAGCTGGCAGCCGTTGGCGCCGAGTCGGCGCAGGGTTTCGATGCCGGTTTCGACCAGGCGTGAGCCTATGCCTTGCCGCTGACGGTTGGGGGCAACGGCGATCGGGCCGAGGGTGAACCATTTGAGGTCGTTTCCGTCGATCAAGGCGCGGGAGAAGGCGATGTGACCGACGACTTCGCCAGCGTCTTCGGCAACGAGCGAAAGGGTCAGCGCGCCGGCGTCGCGAAGTGCGTTGACGATCAGATGTTCGGTTTGATGGCTGAACGGATGATCGGCAAACGCGGCGACGTTGATGCTTTGTATTGCGGCGAGATCTTTTTCCGTTTCGGGGCGAACGATCATTCTTTTCTCCCTCACATCATCCGGTCAGATGGCGGCGTCGATGCCCTCCGCACGCTGCGACAGGTAATGAAACTCCAGGCTGGGGAACGCCAGCCGGGTCTCCTGCGTACGGTAGTCGCGCAGCGCCAGCGTGCAGAAGTAGAGGTTGTTGAGCACGCCGACCGGGTAGTGGTCGCGATGCAGCTCGACGATTCCGGAGAGGTCGGCCGCCAGGTAGTCGGCACCGAGCCGCTCGCTGTCCTTCAGTCGGTCGAAGTAAAGCTGGTAGCTGAACACCGGCGTCTGCTTGGTACGCTGTTCGTCGCCATCGACCACCGGTGTATCGCGCAGCAGTTGCAGGAGCAGCGCGTTGTGCGCGACGTTCCCGCAGTTGGCCGCGAACAGGCTGCGCCGGACATGTACGACGATGCGGTCGCCCGGAGCGAGCGAATACCAGGTAGCACGCTCTCTCAGGATCGGCGAGACGAGCGGCACGAGCTCGCTGCCAAGTTCGAGGACAAAGGCGCCGTCAGCGTACAGTTCGGCCAGCGCCGGATCGTCGGCAATCAAGGCACGCAGCGCGCTTCGGTCGTCGGCAACTTCACTGGGTGGCAAGGGATCGGGATGCATGTCGTCCTCGCTCCGGTCGCGTGAGAACTCAGGCCTGCGGCAGAGCCACTTCGCTGAGCGGCACGCCGAGCATCCCGGCAAGTTCCTCGACGAGCATGGCGTGGTCGTCGCGCTGCGGCAGGCCCGAGACGGTGACCGTGCCGATGGTGCCGACACCGACGACGCGGATCGGGAAGCTGCCGCCGTGCGCCGTATAGTCGCGTAGCGGCAGGCCCATCTTGGCTTCAAGCGACGACTGTTCTTCCTGCAGCGAGAGGCCAACGGCGTAGGAGCTGCGCCAGAGCAGGTCGACGACATTGCGCTTGCGCCGCGCCCAGTCGGCGTTTTCGGGTTTCGCTCCCTGCATGGCGAAGAAGAAGATGGTTTCCTTGCCGACGCGGATTTCGATGGTGACGGCGACACCGCGCGTCTCGGCGTTCGCTTTCAGCCGGTTGCCGAGCTTCCACGCGGTATCGGCGTCGAAGTCCTGGAACTGCAGCCGTTCTTCCTGCACGGCGATTTTCGCGAGATCTTTCTTGATGCTCATGCTTTCTCCCTGACCGACCTGTTATTGAAGTGCTTCCTGCGAAACCGGAAGAGTACGCCCCTCGCGCGCACTTTGCAGCCCGAGTTCTAGGAGGCCGATGACCTGGATCACCTCTGCCGCCGTCACGGGGTTCGGGCCGACGCCGCGGATCGCGTCACGCACGCCGGCGTAGTAGGCCGGGTAGTCGCCGGGGATGCAGGCAAGTTCGCGCTCGGCGGCGGCACCGCCCTTCCACACGGTGAGCGTCGCCGGCACCGAATCGTGCCCCCAATCGGCCGCGGGCGGGCGCTTGCCGGTCTTGAGCACGTCCTCCTGCGGATCGAGGCCGTACTTGAAGAAGCTGCCGAGACTGCCGTGCACCGTGTAACGCGCGGCCGGCACCGCGACCAGCGCGCCGGCGTGCAGGATCACGCGGCTCTGACCGTAACGCAGCACGGCGTGGAAGTAGTCGTCCGACTGCGCGTTGTCGCGTTGCAGCGCGAGGTCGAGCGCGATCGATTCGGGCAGGCCGAAGAGTTGCAGCGTCTGGTCGAGGAGATGCGAGCCGAGGTCGTACCACAGCCCGCTGCCCGGCAAGGCCTGCTCGCGCCAGCGGTTACGCACCTCGGGCCGGTAGCGGTCGAAGTGCGATTCAAAATGGACGATGCGCCCCAGTTCGCCCGAGGCGAGCACCTGTTTGAGGGTGAGAAAGTCCGAATCCCAGCGCCGGTTGTGGAACACCGAGAGCACGCGCCCGACGGCTTCGGCCTGCGCCTGCAAGCGGCGCGCGTCGTCCACCGTGACGGTGAAGGGCTTGTCGACGACGACGTGCTTGCCCGCCGCCAGCGCGGCGCTGGCCAGCGGGTAGTGCGTCTCGTTCGGCGTCGGGATGACGACGAGGTCGATGTCCGGGCGCGCGAAGAGCGCCTCCGGACTCGTCTCGGTCGCCACCTGCGGCCAGTCGGCCTTGACCTTGGCCGGATCGCTGCTCGAGATGGCAACGAGCTTGAGCCCCGGCACGCCGGCAACGAGTGGCGCGTGGAAGGTCTTGGTGGCGAAGCCGTAGCCGACGAGGCCGACGTTGAGGGATTCGGACATGCGCGACTTCTCCTTAGACCGCGAGACGCAGGATCTTGGCGACCGCAGCCCGATCGAGCTTGACGAAGTTGCCGACCGTCGTCGTATCGCCGTTGGTGCACTTGTCAGCCATCTCGTCGATGCGGTCGTCGGTGATGCCGAGATCCTTCATGCGCGTGCCGACGCCGAGCGACGTGAAGAAGGCTTCCATGCGGGCGATGCCTTCGAGGGCGACGGCTTCCGGGTTGTAGACGTCGAGTTCGACGTTCCAAACGCGCACCGCCCATTGCACGAAACGGTCAAGGTCGTGATGCAGCACGTGCTTCATCCACGCCGGGAAGACGACGGCCAGACCGGCGCCGTGCGCCACGTCGTAGATGCCGCTGATCTCGTGCTCGATGTCGTGCGATGCCCAGTCGCCGACGCGGCCGGTGTTGAGCAGGTTGTTGTGCGCGACCGTGCCGGCCCACATGAACTCGGACCAGGCGTCGTAGTCCTGCGGATTGGCCAGGATGCGCGGCGCCTGGCGCATGATCGTCTTCAACGTACCTTCGATCAGGCGGTCGGTGAAGGAGACGTTCTTGACGTTGGTGAAGTAGCGCTCCATCAGGTGCGCCGAGATGTCCATCGCGCCGCAGGCGACTTGGAACGGCGGCAGCGTCATCGCCAGCTCGGGGTTGAGGATAGAGAAGCGCGGGTAGATCAGCTCGGAGTTGACGGCGCGTTTGAGCCAGCCTTCTTCCTTGGTGATGACGGTACCCGTGCTCGACTCGCTGCCCGCGGCCGGCAAGGTCAGGATCGTTGCCACCGGCAGCGCGGACGTCGGCGCGCCCTTGCCCAGGTAGAAGTCCCATACGTCGTGATCGATGACGGCGCCCATGGCGATGGCCTTGGCCGAGTCGATGACGCTACCGCCGCCGACGGCGAGGACGAGCCCGAGCCCGTGCTCCTTGCACAGTTTGACGCCTTCATGCACGAGCGAGAGGCGCGGGTTCGGCTTCACGCCGCCGAGCTCGACCCACTCGACGCCCGCCGCCTTGAGCGAGGCGATCACGCGGTCGTACAGACCCGAGCTCTTGATGCTGCCGCCGCCGAAGTGCAGGAGGACTTTCTTGCTGTAGACGGCGGCTTCCTTGCCGACTTGCGCCTCGGTGCCACGGCCGAAAATGATCTTGGTGGGGTTGCAGAATTCAAAGTTGTCCATGCTTCTTTCTCCTCGACTGGATGCCCGTTGCTGGGCATGAAAGGGCGGAACCGCCCGTTGTTCAAGTGTTCTACCTGCTTGCTACTTAACTTCTGTGACTAGCCGGCCGCGAACTCGGCGGCGAGCGCCTTTTTCATCACCTCGACCGGGGCGTCGTAGCCCGTCCACAGTTTGAAGGCGATCGCGCCCTGGTAAACCAGCATGCCGAGCCCGTCGAGCGTGATCGCGCCGCGCTCCTTGGCGGCGTCGAGAAAACGCGTTTGCGGCGGGTTGGGAATGACGTCGCACACGACCATGCCGGGCTTGATCGTCGTGTAATCAAGCGATGGCATGTCGTGAACGTCCGGATAAAGACCGATCGAGGTGGCGTTGACCAGCACGTCGGTTCCTTCCGGGATCGCCAGGTTGTCGCTCCACGGCTGATACGTCGCATGCGCGCCGGTATGGTTGAGCAGCAGCGCGACGAGATCCCAGCCACGCGCCTCGCTGCGATTGACGATGACGATCTCGGCCGCGCCGGCAAGCGCCAGCTCGACGGTGATCGCCCGCGCCGCGCCGCCCGCGCCGAGCACGACGAACTTCTTGCCTGCCGGATTCAGCTTCGCGTCATCGTTGAGCGCGCGCAGAAACCCTTTGCCGTCGGTGTTGGCACCGATCAGGCGGCCGTCCAGCACATACACGGTATTCACCGCGCCCATGATGCGCGCGTCGTCGGCGACTTCGTCGAGATACTTGATGACCTCGCATTTGTGCGGAATGGTCAGGTTGATGCCGCGAAACCCCATCGCGCGCAGCCCGTTGACCGCTGAAGGAAGATCCTTGGGCGGCACTTTCAGGTTGAGGTAGCGCCACGGCAGATTCAGCGCCGCGAAGCCAGCTTCGATCATGACGACCGTCGGGTTTTCGTCCACCGGGTAGCCGAAGACGCCGGTCAATTCCTTGCGATAGCTCGTTTGCTCCTTCATCTTTCCTCCTCGGTGAGTTTCCGTGTGGTCCCGCGCAAGACGAGGCCGGGTTTCATGACCAGTGTTTTCGGACGCGGTTTCTTGCCCTCGATCATGCGCAGTAGCAAATCGGCACTGCGCGCGCCCATCTCCAGGCCGGGCTGGGAAATGGTTGAAAGCGGCGGCTCGACCAGACGCGAAATCTCGATGTCGTCGAAACCGATCACTTCGACCTCGTCGGGTACCGCGATGCCGTGATCCTTGAGCGCGCGCACGGCGCCGATCGCCATCATGTCGTTGCTGGTGAAAACGGCGTTGAAGCGAAATCCCGTGCCAGCGCGCGCTTCGGCGATCAGGTCGCTGATCAGCTGGTAGCCGTTCTCGAGCGAGAAATCGCCGGTCAGCACTTTCAGGTGATCTTCCGGCACACCCTTTTCGCGCATCACTTCACGGACGCCTTCGAGCCGCAAAGTGAAGGGAGAAAGATCGGCCGGGCCGTTGATGAAAGCAAGCATGCACTCGGGGCGCGCAAAGAAGCGCTCGGCAGCCAGGCGCGCACCGAGGTGGTTGTCGAAGAACACGCCGACGCTGCCGTCGCGTCCGCGGATGTTGCGGTCCAGGAGAACGAAGGGCACGCCCTTCTTCTCCAGCAGTTCGAGCTGGCAGTCGCAGTCCGATTCCGCCGAGTCGAGGATGATCCCATCGACGCCCTTCTCCATCAGGAGTTGGACGTAATCCTTTTCCTTCAGGATGTCGCACGCCGAATTGCACAGGAACAGGCTGTAACCCGCCTTGGAAAGCGCCACCTCGACGCCGCGCACGAGGAGCGGGAAGAACGGGTTGGCGATGTCCGGGATGATCAGCCCGACCGTACGCGACTTGCCCGTCGCCAACCCACGCGCCACACCTGAAGGCTGGAATCCGGTCTCCCTGACGATCGCCTGGATGCGTTCGCGCGTCTCCTTGCCAACCCCTTCCGGCCGGTTGTTCAGCACGCGCGACACGGTCGCCTTGGACACGCCGGCTTTCTCAGCAATATCGGCAATCGTGATTTTCATTGGTGTGGGAAGTGGGAAACGGGGAACGGGAGTCGATTGAGAAACCGATTTACTAAACCGGTTACGCACTATAGGCGAACAACCTCACGAAAGCAAATCATCGGCGCCCGAAACACGGCTTGAAACACCGTATTCCCTGCAATTTTGGAGGCCGCCCCAAGTTGGTGCTGAATTCGCACGAATTCTTGCCAAATTTGCACAAAGTTCGTGACAAGCCCGAACGATCGCCGTACCATCGATCTAACTCATTGATTTTTTGCAACTTTATACTTACCAAAATCATTTATAAAGGCTTACCCATGACTGAAGAAGACTCAAGGGATGACTTGATCATCCGCATTGCGGGTGAAGGCGGCGAGGGAATCATCTCCGCCGGCGACTTCATCACGCAGGCGTGCGCACGGGCGGGACTGGAGGTGTACACCTTCAAGACCTTCCCGGCCGAGGTGAAGGGCGGCTACGCGATGTACCAGACGCGCACCAGCGCCCGGCCGATCTACAACCAGGGCGACACCTTCAACGTGCTCTGCGCGCTGAACGGCGAGGCCTACACGATGAACCGCGCCGCCTTGCGCCCGGGAACGGCCTTCGTTTATGACAACCACGGCGATTTCGAACCGGAGATCCCGAGCGACGTGCATGCCTACGCCATTCCGATGACGCAGGCGGCGAAGGAACTGGGAACGCCAAAAGCCAAGAACATGGTCGCGCTCGGGGCACTCTCGCAGTTGTTCGACATTCCTGCAGACTCACTGCGCGAAGTGCTTTCGGGGAAGTTCGCCAAGAAGGGCGACCACATTGTCGACGGCAACGTGCGCGCTTTCGAACGCGGCCGCGAACTGGCCGCCGAACTCAAGAAGACTGATCCCTGGCGCGTGGCCAAGCCGGCGCACCGAGGCGAATCGGTGCTGATGTCGGGCAACGACGCGATCGGGCTCGGCGCACTGATCGCCGGACTCGATTTTTTTGCCGCCTACCCGATCACGCCGGCGACCGAAATCGCCCGTTACGTCGCGCGCCACCTGCCGAAGCGCGGCGGCACGCTGATCCAGGCCGAGGACGAAATCGCCTCGATCTCGCAGGTACTCGGCGCCTCCTACGCAGGCAAGAAGGCGATGACATCAACCTCCGGCCCCGGCCTCGCGCTGATGAGCGAAATGCTCGGCATGGCCTTCATGAGCGAGACGCCGTGCGTCGTCGTCAATGTGCAACGCGGCGGACCATCAACCGGTTTGCCGACCAAGCACGAGCAATCCGACCTCTTCCTGTCGATCCACGGCTCGCACGGCGACGCCGGCCGCATCGTGCTTTCCGTCGAGAACGTGCGCGATTGCATCGATCTCACCGTTGAAGCCTTCAATCTGGCCGAGAAGTACCAGGTTCCGGTCCTCTTGCTATCTGATGGCTCGCTGGCATTCTCCACGCAATCGGTGCCCTACCCCGACCCCGATGCCTACGCCATCGAGAATCGAAAGCGCTGGGACGGCGAAGGCGAATACAAGCGCTACGCCTTCACCGCCGACGGCATCTCGCCGATGTGCGACCCCGGTACCCCGGGCGGCATGCACATGGCGACCGGCCTCGAACACAACGAGGCCGGCGCACCCAACTACACGCCAGCCAACCACGAAGCCATGCAGGCCAAGCGCTTCGGCAAGCTGGCGACGGTCACTGCCGATTTCCCGGAAGCCGAGGTCGACGGCGATGAGGACGAAGCCGACCTCGGCATCATCGCCTGGGGCAGCACCATCGGCGTCGTGCGAGAGGCCGTCACCCGGCTGCGCGCCGAAGGTCACGCGGTCAAGGGCTTCTACCCGAAACTCCTGTGGCCGATGGCCGTCGAGCAATACGAGGCGTTCGCCGCCACCTGCAAGCGCCTGTTGCTGCCCGAAGTCAATTGGCAGGGCCAGCTGGCCCACTTCGTCCGCGCCGAAACTTCGCTGCGCCCCGAGTCCTACACCATTTGCGGCGGCCTGCCGTTCAACCCGGCCATGGTCGTCAGCCGCGCCAAGGAGATGCTGTCATGAACGCCCCGCTTCACCACCTGCACAAGGTCGAACTGCAAACCCGCGACTACAAGGATGAGATCACGCCTTTCTGGTGCCCCGGCTGCGGCCACCATGGCGTGCTGACCGGCGTGTTCAAGGCGCTCGCCGAACTCGGCGTCGATCCGACCTATCTGGTCAACATCTCCGGCATCGGCTGTTCGTCGCGCCTGCCCTATTTCGTGCGCTCCTATCGCATGCACACCCTGCACGGGCGCGCCGGCCCGGTGGCGACCGGTGCGCACCTAGCCCGGCCGGAACTGCCGATCCTGATCACCGGCGGCGATGGCGACGCGTTTTCGATCGGCGGCGGCCACATGCCGCATCTGGCACGCAAGAACCCGAACCTCACCTACGTGATGATGGACAACCACATCTTCGGCCTGACCAAGGGCCAGGTGTCGCCGACGTCGCGCAGCAAAATGAAGGCCTACACGACGCCCTACGGCGGCACCGAGGAACCGCTCGACCCGATCCTCTACATGCTGTCGTATGGCGCGAGCTTCGTCGCCCAGTCGAACGCCACCAACGTCAAGATGACCGCGTCGCTGATCAAGCAGGGCATGGAGCATCGCGGCTTTGCCTTCATCAACGTGCTGTCCAACTGCCCGAGCTTCAACCACATCGACGACGCCAAGCACTTCAAGAGCGTCTGCGAGGAAATCCCGGAAGAACACGACGCCACCGATCGCGACGCGGCAATGCACATCGTCAATAGCGCTGCGCAAGACGGCAAAATACCGGTCGGATTGCTATACAAGGTCGAGCGGCCGACGCTTGATGAGCGGATGGCGGCGCTGGTCAGCCACGTCGGCGGACACAAGGACTACGACCTGCGCAAGATCATCGATCTGGCGCGCCCCTGAACCGTCGCACAACCGCCCGGCCGGAAGAAAGTGTCTTTCGACCGGGCGAAAACATGATCTACGGATTCACGCCAAAGACACGCGACAAAAACGCACAACTTCACCGAAAACCGTATCAAATCGCACGCAAAGTGCCACCAACTTCCGGCAAAACGCAGTTTAACTGCCTATTTTTCGCACCAAACCAAGCGCGAACGGCCCGATCCCGGCTGGAAAACGGTGTTTACTCGCTGAAATCGAAATTCTTGGCCTATTCGAAGAGATTCAGTTAAATTGCGCACTTTTGCCGGACAGCAAGACTGAAAATCGGTTCCCGACCGGCAACGCGGTTTTGTTCTTAACAGGGGTGACGACAATGTCCTTCACACAGAGAATCTTCGATTTCTTCTCTCGCAAATCAACCAAAGCCAAGGGCGGCGGCGATAAGGCCATCAGCAAGCAGAAGGCCGGCGGCAAGATGACGGCGCGCGAGCGCATCGCCGCGCTGCTCGACGAGGGCTCCTTCCACGAATACGACCTCTTCGTCGAACACAAATGCCAGGATTTCGGCATGGAGACGAAGGATCTGGCGGCCGATGGCGTCGTGACCGGCTCCGGTACGATCAGCGGCCGTCCGGTCTGCATCTACGCGCAGGACTTCACCGTCGCCGGCGGCTCGCTCGGCCTGATGCACGCGCGCAAGATCACCAAGGTGATGGATCACGCGATCAAGATGGGCATGCCGATCATCGGCATCAACGACTCGGGCGGCGCGCGTATCCAGGAAGGCGTCAATTCGCTGGCCGGCTACGGCGAGATCTTCTACCGCAACACGCTGGCCTCCGGCGTCGTGCCGCAGATTTCGGTCATCCTCGGCCCGTGCGCCGGCGGCGCCGTGTACTCGCCCGCGCTGACCGACTTTGTCTTTGTCGTCGACAACATCTCCA
>ERZ650312.2187-NODE-2187-length-10853-cov-4.351732_pt1 | contig 10853 bp, 5 predicted proteins | sample MGYA00376248_ERZ650312 | MGnify/ENA primary metagenome ERZ650312 (study PRJEB26733, sample SAMN07839316) | wastewater metagenome | biome: urban; feature: wastewater treatment plant; material: waste water | place: USA: North Carolina | collected 2016-07-28 ... | reverse complement strand
ATACGAGATACAAGCTAGTGACTGGAGTTCAGACGTGTGCTCTTCCGATCTGTCAACAGCAGCACATAGTCTGCCCGCTGCTTTCCACGAAGCTTCTCCGGATGAGGAATTTGCTCCAACAGCAGCAATGCACTGTCAGGATATACATCCATATACCTCTCTACCTTATCAAAAGCATTGGATACGTTCTTCTCTACGCAAGAACCTAACAGTACGCAAACGGACAAAAGCCCAAGATATAGCAGTTTTTTCATATGAACATGTTCTTTACCAGATTATCATTGCGTATACACAGAATCCTTTTGGAGATAAATATTCACACCAGCCAACGGCAATCCTTTTTCCCCATCAGTCACAATGCCATTTGTCTGCGCATTAGAAACAACTGCACAGCAGAATGTTATGAACAGTACTATACATCGCTTCATAATTCATGTATATATAATTAAACTTTGGATGAGAATAAGCTTTTTTACGGCCCCTCCCTTCAAAGATACAAAAAACCGCTTCAACAATGTACAAAAACAAGATAAATGTGACAAACAAAACAAATAGCTCAGAGCTTGTTTCCCCTTACATAGGCTTCCTTTCCATTTTCTGTACGGAGTTATCAGCGCCTATCGGCCGTGATGCGCTCTGCCAACGGCCGTCAACCACTCGACTAACGACCGTCAACAAGGTGCTTCATAACCGTTGAACACCTATTATACTCATAGTTTCCCCATACTGTGCACCTATCTTATTCCTATTATGAGCCCAGCTGCAGTCTATCGGTAAACGGTCTTTTACGAAGTTAATACCGTGTTTACACGAAACGCATATCGTGTAAACAAGATATTTGCAAAATGCTGTACATTCTATTAATACACTAACAAACAAGATATTAACTTACTTTTCGGCGTATTTCCGCTGTGGAAGCAAAAGTTGCTTCCACCTTTTTGAGTTGCTTCCACAGCACTTGTAATGCCGATGAATAAAGGGATGCAGGAAGTAGGTGGAAGTGTGGAAGCAGAAATGATAAAACTAAGCAGAGATAATTTTCCCTTAAAAGCAATAAAACTCCAGAATCTGCTGGAGCAAAGCATCCTGCTTTCCCGGACCTTTTTCCAACTCCACACTTTTCAGGTTATAGAGTTGTGCCAGCAAAGCTGACGACTGCTTCTCGCAAAGACGGGAATCATGTACCTGCTCCATCCAGCAGACGGTCTCTCCCCAAACATCTACCGAAAGATGTGACAAGACTTCTGTCGGGGCTCCCCCCTTCTCCACCTTACGGAAGATTTCGACCAAAGCACACAACAAGCTGGACATTATCTGTTTACAACGGGAATGGGAACGGGATTCCCGGTTTCTGAAACGTAGCAGGAAATAGTACCCCAGCCATAAATAAACGGTGGTGACTTCTGCATGGATTTTCTCTATCCTCTTCCAATGCGCAACCAAGGCAGCATCAATTTCTTCCAGAATCGCATCCGTATCATCTTCTATGTAGTATTTCTGCGCAAGACACTCTATCACGCACCCCCATTTCGCCATATCCACACACTCTTGCGTACGCCCCATCCATACATGGGCTTCCTCCAATATCCGGAATGCCTTTTCTCCACATTCCGGAGCATCATAAAACCGATACTGACGAAACAACAGAAGAGACTGACATAATAACTCATCCAAAGAGTACTCCGCACTTTCCATATTTAAAATTCAAGTATCCATTCAGGTAACAAAATCGAGCAAAAGTAATCATTTCCTAAGAAAATCACGCTGTTTCAGCACAAAAACCGGCAGGAAAAAGAAGATACCGATGACGGACATCACCAGTCCGCCAATGGTACCCGCCGCCAATGGAAACCAGAAAGCCTCCTTGTCCTCACCTATCATGAAAGGGATAAATCCCAGAATGGTAGAAACTACCGTGAGGAAAATAGGAACGACCTTCGCATTCCACGCCTTGACGTAGGCACGAAGAGCGGAAAGACGGGGGAAACGACGTCGGATGCTGTTGTACTCGTTCAGGATATAGATGCTGGCATTCACCGTGATGCCGCACAGCAGGACGAACGAGGCAAAACCGCCCTGGTCGAAGTTCAGCCGGAACCAATAGAAAGTAAGAAATACCCCGATATAAGAAACCGGAATCACAAAGATGATGGCAAGCGGCTGCTTCAGGGAGTTGAACAGAACGCTGGTCGTAAAGAAGATGATGGCTATCACCACCAGCAGAAGCAGGTATTGGCGGTTGTCCTTCTCGCCCCATGACCAACTGTTGCTGTCCGACTCGGCTGTATAACCCATCGGCAACAGTTTGTTGAACTCCTCCAGGTCACGTTTCTGTATCTTGTTGCCCATCTCATTGGAGCCGATATATTCGTATTGCAGGCAGAGGCGGTACTGCTGGTTTTCTTTGGCAATCTCCTGCGGCATCTGTCCCTTTTCCACAGTAGTCAGTTCGGAAAGCTTGTAATGCTTGCCGTTTCCTACTCCATAGGGAAAGAACTGCATCGCCCAGATGTCATATTCGGCAGACTGGCGGGAAGAGAGCTTGATTTTCTCCATCCCCTGCTCGGCCGCTACCGAACCAATCTCCAGATTCTTGCCAAAGATGGGGCGCACCGCAGAGAAAAGCACTTGCGCGTCGATGCCCTCTTGCGCCATGCGCTCCTTGTTCAGGTTGAAGTAGAATTCCTGATAGTCATCCTTCCACCAGGAGAACTCCGAATTGATGAGCACTTCCTTGATACGCCGGTGCGTCAGCAGCTTGGCCTTCAGCTTCTCCGCCCACTCATAGAGTTCGTCGTAGTTGTAGCCGTACATCCTGATGCGGTAGGAGCCGGCACTCTCGCGGACGTCATTACTGAACCCCTGGTCCTGCAATCCGTAGATGCCCCAGCTGCCGCCTCCCAGTTCCAGTGCCTTGCTTATCATATTGGCTTTCAGTGTATAGGGGAAACCGCTGTTCCGGGCTTCCTTCTTGAAATAAATCTGCATACTGGCACGCCGGGGGCTGTAGATGGAAGTATGAAACTGCCTGATTTCCTTGAACCGGCTGAGGTAGGTCTCCATACGTTTCATCAAAGTGTTCATCTGCTCGAGGGTGCTGCCATTGGGAAGGTTGGCGTTGGCATAGAGCACCACCTCCTCATTACGGGTGAAGTAACTGCCTTCGTACACCTTCTGTATGAAAAGCCGCAAGCTGCCGCCCAGCGCCTTGTCCACAACGGGTTTCACCGACTCCTTATAGGTATCCGAACCGAATACCTTATTGTAAGCAGCTTCCCATTTTCCCCCTCCTTCCAGTTTGTCGGGCAACAGAAAAACGGGCAGACCGAAACCCAACAGTAACAGCAGGCATACAGCCCAGCGCCAACGGCACAGAAAACGGATGAGAGCAGAGTAGCAGCAGGAGAAATAAACGGGGAAACGTCTGAAAATCCGTCCCAACCTTGTTTTGAATGTTTGCGTCAGCCCCGGCAAGACAAGACGCCTCTTCTTCCCCGTAATCCGCCTCACCAGTCCTATCTTCTCAATCATCGACGGAACAAAGAACAACGCCACCATCAAGGAAACAGCCAGATTGATGATCACTACCGCTGCAAAGTCCTGCAGGTTGAGCCGTATCCTCTCGTCAAGGAAGAAAATGATGACAAGCGCACCCATCGTAGTGAGGGTTGCCGCCAACACCGACAGGAAGGCCTTGAGATTACGCCGATGCAGAATGTGGTCGGTCATGACAATGGTGCTGTCTATCACCAGATTCAGCGAGACAGTGATACCCGCCAGCGAATAAAGCTGCATCTCAAGTCCGAAGAGGTAGTAGAAGATAAGTGCCACCGCTATATTTACAGCCAGGCTGGTAACTATCAGAAAAAGATATTTCAACTTACGAGTAATGAGCCATACAAATACAAGCAGGATGAGTACCGTCAAACCGGTACGGAAGTAAATCTTGTCCAGTTCTTCCCGTATGTACTCGGTCGCATCATAGCTGGTATGCACTTCATATCCGACAGGAAGTACCTGCCGAACAGCTTCCATCTCGTCCATCACGGCACGGTTCAGTTGCAACTGGTTGGCAGTTTCTTCCGCAGTAATGGATAGATAGACGGAATTCAGCCCATTGATGCGGTAATAGCTTTGCGGCTCCTCCTCCATACGGACAGCCGACACCAGTTCGTCCAAGCGGAGCAGTTTCCCGTCGGTAGCCGTCACGGTGATGGCAGCAGGATTAAAACCAAGGGAGTTGCTCTCCGGCACCAGTGCCAGGCGTATCCATTCCCGGCTACCGTTACCTGTATCCACATTGTGCGTACCCAGAAATTCCTTCCGGTAATGCCGCTGTACTGCCTCGCTGATGTCCGATAGGGTCACACCCAGCAAGCGCAACTGTTCACTGTCATATTCCAGTCTCCACTCCATGGGCGTGGCACCGCTGAGTTCCACCTTATAGATACCCGGAATATTTGCCAGCCGCGGCTTGATATGCTCCTCGGCATACTGCTGAATCAATATCGGAGTGGAAGGGGCATTCAGTGTGAAGGACATGAAAGGGCGTGAGGCGTTCTCGTCGGGCACTTTCATGTGAATGGTGGGATAGCTGACACCTTCGGGCAATTGGGGCCACGTCTGCCGGATGATGGTGGAAGCTTCGAAGCGGACTGCCTCGACATCGGCATGCTTGTCCAGCTCCACAGTAATGTTGCCGTAGCCGTTGCCCGAGGTGGAGTTCAGCCGCTTCACTCCGCGGATACGCGCCAGCATGGATTCCAGCTTGCTGGTCACTTCCATCTCCACCACCCGCGACGAAGTGCCAGGCATGCTGAAACCCACCGTGAAGCCGGGCAGGCTGCGTGACGGATTCAGCTTGACGGGGAGCAGCGGTATCAACGCCACCCCTACCAAAGCAAGGCAGACAAACGCCACTATGACGGTGAAGGAAGAAACTCGTTTCATCAGTTATTATAATCAAATTTTTCCGACAGCGAAAATCCGCTGGCAAAGTCGTGCAACGTCAGTTTCCGTATCTTGTAATAATTCAGCCAGTAGTCCTGCAAGGCGGAGATGTAATTGCGTTGCGCTTCCTGCTGGCGGTTCAGCGAGAGGGTCAGGCTGTTGATGTCTGCCTTGCCGATAATGAAGCGCTGGCGGGTTTCGTTATACGCCAGGATGGCAAGGTCGAGGGCCTCTTCGGCACTGGCGACGAGGGCTTGCTGGACGTTGAAGTCGCTGACGGTCATGATAACCTCCTCCTCAATGCTGATTTCACTCTGCCGGGCAGAAGTCTTCACCACGTTCAGATTGTTCCTCGCCATGTTGTATTTGCCTTTCCTCACGCCCCAGTCCACCAGTGGAATGGAGACACTGACCGACACCATCTCCTGCTGCATGGGATGCCTGTATGCTTCACCGAATTTCTCTGCCACCTGGTTGAAGCCGACGCTGGCGTTGATGCTGGCGTTGAAGCGCGATTCCTTCTTCGTCTTGTCTACTGTCTGCTCGGCTTCCAGCACTTCCTGACGAAGCCCCAGAAATTCCGGATTGTTGGCTTGAGCGGCCAGCAAAGCCTCATCAACCGGTATGGTCAGCGCCCTCGGACGTCCCGGAAGCGACACCCTGATATCCGTGTTCTTCTCCATATTCAGGAAAGATGCCAACGAAAACATGGCGCGCTTCAAGGCACTGGCGGCATTCTGCAAAGTATTGCGGGCGTTCACCACGTCGAGTTTCAGCGTCAGCAGGTCGGCACGGCTGATGGCGGCTATCTTCAGGCGCTGCATACCGATGCGGTAGAGGGTATCGGTGGAGACGGCATTGTCCTTGGCCAAGTCATATTCCGCCTGTGCCATGGCAAGCGCAAAGAAATAGGTAGTGGCCTGCTCGGATACTCGCTCTGCATTGTAAATATACTCCTTCTTCACCTTTTCGTACTTCAGCGGCTCAATCCTGCGTTCCCAACGGAAAGGATTGTAACCGACCAGACTCTGCGAGTAGCCCAAACGAACCGGAACACTGGTGAACTGGGTATACTTGTTTCCACCGAAGCTCCGCATATAGCCCAGCTCCGTATCCAGATAGAACGTACCGCCCGTCAAGTCGAAATTCTGTCTGACGGCAAGATTGCCGTATGCATAGAAGGATTGCTGGCTGCGATAGATGTCAAGGTCCTGTTCGGAGTCGTAACGCTTGGTGATATCGCGGTTGTACTGTGCCGGAGTCATGTTCAGCGTCAGGCTGGGAAGGCGGTTTGCCTTATAGGTGCGGTATTCCCAATAACCGGCCAGATACATGTTCTTGGTGCGGAAGGCTTCCAGCGAACTGTCATTCGCCAGGGCAATGGTCTGCTGCAAATCGAGCGTTATCCGCTGTTGGGCAAAAGCGGAAAGGGCTCCCAGACTGAACAAAAGTATAAGACTTAATTTCTTCATGCTCTTTCTTTTCTATAAATAAACCAATATATCAACGGGATGATGAACAGACTGACCAGTGTCCCCACGAACATCGCCCCAATCATCGCTATGGAAAGCGGCTTCTGCAGCTCCGAGCCCATGTCGAACGAGAACAGCAGCGGAACCATAGCGAAAATGGTGGTGAGCGATGTCATGATGATGGGCCGGAGCCTTCTGCGCCCCGCCTCGTGGATGGCCTCGAGCAACGGCATACCAGCCCTCCGTAATTCATTAATGGCATCCAGCTTCAGGATGGAGTCGTTGATGATGATACCGCACGTCACAATCAGTCCGATGGCAGACATCAGGTTCAGGGTATGCCCGCATATCCACAACAGAAGCAGGGCAAACGCCACATCTATCGGAATTTCCAGCAGCACGATGAGCGGCTGCACGAAGCTTTCGAACTGGGCGGCAAGAATGAAATACATCAGCAGGATAGAGATGAAAAGAATCACCACCAACTCGTCCAGCATCTGGCGGTTGGAGAAGAAACTGCCGGAGAAGGCCGTATCCCAGTCACCCGTGGCATCTGCCTCCCGCTTCACCTTTTCCATCAACTCCGGAGCATCGTCCACTTCATAGAAACGGAACGGTATATATTCACCGTTGCGTCCTGCCGTAATCGTTTTCAAATCCTCGGCCGGACGCACCTTTACCAGCTCCCGAAGCGGAATATACTCCACTTCGCCCTTACTGTCCGGACGGGTCTGTATCAATGTCTGCTGCAGCACCTCATTCACTGTCCGCTCCTCGCCCACAATGCTGATAGGCAGGTATTGCTGGTAGGAATGGAGCATAGCTACGCTGTTCTCCTTGAATGCCGTCCGCAGCGTACGGTAAAGCTCGTCATACGAAACGTCATAGAGCAACAGCTTTTCCTGCAGGATGCTTATGTCAAGCTGGTTCTCGAAAGCGATACCTACGGGCGCTGTCCCCGTAAGCTCCGCAAACTGTTGTTCCAGTCCGCGCAATTCTTCCGCCGCCGGCGCCTTCTCCTTATTGCGGGCATAAAGTTCCGCCACCACATCGGCCTCCCCGGTCACGAAAAGCTTCTCGAACACGGTTTCGGGTGGAGAAAAGGAGACTGTCGCCAACGGATATTCCCGTGTCAGCCACTCGCCCGCCTGCTTCTGCAAGGGAGCAATCCCGTCAGGCGAGGAAGTCTTGAAATACAATTCTGCCTCCGAAGAAGAGAGAGCCTGCTCACGGTTCAGCAGATAGTCCTGCTGGCCTATGGCAGCCGTCTGTTCCACAGTCTTGTCCAACAACTGTCCGAACAGCACATTCACACGATGCCGGTTCTCGTCCACATGTATATTTTCGTTCCATTCCACATGGACTATCAGTTCATTCTGGTCTATCTGCGGCATACGCTCCTTGGCTATGGAATAGAACAGAAAGACACAAAGAGGAATAGAAACCACACAGAATATGATACTTACCGTCTTGTGGGAAAATACCCAGTCGATGCCCGCATCATAAAAACGGTCCAGCGTATGTTCCTTCAACGGATTGTTGATGCGGATGCGGGAGAACCACGACCTGCCGCGCAACCCTGTCCGGTAGACCAGCATATAGAGGACCGGCAGCAGCATGATACCCGTGAAGTAGGAAACCAGCAACCCTACCGTAACAGAGAATGCCTGGTCGTAGAACAACGCCCCTGCAATGCCGCTCATGAATATCAGCGGCACAAATACGGCAATAGTGGTCAGCGACGAACTCAGCATGGGCGTAATCACCTCACTCGTTCCCGTCACGCAAGCCCGCCGCAACGAATAGCCCCGTTCGCGATACTGCGAAATGTTCTCCGTCACAATGATGCTGCTGTCAATCATCATACCCAACGCCAGGATTAATCCCGACAAAGAAATGATATTGAGTGACATCTTGAACAAGTAGAAGAACAGGAAGCAGATGACAATAGATACCACCATACTCAACCCGATGATGAACGGCGACTTGACATCCCCCAAGAAGAGTACCGCCACAATGCAGATGAACAGGAAACCCAACGACAAATTTTGCTGAAGATTGGAGATGGTATAGTCCAGCAACTCCGTCTGGTTACGGCTGATGCTAAAATCAATGTCGGGATATACTTTCTTGAAGTAGTCCATCGTGCTGTTGATGGCAAGCTTCATGTCTTCCATATTCTCGTCCGCCTGCTTGATGACGGCAAGGGTAACGGCACGCTTGCCATTGCTCATGGAGACACCTTTCTCCTTGGCAGGAACAATCTCTACCCGGCAGAAGTCTCCCAAGCGGATGATACGTCCTTCCTTTCGCAGCAGGATGCCCTTCACGTCCTCCTCTGTCCGCAGCAGGGTGGAGAACTTAATGTTGTATTCGTAGTAGCCGTCGCGCACGGTCATGCTGCCCGGCTCCACGTTGTTTTGCGCCAGCACGTTTTCTATGTCTTCAATGGAGAGCCCCAACACAGCAAGCTTATCCGGGTCGGGCACAATCTGTAACTGGCGTTCGACCAAACCCGTGACATCCACCATTGCCACTTCCGCCAACTGCTCGATGCGACGCTTTATGACATTTTCGGCAAACTCGCACAAATCAAGAAACGCGCGTTCGTCCACCTTGCCGTATGCACTGTCGTTTTTTAGGGTCAGATTGAGGTAGAAGACAGGAATGTCCGTCGCACTTGCCTTTATCACCTTCGGGCGTTCGGCATCCTTGGGCAGATAGTTCATGGCGGCGTCAATCTTCTCGTTCACTTCTATGAAGGCAAGGTCGGTATTCGTACCGAAGTCGAAGCCCAGGCGGATGATGCCTGCACCATCGCGCGTCTCGCTGTCCATGTCCTTCAGTTTCGCCACCTGGATGAGCTGCTGCCGCAGAGGTTTCACCACCGTATTCTCTAATTCACGCGCCGAGGTATTCTGCGCCGACACCTGCACTGTAATTTCCGGGATGGCAATATCGGGCAGCAAGGATACCGGCAAGGTGAAGTAAGTCACCAGCCCGACAATGAAGCATGCTGTAAATGCCATCAGTACGGCAATAGGCCGCTGTATCAAAAACTTTATCAATTGAACTATGAATTTTGAATTACCACTTATCACTCATTATCTATCAACCACCTTCACCGATGCTTCATGTGCCAGATTCACATTTCCCGTCACAATGACCGTATCGCCTTCTTTCAGGGCATCGTCGGCCATGCTGTAGCTTTCCGCATTCTCCAGTCCGGTCTGCACATAGTTCCACTGCGCCTTTCCGTCTTTCAGGGTAAACACCACCTGCTTGCCCGAACGCAACACCACGGCACTCTTCGGGATTACAAGCTGTCCGCCCAGAGAGCGGTGCACGTTCACCCTCACGTTCATCCCACTGAACAGCCGTCCCTTGCCATTGACGGCAGCCTTCACCTTAACCATCCCCTTGTCATCCACCAGAGGATTGATTTGGGTGATGCGCCCCTCCTGCCTAAAGCCGGCATCCGAATAAGGGGTAACAATCACCTTGTCGCCACTCTTTATCAACGGCAGTTCGCTTTCCAGCACCGTGAAGTCCACCTCCATACCTTGAGTGCCGATAATGGAGCAGAAGGCTTCCGAGGTACTTGCCTCGTTGAACGGTTTGGAGAACAGGTTCGCCACTACCCCGTCAAAAGGCGCAACCAGCGTGGCGTGTTCCTCTTCATACGCGGCAAGCTCGTACTGGGAGAGACTTTGGTCGTAACCGCTCTTTACTCGTGCCAGCTTCATGATGTCAGCAGGTACTTTGGAGGCATCCCCCACCGGATAGCCTTGCCCTATCAATACATCCTGCAACTCAAGTTCCGCTTTTTCCAAGGCATCCTTGGCCTGCGCGGTCTTGTTCTTCAGGCGGAACTTATCCAGTTCGGCAAGTTTCTGCCCTTTGCGCACCGGGTCACCGTTCTTCACGTAGATGTGTGCCACTACACCGGTGGTCTCAAAACGCAAATCCGCCATGGCACCGGCGGTTACTTTTCCGTTGCTCACCAGTTCATGCTCAAAGGTCGCCCGCTTCAGGACTTTCACGGTCACTTCATTGCTTTCACTTGGCAGGACGGTTGCCACCCCTTCCTCGGACTCTTTTCCCTTTCCGGCATCGGAGCAGGCGGCAAGCAGGGCAACGGCCATGCATAGCAGGTATCGATAGTTCTGTGTCTTCATATTCATACTCAATTATAAATTGATAAAATTAATCGTTTCAAAAAAACGAACCGATATTTGCATGTGGACACTTTTTTCATAGCACTTTAGCAATTAGTTCGCTCATTATTAACACTTTCCGTTTTTATTCATCTTTTTTGATATGGACAAAAATAAGCTGAATCTTTTTTATTTCCTCCCTCATCTGTCGTATTGCCGTAGAATGCACTTTCGGCTCTTTCGTCAATACCATCCGCTTCATTTTTTCAAACTT
>ERZ650312.2185-NODE-2185-length-10854-cov-3.344939_pt1 | contig 10854 bp, 11 predicted proteins | sample MGYA00376248_ERZ650312 | MGnify/ENA primary metagenome ERZ650312 (study PRJEB26733, sample SAMN07839316) | wastewater metagenome | biome: urban; feature: wastewater treatment plant; material: waste water | place: USA: North Carolina | collected 2016-07-28 ... | reverse complement strand
CACCCGGTCGACGTTGTAGGCAATCAGCTTGCTTGCCGCCGTAACAATGCCTGCCGTCGACCGATAGTTCGTGTCCAGATTGATGATGGTCGCCCCGGTCGCGGCGACGAAATCCATCATCCCCCGGTATCCCAGGCTGCGCCGGAATCCGTAGATCGATTGATCGTCGTCGCCCACGGCGCAGAGCACCGGGTTTTGGACCGCATGGTGCATCAGCCAGTCGAACTGGAGGATGTCTGCATCCTGAAACTCGTCGGCGAGGACATGCGTCGCCCGAATCGGCTTGATCTTGCGCTGGGCCATCAACTGATTGGCGCGCAACAGGATGTCCGTAAAGTCCTGGCTACCCAGCGCCGTCTGGTGTTTCTGGTAACAGGCGGTCAGCCGCGCAAGATCCGGCCGCTGCGCCGCAAAATCACGATCCGACTTGCAGTGCGCGATATAGGCATCCGCTTCTTCAAGGGAGAGCTTCAACCCGGTCTCGTGAAGACAACGGCTGATCAGGTAACGCGCCTCGATCTCCGAAAGGATCTTCCCGACTTTCCCCGTCTCCTTGAGCTGTCGCAGGGCCAGCGAATGAAATGTCCCGATGGTGAGGCGGTCCAGCTGATTGCTGATTCGCTCATCTTCCTTGATGCGCTTGAGCATCTCGTCAGCCGCTTCCCGGCTGAAGGTGGTCATCACAACAAAGGGGTCCGGGTGCGTCCTGAGAATGTGTCGCACCTTGGCAATCAGCACGCGGGTTTTGCCGCTGCCGGGGCAGGCGCAGCACAAAACCGGGGCTTCGGATTCAACCGCAGCCTGTTGTGCCTCGTTGAGCTTGTGTTCCGCCATGCTTCATCAGGCGGGGATGGCGGCCAGCGCCAGCGAGTCCATTTCAACCTGCGCAGATTTCAGATTCAGGCTCTTCTCAGCCTCTCGGCGCTGGCGTTTCTCTTCGCGCTGCTGCTCGCGCGCCAAGGCCTGTTCATTCTTCTTCGCCTCGGCTTTCGCCTTCCGCGCATTCGCCAATTCGCGATCGCGTTGAGCCTGTTTAGCGCGCTCCACTCGCCGTGCTTCAACCACGCCGTTGCAGAGCTTTCGGATATTGTTGTAATGGATGTTGCTGGCGCGCGTCATGGCGAACAGGATATGACGCACTTCACGTTCGATGGTCAGTTTTACCCGCAGCGCTTCGTCCTGGTTGTCCGACAATTCGCAGGTGACCCAGAGATACTGGAGAATCGTGATGTAGTGGTCGGCCTTGGCCAGAATCTCAAGGTACTGCGTGACACCGTTGGTGACCGTCTTCGTTTCGTAGTTCGATTCGAGCTTCTGAATTTCGCTCATACCGAACCCGCCCATCGCCAGCTTTTGCTCGCCCTGTGTAATGCGCGTGTCGAAGTACTCGTGCGTGCGTTCGAACAGCGCGTTCAGCGCGGACTCGGCCTTGAATATCTCGCTTTCCTGATAAATGTCGCCGGTCAGGTTCTGGGAGAGGATCTGCCGCGACCGACAAGTAATGAAATGCGTGTCGCGCGTGATGACCTCGAAGCCTGTCGACATCACCTTCACGATCATGTCGTTGCATAGCGGGACAAAGCCCGATGCGCCAATGACGTCAGGATTCCGATTGAAGAAATCAATGGAGCTCTTGCGCATCCATTTCTTCATCCTAATCAGTTTCGGTGTCGCGATATTCATCTGAGTGTCCACGGGTCTTGAAAACTTGACGAATGATTGCATGTGACCTCGCGTCTGCCGATAGGGAAATGCAGCCGTTTTGGGCTAGTTAGACGTAGGAATGGACATCGGCCGTTGTTTTTTTTCTGCTTTCGCGGCTACCTTCCGTCCTGTGATTCCTCAACACGTAATTGACCGCGTTCTTCAGAACATCAACCTCCCGGAGTTCATCGGGGAGACGGTGACGCTCGCCGACAAGTCCGGATCGCATGAAGGACTCTGTCCGTTTCATGCCGAGGACACCCCCAGTTTCAAGGTGTTTGCAGATCACTATCACTGCTTCGGGTGCGGGGCGCACGGGAATGCCATTGAATTCCTCATGGAGCAGCAAGGGCTCTCGTTTCCCGAAGCCGTCCGTGCGCTGGCCTCGCGATCGGGTGTTGAGATTCCTACCATCCAGAGATCCGGCAATGACACTCCCGACGCGCTTTCCGGGACACGAGACGTTTTGCGTCGAGCCTGCGCCAAATACCAGCAACTTCTACTCGGACCGAATGGCGGAACGGGACTCAAGATGCTCGCAGACCGCGGCATCGAGGACGACACCATCGTCCGTTTCGGCATCGGTTACGCGCCGGATTCGTGGAACACGCTGTCTGACGACCGAAGCTTCGCCAGGGAACATCTGATCGCGGGCGGTCTGGCCGTGCCGCGCCGGGAGAAGAAGGGCTGCTACGACTTCTTCCGTAACCGCATTCTGTTCCCCGTCCGCAATGACGCGGGGGATGTCATTGGCTTCGGCGGCCGACGCATTGGCAACGATGGCCCGAAGTATCTCAACACGGCAGAAACCGAGTTGTACCAGAAGGGTCGCATTCTCTTTGGTTTGCAGCAGGCGCGGCCGGCGATCCGGATGACCCGCTCGATCATCGTCTGCGAAGGATTCTTTGATGTGATCTCGCCCGCACAGGCCGGCGTGGAGCACATCGTTTCGACTTGCGGTACCGCGTTGACCGAAACCCAGGCCGAACTGGTGCTGTCTCTGGCGGACCGGGTGTTTTTCTGCTTCGACGGCGATAGCGCAGGGCTCAAGGCAACGTGGCGCGCGGCCGAGACGCTCGTACCGCTGGCGAGTGATCACCACGAGATCCGGCTATGTCGTCTTCCGGACGGGGAAGATCCGGACAGCTATGTGCGCAATCAAGGTATCGCCAGCTTGCAGCAGGCGCTTGATGCATCCCCCACGCTGACCGCCTACCTGATCGGCGAGATAACGCGCGGCGCGAGAATTCCGGAGGCCCGGGCCAAATCGCTGTCCGTCGCAGCTTCCCTGTGGCGCCAGTTTGCCGCGCCGGGTCTGGCCCTGTTCTTCCGGCAGTATGCCTGTGAAGCCCTGCAGATATCCGTCGAGGAATTTGATCGTCTTGCCGTAACGGCGCCGCGCCGCGCCGGCGACACCCACATCCGTCCCTGCCCCAGTTGCGGCTGGATGGCCACCCTGATTTCGAACGATTGCGGCCACCGAATCGAATGCAGTGACTGCGGTTTGACAACCAAGCCCACAGCAACCGAAGCGGAATGCCGGTCTCTATGGAACCGTCGCGAAAAGCCTCGCCAATAAGAACAATGAAAAAGCTGATAAGCAGTCTCCCCCACTACCACTTCGTCAATTTCCACCAAACTGGCGCGGATGAATTTGTCGTGCTGCTGCGCGAAGACGATCGATACGCCGTATGCAAACTCCAGCCGAGGCGGCTGATTGCCATGTCGCCCAACTATCAAGCCGCCGGCTACGGGTTACTGAGCGGCCCCGCAAGCCCCGCAGGGCTGGTCGATATTCTGCAATGGACGAACGAGCCCGAAGCCGTTGATCGCTATCTCGCGCTGGCCAACCTTCCGGCCAACGTCGTTCCGCTGTTCCCCGACCGGAGACCTCCCGGATGACCCCCACTGTCCAGCGCATTGCCCTTGGTACCGGAATCCACACATCAAAGTGGCTTGGGGAAACTCGCGCTGGACAGGACCTTCTTGCGGCAAGCCGACGCGCCAATCAGCGCCCACGCTGCATGTGCGTGCCGGACGGCGTCGAAATGTATGTCGGGCGGCGTGGCCGGGTCTATTACCTCTCCCGCATGCCCGGTACCGGCTTCCTGCACGCCGACACTTGCCAGTCAGTGGAAAGCGCGTCGTTGCTTTCGGGCATTCATGCCTATGCGCCCGGCGCGATCGTCGAACAGTCCGATGGACTCGTCAGCCTCTCCCTGGACATCGAGCGGCAGGATCGTCAGGCCCCGCCAATTACCCGCGTCGGTCTCGACGGACTTCTTGAGACACTGGTCGAACAGGCTGATCTGAACCGCATCAGTCCCACCAGCGCGGCACGCACCTGGATGTCCGTACGCGACAGGCTGAGCGAGGCCGCGCGCTGGATTCAGATCGGGAGCAAGTCTTTGTCGCCGCTCCTGTATCTGCCGGAGCGATACGACAAGGAGCATGGCGCCGCATCCCAGGCCGCGTGCGAAGCCTTCATCACGTCCACACAGGGACAGGCGCTTCTCTGCGCGCCGCTCAAAGACATTTGCTGCACGACCTACAGTTGGAAGATCGGCTTGAAGCACTTGCCCGGTTTGCGGTTGTGGGCTTCGAAAGACGTCGCCAATGAACTCGAGCATCGTTGGCGGGCACCCGGCTTCACCCGCCCTCCCCGGTATGCGCTCTGCCTGGTCGCTGCCAAGCCCGGACGCCGGCCGGGGAATTTCACTGTGACCAACATGGCGTGCCTGGCCACCGACAGCAACTTCTTCCCCTGCCGGACCGATCGGGAAGCGCTGATTGCGTCCGAACTCCTTGCCGCCGGTCATTCCTTGTTGCGGCCATTGCGCTTTGACTGCGAGCCGTCGCAGGTTCTTGCTGACTTCGCCATTCTGGACGGGGACGATCCGGAACCGGTGTTCGTGCTCTCCCCGACTGGAGACGAGGAGCTCGACATGGCGAAACGTCGGCTGGCCAGCGTGATGCAACGCCACCAGGCGCCGATGAAAGTCTTCGACGCATGAGGCGGTTTGCCGAATTTCTTGAGCGTCACCAATCGCTGCTCCTGTTCTTCTGCGCAGCCTTGTTCGGTTTCGCCTGGGGGCTGACACATGAGCGCTCGGTTGTGCCGTCGCCGCATTGGTACACGCCAAGTCTGCAGCGTTTCTGCATGATCCTGATGGCTTGGACTGCGCTGATGCATTCGGACCCCCTTCAGCGCTTCTTCTGGTCGCTGACGGACTGCTTGGTTCTCTCTTTGCCCTTTCTCGCCGGCGTGCTCTTTGCCCCAGCCTGGGACATCAGCAGCCTCATACGTTACGAACTATCACTGGGCAAGATCGCGGCCGGCGCTGTGTTCGGCGTGGCCATCACGCAAGGGGCCTACTCCTTGCTCCCGGACTGGCGGGCACGCTGGGAACGCAGAGCCACTGCCATGCGCGAAACAACCGGAAATGCCGAGGCACAGCCGATTGCCGATGAGCCGGGGATCAAAGAGCGCGTCTCAGCCTTTGTTCACCGAGTTCGGTATCTCAGTTTGTTTGAATGCCTAACAGGTTCCGGTCTGACCGGCCGCTCTCGTCGATACTGACCATCAATGCCCGGTACTCGACCAGCCCTATGCCCTATGACAGAATTTCCTGATGCCAATCAAAAACCTTGCAACAAACACCTAGCCAAAGCCCGACATTCCGCCTTATTGGACACGCGGCCGGAATGTCCGCTACTTTGGGCTGCAGCTTCTATCTAGGCATTTTCTATTTGTCCTCCACTTGATGAAAACATGAATACAAAGACAATCGCAGCTCTACTACTTACCCAAACCATGCTATTCGGTTGTGCCAGTTACAACTACACAGACGCGCCACCAACAATGGGAGCGGTGTACTCAAAGTATGCCTATATTGGGTACTCTGGTGAATTACAGCCCATCGAAGACGTGGGGATCGTGACAACAGATGGACTAATCAAAATCAGATCGGTTGATGGGAAACCAACCTCTAGTTACAGGGAGTTTAAGACATCAGGGCTATATTCTGGAGGGCGCTATCAGTTGCATTTACTCCCCGGAACGCATGTTCTAAAGATGGGGTTTCACGATGATCGAGGGGGCGGCTCAAAATCCTGGTCGACTTCTGACATCACTAAAACGGTATCAATAAGCAAGGGGCAAGTTATCCACTTGTCCTTATCTGAGAATGGCAAAACTTGGACAGCAACAGAATCCGACGGAAGTAGCGCACTTGCGACGATCGCCAGTGACTTCCGGGATCTGACAAGCAACAAGTAACCGATGACACTCATCGCCCCTGAATTCACACTTCAGGGACCAACAGGAATCCCGCATGATCACTGACATTATGCAGCGCAGCAGCGTCGGCCCCGATCTACGCCCAGAGAAGCTTGAGGCATATTGGAATGAGTATTTTCACTACCGAGATGCCGCACCCGAGCTGCACCTGATCGTGGAAGAGAAATTGATTGCAGAGCTTGATGCTGCTCGTTCCAGTCGACGCCCGTTTATCGATTCACAACAGGTTATTTCCAGAATACTGACGGCACTTGGCCCCTTGGGCAATTTTCACCGCCAGTTTGGAGAGCGCTTTCCTGACCTTAAGCCAAACCAAACACTGGGTATGCAGCTCTATGCCCTTGTGGCCTCAGACGCCGAAACGTGGATCTACTCTCCCTTGCAACATGCAGGCCACATACATCCGCATGCGACCTATTTCAAACCAGGCGCCTAACAATTGGTCCTGACCGTTCGCTTCTCTCACTGGGACGGGCGAAAACCCGCCCCCTCAACCAAACGGAAAGCATCCTCACATGAGGCTCGTTGAAGAAGTTCGCCAATCTTGGGGCTGGGTTGGTATCGAACCTGTCGAAGTCATCGGCGAGAACACCTTCGGCAACCTTATCGTCAAAGACGTCGATGGTAGGTATTGGCGGTTGTGTCCGGAGGACTGCTACTGCAGAGTTATTGCCGCCGATCGGTCTGCGCTTGATGCGCTATCCGCCAACCAAGAGTTTCTTCGCGACTGGTATATGTCTGATCTAGTCGCGCTGGCAAATGACCTGTGCGGACCACTGAGTGAAGGAAGAAAGTACTGCCTCAAGATTCCTGGCGTCTTGGGTGGTGCGTACGGCGGGGACAATCTTGCGACCGCGCTTCAAGTCGACCTTGTACGCCTTTCTGGTGACATTGCTCGCCAGATTGAAAAGTTGCCCGATGGTGCTCAGATCAAGCTGCGAATCGTCGAGACGGAGCAACAGTCGATCTCAAGCAACATGAGGCGCTGCTAGAATGAGGCGATTCGGCACTCAACAAGCACATTCCTTCCTGCGGAGTCCTATGGTTCCTATCGCCCCCCTCATCAACGACCTCGACATGGTTCGACTACGCGACGAGGTCCTGACGGCGCCGATTTTTTCCGGATCTATGGGGGATTTTCCGTGGGATCGTTGGGAGAAAGCGGCGCTACAGGCGGGAATCAGCGCAGACCTGGCCAATCTGGGTCGTACCGTTTTCCGTGAAGCGTTTCAGCATGACTGGCCTGACAACGCCAAGGTGGAGTGCGGCTGGCTCGATGGTGGGCAAGTGATGATCTACCAGGCGCTTGCCTTCCCGGAAGAGGCGGCGGCGCGCTGGACCTACCTCTACAGCGCAGACAACTTCGGAGAACAGGCACATGCCGATGAAGTGACGACGGACCCGATGGAACTGGCCGTCGCCCTGAAGAAACGCGGCATACCGGTCGCCGTCATCTTCCCCGGCGAAACGTTACGTACCTCCGACGACGCCCGGTAAAAATGCCATAGGCGGGACCGGTCTCGGCCCGTGTTCAACTTTTTCGGAAACGGCTAAGTGCCATTCGGTACCATTCCGTCATGCCCGAATATTCCAAGACCTTCACCGGTTCGCTGACCGCCCCAGATGGGACGGTTCGCTACTTTCTCAATGGCGCACTGGCCCGGGAGAACGATCTGCCTGCCGTCGAGTACCCGGATGGTTCCGTTGTTTTCTACATCGAAAACCCAAAGCGAGGCGGCTTTGGCCAGCGCACTTCCGTTGAGCATCGCGTCGGCGGCCCGGCCCTGATTCGAGCCAACGGCGATCAGATCTACTACCAGTTTGGCAAAACGCACCGCGATCCCGCCGAAGGTCCGGCCGTAATTCTTCATACCGGTGTCAAGAAGTGGTTCGTCAACGGCGAGTTCATCCGTGCCGAGCGGCCACCGAAGCCTGCCGTCAACCCTCCAACTTATCTCCCTTTGCCCACCATGAATCCGAATGCCACCCCTGCGGAGCGCATCGCCGCGTTGCGCTCCCGTGTCTCCCTCCTGGCACACGCTTACTATGTTCTGGACGCTCCCCTCGTCACCGACGGTGAATACGACGCTCTCTACCGCGAACTGGAACAGTTGGAGGCCCAGCATCCCGAACTCGTCACGGCCGATTCGCCGACCCAGCGAGTCGGCGGCGTCCCGCTGAAGGAATTCCCGTCCGTGACGCACCGGACCCCGATGCTGTCGCTGGCCAACGCCATGGACGAGGCAGAAGCCCGGCGCTTTGCGCAAAGCTGCGCCGACGCGCTTGGAATCGACATCGAGGCGGTGGAATTCAGCTGTGAAGACAAATACGACGGGCTCGCCATCACGCTCACTTACGACGACGGGCTGCTCGTCCGGGCCGCCACCCGTGGTGACGGCGAAACAGGCGAAGAAGTGACTGCCCAGGCCCGCACCGTGAAATCGATCCCGCTGCGCTTGCCTGAGCCGCTGACCATCGAGATCCGCGGCGAAATGATGATGCTCAATGCCGACTTCGCGAAGGTCAACGAGGAACTGGTCGCGGCCGGCAAGGCTCCGCTGGTGAATCCTCGCAATGGTGCCGCCGGCGCCATCCGCCAGCTTGACCCCAAGGTGACCGCTTCGCGCCGCCTGTCGTTCTTCGCCTACGGCATGAACGGCGCCGAAGACCATGCCTTCACCAACCAGGTGTCCATACTGGACTTCCTGAAGAGCCTCGGCTTCCGGGTCAGCCCGAATGTGAAGCGCGTGACCGGCTTCGAGGGCATCAAGGCCGCTTTCGCCGAGATGAGCGCCAAACGCAAGACCCTCGGATGGGGTATCGATGGCGTGGTCTTCAAGGTGTCCGACATCGCACAGCAAGAGCAGATCGGATGGTCTTCCCGAGTGCCCAAGTGGGCGGTTGCGCATAAGTTTCCGCCGGAGGAAATGCCGACCGAACTGCTGGCGATCGACATCCAGGTTGGTCGTACCGGTGCCGTGACCCCGGTGGCACGCTTGAAGCCGGTGTTTGTGGGAGGGGTGACGGTGACCAATGTCACTCTCCATAATCTCGGACAGGTTCGACTCAAGGATGTGCGCTTGGGAGACACCCTAATCGTCCGGCGCGCCGGCGACGTCATCCCGGAGGTTGTCGGCCCTATGATCGAGCGTCGGCCGGAGGATGCAGCACCATGGGAAATGCCCGCAGACTGCCCCGAGTGCGGTTCGCCCCTGCACCAGATCGGCGCCGAGCATTATTGCTCCGGCGGCGCTCGCTGTCCGGCGCAGCGCCTTTACCGCCTCGCTCACTTCAGCTCCAGACTGGCAATGGATATTGAGGGGCTCGGTGAGAGCATCCTCGCCACCCTTCTCAATGAAGGCTTCATTGAGAAGGCCTCTGACCTCTACAGCCTCGACACGGCACGTCTCGCCACCCGCCCGGGCTTTGGTGAGCAATCGGCTGCGAATCTCGCGGCGGCGATCGCCGGCACCCGTGGCCGTCCTCTGCCAAAGTTCCTCTTTAGCCTGGGCATCCTCGGTGTCGGCGAGGCCACGGCAAAGGACTTGGCGCGCGCCTTCGGCACATGGGAGGCCTTTGCGTCCGCCACGCGGGAGGAGCTGCTTGCCGTTCCCGACGTCGGCGAAGTCACTGCCGAGTCCATCCTGGAATTTCTGCAATCGCCGGACACTGCGGACGAAGCACACCGTCTCGCCCGGCTGATCATGCCGCAGGCCGTCGACCGCGTTTCGGTAGGGAAACTGACCGGCAAGACCTTCGTGCTGACCGGCACCTTCCCGACGCTTTCCCGCGAGGCGGCCACGGCCCTGATCGAAGCCGCCGGCGGCAAGGTGGCGGGCAGTGTTTCCAAGAAGACATTCTGCGTGGTTGCCGGCGAGGCTGCTGGCTCCAAGCTCGAGAAGGCCCGTACGCTGTCCATTCCGGTCTGGGATGAAGGCGAACTGCTTGCCCAACTCGGGGCCGAAGCCTCAACGATGTCGTCAGCCGAGTCGGTCGCGCCTTCCCCCAGTCAGGCCGCGCCGCGTGCGGATGCCGCGCCCCTGTCTCAGTCGTCCCTGTTCTAGCCCGCCCGAAAGGATTCCATGCCCTCCAAGCACCAAATGGCCGTCGCTGAGGCCACCAATATCCTCGACGGCTTCGTTTCATCCCGTGATCTTGCCGGCGATAGCGCTCTGGCCGATTCGGAGATCTGGGCAGAAGGAGCCAAGGACGTGCTTCGGTCGCGCCAGATGGGCATTCTCATGGCGTTCTCGGACGATACCCTACGGGAAATAGCCGAAGGGCGTATCGATATGGGGGCACTCTTCGCCCACGCCGTCGCGGCGAAAGCCAAGAAGCAGTCTTCGTAAACCCCGCTCCGAAGCCAACACAGGATGGCTGTCCTCAACAAATACCATCATGGCAACCGGGTGCCGCAAGGCGCGGTAAGCATCATGCGGGGAAGTGATTTTGGGAATCCGTTCAAGGTCGGCGACGATGGGTCCCGGGACGAGGTGGTCGAGAAATACCGCGTCTACCTTTGGAGTCGCATCAAGTCCGAGCCTGCTTTCAGGAAGAAGGTGGCGGACCTTTACGGACGCGATCTTTGTTGCTGCTGCGCACCGGCGAACGCCTTGGCGCGGTGGCCGGCCCCCTCTTTGCCGGCAGCCTGTTCGGGCTTTTGGCATATGGCGGTACGATGGCGGCAATCGGTGCCGTGGTCCTCACGGCGATCCTGGTTTTCGCCCTGTCGAACGGGAAGGAACCCGCTCCATGAAACGCCTGACCGATCGCCTGCTTCCGCTGCTGCTGGTCGCTGCCAGCCTGCTGCCGACGCCCGCCGCCGCCGAAGCCGCGCTCACCCACTTCGA
>ERZ650312.2184-NODE-2184-length-10854-cov-11.523937_pt1 | contig 10854 bp, 8 predicted proteins | sample MGYA00376248_ERZ650312 | MGnify/ENA primary metagenome ERZ650312 (study PRJEB26733, sample SAMN07839316) | wastewater metagenome | biome: urban; feature: wastewater treatment plant; material: waste water | place: USA: North Carolina | collected 2016-07-28 ... | reverse complement strand
TACTCAAAATGTTCTTAAGGCATGCGATCTGGATTATCGTCACGCTGTTAAATATGTCGCGGTAGGGATACCCGTTACCGGATACCCCCCGCACAGATCCCGGCGTGCGCGATTTACGCACCGGGCTCCTGCCTCGGGTGTCTGGCGGTGAACCGCTCCACAGGCCATGGATGAAGAACCCGAACCCTTGGTAGCCATGCGGCTGCCAGTTTGTTTGCTTTCGTCCAGGTCGTATCATCCTTCTGGCTCCTGCGCCTGAGCGCCCGGCGCCAGAGGTTTGTTACGTGTGTCCTGAACTTCTGCATGGTGGGGAAGTTGCCCGGTACCGAGTGATAGTTCAGGTATCCCTGAACCACTCTCCTGAGCCATTTTCCCTGTTCGGGGATTGAGTAATGCCAGCGCTTTCGTAGTCCGTCCTTGATCGCTTTCAGTGTCGCCGTCATCCTGTCCCGGCGTGTCTTTCGTATCAGCATGAACCTGCCACTACGGTCTTTCCCACTGATATGCGTGAACCCGAGGAAGTTGAACGTTTCTGGTTTACCTTTTCCCCTGCTGGCGCGGTTTTCGGCTGCGAAGCGGCCGAACTCCATCAGTCGGGTTTTCTTCGGATGTACCGTGAGTCCGAACTCCTTCAGTCTGCGCTGCATGGCTATACGAAAGCATTGAGCGTCGATTCGCTTGTCGAACCCGATGACTATGTCATCTGCGTATCTGACCATGACCACATTGCCTGTGGCATGGCGGCGTCGCCACTGATGCGCCCACAGATCGAAGACATAGTGGAGGTAGATGTTTGCCAGCAGCGGCGAGATAACCGCACCCTGTGGGGTGCCTTCCTCCGATGCCCGCCATTCTCCTTCCTCTGAGGTCCCGGCTGTGAGCCACTTTCGTATGAGCCTGATTACCCTCTGGTCGCCGATTCTGTGTTCTATGAACCTGATTAGCCATTCATGGCTTACCTTGTCGAAGAACTGACTAATATCGGCATCCAGTACCCAGTTTACATTGGTCCGAACCAGCCCTGTGGCCAGTGCGTCCAGCGCATTGTGCTGGCTTCGCCCGGGTCTGAACCCGTATGAAAACCCCATAAAGTCATTTTCGTAGACTGCATTCAGGATCTTAACCAGCGCATACTGGACGATTTTGTCCTCCAGTGAGGCGATGCCGAGCGGGCGCTGTTTTCCATCCGCTTTCGGGATGTAGTGCCGCCTGCCGGGCTGAGCCCTGTAACTACCCTGATGAAGCCTCCGGTGCAGATCTGCTATGTTGACCTTCAGGTTTTCGGCGTAGTCCTTCCACCTGACACCATCAACTCCGGCAGCCGCTTTCCTGCTCAGGGAGAGGAATGCGTTCTCCAGTGCCTCTGCTGTCAGGAGGTGGAACAATGCGGTAAACCGTTCTTTCTTCCGCTGCTTCGCAGCTTCCCGCACGCGTGACAGCCTCTGTGACATGCTTTCCCGGCTCTGTGTCCGGCGCATGTGTGGCTGTTCCGCGTTCCCCTTGGCCCCGCTCCTTCGCTCCACTGACTCCGCTCCTTTCGGGTTGTTCGCCTGCTTCGCCGCTACTATGAGCGAGTCCGACTTCTCCTCTCCGTACATCACCGGCTATGACTCCTCGTCTTCCCGGTGCGGGCCATCTCCGACACTGGCAGATGGTCAGAGGGGAGATCTCCCGGTTCCCGCGTAGAGATCGTATTGACATGCCAGGGTCTCAGACCCCGCCGGGTCCATGTGGCACTCGCAGTATCGCACCCTATGATGTTGCCTTCCGTTAACAGTACAACGTCGGCACCCGGTAATTTAATATACATTTCGTGGCTCAATGGCTGGCCTGTCAACACCCCTGTCAACGCTTCGCCCCATACCTCGCGGTATGCAACGCATGACTCGGGGACCTTGTGGATTGCTGGTCCTTCAATGGTCGGGGACTTTCACCCCTTGATCTCTACCGGTCTCCCGGCGCACACTGTATATATATACAGTTTCAAGCGAGGGGAAAATACGATGAAGTTCATTCCTGCAGTATCAGAAGCCAGCATAGTAAAAATTCCTTTGTTCACAGAGCGATGCCCTGCGGGTTTTCCGTCACCGGCTGCGGACTACACTGAGTCTGAACTGGATCTGAATGAGTACTGCATTCACCGGCGCCACTCCACCTATTTTGTCAGGGCGATTGGCAACTCAATGACTGATATTGGCCTCTATTCCGGCGATCTGATGGTCGTGGATAAAGCAGAACAGCCGCGGCACGGGGATATTGTTATCGCGGAAATTGAGGGTGAATTTACGGTAAAACGCCTGCTTCTGACGCCACGGCCGGCCTTGCAGGCGATGAACCCGGACTTCCCTTCCCTGTACCCGGATCCGGAAACGCTGCAAATTTTCGGTGTGGTGACGGCCTTCATTCATAAAACCCGGGGGACAGACTGATGTTCGCCCTGGCCGACGTCAACTCCTTCTACGCCAGTTGCGAGAGGGTTTTCAGGCCGGATTTGCGCGGAAAACCGGTCGTCGTTCTCAGTAACAACGATGGCTGCGTTATTGCCCGGAGTGCTGAAGCCAAACGGCTGGGTATAAAGATGGGAACCCCCTGGTTCCAGCTCAAAGAGGCGCAGTTTCCTGAAAAACTGTACGTTTTTTCCAGCAACTACGAACTCTACGCGAGCCTGAGTAACCGTGTGGTCGCCCTGCTGGAAGAGCTGTCGCCCCGCGTCGAACAATACTCAATTGACGAATGTTTCCTGGATGCCCGAGGAATTGGCCACTGTATGGATCTGGAGGATTTTGGCAGGCAGCTGCGTGGGCATGTTCTCAGTGGAACCGGACTGACGATCGGTGTCGGCTTCGGCGCCACAAAAACACTGGCCAAATCGGCGCAGTGGGCGTCAAAGGAATGGCCACAATTCAGTGGGGTGCTGGCGCTGTCGCCCGAAAATCCACGCAGAACGGCAAAATTACTCAGCCTGCAGCCGGTGGAAGAAATCTGGGGCGTGGGGAACCGGATAGCGAAAAAGCTGCACGTTATGGGGATCACCACTGCCCTGCAGCTGTCGCTGACGAACCCCACATTTATCCGGAAAAACTTCAACGTAGTGCTGGAGCGCACGGTACGTGAGCTGAACGGCGAGAGCTGCATTTCGCTGGAGGAAGCGCCGCCGCCGAAACAGCAGATTGTCTGCAGTCGCAGCTTCGGGCAGCGGATCACCACCTACGAAGAAATGCGCCAGGCCGTCTGCCAGTATGCCGAGCGCGCGGCGGAAAAGTTGCGCGGTGAGCGACAGTACTGCCGGCATATCAGCACCTTCATCAAGACGTCCCCTTTTGCGGTTAATGAGCCGTATTACGGTAACGTGGCCACGGAAAAACTGAACACCCCTACCCGTGACACCCGGGACATTATCGCGGCAGCGGTCAGGTCTCTGGACAGGATCTGGCTCGATGGCCACCGCTACGCAAAAGCGGGGATAATGCTCAATGATTTCAGTCCGAACGGCGTCGCGCAGCTGAATCTGTTCGATGACGTGCAGCCACGGCCGCACAGCGATGCGCTGATGAAGGTGCTCGACGGCATTAATCATTCCGGACTCGGGAAAGTCTGGTTTGCCGGACGGGGTATTGCGCCGGACTGGCAGATGAAACGGGAGATGCTGTCACCGGCATATACCACCCGCTGGAAGGAGCTGCCGGTTGCCCGTTTCTGACCGTTGAAATGACAGAAGGGACTTGCCGCCAGAGCTTACTTTACCGATCATACAGATGACTTGTCTCAGGGGGGAACCATGACAAACATCATTCTGTGTGATGTGACTGCCAGCGTCAGCGAACTTAAAAACGATCCGGTGGCCACCGCCAGTGCCGGCGGCGGCTACCCGGTCGCGATTATTGACCGCAACCGCCCTGTTTTTTATTGTGTGCCCGCGGCTCTGTATGAACAAATGCTCGATGCGCTGGACGAAAAAGACCTGGTGCAATTGATCACAGAACGTCAAAACCAGCCGCTGCGTGAAGTGGATCTCAATCAGTATCTGTGATGTGCTCCGGTGCGAGGAGCAAGGAATGTATTAAATCAATGTTAAGGAACAATATGGGTAGCAAAATCGCAGGTGTGGTTTTCTTATTCTTCACTATCTGGGGAATGGCTTCAGTGATTGAATTGCAGTACTGGCGTAACGCTGATACCTATCCTGTCTGGCTGACAAAACATCTCCGGATCTCTCCCGAAAATAACGAAAAGAGCCTGATAAGGATAGGAATGGAAACCTTTGACAAGGTATGTGGTGATAACAGGGGCCTCCTTGCCGTCACCCAAAAACAAAACGGTATGTTTATGCGCTGTGATGATTCCCCCGGATTTTTTTCATGGTTCAGCGGCGTTTACAAAGTCAGTTAATCAGATAACGTGTTGGACTTTCAATATGTTACCCACACGGTTATCCCCCGTTACTGTGGATAATCAATATATTGTGTCTCAGACAGCTGCTTTTTCTACCATATGTTGTGTCCCTGATATCCCCTCGGACGGCGTGACAAACGACATCACACTGGAGACGCTGATGACGGGACCATGTTCATCCAGGGTCGTAAGAACGGCCGGGACTGGTTACCGGCCGGACGAAGGACCGGCCAACGCGCAGCGGCGGCAGCTGGTTTTAAAAATGCTGGCGGAAATTTAAAATTAAGCCGCACACCCCGCGAAATTTTGCAAATTTCACTCAACATGCTTCGTTCAGATCCCAACAGAGCTTTCACCATCACCTGTAATAGCCGCCCTGCTGCGTGATTACTCCGCTCAACAGGTTGCTGGCGACAAGCCAATACCTGTTCGTGACAGGCATTGCTTAACCGTTGTCCCAAACTAATAATGTGCCGACGATGCAGGTGGGACCGTGGTCCCAGGCCGATAAGCTGACCGATGACGCAGGTGGGACCGTGGTCCCAGGCAGATAACCTGACCGACGACGCAGGTGGGACCGTGGTCCCAGTCAGATAACCTGACCGATGACGCAGGTGGGACCGTGGTCCCAGGCAGATAAGCTGACAGATGACGCAGGTGGGACCGTGGTCCCAGAGAGAATATTCAGGCCAGTTATGTTTTCTGGCCTGTGAGAAAGGAAATGAAGTAAAGGGAGATCACCGTAGAATAATGCGTGTCCGCATCAGACTCCTGGTTTCTCAAGCTCCTTAAGAATGGCTTCTATTTTCTCTATACACTCCGCAGGAATGCGGGACTTATCCAGGTTAAGCACCATTTTATCGCCCTTATACAATGCTGTTGCCCCTGGAGCAAACTGATGACGTGAGCTCAGATTAACTCTTGATGCGGGAGATTGTTTCAGTACGGATGTTAAAAGACTAATGACCTCTTCAGCTTCAAAGATTAGTCCCGCTTTCTTCTGATCGTGGAGAGTCTCAGCCTGCTGCTTCAGTAATTCTTCTTTATCTGCAAAAGCCTTCTGAAGGGCTTCACCTGACCGGGCAGACAGTTCTCCAGGATGTGCAAACAGGGCAACAACGGATTTAGGCAGTTTGGCCGTATTAATACAGCGGGTAATGATCTTACGAGAAATGTTTTCCGCATCGGCAAGCGCAGAAATATTTCCTGCAAACTCATTCTGCAGCCGGCTTGTATAACGCAGGCCACGTTCATAAGCACTCGTCGGCCGATAATCGTTACCCAGTCGGGACAATGCAGCCATCTGCTCATCGTCCAGTTCACCAACCAGAACGCGATAATCACTTTCCGTCAGGATTGCGGCTTTACGGCGACGGCTGCCGTCTGCAATTTCTATGACATCAGAAACCCGGCGGCCGAAAGCTGGAGTCTGCTGACCGGTCAGTAAAAATGAAGGAATGAGATCATCCAGAGCATCTTCGGTAAGTAGTTCCTGATCGCGCTCATTGCCTGACCATACGCGTGAAGCGCTCTCAACAGAGTCTCCCCGGAGCACCTCAAGGGTAAATTTTACTTCCCGTCCACTTACCGGAAGAGAGATTGCATTACCGCGGGCCATAGCACCCACGCGCGCAATTAATGAATCCACCATCGGCGCGGCCGGCGCCGGTGATGAAGTATCTTCAGTCGATTGAGTATGTGTGGTATGTCTTGGAATGACAGGAGCACGCTTCATTATCTAATCTCCCAGCGTGGTTTAATCAGACGATCAAAAATCTCATTGCAAACAGGCTCCCAGATAGAGAGGGCATTACGCCAGGCACCGGTTGAAGAACGTTGATCAATAGCCTGTTCAAAAACGGTTCTCATACGGATCTGACCTTTGCCGACTTCATCCGTTTCGCGCACAACATTTTTAAGGACCATGCTTCCCCAGGCATCCCGAATTTGTTCTTCCATCCACGGGGACTGCGAGCCATTATTATTACTGTATTTGGTAAGCAGAATACGGACATCTGGCTCGAAGCCTTTAAGATCCACGTTCTTAAGCAGGTCACGAAGCATATCGAAAAACTGCAGTGCGGAGGTGTAGTCGAACAGCTCTGCCGGAGTAGGGACAATCAGAACATCAGCAGCGCATACAACATTTATCGTACCGATACCAAGGTTGGGTGCGCTGTCGATAACTATCACGTCATAATCATGAGCGACAGTTTCAATGGCCAGACGGAGCATCAGGTGCGGGTCAGCAGGTAATTTGCCTTCGTCAAATTTCCCCATCAGCTCGGTTTCAATGCGGTGCAGTGCCAGACAGGACGGGATGATATCAAGGCCAGGCCAGCAGGTGGGCTTTATAGCGTAGCTGGCGTCATCCTTTTCCCCAAGATAAAAGGGCAGGAGAGTGTCCTCAGCATGAATATGAAGATCGGGCACCCATCCGTGATACATAGAAGCAGTTCCCTGTGGGTCATTGCCTTCAACAAGCAGAACACGGAGTCCTTTCAGAGCAAGATCCTGAGCCAGGTGAACGGATACTGAGGTTTTGTAAACACCACCTTTGTGAGCTGCAACGCCAATCACCGGCGGAAACGCATCTTCAGCACGGCGCAGTCGTGTACCAAATACATCCCGCATGTGATTGATTTGTTCGATGGTATAACCAACGCGTTGCTCAACTCTCCCACGGGTTTCCATATCAGGGTGCGGCAGCCGGCCAGCTTTCTCGGCATCCCTGATAGCCTGAGATGACACGCCAACTAAATCTGCCGCTTCACCAATCCTCCAGCGCCGGGTTATTTTCCGGGCTTCCGGACTGTCATCATTAAACTGTGCAATGGCGATTGCTTTCGTCATTTCATGACCAGCACTTATGCACTGGTTGAGTGTATCCATGAGTCCCATACTGAACATCCTTTAATCATCACTTTGCATTATTTTATTAAATCTTGGAATTTATTGCAAAGCAACAATAAAATCGCAAAGTGCACGAAAAAGTGCAAAGTGAACCACATTGGGTAATGAAAGAACGCAGGGGATTACAAAAGAGTACATACCGCAGTCAATATTAATCACTGCCGCTCGCCGCAGTAAGCGATCTCACACAGTGAGAAAGCGGCGAGGAAGCGGAAAATCACAGAATTCACAGATTGCACGTACGTCGGGTTGCTAAAGATGGCTCGGGATCAGCCAGTTATAATGAAATTGACTGCGGTATGTAATATATTGACTATGGTATGATGCTTACCGCATCTGTGTCGAGGAAGAGGAAAGACGACTCAGCATACCGCAGTCAATGTTTCATTGTTGTACCTGTAGATCTCAATCTTCCAGAGCGTATTCAGGAAAATAAGGCCAGGGTTCTGGATATCTGGTGTGGCGCTTCCGGGCTTGTATCTGGGTTATTCATGGTCTCGATCCAATAATTGATCCCAAGGAGATCATAATGAGATCCAAAAGAGATCCCCGGATCGCTCCAGCATGCGCTGTAACTGGCTTTAACGTCTGTCTGGATCGACTGTGGAATGTAAAATGTTGACTGTTATATGCATAATCTAATACTGTGATATGCAACGGTATTTACTGAGGTATGTATATCCGTTGACTGCGATACGTATTACTACATCCTTTTGTGGATAACCGTTGAGGATCAAGATGACGAGCGAAAATAACAGCTTACTTCTGAACCTTCAGGAGGTTGATAAGACAACCGGTGAAGTTGTTAAGCTGGATGTCAACAGCACCAGTACCGTGCAGCCAGTAGCGCTCATGAGACTCGGTCTCTTCGTCCCAACTCTGAAATCAACAGGGAAGAGCAAGGCGAACCGGAAAAACGTTACAGACGCGACTGAGGAGCTTGTACAGCTGTCCATTGCCAAAAGCGAAGGATACACTGACGTTAAGATCACCGGTTCGCGTCTTGATATGGACACGGATTTTAAAGTCTGGCTGGGGATAATTCGCTCCATGTCGGAGTATGGGGTAAAAAGTGACACCCTGGAACTGTCGTTCGTCGAATTCGTTAAGATGTGCGGATTTGACTCCCGTCGTTCAAACAAAAAAATGCGCGATCGCATCAGTAATTCCCTGTTTAAACTCGCCTCGGTTACGCTGAAGTTCCAGAGCGAGACCAAAGGATGGACCACCCATCTGGTGCAGTCAGCCTATTATGACATCAACGAGGATATCGTTGAGATCAAGGCTGAACCTAAGCTGTTTGAGCTTTACCACATGGACAGAAGGGTACTGCTGCGGCTGAAAGCCATTGACGCCCTGCAGCGCAAGGAATCAGCCCAGGCGCTTTATACCTACATCGAAAGTCTTCCCCAGAATCCTGCACCTATTTCCATGAAACGGATGCGTGACCGGCTGAATCTCACCTCAAATGTCTATACGCAGAACCACACGGTGCGTAAGGCGATGGAGCAGCTGCGGGATATTGGTTATCTGGATTACACTGAGTTTAAACGTGGCCGAGCCACCTATTTCAGCGTGCATTATCGCAACCCCAAACTCATCAGTGGTCCTGTGAAGGTTCCGCGCAAAGAGGAAGAAGAGAAGGCGCCAGAGCAAAATTATGACGAAGTCATTAAGGCGCTGAAGGCTGCTGGCATCGATCCCCTTAAACTGGCCGAAGCTCTCTCAGCGATGAAGCCAGAAAATTGACTGCGATATGCATAACATGACTGCCGGATGCCGCTAAGGACATTCCATTGACTGTGATATGCATCACGCATACCGCAGTCAATATGTGTTCTCCATCATGTCTGCCATGATCGAACAATATTGACTGTCATATGTGATTTCAGGCCGTGATACGCAGATATTGACTACGGTATGCGGGTTTAACGGCGATATTCCCAGGTCTGTGCACTGCTCCACACGTGTTAACATGCCACAGTCAATTTTTCAGTAAAGCTCTATACCCCTTACGAAAATCTCAATCGGATGCTGAGACGGTCATGTTACCTGACGGTATCCGTTCCCCTGTGTATTGCAGGTTTAGCCCGGCAGGATGAGACTGCAGCTGTCTGTATAACCCGGCGCCAGCTTCACACTGCTAAATGCGAACAGGAGACCGATGGCAGAAGGGAGTGAGCCACAGGGGTGAATGACTTTCGCAATTAACGGGATGATTCACTGAGCTTTCAGGAAACAATACACTGTGGGATGTACGGCCTGTGTCCTGTCTTGTCTGCGGTATGTCGATGCCTGCAGGCTTGCAGGTCACCGTGCAAGACCACGGCTGTTCAGTCATCCGAATGATGTCCTGGTGTGCTGGAGCAGGGAGGGGCACTGAATGCGCTCTGCTCCTGTATTTCGTATTAGCGGAATACAGGACGTCATGCCAGGGCCGTCAATCTCAGCCGGCCGGGGGCAGGGAGCGAAGGATCTCCGCGGCATCTCGCCCATCACCGGTAAAGGGAACGGCCAGGGTGGCAGCCATGTCCAGCGCAAATACCCGGGTATAGACTTCCATCGAGCGCGGATCCTTATGCCCGGCCAGTGCCTGGATGACCTTCCTGGGCTGCCGGTGATAAAGCATGTGCATAATATAGCTGTGACGGAAAGTATGCGGCGTCACGGGGATCGAAAAATGCACGCCGTCAGCTTCAGCCCGCTTCACCGCCTGTTTCAGCCAGTTGCGCATTGTCTCATCCGTGACCGGCCATAACGGCTCACGCCGGCGGGGGCGGGTGGTGACCATCCAGCTTTCCATCTGACGCACAAAACTGGCATCCGTCAGCGGTACCAGACGCACTTCATCTTTTGGCGGCCGGCCACGACGTGCCCGCACTTTTTCCGACAGCACCCGAACAAAAGGGCGCAGACCATCCAGGTCGAACGATTCCGGGGTGAGCGTCCGGGCTTCACCGATACGGATCCCGGTATTCCACATGGTGGCGAACAACATGTGGTGACGCTGGTCAGGCATATACCAGAGGAGGGCGCTCACTTCCGGCGCCAGGAGGTAAGCCGGCGTGGCACCTGTTGAGGTGGCCATCCGCCGGAGTGCCACCGCGGTCGCAAAATCAACGCCCGGGGCGATCGGCAGCAGGGAGACGCGTTCTGGTGAATTCTGCAAGGGAATGATGCTGTTCATGAGTTATTTTTCACGTAGCGCACGCACTGTTTATGGATACAGGTATTTTGCACCTGACGGGCCGATCCTGCCATGACAATAAATCGCAGCGCGCGGATCCTTTTGTTGTCTTATCCCGCATTATTGCGGGTAAAACCAAATACGTAAAGGATCCTTTTTCTGCTCAGATCCTCCATGAAGCCAGTAATGACGCGGGTTGATGGCTGTTTTACGGTTTTTGGGAGAATTGGAGTAATGCCAGGATGTACATGTTAGGCAGGAAAAAGAAGAGAAGAGAGCGCTACGCGATTTCCGGCCTGGTACACCCGGCTTTGTTGAATAAATCAGATTTCGGGTAAGTCTCCCCCGTAGCGGGTTGTGTT
>ERZ650312.2180-NODE-2180-length-10862-cov-7.657259_pt1 | contig 10862 bp, 17 predicted proteins | sample MGYA00376248_ERZ650312 | MGnify/ENA primary metagenome ERZ650312 (study PRJEB26733, sample SAMN07839316) | wastewater metagenome | biome: urban; feature: wastewater treatment plant; material: waste water | place: USA: North Carolina | collected 2016-07-28 ... | reverse complement strand
TGTGTCCTAGACACTCGCAATTCCCTGCTACTTAGAAGGTACGCTCCCGATTCATTCCAGGATGGTCATGTGTGTACCAATCTGAGCCGGCAGTGAGAACGGCCGTACATGGGCAAGCTCTGCAAGGACCTGCGCCAGATCTATGGGACTCGCAAGTAGCGGGTCCTTTGTCTTTGCTCGAGCGACGACGGGCTCTAATTGGTGCGTACTACACTGGGGCCTAGCGCCCCGTAAAGGAGGAAGACATGACTGTAACACAGACAGCGAGTGGGCACGAAGACACGCTAGCGACTGCATTGGCAGTAACGATAGGCCGCCTGCGTACTCAGAGTGGGCATCCCGGCATTGCTTGCACGCCAGAGTTAAGTTCCCGGTGGCGCGAACAGATCAAGCAGTCCATAGAGGCGGGTCGCGCCATAACGAATCCTGGACGCGGCTCCGTGCAACTCAGCTTCGGCCTTGATTTGGACGCCCGGCCTGCCCTTCTTACAGAAGGGGATGACCTGACGCTTCAGATCGATTGGCAAGACGGTGATCACTGGCGCAACGATCAGCACTGGGATACAGATCCCGGTGATCGCTGGGACATACAGTTTGCTCTCGACTTGGCCGGAGACAAGATTTTCGCCAAGGCCAGCAGCTACGCGTTCGGAGGGACATCTCGGCAAGATTGGCTTATCACCCACCTCTTAGACATCTGGCACGCAAAGAGACTGGAGGTCTGATATGGCTGTGACAAGGACAGACAGGGAGTTCCAGCCGATCGATGCTCTGACAAGGGCTCTTGAAGCGGGCTACGAACTCAAGCTGGACAGACAGCTAAGGGAACACCTGGAGGAATGGCTACGTCAGTGGAAGCTAACCTTTCTTCCTGAGGTTCACCGACCCGTGGACATAGTCTTTAACGACGACAGACGAGAGGTCATGCTGGTCCCGGGCAAGACGCACACGTTCCGCCTAACGGCAGTGTGCCGCTACAAGAGCTGGCTACCTCCCTATGAGGAGGTGGCAACTCTGGAGTTGGGTGGGCGCAGCGGCAGGGTTACCTACTGGGACATCCTGGACGAGGACATGGACTACGCGACCCGCAACAAGATCCTGGCCATGCTAGTAAACTACTGAGAGGCTCCACTGGGGCCTCTTTGCTGCATCCACTCTAATTGGGGCGTAACACAAGACGAGGCCTGTGCCTCGGACAGAAGGAGGAGACACACATGATACAACAGACAGCGAGAGCAATCTCGCTCGAGATGGCGCTGCGTGACATGATCGCAGCAGGCTACAAAGTTCAGCTTAGCGCTGAGGCCTCAGATTGGTTCGACGACCTGTACGAGCGCATGGACCGCGAGATAATCACTCACGAGACACTTGGACTCGGCATTGAGTTCCTGGACTCTGAGCGACGCATCCAACTGGGCAAGGGCGGGGATCTTGACCTGGTGATCCGAAATCATTACCAGCTCCGAAATCATTACCAGCGCGACGGCTTCCTGCTGCTGACCTTGTACAAGGACGGCGTCAACATCGGAACCGGAACAGCACGCATCGAGAAATCCCTCTTTAATCCGCGGGTGACGCACACCATCTTCAAGGGACGAGTTCGTCGCGCCCTTGAGGGAGCTTTGGGAGGTACACCATGCTGACACACGAGACCAACCCTGAGCTGTCCTTACTCCAGGCCCTGGGAGACCTCTCCCGCGCTGACTATGAGTTCAAGTTCGCGCCGGCGGTTAGGCAGACCATTCTTGATCTGTCGCAGTCAGATGAGGCTTCGGCCATCCTATCGCTCAGCCCAAGATACGACGACGATGCTCGCCAAGTCATCTTCGGCAACGGCGACGACCTGGAGGTTCTTATTGAGACTCGCTTCGTTGAGTACTGGACCGACTTCGGTTCCATGGACATGCTCGGCATTGTGCTGTCATGTCAAGGGCTAGAGGCGTCTGACTCCTCGTATCTTGGAGATGACATCCCAGAGGACGTAGCCATGTTGCTGAAGAGGCTAGTGAGAGCAGTGAGAACGGCTATGCTGCTGCACAACCTGGGTCGGGCGGTTACGACACCGCCTAGATCCTAGAGGAGGTGCGATATGCTGACGCACGATAGTAAACCCGACCTGACCTCGATCCAGACGATGGGACAGATGCTCAACGAGGTGGGCTACCAACTCAAACTGAGCTCGGAGATCCGCACGCGGCTCATCCATGCGACACGGAAGGCTTGGAAGGGTAGTCGAGAGGACTCAGCTTGATCTTGAGGTGGAGTTCGTCTTCAAAGAGCTGGAGGGACCTCTCTATACCTTCGAGATGCTGGACACGACCGTCTTCCACGAAAAGCTTTGGAGCGGCACAATGCTCGAGTCCCACGAGGACGTAGGGAATGAGGTTGCGAGGCTGATCGAGAACGTCGCCACCAACTACTACTGCAGCGCCCGTTTAGGTGCTGCTTTTTTGCTAGCCTCCCGCGGCACTCTAATTCGGTCGTAATCACAGGGACACGCAGTCCCAAAGAGAAGGAGGAAACACATGATCCAAGACACACCGGGCTCTACCCTGGACCTATTGCAGGCAGGGATTGCTCACCTGCTGTCAGAGCAGGGTATCGCCGAGGCTACCGAGGTGATTCGTGGCCCTCAGTTCCAACAGACGCTCTACTACGATCACGTCGACAGCAAGATCGTCGCTGAGCCCGACACGCTACGCACCATGGTTGTGCTGGTCAAGATGGGCAAGATCGGTAAGCAGACAGATGTCGGTGACTATCTACGCCGTAAGGTGAATCAGCAGATCGCTGCTCTGACCGACTACCACAGTGGCAGCGCAGATAGACTGTCTGTGCTTGGAGCGACTGTTAAGGGGGTGGCGTATCGTGCCAACCTCTGCGTCACTGGCGAAGACAAGACCTGCGGCTTCGCTCACTACAGCAACCTTACGCTAGAGACTCGCTCTCGCATCCTGAACAACTGTTACGGCGGGGGCATGGATTGCGACGGCGGAAGATTCCGAGAGCTCAGCGAGGTAATAGAAGACGGCTTCTTCAGGGAGCTACTCCAAGCGGGTCTTACTCTCAGCGAAGATGACTGGGGCTACGGAAATACTCGAGGCCTCACAATCTCCTCAGCGGTGACGACGGCGTTCCACCCAAATGCTGTTCTACGTCACTGGACACACGCGGAGATGCTAACCGTTCTCGGTCGCATCATGAAGTCGCACGAAGGACCCAGCCGTACGCGTGCCTTCCAAGTTGCCCACGAGGTAACTCGACTCGGACTTCGCCGACAAGAGATTCGCGAAGGCACTGCCTTCAAGGACGCTGTCGTGGAACTCGGTATCACCATGACCCAGCTCGATAGCATCGGACTCAACATGGGCATCGTGAGCTACCACAACCTGATCCATGATGCAGACCCAGTGCGAGCAGCTAACTTCTACGCACTCCCGGCTCGGATGAGCACTGGGACAGAAGAGGAGTGGTGGGCTAGCGCACCCTACTTGAGTGTCATCATGAGCGGCACACTGGACGGCCGATTTGGCTTCTGCGATCGCATCAGCCCATCCACGACCCTTGAGTTCGTAAGCGAGTATGAGCTGAAACGACGCCGCTTCATTGCGACACCAGTCTACGACGCCATCTTGCGTCAGGCAGAACGACTCGGCCACAACACTCAGGCCATCTATGGTCACGCCAACTACGAGGTCAGAGACGACCTGCCACTGGATTTCTTAAAGCCAGGGCGAAATGCCGTTGTCTACGCCGAGCTCTAGGGCGCCTATAGTTGTGGCGTAAACCAGAAGCCCACTAGGGCGAGAGAGAAGGAACGTATGAGACCACCAGCTGCACAGCCATTCGCGACACCATTGTGTGTCGCCGCAACCACCTTTCAAACGAGAGTGTTGACTCCCTACGGGCCGCCTTTCTGCCCCACCGGTTGAGTCCGCCTCGAACGTGCAGCTTTTACCTTTCTGGGGGCCGTTGTGAGCGGCCTCTTTTTTGTTGCCCTGGCACGAGGGTACAAAAAAAAAGCAGCCCCGAGAGGTACTGCTTAATCAACCACGCCCAAGATGTTAGGCTCAAGCGCGTCGATGTGGAACTTGTTGCCGTCCCAAGTGAGCTCCAAGAGCCCGCCGTTCTTGATTGAGCCAGAGAGGATAGTCTCTCCAGTCAGGATAAAGTACAGGGCCAGCATGGTCATGCCATGGCTGACGATGAGTCCGTTCTCCTGTCTTTGATGCAGGACGCGGGCCACTCCTTCGAAGCCGCGTTTGATGCGGTCGCGAAGACTCTCCCAGCTCGGTGCAATACCAAGGGTATCGATCGTGTGGAGGGCGTTGGCGATCTCATCGCAGGTCATCTCCTCGAGTGAAGACTTGCCGACGACTTGTGGCAGAACCTCAAGGAAGAGCCACTTGCCGTTGTCGAAGCCTTCGAAGGAACCGAAGTTCCACTCTTCAACGTCGTCCGCTTCGATCGGCGTCGTGCGCAAACCCAACTCCTCTTGCAAAATAGCAAGCGTCTCGCGGGTGCGTGGCGCCACTGAGTGAAATGTCTGGTGGATCTCCCAGCCTCGAGTCGCATAATGCTTGCCGATGGCGTGGATCTCTTGTTTGCCGCTCTCGATGAGTGGGGCATTGGCTACGCCCTGGATCTTGTCCATAGCGTTAAAGATGGTCTTGCCGTGGCGTACCACGTAGACCTTAATTGGTGCTGCGTTCATGTGTGTCTCCTTCTCTTCGGCGCCGGGCGCCGTGTCTTCGATGCTCCTACTATATCGGCCGCTACCAGGGTGTCGTAGCTGCGGCTTAACTCTCGCTCAAGACGTCAGGCTCAAAGTTGTCGACATGGAGTTGCTCACCGTACCAGCTGAGTTCTAGGAGGCCGCCATTCTTGATCCCGGCGAGGAAGGTCTCCCCTGTCAGGATGTAGTACAGGGTGGACATGGTCTTGCCATGGCTGACGATGAGTCCGTCTTCCTGTCTTTGGTACAGGTCCCGGGCAACCCCTTCGAATCCGCGTAGGATGCGGGCTCGAAGCTCTTCCCAGTTGGGTGTTACTCCAAGCGTGTCGATCGCGTGGAAGGCGTCAGCGATCTCCGCGAAGGTCATCTCCTTGTCCGACAGTCTCGCCACGCTGCCTACATGGAACTCTGGGCAAACCCAGGCATCAGCGTTGTGACTCGCCGCAAGGGAGATTCAAGTGACTACATCGCCCGCTGCGATGTGAAGACGCTTGCGTCGCGCAGACCAGATCTTGTAGAGCTACTCGCTAAGTAAGGGCCCAACGGCCCTTTTCTTGTTGCAGACGGGGGCGGCTCTCTAATTGAGGAGTAATCAGAGGGGCACACGCCCCGACTAGAAGGAGGACACACATGGCTGTATCAGCTACAGGAAGTGGCTTCAACGCCACCATCTTAGACTACAAGGCCTGGCTTGAGAGCAGGTCCGCGGAGGACATCGACGAGCTTGGCAAAGAGCTTGCCAAGCAGACAACGACCAACAAGAAGGGGATTCGCTTCTTCTACGACACGGTCGACCGCGTCATTGTCTTCGCACCCCATCCTGGACGAACTGCAGTCCAGGGGTACTTCAAGCGCAGCGAGTACGAAGAGGCCGAGAATAAGCACGACTACGTAGAGCGTTGCATCAGCTTGGCCATCATCTACTACATGGAGCTGGTGAGCCTGCAGAATAAGACCACCGGCTTCTGGCGACATCACTACAATCAGGGCCTCATCGTCCACGACGACGTGCCGCATCTGACCGTTGAGGACATCATCGACATCGCCAGCCGAGCGACCGATGACAAGACCCTTGACGAATTCGCCGCACAGACTGAGCACGACCTGCAGTGGTTCTTGTCTATCGAGAACGGCCCCACAGAGCCAAAAGCCAACAGCAAGCGACTCTACGCGCAGTGGAAATTAGCCGTCATGCACGCAAACAATGACGGCGGTGCACACCTGGAGCGCTTAACCTCTATGTTCGCCCTGGACGCCGACAAGCTCTACGAGTCCGTCAAGGAGTGGCGACTCTTCAACCGCACAGACGGCACCTACTACTACCACAGCAACCCGCTGGTCAAGATCGTTAAGATCATCGACCTCCTGGGAGTGGACGAGGGGAGCCGCTTCATTGAGCTACTGGCGAAGCACTTCGCCCGCACAGGCGGCCACATCAGCGACCTGGTTGCCATCAAGGTCTTACTGGAGCGCATCGGAGCCGATGCGGAGCTCATCATTACTGGGTCGGACGCATCGTCCTACCACAACCCATTCGGGGTCTTCAGTGGGCTACACAGCGGGACTGGAGTTGATCCAGCCGAGGTGCGTGAGATAACGCTAGCACCTAAGAGCACGGATAGCTTGCGAGCCATGACGATGGTCAACAGACTGGCCTCAGCTGAGTTACCAAACGCAACCATCCGCATGGAGCCGACCACCCTGGCTGTCATTCATGCAGCTGCGGTGACACTCGTTGAGCTCGGAATAGGCGCAGATCACTCGCCAACATCGAGCCTGATCTCGTCGGCTCGTTGCTTTGTCGACTTGGTTAAGCGCGGGCGCATCGTCGCTCGTGAGTCAGACCTAAGCGGCAAGCGCGAGAACCGTCTGATCTTATGACAGACGAAAGGGACCCCACTGGGGTCCCTTTTTTATCCGCCGCGGTGATATTTGCGGAGTGCACGCACTCTGCGGCCTTTGCCGTGCAAGAGCTTGTCCACGTTAACGCGGACAGTCAGGTTGCGGGATAGGTAGGCTGCGGCTGCACCAGCTGCAGTCACGGCGCCGGCTACGGCGATCATCTTACGCTTGTTCATTAGGTTGTGGTCCTTTCTGGGCCCACTGCTTGCGGGCCTTTGATTTATTTTTCCAGCTACGTCGCGGGCGACGCGTGCGCGGTACGAGGTCGTCGAGTTCTTGAATCACTCTGCGAAGGCAGCTCCGTCCCCGGATCTGTATTTGTTCCAGGTCACAGTAGGCCACGGCTTCATCTAGGACAGCCGCTTCGACCCGCTCCTTGCGACCAATGGGAACCTTGTAGTAGGTCCGCCAGTAGGTCTTGGTGATGCGGTGGTAAGGGCGAATCCGCCAAACAAAGCGCGGCGTGTGGTCGACCGGACTGTAGTTGTAGAAGACGTGCTCGGCGTTGATGGTGCCGTAGCAGTCTCCTTCATCGATCAGGAGCTGGGTGCGATCGATCTCACTGCGGGTTGGGTGACTCTCGTAGCGGAGATCGTTGCCATCTCCAAACCTGCTCATAACGTAGGCAGTCTCGGTCGTGTCGCCACTAACCCAGTAGCGGTCATAGAAGTAGTCCATGAAGGCATCGATGGAGTAGCGTCGCCAGTCTCCTCGGCATGCTCTCATCAGGAAGTCGTAGAGTAGCTGCTCAGCGAAGGGCTGTAGTTGTTCCAGGTCGTCGAATACACGGAAGTCCATGCGGTGTGATCACCTCCTCGTCTCCTTCTATTTTAGCCCATGTGGACCCATCTGTGAACTATCCCCTCAGGCACAGATGAGCGCCACCAGCACTTCCTATCAACGCTCAATGGCCTGTTGGCACGCATGGATCGGACAGACGTGGAGGTCTTCTCGCATAAGACGGTGAACGGCCACGCCATTGTCGTCTCACGAGGCTTCGATACGCGCGACCTGATGAGCTACTGGAACGACCCCGAGGAGGTGAGTCTCAAGCGTGACGCAAAACTCCTCTGGGCCTGGGCGCGAACGCCCGAGAACTAAGCAGTCCCCCTGGGGCTGTTTTTGTTTCAGCCGGGGGACCCACTCTAATTGGGCAGCATGATCGAGTGCAAGCAAAGACTCGCCGCGGGCGCGCTACCAAGCGAGACCTACGCCAAGCTGATCGACGCATAAAAAGGGAGCCCTCAGGCTCCCTTTCGTCTGCAACAAGAAAAGGCCCAGGGGCCTTTTAGACTGTGGGGTCCGGAACGTAGCCGGCCTCTTGGAAATCCTTCCATACCTGCGAACCATCTGTCTCCTGGCGGTACAGTAGGATGCTCTCGCGCTTGAGTTTGTGGAACAAGCCGCGTCGGTAGGTGAAGATGCGCCCGCGCGCGATCTCATTCTTGAGGAAGGAACGGGGACAGCCCAGTAACTTGGCCGCCTGGGCGACGGTGATGTAAGTTTTGCTCATGCCTCTATATTAGCACGCCGCGTCCCAAATGTCAAGGCCTAGATATGCTAGGAGGCCTGCATCAGCAAATCTCGGGGCTAAAATTGGTACGAGACAACCCACACCACAGGAGGTGAGTGATTGAACAAGCACATCCGGCGAGGCCTCTACGCCACGCTCATATTAACGTCCCTGGCTTCAATAGGTGCAGCCGGGGGTAGTGCCTACTGGCTCTACCAGAACTCCAACGTCGAGCTGACCAAGATCACTCAGCCAGACACATCTCAGCCCATCGTTGCTGAGGACCAAGCGACAGATGGTGTAACCTACGACGGATCTGTGGAGATCACGTCTACCGAGCAGCTGCAGGAGTACCGCAACGACACCTCCCAGCCGCTCTACTTGCGTAACTACTTGAGCATGCCGTCACTGGGGATCAACCTCCAGATCTACGAGGGCACCTCTAACCGGGTTCTGACCTACGGTGCCGGAACTATCAAGCCAGGGCAGATCGTGGATAGCTTCACCAACTACGCAGTCGCGGCGCACAACTTCTCGGACGCGCAATGGGGTCACGGCTTCTCCATGCTGCAGACCTACCCGGATGTTTATGGACGCCAAGCCTACATCTCGGACGGGGACTACGTCTACACCTACACCATGGTCTCCTACGACAACGTCTATCGCGACGACTCTATGAAGTACACGGAGGACGACTGGCGCCAGCAATTCCTGCAGGAGCAGATCAAGACCATCGCGCCCAAGGAGTACACCCAGGAGGTCACACCGGAGCGACTCTACAACGCAGACGAGTCCTACGTGGACAACACAGAGGGCAAGACTTTTACCTACGGTAAGCTCCTGACGCTCTACACCTGCTACCTGGAGGGCTACTACCACGACCAGTCATGGAACCGGATCATCGTGACCGGCGTCATGACCAAGAAACAGAAGCTCAGCGAGGCGCCACAAGATGTCCAAGCACTCTTCATAGACCCAGCGGGCAACCTGACTGTAACCAATTCAGAGGAGGTGCCGGCAGAGGCTCAAGCAGCAGAGGCCGAGGCAGCACAAGCCCTAAATAAGGAGTCCTTCACCCTTGAGTCCAAGGTCCAAGATCCAGCGCTCGTTCAGTGGTGGAACCAGACCGTCGCTCGCGATCAAGGCTTCCCTATGACTGTCGTTATCGCAGGCATGGCCGTATTCCTAGTGTCCATCCTGGCGCTAATCATCCTCAACCGCATCAGCTAAGGGGCCTCGCGCACCTCTTTTTGAAAGGAGGCATCAGTGCCCAATCAGACGACCTACTACTCCCGCATGGCCAAGTCGGCCCCAGATAAGATCGCTGCCATCAGCACCTACACAAAGGCCGGGACTCGAGTCCTAGACTTCGGATCCGGGCTCAACCTCGATGTAGCTGAATTTGTTTCAGGTCGGGGTGGGGTCTACACCTCGGTGGATAACGAGCGCAGCGTCGTTGATGCTATGTTGGACGCGGGCTTCGAGGCCCACACGGATCTACGCTACATTGCAGGTCGCGAGTTCGATGTCATCTTCCTAAGCTCTGTGTTGCACGAGCTCTTTAGCTATTGCAGCCCCTTGGTGGCCGCCCACACCTTCGCCGACTTGGTCAAGTTGATGGCTCCGGACGGCGTCATCGTCATTCGTGACTGGTATGTCCACCCGGCAGACCAGTGGGAGTTACAAACCCAGCTGACTGTCAATGAGGCAGAAAAGGGAGAGGTTGACCAGTGGCTGGCGGCGCTGCAGCACAACGGTGTCATCGGCAGCGTCGCAAAGAGCTCTAACTGGGACAGATACGGTGACGGTGTCTTGACCGGCTGCGTGGCTGATCTATATGAAGTCCTCTACCACTGCGTTTGGGGCATCAAGTCACTGGAGCGAGAGTCGGCCGAGCGCTACGCCATTCGAGAGTTGGACCTAGATCGCCTAGTGGACAACAACGGCTTGCGTGTCGTGCTCAGCGAGTGTCACCACGACGACTCCTACGACCGCTACTTCGGACGACTATTTAGTCACCTATCGTCTGAGTTGCGTGACGCACCCAGCAAGCATGTACTGGTCTTCAAGAAGGCCTAGCGAGACCCCACGGGGTCTTTTCTTGTTGCAGTCCAGGGCCCCTCCCAGATCCCGAACGATGAGCTACAAGTCACACCCCAGAGTTCGCCCCTCGTCTGTAAGAGCAACAGAAAAGGGGGTGGCTGTTGCCACTCCCTGAGTTAGTCCCCGTACGCGTACTCGGCGTAGAGGAAGCGGTCTGTCTCATCCAAGAACTGGCCCTGGAACCAGTGGTACTTGGTTGCCTTGCGGACAGTGAGTCGCACTTGAACGGCGCCGCCATTGATGCCTGGCTCGAGACGATCTAGGTCGCTCTCGTTGAGCGGCGTGTCGCGGTCATCGAAGGCCGCCTTTAGGCTCTTGCCGTCTGGGGTTGTGATGATGCCCTTGTTGGCGTTGAGTGTATAGGTGCCTGGCTCAAAGACAGCCACAGTCTCATCCGTCTGGACGGATGAGATGGCAAACCAGCCAATGAGGCCGTAGGCGAAGAGTCCTACAAGTCCACATCCAACTGCTGAGATGAGAGCTTCAAACGGGTGCCACTCCTCTCGGATGGCGTAGATCAATCCCCAGACTGCTGGTCCAAGGATAAGTACGAGCGTCAACTTACGCCGGTACTAAAGTACCGGGCTTGGAGGGTTACCCCTCCAATTT
>ERZ650312.2179-NODE-2179-length-10865-cov-7.377983_pt1 | contig 10865 bp, 10 predicted proteins | sample MGYA00376248_ERZ650312 | MGnify/ENA primary metagenome ERZ650312 (study PRJEB26733, sample SAMN07839316) | wastewater metagenome | biome: urban; feature: wastewater treatment plant; material: waste water | place: USA: North Carolina | collected 2016-07-28 ... | reverse complement strand
CCGACCTACACGGATGATGTTGCCGAACTGCTTTTATTTTGTAAGGTTATTTTTTTGAATTGGTATCAAAGGCCGTCTGAAAAAGTTTTCAGACGGCCTTTGATTTGATTAATTTAATCTATCAGCTTTCTTCGCCCAGCAGCTGCTCGCGGGTAAGCAGAAACACAAAACCATCGCCGCCGCTGGTTTCCAGCCAGGTAAACGGCAGCTCGGGATAAGCGGCCTCGAGCACATCGCGGTTGTGGCCGATTTCCACCAGCAACACGCCTTTGGGATTGAGGTGTTTGGCCGCCTGCAAGAGGATTTCGCGGGTGGCATCGAGGCCGTCGTCGCCGCTGCCCAGCGCAAGCTCAGGCTCGTGCAGGTATTCTTCGGGCAAGGTATCGACCGATTCGGCATCGACATAAGGCGGGTTGGACACGATTAAATCGTAAGTCTCTTCCAGCCCTTCAAACAAATCGGTGTGAATCAGGTTGATGCGGTTTTCGAGGCCGTAGTCTTCCACATTGATGGCCGCCACTTCCAGCGCATCCAGGCTTAAATCGACGGCATCGATTTGGGCATCGGGATAATGGTGCGCTATTTGAATGGCCAGGCAGCCGCTGCCGGTGCATAAATCCAGCGCGCGGTGTACCAGCTCGGGATGCTCGATCCAAGGTGCCAAGGGCTCGCCCAAAAGCTCGTGCACAAAAGAGCGCGGCACAATCACGCGCTCATCCACATAAAAATCAAAATCGCCCTGCCAGGCTTGGTTGGTGAGATAGGCCACCGGTATGCGCTCGTTGACGCGGCGGGCAATCAAATCGAGCAGATCTTGCTTTTCTTCGGCTAAAAGTTTGGCATCGAGATAAGGTTCGAGCGTGTCGAGCGGCAGGTTGAGAGTGTGCAAAATCAGATAGGCGGCTTCATCATGGGCGTTGTCGCTGCCGTGGCCGAAAAACAGCCCGGCTTCGTTGAAACGGCTCACGGCAAAGCGCAAAAGGTCGCGCAGGGTGGTGAATTCTTGGGCGGCTTGGTCAAACATGGCGGCTCCGAAAGCGGTGGGCGGATAAAGCTTGATTATAGCTGATGTGGCGGGTTTTCGTGCAGGCCGTCTGAACGCAATTTCAATGAATGATAACGAAATATCATGTCCTCTGTGCCACAAAAAAACATGAGGCCGTCTGAAAGCTTTCAGACGGCCTCATATTTTTCAGCGCACGCATCAGCCGATCAGTTGCGGAAACAGGTTTTTCAGGCCGGCCACGATAATTTCTATCGACACCGCCGCCAGCAGCATGCCCATGATGCGGTTGAGGATGGTGAGGCCGGTTTCCCCCAGCCATTTGCTCACTCTGGCCGCTGCCATCAGGATAAGGTAGCAAATCAGGCTGATTAAAAAGCCGGCGGCGAGAATGGAGAGGGTGTCTTGATAATCTTTGGCGGCCGAAGCATAAATCACCACGGTAGAAATGCCGCCGGGGCCTATCATCATCGGAATGGCCAGCGGCACCACGGCAATGGCGCCGATTTGGCTGGATTTGCCCGGCTGGATGGTGATTTCGTTGCTCTCTTTAATGCCCACATCGGGTTTGGCCGGATTGTTGTTGCCGTTCATCATCGAAATGGCAATCAGCAGTACCAAAATGCCGCCGCCCACCTGAAACGAGCCCACGCTGATGCCCAAAAGTTTGAGCAATGCGCCGCCGGAAAGCGTGAAGATACAAATGGTGACCAACACGGTAAACGAGGCGATTTGCGCCACTTTGCGCCGCTCTTTGGTGCTGTTGTTGCGGGTGAGGTCGAGAAAGATCGACAAAGCGCCAAAAGGGTTGATCAGCACCATAAAAGCCAAAATCAGCTTGCTGATCTGCATGCCCAAATCCATAAAGCTTATCCTTTTTTCAGCGGCGCTGGTTGGCAATGCCCATCAAGAGCGCCAACACAACCATAATCGATAAAGTGGCCGTGCCGCCGTAGCTCACCAAGGGCAGCGGCACGCCCACCACGGGCAGAATGCCGCTCACCATGCCCATGTTGACAAAGGCATAGCAGAAAAAAGTCATCGTGAGCGCGCCGGCGAGCGTGCGGCTGTAGAGCGTGGGCGCTTTGGCGGCGATATAGAGGCCGCGCGCCAGAATCAGCAGGTAAATCGCCAGCAGCAGCACATTGCCGATTAAGCCGAATTCTTCACCATACACGGCAAAAATAAAATCGGTGGTGGATTCGGGAATGTAATCCAAATGGGTTTGTGTGCCATTGAGCCAGCCCTTGCCCCATATGCCGCCCGAGCCGATGGCAATCATCGATTGGATAATGTGGTAGCCCGCCCCGAGCGGGTCTTGCGTGGGGTCGAGCAGGGTGAGCACGCGGGTTTTCTGATAATCGTGCATGCCGTAGCGCCAAAGCAGCGGCAAAGCAGCGGCAAAGCCGATAAGGGCGGCGAAAATGGCTTTCCACGGCAGCCCGGCAAAAAAGATCACAAATAGTCCTGATGCCATAATCAGCGTGGCGGTGCCCAAATCGGGCTGCTTCAAAATCAGGGCAACGGGCACCAACACAATCACAATGGCTGCCAAATAGTGATACCAGCGCAGCGACATTTCATATTTCTGGAAATACCAAGCCACCATCATGGGCAGGGCGATTTTCATGATTTCAGAGGGCTGGATGCGGCCAATGCCGATATTGAGCCAGCGGGTGGAGCCGTTGACGGTGATGCCGAAAAAGTGCACGCCCAGCAGCAGCACCACGCCGATGGCATACATGGGTAAGGCAAAGTTAGACAAAATCTGCGGCCGCGTGCGTGCAATCAGCCATAAGAGCATGAAGCCCAGCACGGTGTGCAGGGTTTTGTTTTCAAGCTGGCCGATTTGCTGGCCGTCGGCCGAATAGAGTAAAAACAGGCTCATGATATAGATGGCCAGCATGGCGTAAAACAGCCAGGGATCCATCGGGCTCCAAACGATGCGCTTGATTTTTTGAAACAAGGTTTCGGTGTTCACGGTGTGGCTCCCGATGCGGGCAGAATATCCGAGGCCGGCCGGTGCACGGCATCATAGGCCGTCTGAAAAGGCGGAATGCTGCGGCGGGCAGGCGCGGCGGCCGGCTCGCTGGCGGCTAGGAGCGGGTTGTCTATGGTTTGTGCGCCGCTGAGCGTGGCTTTGTTAACGGTGGTGTTTTGGCCGCCTTTGAGCTTGAGCAGGTAATAATCGGAGAGTTGGCGCGCCAAGGGCGCGGCTGTGGCGCCCCAGCCGCCGTTTTCCAGCAACACGGCAATGGCGATTTGCGGGGTTTGCACCGGCGCAAACGAAATAAACCAGGCATGGTCGCGGTGTTGCTCGGCCAGCGCGGCGGCATTATAGCTTTTACCTTGCTGGATCTGCACCACTTGCGCGGTGCCGGTTTTGCCGCCCATGCTGTATTGCAGGCCGGCACCGACACGCCAAGCCGTGCCGCCCGGCTGCAACACTCTCACCATCGCTTGTTTGACATATTCGAAGTTGCTGCGGCTGAATGGAATGGTGCGCTCGGGCTTGGGCTCGATCAAGGTGATTTGGCGGCGCTCATGGTCGAGCAGCTCTTTAACCATGTGCGGGCGGTAAACCACGCCGTCGTTGGCCAGCGAAGCGGTGGCGTGCGCCATTTGCAGCGGCGTGTAGGCGTTGTAGCCCTGGCCGATACTCACCGACACCATTTCGGAAGCATTCCAAGTGCGCGCGGCGGGGTTTTTCGATTTGGCAAAGCGCTGGGCTTTCCATTCGCGGCTGGGCAGCACGCCGCGGTATTCGTTGGGCAGATCGATACCGGTTTGCCGGCCCAAATCAAATTCGGCCAGATAGGGTGCGGTTTTATCTATGCCCAATTCATAACCCAAGCGGTAGAAAAAGGTGTCGGACGACACTTGAATCGCTTTGCTCAGATTGGCCGAGCCGTGGCCGCTGCGCACCGAATCGCGGAATTGGTGGCGCGAGCCGGGTATGCTCCAAGCGCCGGGCGCGGGCACTATTGTGCTCTGATTGATTTTGCCGCTTTCGAGCAGCGCCATGCCCATGAACGGCTTGAAAGTGGAGCCGGGCGGATACAGGCCTTGGGTAACGCGGTTGATCAGCGGGCGCTGCCAGTTTTCATTCAGGCTTTTCCAGGTTTCGGTGTCGATGCCGTCGATAAAAAGATTGGGGTCGAACGAGGGCTTGGACACAAAAGCCAACACGCCGCCGGTTTGCGGGTCAATCGCAATAATGGCGCCGCGGCGGCCGTTCATCAGCCGGTCGGCTTCTTGTTGCAGGCGGATATCCATGGCCAGGCGCAGCGTTTGGCCGGTGTGGGCAGGCACGGTTTTGAGCACGCGCACCACATTGCCGTAAGCATCTTTTTCCACTTCCTGATAGCCGGGTGCGCCGTGAAGCTGGCGCTCATAAAAGCTTTCCAGCCCCGATTTGCCGATATGGGTGCTGCCGCGATAAAGCGCGGTGAGTTCTTCTTCATCCAGCTTTTTCTGGTCGCGCTCGCTGATGCGGCCGATATAGCCCAAAAAGTGTGCCGTCAGCTGGCCGTATGGGTATTCGCGAAAGGTGCGGGCATTGATTTCCACGCCTTTGAAGCGGTAAAGCTGCGCCGCCAATTTGGCCGCCTCATCGGGCAGCAACTTTAATTTGAGCGGTATTTTTTCATAAGAGCGAAATTCGGCGCGAAATTTGCGGAAACGGCGCAAATCGCCATCGGTGATGTCTACATAAGCCCGCAGCGCTTCGATGATGTCGTCTGTTTTGACTTCCAGCTGGCTGGGCACGATTTCCAGAGAATAAGCCGGATAATTATGCGCCAGCACCACGCCGTTGGCATCAATCACTTCGCCGCGTATGGCCGGCGTGGGAATCAGCGAAATGCGGTTGGTGGTGGCTTTGGCGGTGAATTCTTCATGCTTGATCACTTGCAGAAACACAAAGCGGCCGATCAAAATGGCAAAAAACACCACAATCAGCACAAACGCCACCACCAGGCGCAGCAGATAATCGCGCTGCTGAACGGCCTGGTCGGTGGTGGCTTGATGATATTGGCGTGGCGTTTTCATCAGCGTAAACGGCGGGAATTAAGAATGCCGAGCATCATTTTGCTCAAAAGCGGCCACAAGAGCGCGCCGACAAAAGGGGCGATAAAGCCTGCCCAGCCGGAAAAACGGTGGTCATACATTAAGCGGATCAGCATCAATATCAGCTGGTTGCACAATAAAGCGCCCAGCACGGCCACGGCCTGAAAGCCGTAATTATAGAGAATAATCTGCCGCTGCCGCTGCTGCACCAAAAAAGTGATCAGCATATAAGAGAGCGCATGCTGCCCCAGCGGCGCTGCGGTGCCGATGTCGGTGAGCATGCCCACCACAAAAGCCGTGCCCACACCCACCGATTGCGGCCGGTTGATGGCCCAATAAAGCAGCATGAGCGCGGTGAATTCGGGCAGCCAAAAAAAGCCATCCGATGAAAACGGCATGAAATCCAGCAGCATGGCCACCGCAAATGTGGCAGCAATCAGGCGCTTGGAAATGCGGTTGTGGAAATCTTCGAAATCAGTCATGGTGCGGCAGGGGCGGGCGGTGTTGCCGGTTGGGCAGCGGTTTGGGGCAGGGTCAGCACATATTTGCTGCTGCGAAAGGCAGCCAGCGGCGAGAGCGTTACGCGGTAGTAAGGTGTGCCGGCGGCACGCGCGGCCTGATCGACTCTGGCCACCGGAATGCCTTGCGGATAAACGGAATCTAAGCCCGAAGTTTGCAGAATATCGCCCGGCTGCAAATCGGCATCAGCAGGAAAATAACGCAGATTCACCGCGCCGCCGCTGCCATAAAGCAGGCTGCGCACACCGGTGCGCGCCACCACCACCGGGATAACCGTTTGGCTGTTGGTGATCAGGGTGAGCTCGGCACTTAAAGACTGCACTTGGGTGATCTGGCCGATCAGCCCGTATTGGTCGATTACCGCATCGCCTGTTTGCAGGCCGCTGCGGCTGCCTTTATTGATAATCAGCTTGTCGGAGAGCGGGTCTTTGCCGTTGGAAATCACTTCAGCGGTGGCCACAGCCTGAATGCCGTGCTGTTGCAGGCCGCCTAGCGCTTGCAATTCTTGCAGCTCGCGCTTTTGCTGCTGCGTTTGCTGCGCCAGCATTTTCAGACGGCCGTTTTCTTCCAAAAGCTGCCGGTTGCTTGCCAATAGAGCGGTTTGCGATTGCATAAAGCCGCTCATGTATTCATAGAGCCGCACCGGCTGGTTGGCCAGCCATTGCAAAGGGTAGAGCGCCGTGGCCGCATAGCCTTTTGCCGCCTGCACGGCAGCATAGCGGTTGTCGAGCATCATCAGAGCAATGCTGATTATCGAGAGGATAATCAGCTTGCTTACCGGCTTGATGCCTTTGCGGGCGAAATTTAAAGACTGTTCGGCCATCGGTGCGGCTGCCGCTGCGGATTAGGGGTTGGTTACGAAAACGGAATTGAGCTTGCCGATCATTTCAAGCGCTTTGCCCGAGCCGCGCGCCACGCAGGTGAGCGGATCTTCTGCAATCATCACCGGCAGGCCGGTTTCTTCGGCCAAAAGGCGGTCGAGGCCTTTGAGCAGCGCGCCGCCGCCGGTGAGCACCAAGCCGCGGTCGGCAATGTCGGCACCCAATTCGGGCGGGGTTTGTTCCAGCGCGTTTTTCACCGATTGCACGATTTGGTTTAAGGGCTCGGTGAGCGCTTCGAGCACTTCATTGGAGCTGATGGTGAATGCGCGCGGAATGCCTTCGGCCAGATTGCGGCCTTTCACTTCGAGTTCGCGCACTTCCATGCCGGGGAAAGCCGAGCCGATGGATTTTTTGATTTCTTCGGCGGTGGCTTCGCCGATTAACATGCCGTAGTTGCGGCGCACATAATTGATGATGCTGTCGTCAAACGCATCGCCGCCCACGCGGATAGAGTGCGAATACACCACGCCGCTCAAGGAAATCACGCCCACTTCAGTGGTGCCGCCGCCGATATCCACCACCATCGAGCCGGTGGCTTCTTCAATCGGCAAGCCTGCGCCAATGGCGGCGGCCATCGGCTCTTCAATCAGATTAACGGTGGAAGCACCTGCGGCCAAGGCAGAATCGCGAATGGCTTTGCGCTCAACCTGGGTGGAGCCGCAAGGCACGCAGATCACGATGCGCGGCGCGGCGGCAAAGCGGCTGTTGTTCACTTTTTTGATAAACTGCTTGAGCATTTTTTCGGTGACGTTAAAGTCGGCAATCACGCCGTCTTTCATCGGGCGGATGGCCTGAATGCTGCCCGGCGTGCGACCGAGCATTTTTTTAGCTTCGGTGCCCACGGCCAGAATCACGCTTTTGCCGTGTGAGGCATCGGTTTGCATGGCCACCACCGAGGGTTCGTCCAAAACAATGCCTTTGCCTTTAATGTAAATCAAGGTGTTGGCGGTGCCCAAATCGATGGCAAGGTCGTTGGAAAAATAGCGGGTCAAAAAGCGAAACATGAACATTTCCTACAGATTTTGAAAATAGAAAAGAGTATAGGCACGGCTTTTTTAGCGGCTTTTGTGGCACAAAAGCGCTGAAAATCGCCATGCCGCAGCATTGGTTTTCGGTTATAATCTTACGATTAAACAGATGTAACGCGCAATGATACCCTAGATTAGGGAATTTGCTAATTAAATTTAAGGATTTTTTATGGCCCTGACCCTGAACGATGTTGAAAAAATTGCCAAGCTTTCCCGCCTGAGCCTGACCGAGGCGGAGAAGGCGCAAAATCTGCAGCAGCTCAACGATGTGTTTGCGCTGGTGGAGAAAATGCAGAGCGTTGACACCGAGGGCGTGGAGCCGATGGCGCATCCGCACGAAGTGGCCTTGCGCCTGCGCGCCGATGCGGTAACCGAGCACGATCATGCTGCCGAATATCAGGCGGTGGCGCCCGAAGTGCGCAACCGCCTTTATATCGTGCCGCAAGTAATTGAATAATAAATAAAACACTAAGTATTTTGAAAATATAAACCCCTTTCAGACGGCATGTGGAATGAACCTTCATCAAGAGGCCGTCTGAAAGGTTTGGAAATAATGAAATGACTGCATACACCTTAAAACAAGCCGGCGACATGCTGCAAAGCAAGCAAATTTCCGCCACCGAATTGGCGCAGGAATATTTGGCCGCGATTGAAGCGGGCAATCCCGCCATCAATGCCTATATCACGCTGGATAAAGCCGCCACGCTGGCCGAAGCGGCCGCAGCCGATGCGCGCATTGCCGCCGGCCATGCCACGGCGCTCACCGGTGTGCCGATTGCCTATAAAGATATTTTTTGCCAGCAAGGCTGGAAAAGCGCTTGCGCCAGCAAAATGCTGGATAATTTCGTGTCGCCCTACACCGCCACCGTGGTGCAAAATCTGTTAAACGAGGGCATGGTTACGCTCGGGCGCACCAATATGGACGAATTCGCCATGGGTTCGACCACCGAGAGCTCGTTTTACGGCGCCACCCAAAACCCGTGGAGCTTGGAAAACGTGCCCGGCGGCTCATCCGGCGGCTCGGCCGCAGCCGTGGCGGCGCGTTTGGCGCCGGCGGCTTTGGGCAGCGACACCGGCGGCTCCATCCGCCAACCCGCTTCGCATTGCGGCATCACCGGCTTGAAGCCTACATACGGCGTGGTTTCCCGCTTCGGCATGGTGGCTTATGCCTCGAGCTTCGACCAAGCCGGGCCGATGGCGCAAACCGCCGAAGATTGCGCTTTGCTGCTCAACGCCATGGCAAGCTTCGATGAGCGTGATTCCACCAGCCTCGAGCGCGAACAAGAAGACTATACCCGCGCCTTAAACCAGCCTTTGAAAGGCCTGAAAATCGGCCTGCCGAAAGAATATTTCGCTCAGAGCAACAGCGCCGATGTTCAGACGGCCTTGCAAAACGTGATGGATTTGCTCAAAGCACAAGGCGCAGAAATGGTGGACGTGAGCCTACCGCAAACCGAATTATCCATTCCCGCCTATTATGTGCTCGCATCGGCCGAAGCCAGCACCAACCTGTCGCGCTACGACGGCGTGCGCTACGGCCACCGTGCCGCCCAGTTTGGCGATTTGGATGAAATGTACAGCAACACCCGCGCCGAAGGCTTCGGCAGCGAAGTGAAGCGCCGCATTATGATGGGCACTTATGTACTGAGCCACGGCTATTACGATGCTTATTATTTAAAAGCGCAAAAGCTGCGCCGCTTGGTGGCCAACGATTTTCAGACGGCCTTGCAAGATTGCGATTTGATTTTAGGCCCCGTTGCCCCCACCGCCGCGCCCAAGCTCGGCAGCGACATTCACGACCCGGTGCAAATGTATTTGAGCGACATCTACACCATCGCGCTCAACCTCGCCGGCCTGCCCGGCATGAGTCTGCCCGCCGGATTTTCTTCAGACGGCCTGCCCATCGGCGTGCAGCTGATTGGCAATTACTTTACCGAAGCCAAGTTGTTGGGCGTGGCGCACCAGATTCAGCAACACAGCGATTGGCACAGCAAAGCGCCGGTTTGAAACCGGCACTTTCAGACGGCCTTTCGGAATAATGGACAAACTCACCCCCGAGCAGCGCAGAAAATGTATGCAGGCCAATAAAAGCAAAGGTACAAAACCCGAGCTTTTATTGGCTGAGGCTTTATGGCAGGCAGGTTTCCGCTATCGTAAAAACAACAAAACCGTTTTTGGCAAACCCGATTTCAGTTCCAAAAAATACAAAATCGCCGTATTTGTCGACGGCGAGTTTTGGCACGGCAAAGATTGGGAAAATAGAAAAAACGACATCAAGAGTAACCGTGAATTTTGGATAAGCAAAATAGAACGGAATATACAGCGTGACGAAGCAGTAAACAGCCGTCTGAAAGCAGAGGGCTGGCGGGTATTCCGTTTTTGGGGGAAAGAAATTACCAAAAATGTTGAAGCCTGTGCCATGGAGATACAAAGAGCTATACATGAACAAGACCACATATCAAATAAATGACATCGAGCAAATGGAAAAGTTGGAAGAAAAAGCAGCCCAGTATCATTTGTTCGGGAATACTTCGATATTTCAGACGGCAGTCAAGCCTAAATTTACCTTTATCGACCTGTTCGCCGGGATAGGCGGTTTTCGGCTTGCCATGCAGAATTTGGGTGGAAAATGTCTATTTTCCAGCGAGTGGGATGAAAAAGCCAAGCAGACTTATGAGGCTAATTTCGGCGAAGTGCCGTTTGGCGATATAACACTTGAAGAAACAAAAAGCTACATTCCTAAAGAATTTGATGTTTTGTGTGCAGGTTTTCCCTGTCAGGCTTTTTCCATAGCCGGGAGGCGCGGCGGTTTTGAAGATACGCGCGGTACATTGTTTTTTGATGTTGCAGAAATTATTCAGAGGCATCAGCCTAAAGCATTTTTTCTTGAGAATGTGAAAGGACTGACCAATCACGACAAAGGTCGTACTTTAAAAACCATTTTAAATACGTTGCGGGAAGATTTAGGTTATTTTGTACCTGAACCGCAGATTATGAATGCCAAAAATTTCGGTGTTCCCCAAAATAGAGAACGAATATTTATAGTTGCTTTTGATCCTAATCAAGTTAAAGATTATGAAAATTTTAAATTTCCAGAAGAAATAAAATTGACTAAAACAATACATGATGTTCTAGAACAGGGTAAACAAAATGATAAGTATTATTACTCTCCAAATCATCCATATTATCCAGAATTAGAAAAGACTATGACTAAAAAAGATACTGTTTATCAATGGAGGAGAGTTTATGTAAGAGAAAATAAGAGTAATGTTTGTCCAACTTTAACTGCTAATATGGGAGCAGGTGGTCATAATGTTCCATTGATAAAAGATGATTATGGAATTAGAAAGCTAACGCCAAAAGAGT
>ERZ650312.2175-NODE-2175-length-10879-cov-4.214431_pt1 | contig 10879 bp, 9 predicted proteins | sample MGYA00376248_ERZ650312 | MGnify/ENA primary metagenome ERZ650312 (study PRJEB26733, sample SAMN07839316) | wastewater metagenome | biome: urban; feature: wastewater treatment plant; material: waste water | place: USA: North Carolina | collected 2016-07-28 ... | reverse complement strand
GGTTCTGATTATTCGGCGACGTTACTGGGGGCATTGGCGGATGCAGAATCATCCACGATCTGGAGCGATGTCGCAGGTGTATATAGTGCAGATCCCCGCTGTGTGAAGGATGCCAAGCTGCTGGAGCGGTTATCGCTAGATGAAGCCAATGAATTGGCGCGGCTGGGTGCCCCAGTACTGCACTCCCGTACACTTCAGCCTTTACTGCAAAGTCAGCAAAAACTGGTGTTACGGTCGAGTTATGCTCCTAATGGTGGTTCATCGCATATCCTGAGGCGGAAATCACAGGTTAAAGGTGCCCGGATTGTTACTTCCCTGGATCAGATTGCTTTAATAGAGTTACGTGTTCAGCCTGGCAGTGATTATCAGCAGGTGGTTGATCAGCTTGATGAAATACTGGCGGCGCAACAGTTATCTCCATTAGTCAGTAAATCACAGCCCGACCGTCGCGTCGTTCGTTTGGCGTATACACTGGAAATGATCGCTGATGCTTATCAGCTACTGACTTCACATCAGGAATCGCTCAATTTAAAAGAGGTGATTCGCCGGGATGGATTTAGCCTGATTGGATTGGTTGGTACCGGTGTATGTGATAATGCCGAGCAATGTCATCGTTTTTATCGTCTACTGGTTGATCAACCTCTGGAGTTTATTTTTACGTCGCCAGATGGACTGAGCCTGGTGGCTGTGGTGCGTGAAATAACACTGGAACCTTTGCTGATTGCTTTACATCATGCCATGTTTTTACAAACGAAACGCGTAGGGCTAGTTGTCTTAGGGAAAGGGAATATAGGAAGCCAGTGGCTGAAATTACTGGCGAAGGAAAAGCATCATCTTGAACATGCCCATCAGCTGACGCTGACACTTTTCGGCGTGTTTGATTCCCGTGGCGGCATGATCAGTGAAGATGGTCTTGATCCGTTGCAGGTACTCGACAGCTTTGATCCTCAGCCGGTTATTTGGGCTGAGTTACTGGTACAGCTGGAACAGCATCCTTTTGATGAGCTGATCATCCTTGATCTGACTGCAAGTGAAACGGTCAGTAGCTATTATCCGGAATTCGCACAGATTGGTGCGCATCTGATCACCGCCAATAAGCTGGCGGGTGCGGCAGAAAGTGCTTTCTATCAGCGAGTTTGCCAGAGCTTTGCCGAGCATCAGGTGCAATGGCGCTATAATGCGACCGTAGGAGCCGGGTTACCGGTTCAGGCTTGTATTCGTATGATGCGTGAATCCGGCGATCGGGTTCATGGTATCTCTGGTATTTTTTCTGGTACGCTGAGCTGGTTGTTCCAGCAGTATGATGGCTCTGTTCCTTTCTCTGAGCTGGTTGATCAGGCGTGGCAACATGGTTTGACGGAGCCAGATCCAAGAGAAGATCTTTCAGGGCATGATGTGCGTCGTAAGTTGCTGATCCTTGCACGTGAAGCGGGGCTGGAGCTGGAACCGGATCATATTTCGTTGCAGAGCCTGGTTCCTGCTGAACTGGCTGATATTCCACTGGAAGCCTTTTTTGAGGGGCTAACTGCGCTGGACCATACTGTGGAAACGGCCTTTGATGAGGCTCGGGCACACGGGAAAGTCCTGCGTTACGTGGCTCGTCTGGATAGAGATGGCTCAGCCAGAGTCGGATTGGACATGCTGTCACCAGAGCATCCGTTTGCTAATCTGCGTCCGTGCGATAATATTTTCTCTATCGAAACTGATTTTTACCGAACCAATCCACTGATCCTGCAAGGTCCCGGAGCTGGTCGTGAAGTGACGGCTGCTGCGGTACAAGCTGATTTGTGGAAGATTTGTGCTACGCTGAAATAGCTCAATAGGCTCGGAATGACGTCACGTTTACCGAGCCAGGTTCAAGTTCAGTAACTTCAATAGAATCGACGCTGGCTGTTCTCGGTCCGGACTGCAGCCAGTGGATCAGTTTTTCAACGGCATGGGCATCACCCTCAGCCAGTACCTCGACTGAGCCATCAGATAAATTAGTTGCTCTGCCACGCAACCCCAATTTGCTGGCTTCCTGATGTGTGAAATAGCGAAAACCCACTCCCTGCACAATGCCGTAGACTTGAACTCTGACACTACGAATTTGTGACATGCTGATTCCTTTATCTGTGTCGTTGTTATGATTAACTTAGTTATAACTCAGCATTGCAGCAAGTTATCACGTGATGTTGCGATCTGAATTGTTGATTCCGGCGTATAAATGGCGAGCTCATATTTTATATTCGGGAATGTAGCATGCCAGAATTACCAGAAGTTGAAGTTAGTCGGTTGGGTATTACGCCTTGGCTCGAGGGCGTTGTGGTACAACGGGTGATTATTCGTCATCCGCGTTTGCGCTGGCCGATCCCTGCTGAAATACATCTGCTGGAAGGTCAGCCTTTGCATAAAATTGAGCGTCGGGCTAAATATTTACTGTTGCACTCCACGCTTGGCGTCGCCATTTTGCATTTAGGAATGTCTGGCCGGTTATGTATTCTTCCCGCAGGTACTCCCGCAGAAAAGCACGATCATGTTGATATAGAACTGGCAAACGGCAAATTGCTGCGTTTTCATGATCCCCGGCGGTTTGGGGCGCTGTTGTGGACGTCAGAAGATCCTTTCCAGCATCCCTTACTGAAAAACATGGGGCCTGAACCGTTGACTGAAACGTTCTCTGGCGATTATCTCTGGCAGCGCAGCCGGAAAAGCATTACTGCGATAAAACCTTGGTTGATGAACAATCATGTTGTCGTTGGTGTCGGGAATATCTATGCCAATGAGGCCTTGTTCATGGCGCACATCCACCCTAAACGTTCAGCGAATACATTATCACATGAGGAATGCCTGCTGTTGGTTAAGGCGGTGAAAGAGGTATTAGCACGGGCGATAGAGCAGGGCGGCACAACGTTGCGCGATTTTATGCGCACGGATGGTAAGCCTGGCTATTTTGTGCAGGAATTGCAGGTTTACGGTCGGACTGGTTTGCCGTGCTCTGTTTGTATGCACCCACTGGAAGAACTGCGCCTTGGTCAGCGCAGCAGTGTGTATTGCCCGGTTTGCCAACCAATGCGCTGAAGTTGAATCAGCGATGCTGGATCTGTTTGGCTTTGATGGCGTCAGCAACATTTGGTGTGACAAACTGGCCTGCATCACCGCCATGCAGCGCGATTTCTCTGACCAGCGTAGACGATACAAATGCGTATTGTTCTGCTGGTGGCAGGAAAACGATCTCCATCTCGGGCATCATGCGGCGGTACATGGCTGCAAGTTGTGACTCATATTCAAAATCACTGCCTGTGCGGATACCGCGCAGTAATACTGTGGCTTGTTGCACTTTCATGAAATCAATCAGCAGACTACTGAAACCGGTGACAGAGACATTCGGCAGATCCTGACAGCACTCTTTTGCTAATGCGATCCGTTCATCCAGTGTAAACAACGGACGTTTACCCGGGCTGGCCGCAACTGCCAGTATGACTTCATCAAAGAGAGATGATGCACGGTTGATCAGATCTAAATGTCCGCTGGTGAGAGGATCAAAGGTTCCGGGGAATACCACTTTCTGATGCATATTGGTGTCACAGCCTTTCTGAGTTATGGATTTCATTATAAGAATTGTGGGGCGTTTTAGATACATTGACAGGCTTTGCAAAACGATGAAGTCAGGCTATTGTTAGCTCGCCATCAATAACGGAGGATCGGCAAATGTCTACTTTCTGGGGTGTTATTGCCCGACTGTTAGTTGTTTCATTACTGACGTTGTCGTTACCGGCTAAAGCTTCAATGATGTCCACTCAGGCGACAATGCCTGCAGTTCATCAGACCAGTGAACGCACACATGTCATGCAGTTTTTGGCCAGAGAAGATGTGGCAAAACAGATTGCAGCGCAAGGTGTGGATGTTGCTTTGGTAAAACAGCGTGTCGCTGCGATGAATGATGATGAAATCAATCAGTTATCTACGAAGATTGATCAGTTACCCGCTGCTGGTGGTGGGGAAATTATCGGTGCTGTGTTGTTTGTTTTCATCGTACTGCTGGTCACGGATATTCTTGGCCTGACCAAGGTATTCCCATTTACCCGTTCTGTACGCTAAGTTATGCGGTTTATCTTACAAGCCCTCCTTCTGGTGGGCTTTTTCTCTTTAGCTGGGTGTGCTCACCGCTCGGAGCTTACGTCAGCTCATCCTGCCGAAAAACAATTAAATGTACCATTTATTCAACAGGATGATGCCTACTGTGGTCCGTCTGCTTTAGCTATGGTGCTGGCGCAGCAAAATAAATCAGTCAACGTTGCTGAGTTGGCAAAAGAGATGCTACTACCGGCACGTGGTGGTTCACTGCAGATTGAATTGAAGGCTAGTGTCCGCAGGCAGGGCTATCTGGCGTATGAAATTACGCCGACGATGGATGCATTGTTAACGGAAATTGAAGCGGGTCGTCCGGTCATTGTTTTGCTGAATCTGGCTTTTAATTGGTATCCGAAATGGCATTATGCCGTTGTGACCGGGTATGATTTGCAGCACGATGAGATTATTGTGCATTCAGGCGAACAGGCTTATCAGCGTTGGTCATTGACACAGTTTGACAATCTCTGGCAGCGAGGTGGTCGCTGGGGCCTGATGGCTATTTCCCCCGAACAGCCTCCTTCTCTATCCATGCAAGAACAGCCATATTTGCAGGCGGCCGTTGATCTGGAAAATACAGCCGGACTGAATGCGGCAGCTCCAGCGTATGCGGCGGCGCAGCGGCAGTGGCGGGATAATCTGACCGCTTTAGTAGGGTTAGGAAATGCAGCATATCAACGTCGAGACTTAGTCAGTGCACAGCAGTGGTTAGCGATGGCGGCAGAGAAGCATCCTCAATCAGCTGTTGCAGCTAATAACCTTGCGCAAGTATTACTGGAGCAGGGCGATCTGGCTCATGCGTTTATCTGGGCGCAGAAAGCTGTGCTGGCTGACGGCGGAGCTCCGGCAAAAGATACATTGCAGCAGGTTTTACATGCTCTGCATGCGCAGTGATCTTACCAGAAATGCAAAACTGGCCTGACACAGGTAGAATTGTACGATTATATTGCCGGGAACAAGGCCATGAGTGCTATGCAAATTCTGAAAAGTGACGGACAAATCTGTTGTTTTGATCCTTCGCTGGCACCGGATTTCGGGCCTGAATATTTTTCAGCAGATTACTGGCAGCAGCAACAGGCAATCACCGGACAGTCGCATGGTCGTGGTGTTACTTGGTTTGTCCGGCATTATTCTGCCGATTGGGTCTTGCGCCATTATTGGCGTGGGGGCCTGATTGGCCGTTATATTCCGGATCATTTCTGTTTTACCGGATTAAAATATACCCGCTCATTTGCAGAGTTTAATCTTCTGAAAAAACTGGTTGATGAAGATCTGCCGGTGCCTCGTCCTGTCGCTGCCCGGATAGTACGCAAAGGCTGGCATTATCAGGCTGATATATTAATTGAACGGATCCCCGGCGCTCAGGATCTGGTGCAGCTGCTCAAGCAGGAAGCGTTATCACAGGAGACATGGCAACAAATCGGTCAGGTACTTGCTCAGTTTCATCAGGCTGGGGTTTATCACGCGGATCTGAATGCACACAATATTCTACGCGATGCTAATGGTAAGATCTGGATAATCGATTTTGATAAAGGTGCAATCCGGCGGCCGGGCCGCTGGCAGGCCAAAAATCTGGCCCGTTTATTACGTTCATTACAAAAAGAAACGGCACTGCATCCACTGTTCCATTGGCATTCGGATGACTGGCAAAACTTGCTGGTGGCCTATCAGTCTTATCGCTGAGATAGGCCCATGACCTTTTCTATCTCGGACAAACTCTTCGCTAATGCTCCCTGATTGGCCGCAACTACATCAAATCCCTGCATACCCATCTTGTGGCATTCTTCTTTTGTGCTAAGCAATTCAAGTACTGTTGTGGCTAATTCATTCTCATTATGCACCAACCGGCATGCTTTTTTTTCCACTAACTGCCTGGTGATATCGCTGAAATTGAAAAAATGCGGGCCAATCAGAGTGGCTTTGGCTAATGCGGCAGGCTCCAGCAGGTTATGGCCTCCGACCGGAACCAGACTGCCGCCCATAAATGCCAGATCAGCGATTTGGAAGTAATAAGCCATTTCCCCCATGCTGTTACCAAGCAGGATCTGTTCTTGTGGTAAAACGGTGCGTTGTTCTGAGCGCCGGCACAGCGAAAAGTTCTGATTCAGGCATAGCTGAGCAACATCATCAAATCGTTCCGGATGACGGGGAACCAGTAATAATAATGCCTCCGGGATCTGCTGCAAAACCTGCTGATGTGCGGCCAGAATCAGTTCATCCTCACCTTTATGCGTGCTGGCTGCGATCCAGACTGGACGCTGGTTTAAAGTTTGGCGGAATGCTTCTCCGGCCTCTATCTGTTGTTGATCCAGCTGAATATCAAATTTGATGGAGCCAGTGATTGATAGCTGGTGGTCAGCAATTCCTAAACGTTTGAATCTGGCGGCATCGTCGCGATGCTGACACAGCAGAAGTGTCAGTGACATTCCCATTTGCCGGAAGAAAGTCCGAATGTGTTGATAACGTTGGCAGGAGCGTTCGGAAAGGCGTGCATTGAGGATCACAACCGGTATTTTTTGTTGGCCGCAGTGAGCCAGCAGATTCGGCCATAACTCTGTTTCCATGATGAGCAATGCTCGGGGTTGGATCTGTTTTAAGAACCGGCAGACTGCACCGGGATAATCCAGCGGTGCATAACGATGTTCAACCAGCCCGCCTAATCTGGCAGCCTGATCGGCGCCGGTACGGGTTGTGGTTGTGAGCAGAATAGGCAAGTCCGGATGGCATTTCTTTAGCTCTTTGATAAGCGGTGTCACAGCAATCGTTTCGCCCACACTGACAGCATGGATCCACAGTGGAGATAGGCCATCGGTTTTGTTCACAAAGCCAAAATGCTCTTTCCAGCGAACGCCGAAACCCGGTTTACCCTGTCGTGGGCGATATAGCAGAAATAGCACGACCGGCATCAGTAAATAAATAATCAGGGTATAAAGTAAACGCATAAAACTAAGCCGGCAGAAAGTAGGGGCGACAGTATCAGAAAAACCGATCCGGCTGGCAAGCAGAGTCTATTGGTGCATAAACCATCGGATCGCGCCATTTTAGAGCAAAGAGGCAGGAAAAAGCGGAATCACTAAAAATATACTCTGCTAAGCAGACAGATATCTTGTTTTTTATTTTAGTTAATAAAACCAGATAATTTGCATAATGCAGAATATATCACTACATTTAGTGTTTAATGCTAATTCTGGCTCTATTTTTGCAATTTATTAAGGCGATCTATGTGGCAGACGCGAGCTTTTACCAAAGAATATTTTTCACTCCTGCTATTGTCTTACGCCATATGGCAGTGATAGAAAACGGTAAAAGTATCCAGGTTGTATACAAAAAAGACCCAAATGGACTTGACGTCCGATAATCGAGGGAATCTGCATGAAAAAAATGTCAAAACTGATGGTTGCAGCTGCGGTATCGACAGCGCTGTTTGGTGCTGGTTCTGCTATGGCGGAAGAGACCATCAAAATTGGTATCGCTGGTCCGGTAACAGGCCCTGTTGCTCAATACGGTGATATGGAGTTTACCGGTGGCCTGATGGCGGTGGAACAGATCAATGCTGCAGGTGGTATCAAGGGTAAAAAACTGGAAGCCATCAAATATGATGATGCTTGCGATCCTAAACAAGCGGTTGCGGTTGCTAACAAGGTCGTCAACGATGGTGTTAAATATGTCATCGGCCATCTGTGTTCAGACAGCACTCTGCCATCGTCAGATGTTTATGAAGACGAAGGCATTCTGATGATCACTCCAGCTGCGACTGCACCGAAAATCACTCAGCGTGATTATAAACTGGTGCTGCGTACAACCGGTTTGGATAGTGATCAGGGGCCGACAGCTGCTAATTACATCACTTCTGTCATCAAGCCAAAAACTATTGCGGTTATTCATGACAAGAAACAATACGGCGAAGGTATCGCAACGTCAGTTTATGAAACACTGAAGAAAAGCGGTGCAAACGTAGTTGATTTCGAAGGCGTGACCGCTGGCGATAAAGATTTCTCTGCACTGATCGCTAAGCTGAAAAAACTGAACGTTGATTTCGTGTATTACGGTGGCTATCACCCTGAGCTGGGTCTGATCCTGCGTCAGTCAGCAGAAAAAGGTTTTACTGCTAAATACATGGGGCCGGAAGGCGTAGGTAACAAAGATATCTCTGCTATCGCGGGTAAAGCGTCAGAAGGTATGTATGTCACTATGCTGAAAAAATACGATCAAGATCCAGCTAACGCAAACATCGTAGAAGCGTTTAAAGCGAAGAAGCAGGATTACTCAGGCCCATTCGTATGGACTACCTATGCGGCAATTCAGTCTCTGGCTGCGGGTATCAATGGCGCTGGTGAAGAACCTGCGGATATCGCTGATTACCTGCGTGCTAACAAAGTGGATACCGTTATGGGCCCACTGGAATGGTCTGCAAGCGGCGATCTAAAAAACTTTAAATTTGGTGTCTATCAGTGGCACGCGGATGGCACATCCAGCGTACTGCAATAAAACATCCGCTAACTCTGAAGCGGGGCTGTTATTACGGCCCTGCTTTTTATTTATCGGGTAGGTAACAGTAACTTCTTTCCGCGCTGATCCTCGTCCTTCGCGGATCGCACAGGAACAACGGTCTATGTCTGAACAGATTTTTTATTTTATTCAGCAGTTGCTGAATGGTCTGACTATCGGCAGTACGTATGCGCTGATAGCGATTGGCTATACGATGGTGTATGGCATCATTGGTATGATTAACTTTGCACATGGCGAAGTTTATATGATTGGCTCTTACATCGGTTTCATGGTTATTACCGGGCTGATGATGATGGGCATTGATAGCTCGTTCCTGCTGATGGGCGCAGCTTTCATTTTCTCGATTCTGATCACCAGCTGCTATGGCTGGAGCATCGAACGCGTGGCTTACCGGCCGCTGCGTGGCAGTAATCGCCTGATCCCGCTGATTTCGGCGATAGGGATGTCTATTTTCCTGCAGAACGTGGTGCGTTTTGCGCAGGGATCACGTGATATTGCGATGCCATCCTTGGTGCAGGGCGGTATTTCGTTTGGTCCTAATGATGCGGCGAGCCTGTCGTACATGCAGATCATCATTTTCGTGGTTACCTTTATCACTATGTATGGTTTGTCTCAGTTCATTGGTCGTTCACGGATGGGGCGTGCCTGTCGTGCCTGTGCGGAAGATATCAAGATGGCTAATCTGCTGGGGATTGATACCAATAATGTTATTGCACTGACGTTCGTCATCGGCGCTGCACTGGCATCGATAGCCGGTATTCTGCTGGGTTTATATTACGGTGTAATTAACCCATCGCTGGGTTTCATGGCTGGTCTGAAAGCGTTCACGGCTGCGGTTCTGGGCGGCATTGGCTCGATTCCTGGGGCAATGATCGGCGGGCTGATCCTCGGTGTGACAGAAGCGCTGACTTCAGCCTATTTAAGCTCTGAATATAAAGATGTAGTGGCATTTGGTCTGCTGATTGCCATTCTGTTACTCATGCCGACAGGCATTTTAGGTCGTCCAGAGGTAGAAAAAGTATGAAGCATCTTAAACAGGCCTCTGTTGCCGGTTTGCTGACGCTGATCCTGTCACTGTGGTTGTTCTGTTATCAGCTTCAGACCGAAGGTGTTGGCGTTACCGTGGTGAGCCGTTTGCAGGAAAATGGCCCTATGGTGGCTATTGCTGTTGTTGTAGTCTTCCTGTTCCAGCTGTTCCGTGATCAGATCGGTGCAGCCTGGGGAGCAGTAAAAGAAAACGTTCCTGCGTTATCATTGCCGACGACAGCAGAGAATCCTCGTCTTTATCAGGTGCTGCAGTTGCTGGTTCTGGCTGGGGTTATCGCCATTGCGTTTTTTGCTTCACGTAACATGCTGGATTTAGGCACTCTGATCCTGATTTATGTGATGCTGGGCCTTGGTCTGAACATTCAGGTCGGGTTGGCTGGCCTGCTGGATTTGGGTTACGTTGGTTTCTATGCGATAGGTGCATATACCTACGCTTTGCTGAACCAGTATTTGGGTTTCTCATTCTGGGAAAGTCTGCCAATAGCCGGGGGCATGGCGGCTCTGTTCGGTTTCCTGCTGGGTTTCCCGGTATTGCGCTTGCGTGGCGATTATCTGGCGATAGTGACACTGGGTTTCGGTGAGATTATCCGTATTCTGCTGAATAACCTGACTACCATCACCGGTGGTCCAAATGGTATTTCGGGTATTCCGAAACCGACACTATTCGGTCTGGAATTTTCCCGTCGAGCCACTGAAGAAGGTGGTCACACGTTCCACGAATTCTTCGGCATTGGTTATGATGCCAACTACAAGATCGTCTTCCTGTATCTGATGGCGGTAGCGTTGGTGCTGTTTACTTTACTGGTCATCAAGCGTCTGCTGCGTATGCCGCTGGGCCGTGCCTGGGAAGCACTGCGTGATGATGAAATTGCCTGTCGATCACTGGGGCTGAACCCGACTGTCATCAAACTGACTGCCTTTGCGATCGGTGCTGCGTTTGCCGGTTTTGCTGGTAGCTTCTTTGCGGCGCGTCAGGGCTTTATTAGCCCGGAATCATTTACCTTCATTGAGTCAGCTATCATTCTGGCGATTGTGGTGCTGGGTGGTATGGGTTCTCTGGCCGGTGTCGTACTGGCGGCGATTATTATGACGGTATTACCGGAATTACGAGCCTTTAATGAATACCGGATGCTGATGTTTGGTCTGCTGATGGTAGTTATGATGTTGTGGCGTCCACAGGGTCTGGTGCCAATGACTCGTCATCATGTGGAGT